>ENA-UPXM01002850-UPXM01002850.1-activated-sludge-metagenome-genome-assembly--contig:-NODE-2850-length-19735-cov-3.548476_pt1 | contig 19735 bp, 15 predicted proteins | sample MGYA00238178_ERZ772708 | MGnify/ENA primary metagenome ERZ772708 (study PRJEB29002, sample SAMN05720212) | activated sludge metagenome | isolation source: anaerobic digester from wastewater... | reverse complement strand
CTATCATCATGACATGCCTGCGTTGAATGGCAGCTTTTCTTATCACTTCAACTGCATGTTCCTGCCCTATCACCTGATCTATGAGTTTTTCAGGGACAACTATCGATCTTGATGTTCCGTCATCTGCTGGTACAGTAACCTCTTCTTCATCTTCTTCTGGTTCTTCTGCTGGCAGAGCCTGTGTCAGGTGCGCATCTGTTTCATCATCTATTATGTCAAATGGTTCAATGCCAGGCACATCCCACACTCTGGTAGTACCAGGATTATCCGTTTGTTCTTCTATTTCCGCTGGTTCGTTCACCCGATTCATTATTATCTTGACACCTGCAAAACCGTTCTGGTATAACTTGATGGGCAATTGTTTAAGTACTTTCAGCAATTCTTATTGGGAGTATGAAGATTGTCAGTACTCAAAGATCCCAGGTTCTTGCCAGCCGTCTCGGAGTTGCATTGAACATTCCGATAATAGATGCCAGATGGCAGAAATTTCCAGACGGGGAGATATATGTGCGTGCAGATAGCCCCGCAGAAAAAGTGATTATATGTGGGAGTTACCTGACCAGTGATGACCTTGTTGAACTTCTCCTTTTAAAAGATATTTACAATTACTCAGATATATCTCTTGTAATCCCGTACATGGGTTATGCAAGGCAGGACAAACAGTTTAATCCAGGTGAACCTCTCTCGGCAAGGGCTGTTGCGCAGGTTCTTGGGAGAGATGTATCACAAGTCCTCACGGTGAATGTTCATGAGAAATCTGTCCTGAAATATTTCAATACCAAATCGACAGATATCTCTCTTTCAATCCCAGCGGCAAAATTTATTGAAACACTCTCGCTTGAAAACCCTCTGATTCTAAGCCCTGATGAAGGGGCACATAACCTGGCAAAGGATGTTGCGTCAATTGGGAAGTGGGAGACTGATTATTTACAAAAGACACGCATGTCCGGGGATCATGTAATAATTGAACCCAAATCTGTCCAGGTGCAGGGACGGGATGTTGTCATTCTCGATGATATAATCTCAACAGGGGGAACACAGGCAACCGCCGCATCCATGCTTTTTAATCAGGGCGTTCGTTCTTTACATACTGTCGGAATTCATGGTGTTCTTACTTCTGGTGCATATGCCCGGCTAACCAGTGCCGGCATCTCTTCAATATCATGTAGTGATACAATAGAGCGTGCATGTAGTACATTCACTGCAGCAGGGGCCCTGGCGAAATATCTCTGATCTCTTAACCCTCAACTGTTTTATGATAAAAGAAAGTCCTTCTGTACTGATTTTGGATGCATCAGCCTTTTTCATTGCATTTCCGGTAACTGAAAAAATAATGACTGTTCCAGGGGTGGTATCTGAACTTAAAGATATCAAAGGGAAAGCAAGGTTTGAAGTACTGACATCAATGGGACTTGTCGTTTCAGAGCCGACTTCGCAATCGCTAAAAAAAGTGAAGGAAGCCTCTATAAGATCAGGTGATGGTTCAGTTTTATCTCAGACGGATATTGAGGTGATCGCCCTTGCCCTGGACGTTCACGGCACCATCTGTTCAGATGATTTTGCCCTACAAAATACTGCCCAATACTTGGACATTCAGATACACCCATTATTACAGAAGAAGGCTGAGATGCGAAGATGGCTTTTCCGGTGCTCTGGTTGCGGAAAATATTATGATCTTATGCCAGTTGATATGACATGTCAGATCTGCGGGCTTGAAGTAAGACGAAAAAATAAATAGATTGAGGAAAATGTCTGTTCAGATGTCTAACCTGGATGAGTTAATACAAAAAGCGCGTCTTCTGCGTAGTGAAGGCCACAGTCCCGGGCAGATTGCCGATGAATTATCCCTTTCCATGGAGACGGTCACATGGCTTTTGACCCAGGAAAAAGGGGCGGCTACACCAAAAGATATTCACATAGACTGGACTACCGTTTCAGGCGAGTCGCAGCTTTTAAAAGAGAGTGCACAGATGCTCCTTTCTCGTCTTCATTTAAAAAATGAAGGGATAGTTCCGGAGGTTTTTGTGGGGATAGCCATATCTGGTATACCTCTTGCCACGCTCATGGCCGTATCAGATAGTGCCAGACTTGGTATTTACCATCCTGCCAAACATGCAGGAGGGGAAGAGCCAATCGGTTCGATGAGTGGTAATTTTGGAATCCGACCTGGAGAAAAGATAGTGATCGTTGACGATGTTATTACGTCTGGAAAAACCCTGCAGGAAGTTATTAGTTATATTAAAAGGCATGGTGCTGTCCCGGTGGCCTGCTCTGTTCTCTTTGATAAGCGCGGCATTCGTGAAATTGATGGGGTCCCGGTATATAGTCTGTTTAAGGTCTCCCGAATAGACTAAGAGAGCACCTGCCTGAAGCACAACTCACAATTTTTATATAGAACTTTAAATCCACCTGTAATGAAACGGAGAATATTCTATGCTTGCTCAACAACCGGTAATCATTCTGAAACAGAATGTCGAGCGTACACAGGGCTACGAAGCCCAGCGCTCCAATATTGCAGCAGCAAAAGCACTTGCTGAGGCTGTTCGTTCTACTTTGGGCCCACGAGGGATGGACAAGATGCTAATGGACGGGACAGGAGATGTCACCATCACTAATGATGGAATCACTATCCTGGATGAGATATCTGTTCAGCACCCTGGCGCAAAGATGGTCATCGAAGTTTCCCGCACACAGGATGAGGAAGTTGGAGATGGGACTACTACTGCCGTTATTCTTGTAGGGGCTTTGATGGAATATGCAGAGTCCCTGCTGAATAAAAAGATTCATCCGACGGTTATCTGTCGCGGCTACCGGATGGGTATGCAAAAAGCCCTTGAAATCCTGCAGTCAATGGCAACAAAGACCGATGCCTACAATAAGGACATCCTGAAAAAGATTGTTCAGACTGCAATTACGGGCAAATCAATCGAGGACGTAAAGGATAAAATAAGCGAAATATCGGTAGATGCAGTGATGAAAGTTGCCAGCAATGATGGCAGAAAGGTAACGGTGAACGAAGAGGATGTAAAAATCAAGAAACACACCGGTGCCACCATGGATGATGCATCTTTAATCATGGGCGTTGTTATCGACAAGGCACGGGTCAACCAGGAGATGCCAAGATCCATCATCAATGCAAAGGTTGCACTTGTTCAGAAAGAACTTGAGATCAAAAAGACAGAGGTCAAATCAAAGATAAGGATCTCAAGCACTGAGCAGCTTGAGGAATTTGCTGAACAGGAGCGCAATGCGTTAAAAGAGATGGCAGATGCTGTTGCAGCATCCGGTGCAAACGTACTTCTCTGCCAGAAAGGCATCGCTGATGCGGCCCAGTTCTATCTTGCAAAAGCAGGAGTACTGGCGATAGAAGATGTTCCTGAATCAGACATGAAGTTTGCCGCCCGTGCACTTGGTGCAACAATCGTGACCAAGGCGGAAGACCTGAAAAAGAGTGATCTTGGTATTGCCGAAAAAACAGAAGAAGTTGATGATGAAGAGATGGTCATCATATCCGGGGCAAAGAACCCAAAGACTGTCACAATTCTTCTTCGCGGGTCTACCTATTACCTGGTTGACGAACTTGAACGTGCGGTTGTGGACGCAACCCGTGTTGTCATGGATGTGATGGAGGACGAGTTATTTGTTCCAGGTGGCGGAGCTGTCGAGAGCGAACTTACCGTCAGGCTTAGAGAATATGCAGTAAAAGTCGGTGGCCGTGAACAGATGGCAATTGAAGCATATGCAGATGCATTTACCTCTATACCCATCGCTCTTGCAGAAAACTCCGGATATAACCCGATTGACAAGCTTGTCGAGTTAAAGAAGGCTCATGCTGAAGGAAAGAAGAACTTCGGTCTTAATGTATACACCGGAATGATGGTTGATATGCAGAAAGAAGGAGTAATAGAGCCAATCAGATGTAAGAGACAGGCAATCCAGAGTTCAGGCGAAGCGGTTGAGATGCTGCTACGCGTTGATGATATGATGGTATCCCAGTCAGGAAAAGGCGGAATGCCCGAACCAATGGAATAATTTTTTTATTTTTCTTCACTCATCTTTATCCGGGAGCCTGTTTAACTGGTTCTTTAATTTTCTTTGCTCCAGGACTTCAAATCCCTTGATCATATAACTCATCTTTGCTGCCTCTCTGTCCAGCCGCTTATCGTCTTCTTCCAGCTTTTTTAAAACATTCTCAAGCATTTCAATCACTTCGGGTGACGTCCGCATTCTTGTACCTTTTAAAATTTCAAAAACATCATCAAGGTACATTCCGGATTCGCGAGAGATTGAAACGGCAGAGAATTCTCTGAGTCGTGCCAGCAGATCAGGAGGTAAAGGAACCGACCATGATATTTTACAAGGTTCCGGCTTTTTGTCATGAGATTTAAACAGGCCCATGATAATCAACCAAGTGTTTCAAGCAATAGTATTGGTCTATGTAGATTTATAGTATATATAAGAAATTACGATATTATTATCAGACGGAAAAGATAATTCGTATAAGCAGCTCTGCCGAGGTAGTCTAGTCCGGGAAGGCGGTGGTCTCGAAAACCACTGGTGGCGACACCTCGGGAGTTCAAATCTCCCCCTCGGCGCTTCTATTTTAGATAAGATTTTTTATATATAAAAAATCATATGGTATATCACGATGGGTTTGGCATATGAAGTTTTGTATTAATTCAGGAATTATCCTGGTAATTCTCCTATCCCTGGTTGCGAGTGCTGGTATATCAGCAGGAGATATCCCACCAATCAGCGTGCAAAATGTACATGCAACTATCAGTGCCGATTTTTCTGCCGACAAACAGGAAGGAAATGTCCCCCTGAATGTTAATTTTACAGATCTCTCGACCGGTTTGCATGATCATTTTGAATGGTCATTTGGTGATGGCGAGTTTTCATCTGAACAAAATCCTGTGCATTTGTTTCAAAAACCAGGAGTATATACTGTTTCCCTGTCTGTCACCGGCTCAGCCGGTTCTGATAAAAAGACAAGGATTGGATACATCACTGCGCATGATGAACCAGCTATGGCTGATTTGAGCATAACTGATCCTCCAGAATGCGCGTTAGATGATATATCCTCATTGTCGATGCAGCATGGAGATATATCAGAGATAGGAGGGCAGGAATCAGCTATAGAATCTCACGAATTTATCGAGTCTGAAGAGTCTGACGATTCTGACGTGGCCGGGACGAAGCAGATAAATACCGTGCCAGTTCCAGAAGAAGCCCCGGTTCAAGCTGACTTCTCTGTGACCGGTTCAACAGGAGTAGTTCCTTTAAAAGTTAGCTTTGAAGATCTCTCCACCGGTCCGGTAACTGACTGGTTATGGGACTTTGGGGACGGTACAACATCAGCTGCTCCTTCTCCAATTCATATATACCAGACAGAGGGCACTTATGATATCACCCTTGTAGTAAAAGGAGATGAAAGCCAGGACTCGGTCTCAAAATCTGGTATCATACAGGTAACCCCCCCGACAATTGCCGCGTTTACCGCAGAACCTGATGAAGGCACCGCACCATTACAGGTCAGGTTCACAGACCAGTCATCCGGAGACATAATTAAACGGGAATGGAAATTTGGAGATGGAATTTTCTCGGAGATGGACAGTCCAACCCATGTTTACGAGGTTCCCGGAACTTACGATGTGTCTCTTACTGTCACAGGTATCAGCGATGAAGATATCATGACCCGTCCTTCTTATATAGTCGTCCTGCCAGACAATCCTCCACCATCCCCGGCCCCCGCCTCCGTCCCTGTCACTACTCCTGAAAATACACCCTCTTTTTCTAATGCCCCGGATCCTGTATTACCAGAACCTGTAGATGATACCCTGCCGGAATTAACAGATGGAGAGTCCACAACAATAATTCCCGAGCCTGAACCTGAAGAGATATATCCTGATAATGAAATTGAAAGTCTTCCATCAGAGACATCAGATCAACCTGAACTGATGATTAAAGCTGAGTCATCCCAGCCAACCCCTCCAACCGTAAACTTTGACTTTTCGCCTGTTACAGGACTTGCTCCATTAAAAGTTCAATTCTCAGACATGTCAACAGGTGAATATGAAACAGCGACCTGGGACTTTGGTGATGGAACAAATTCAACAGAACCTGACCCGGTCCATATCTATGAAAAACCTGGAGAATTCCTCGTTACCCTGACAATAAATAACCCTGAGTCAGAGGATACTTTTTCATTTTCCAGGACAATTCAAGTGACTTCACCACCAGAACCCCCGGTTGCAGACTTTACCGTCAGCTCCACAAAAGGGACTGCACCACTTGCAATAGTATGCACTGATAACTCTAAGGGGGAAATTTCAGACTGGATTTGGGACTTTGGTGATGGTAAGGTAATTCGAGGCAAAAACCCGACTCATACATATGTGCTGCCCGGACAGTACCCGATTACCCTGACCGTCAAAGGGCCAGGCGGAAAGGATGAGATACGGAAGAACTCAATAATTACCGTATTACAATCTCCTCCAGGACCTGAGGCCTTATTCGATGCCGACCCGGTTCATGGAATCGTCCCACTCAGCGTATCATTCCAGGATAAATCGACCGGCACAGTTACAGGGTGGAGCTGGGACTTTGGAGATGGCATCACTTCATCTGAACAAAACCCGGTTCATGAGTACATTAATCCCGGAGTATACGATGTAACACTTACGATGACCGGGACAGACGGTAAGTCGGTTCTTCTTAAAGAAAGTTACATTACCGTGGAGAAGGCCCCGAAACCAGTTAAAGCAGGATTCTCCGCTTCTCCCACATCTGGAGATGCAGCTCTTACCGTTGCATTCTCAGATAAGACAACTGGTGATGCTGATGCGTGGAACTGGTCATTTGGTGATGGAGGTATGTCTGATAAGCAAAACCCAAACCATACCTATACGAAGCCCGGTATCTACACTGTACGCCTTGAATCAAGCGGTCCTGGCGGTAGGGACATCATCGAGAAGGCAGACAAAATAACCGTACTGGCCACTCAAATTTCCCCTGAAGTCAGAATAACTGCTGAACCAGCCAATGGGACAGCGCCTCTTACAGTCTCTTTCAACCAGTTAAACACAGGTGAGGGGCTGAGATCCACATGGACATTTGGAGAAGGTAACTCTTCCAATGAAAAAAGCCCGGTGCATACTTACACCATGCCAGGGCTCTACAATGTAACCCTGACTCTACAGGATGCACAGGGACAGACCCGTACCATAACGAAGAATGAATTTGTGAATGTAACCAGGCCAGTTATTCCACCAGTTGCAGGGTTTACATGCAATGAGACGGAGGGTAATGCACCATTTACCATAAAATTCACCGACCAGTCCAGTGGAGAGGTCGATCAATGGGCATGGAGTTTTGGTGATGGTATCTCTGCAAATTCACAGAGCCCGGTTCATACATACAATGCATCAGGATCTTACAAGGTTACCCTGAATGTGAAAGGCCCTGGTGGTGAAGACAGCTATACCATAAACCAGTCAATAACTGTAAAAGATGTTATCCCTACAATCCCAGATTCAGAACCTGAGGAAGAATCACCTGTAGATACAGAGGAAGAAGAACTTATAGAGCAGCCTGTTCAGGAACAAAAGGCCGATAATATAACGGAAAAATACCAGGAGACTGAGTCTTTCATCCCTGAGATCATTGTGTCAGGAAATTCTGGCAATGCACCGCTTCTTGTTGATTTCAGTTCAACATGGGCAGACAAGGGAGGAACATTCCACTGGAAATTTGGCGATGGCTTTACTTCAAGCGAACCTGAAGTATCTCATACTTACGAGAAACCAGGAGTATATTCTGTAAGCCTGGTTCGCGAATTTGAAGGGTTAACCCAGGAGATAATCAGTAAAGATCTGATCAGGGTAAATGAAACGATCCAGATTCCGATAGCCTCATTTAATGCAGAACCAGTAGCAGGGCCAGCTCCGCTTCAGGTCACCTTCCAAAGCAGGTCTTCCGGAGATATTTCAGAGACGACCTGGGACTTTGGTGACCAGACGCAGGATATTGGGGAGACTGTAAAACATGTCTATTCCAGGCCAGGAACGTACACAGTCAGTCTGCAGGTCCAGGGCCCAGGGGGCTCCTCAACAGAAGTCCAGCAGGAACTGATCACAGTTGGATCATCATCCTCCAATCCCCCACAGGCAAGGTTTAGAACTGATAAAAGAACCGGATATGTGCCATTGAAAGTCCAGTTCACCGATCAGTCCCTTGGAAAGGTATCAGACTGGAGATGGGACTTTGGAGATGGAACCAGTTCAACCGAGAGAAACCCTTCCCATGAGTTCAATGAGACTGGTATCTTTTCCATTTCATTATCGGTATCAGGACCTGGCGGAGAAAACCAGGTAAGCAGGAAGGGTTACGTGGTTGTATCACCTTCACCAAATCCGCTTATTGCAGGATTTACGATGGAACCATCAGAAGGAATTGCACCTTTATCAGTAAAGTTCATTGATAGTTCGACTGGAAACATTAACCGGTACCTCTGGGACTTTGGTGATGGAGCAGTAACTGAAACCAGAAATCCCACCCATCGGTATACTAAACCAGGATCATATATCGTAAAGTTAACCGTATATGGACCGACAGGAATAAGCTCTGCAGATCAGTCAGTGACTGTTGGGCCGTTCCTTACAAGAACAAAACTCCAGGATGGCAATCTGCAACAATTCAGGACACCAGACAGGAGAACAGGGATAGCAGATACAGATGATGTAAAAATATCTGAACTATCTAAACCTTATGCAGACTTTATTATTAATAAAAAGAGTGGACGTGCCCCTCTAACCGTTAATTTTGAAGATCTGTCAACAGGAACTATAGAGTCCTGGTCCTGGAATTTTGGTGATAACAGTTATTCAATCGAGCAAAACCCGGTTCATACATATGTAAAACCAGGGACATACTCAATTACCCTGACTGTAAAAGGCCCTTACGGAATATCAAACAAGAAGATCCGTGATGCGGTCAGTATCACCTGATTAAATCCACTTTTTTAACCTGAATGCAGCGACCATCAGGGCGGTTATCAGGATCATCATTCCAAAAATTACCAGGTGTCCGGCCGGATCATCAATCCCTGGAAGGCTGGAAAAGTTCATACCATAAACTCCTGTAATAAATGTCAGCGGAATGAAAATTACTGCAATTACCGTTAAAACCCGCATTACTTCGTTTGTACGGTTGGAGACTGATGAAAGATATATCTCCATGATTCCTTCAGCCATCTCCCGGTGAACATCCAGGTCTTCAAAAATTTTGATCACGTGATCATAGACATCTCTCATAAAAATTCTTGTAGAATCGGTAATGATTTCTGAATCTGACCTTGAAAGGTGCATCACTATATCACGCAGTGACCAGACCTGTCTTTTAAATTTTATGAGTGTGTGCCTGAAGTATTGGATCTCCCTGATTATTTCAGAAGATGGATCCTGAACGACCCTTTCTTCAAGAACTTCTGCTATATCCTCAATTTTTTCAAGACCGAAAAAGTAGGTGTCAACAACTGAGTCGATAATTGAGTACATCAGGTAATCTATACCATGAACCCTGAACTTACCATTCGGGTGAGAAATCCTTGATATAATATGTTCAAAAGGGTTACCCGTTTCAGAGACTGATATGAGCAGGTTTCCTTTAATTATTATGTTAATTTTCCTTGTTTGAAACTCTTTTTCCGCTGAGGGAACAATGTCTAAAATTATGAATAAAATATCTCCAAAGTCTTCAATTTTCGCCCGGCTTCTTGTATTGAAGATATCTTCTGCAATGAGCGGATGAAGATCAGCAAGTGTAAAAATTGAATTTATTAATTCTATATCCTTAAGGCCAGATATGTGAATCCAGCGGATCTCGTCTTCTGATTGTGTATTAATAAGATCAATGCCTGATGGACCTGATATATCATCGAATTCGTGGAAGTCATCAGATGTGTAGACTAAACCGGTAATTTTTGTTATTTCAGGCTCATGTCTTCCAATGTAGATCGGAATGCCTGGCGGAAGACCTGTTTTTGCCGAGACGTGATCTTCAAATGTCATGTTCCACCTTTTCCTATAGAACGCCAGATTAATATGCAAAGTCTTGCATGGCCTACCTGTTTAACTTTTCTGCCCTTCACCATCTTCTGAAGATTCATTTTTATTCTTAATGATAATGTTAAACAGCGCAACAACATCATTCAGGTTTATCCTCCCGTCACCGCTGAAATCATAAAGCGTACTTGTATCTCCTGAAGTGAGTTTATTCATGTAAACGACTACATCCTGCAGGTCCTCATATCCATTCTGATTAAGGTCGGTATTCATGTTTAGCGACCTCACTTTTTCTTTTTCAGAAAGGGGGTGATAATCTATGTTGCCAGGCCGAATGATGTATGGAATAGTGCAGTATCCATCCAGACCCGCATCACAAAGATCAGAAAATCCCTCCCCGTCAGGACTTCCCCAGTAGTTTCCTCCAGTAAAAAAAGATCCTAAGCTGGTTACTCCTGTGCCATTCCAGGTATTATAGGAGAGCGGATCCTGGATATTACAATTATTTAAATCATTGAAGACATTTTCAGAAAATAAATTTTCATCACCTTTCAAGATCAAAAGGCCCTGTTTTTCATTATCTGAAAAAGTATTTCGTACGATAAAACTCTGATCAGCTTTTAATATAAGGCCTGTATCATCATTATTACGAAAAGAGTTCTGATGAATTTTTACTGGTCCGGATAAAATTACCGAACCTGCAAAGCCATTGGAGATAAGCAGGTTATCTGTAAGCTCAAGATTTTTGGAATCAGATAAAACACCAGCATATGAGCATTGTGAAAATTCTGAATTGTTTATTGTAACATTGTCACATCCGCAAAGCGTGATCCCTGAAGGCAGCCTTGACTTTACACCATAAATATGTGACATGAAAAGATTTTTACACGTTCCATCGGCGGAGTTCTGAATAAAGATTCCGGACGGGCTTTCCTGTCCATAGATGGAGGACATGGTGAAGTTTTTTGTCTTTGACAGATAATAGCCGGAAAGCAGATTTCTTTCGGCATGAAGATCAGTTAAAACCAGGTTCCTGGTTCCAAGTTCTGATCGAAGGCCCATTCCATTTTCCATGAAAGATATTGAAGAAAGGGTGATATTTTCACAGTTTACAAGAATAATTCCTGCGCAATTTTTTGAGAGGATAAGATCTGACACAGAGATGTCTGAAGAATTTACAAGCACAATCATTGAAGGATTTGTCCCAGACCCAATCTTTCTTCCATGTGCACCATTAAGGTAGAGAAGCGGGCGGGAATCTATCGTATTTGAGTTTGTCACATGGTGATTATAGTACCTGATATCAGACGCTGAAATGTCAAAACCAATCCGGTTATTTTTTAAATTGTTCCCTGATAATTCCTTCTCTTCTGTATCTGCAATACTGATACCAAGAGTATTCTGTGTAATTGTGTTCCCTTTTATCACCGGCTGTATTACCTTATTCAACTCGATACCTGATTCCTTATTTTTATTAAATTCAGAATTCTGAATGACCGGCGACGGACAGGAATCGATATTTATTCCATCTCCGAAATTTGCAGAAATTTCGGATTGTGACAGGACAAACTGCCTGGTTCCTCTCTCTGCCCTGATTCCAAACCCTGGGTTGGAAGTTACCTGGCTGTTTATAATATTTACCGCAGTAGAGTTTGTTACAATAACTCCCCCTGAGCTGGCCTTCCCGCTATTCCCATTTCCGGTTACAAGGGTGTTTTTTACCTTCACTTCTTCTGAATCCAGTACCTGGATACCATATCCCCCTGTTATGTCATTTTTGGTATTTCTTGAAGAACATTCAATAATCTCGATATTTTCTGATGATTCAATGATTAGTCCTGATCTTGTATTGGAGATAAAATGGACATCGTCCAGGACTACTCCGGTGGAACCCTCTATTCTGGTTCCGGTTTCAAAGTCTTTTATTGTCAGGTTTTTTATTATTATATTGCTGGCCTGGGTTTTAGGGACATTGATATATATTCCCACTGAACCGGGTGACATATTGCCATTTAATGTCTCTCCAAGTCCATCAAGGATAATATCAGAGTGAAGTATCTTTATACCCGATTCTTCTGCAGTTTCGGAGGGTTTCAGGTAATAAGTACCAGGCCTTTCTATTATCATTGGAAACGAATCAATATAGTATCCAGACGAATCATCAGGACCAATAATATCATCAGGACCGATAGAACCATTTGCCTGTATTTCATCAGCAAAACAAAAACCGATAGCAAAGAAGATTAGTATTATGAAAGTAATTAAAAAAAACTGAAAACTCTTTCCAGGTTTAACAAAAATACCGGCCCGATTATCCATAATATCAATATATTTCATTTCACATATATAGTTCACAATCAATAATTTCAACCACGATATATTTTAATCGTGAAATAAAAATTATTAATTATTAGTTGATAATAATTTCTTTCATGACTTTTATTAAATGGACTGATTCCCTAAGTGTCGGGGTAGCAGAAATCGATGAACAACATAAAAATCTGATAAACCTGATTAATTCATTACATGATGCGATGCTCAAGAGGCAAGGCAAAGAAGTCCTTGCTGATATTTTGGATAAACTTGCTGCATATACTGTCTATCATTTTTCAACAGAAGAAAAATTCATGGAACAGTGCAACTATCAGGGCCTATATTATCATAAAAAGGAACATGAAAAATTCGTTGATAAAATTGATTCATTCATCAGGGATTACCAGGCAGACAAACTTGGGCTGACCATTGAATTAATGGCCTTTCTTAAGGACTGGATATCAAACCACATCCTGGTAACGGATAAAAAATATGCTGCTCTCTTTAATGAAAAAGGGATAGTATAGTTCCCACAATTTTTTACTTTTCCGGATTCTCTTTATGCATTAAAAGGCAACCTGCTTAATATGACAGAGCTCCAGGACTGGTTTGCATATACTTCTTTTAGACCAGGTCAGGAAGAGATGCTAAATAAAGCAGCGTTTTCGGCCAGATCAGGGGGAGCCCTGCTCATCGATGCACCGACCGGTTCAGGAAAATCATCTGTAGTTTCCGCCTTATTAGCCGAAAGAAAAGGTCGGCAGGTGATAGTAGCCGTCAGAACGATCTCCCAGTTATCTACATATATAAGAGAACTTGAGCTGATTCGAAAGAAACAACCTGATTTGAAATTTTCTTACCTGGTTGGAAAGGGATCGATGTGCCTGCTTGGGGGGTTTGGCGATACATATCGTAAATGTGAGGCTGTCAAAGGCTTTTCAACTGCGCTGATACGGGAACGGGCAGACAGGGGATCACTTGATCCTTCCAGAGACAAGGTCATCCTTGATCAGATAAGAAAAAACGATCCAGATAACCCAATTATCTGCCCTTTTTTTATCAGAAGCAGGAAAGCGATACAGAATGAAAAGGCAGGAGGGATTAAACTGATACCTTCTGATGCCTTAAAGCGCCTCTCTTCGCAGGTTATTGACCGATGTCAAAACCCGGATTCGCTGAGAGAGTCCTGCGGAGGGTTATGCCCATATGAGGTAATGGCACAGGCATCATTGCAGGCAGATGTCCTCATATGCAATTACCATCACATCATGGATGAAACGATACGGGAACAGTTATACCTGAACCTGCAACGCGAGCCATCAGATATCCTGCTCCTTATCGATGAAGCACATAACTGCGGAGACGTGATGCAGGATATCATGTCAGTCAGTCTTGATCACCGGGCACTTGAACAGGCTGACCATGACATCGCCAACATAAAAAAGGATGTTAAGGATCTTGAAGCAATAAGGCGTCTCATTCCTGGGATAAAGAAATTCCTTGATGGCCTCTTACGTTCTACCGAGGCTGAGGACTGGTTTGACCCCCAGATTTTCAGCAGAATGATCCTTCGCGAATCCCTGTACGCAACCATGGAAGAGGTAGTTGACGACTTCATGGAGCTTGCAGATAATATCAAAGAGTCTAACAGCAAGCGTGGGGATTTCAGGACGAGCGGAATTGAGCGCCTCTCCACATTTTTATACCGCCTGCATAACTCGGGGACAAACCCGTCATTTCTGACATTATTTAGAAAAGACGGTGAGAATATTTACCTTGAGGTCAGGAACATCGACCCGTCTCCTGCCCTCTCAACCCTTGCAAAGGAACATTTCTGCTCCATATACATATCAGGGACCCTGACCCCCCTTAAAAGTTACAAACAACTTTACTTCAGGGCTCTTCCTGATGATTACCCGGTATCTTTATTCTCCTTACCCAACCATTTCCCAAAAGAAAACAGAATCCTGATGGTAACATCCGACATAACCTCAGCTTTCTCAAAGCGTCAGTCAGATGAGAATATGGAACGGATGGTTTCATATATAAAAAACTTTTGTGCAATTCCTGGAAACATCGGTATATGGTTTCCCTCTTACCAGATGCTTGAATCTGTCTCAAGGGAGGTTGAGATGCACCTGCATGACAGGGAGGTGTTTGTAGAGCCAAGGGAGAGTAGTGAAGCTGCCCCATTATTATCAAGGTTTATGAGTCTTCCTGAAAAAGGTAAGAAAGGGATATTATTTGCAGTATGTGGAGGAAAATTTTCAGAAGGCCTTGATTACCGCGGCGAGATGCTTACCGGGGCCATGGTCATAGGCCTGCCACTTGCCCCCTGGAACCAGGTAAGGCAGATGATAATGCAATACTATGCAAGGCAGTATGGAGAAGAAGGAAAGTTTATTGCATATACTCTCCCCGCATTAAATAAGGTCCTCCAGGCGCTGGGAAGAGTACTCAGAACCCCGGAGGACAGGGGTGTCTTAATTATGGGAGATGATCGTTTTCTTGATCCTTCGATTAAGGAAAGGTTACCAGACTGGATGCAGGAGGAGATCCAGGAGGTGGATATCCGGTCCTTTCCTACATTATTAAAAAGGTGGAACTGATGGAGGGATCTGCAAAATTTGGTCTGTGGTCTGTTTACATCAGGTGGAATTCTGATAATGTGGTAAGCAGGATCCGTTTTGTCAAACAAGTTGTTCCAGGACCGGTCCCTCTCTCCCTTTCACAATATCTTGCCGGGAAAAAGACTTCCCTTTCTCCTTTAACAAGCATTCATGAACTGGATGAAACTACATTTGGAAGGATTTACCGGGAGGTTTTAGCAATTCCTTATGGTGAGACCAGGACCTATGGGGAGATTGCAAAAATTGTCGGAACTGGGCCAAGGGTGGTTGGCATGGCGATGAAACGAAACATGACCCCAATACTGATACCATGTCATCGAGTTGTTGCTGTGAATGGACTTGGAGGTTACTCGCCCGATATCTCAATAAAAAAGGATCTTCTGGCCTTCGAAGCCAGGATTAGAGAGAAAAACTCCCGGAAAAAACCAGAACAGGTAATATGATCTCGGCACTTATTTTAGTTGGAGGATGGTGCACCAGGGCAAACGGCTATCCTAAATTCCTGTTTACATGTGAAAATAAAACTTTTTTAGAGAGGCAGATAGAGGAGCTGCAGTCATGCACAGATGAAATTCTGGTTGTGGGCCGGGATGAGGAGCAGATTGTATTGATACCTGACAAGTACCCGGTGGTGTACATACATGACATCAGGAAAAACCAGGGACCTGCAGGCGGCATTCACTCCGGGGCCTGGCATGCCAAAGGAGAACTTTTATTTGCCACTGCCTGTGACATGCCCTTTCTGTCACGGGTGGTGATCAGGCATCTTATCAGAGTCTCAGAAGGGTTTGACGCCGTCGTCCCCATCTGGGAGGATGGGAAATTTGAGCCATTGTGCGCCGTATATCGAAGGGACGCTGTAAGATTATTTTATGATACACATGATCTCAGTAGCCTGAAATCACTTGTTCAGAACTTGAATACTAACTTTGTTCCGGTCCAGAAACTAAAAGCCCTTGACCCTGACAGGGATGTATTTTTAAATGTGAATGACTTTGAGCTTCTTTCAAAAATTAAATAAAAATTGTGATCTCTGAATTAAATTATGACTGGCTTATTCTCCCGGAGATGAGCGTTGCAAGTCTTTTTAATTCATCAAATGAGACAGGCGGAACTGAGTAACTTGTAAGCTGAACCAGGTATGCGCCCTGCCTGAAAACCACGCTGGTCTTCCTGATCGATTCAAAGCCATAACCTTCATCGCCGGCCGTAATTGAAACCTGGGTCTCTCCCGCATTTGCACTTTTCGTCTGTTCATAATTTGTCACAGCATCCTGGACTCCCGGGTACTTAGAAATATCCTGGGTCATCTTTGAGCCTGATGATGGAGCAATAAATATTGATGAATATATTACCGGGGTATGAATAAGATCTCCAGTAGTCTGCCACCCTTGTCCAAGATCATTCTCTTTAAGAAATACCGATGGAAGGAGAGAAGACCTGGTTTTTTCATCCCCGATGAGGGTACTGACATTTGTGAAAGCATCAATTGTTGCTGAATCTACCGGGATCTTCATTGCAATATCAGCAGCAACATTGTCGCCCATAAAGTCAAACTGGAAGCTCCCCGCCCTTCTTATTGCCGCTGTTTTATTGGTAAGGCTATAAGTTTTTCCATAGCCTTCACGTAGGATCTCCTCGTTTGTTTTGGTATCATATACACGCATTTCAAACCATGCATCCTGTGATGGGCGGGTTTTTGTAAACTTTATAGTCCCTTCCTTGTCTCCGGTCCGTTTGTATATCTCCTGCTCATCGGTAACGATCTTTGGATAAAATCCAAGTTCTATATAGAGCGGGGGAGTGACCAGGTTGTATGCATATGCCGTGGCATTTTTTGCAAATGTCTGGTTTAAAATTTCATATATTGTTAAAAACTCCCGACTGTCAGTTGATACCGGTCGATTATATGGGAGGTAGGACGTCTGGGAATCCTGTTTTAACTGGCTGTATTCTTTTGGTGTAACCCTGATAAATGATTCATTCTCAGCCGGAGGTAATACCGTTTCAGGGGATGACTGTTCAGGAGTAACCTGTGCCTGCTCCTGTGTGGCAGGTGCCTGGTTCTGGTCCTTAATCATGTCTTTTATATCTCCATCTCCCTGCGAGACAGGTACATATGAATCTGCATTGTTACCTCCTGATGACGGAGTCACTTCAACACAACCACAGATGCAAAAGCTTACCAGAAGAATGGTTATAATATACAGGAATATTTGAACCCTGAACTTACTCATGATATAGATATATGATGGCCTGAATTATTTATCTTCACCCAGGTGCACAGGGAGCTTAGACGAAAAATTATGATCTCTCCGTGAGATTGATATCATATTAAAAGAAATCTGGAAGCATACATGAAAATCCTGAACATCAGGGTATGGGGCCCTTTTTATATAGTAGGGATACTTCTGGTGCTATACATAATGTGGACTGTCGAAGAAATTCGCCCCCAGGGCCTGGCATTATTTATAACAACGTTTATTGTCCTGCTTTTAGTAGGTTTTAATTTCTACGTCATATATGGTGAGGTAAAAGCACATGAAGATAAAGAAGATAAAAACAGGGAGTTATCCGGTCTTGATCCAATACCAAAGAAGAAAGGGTTTTTAAGAAGAAATTGAATTCAGATTAATTTCGTTTCAGCTTATTTTTTGAAATATCTTCAGCATCGGTTTATATGGTTTGAACAGATGTTCGACATCTTTTGACATGTATTCTGACATGCCCATGATATAGTACCCATTATTTCCAAGACTTTCATGGACAAGCTTTACAAGGTCCTTTTTTTGCTGCTCGTTAAAGTAGATGGTAACATTCCTGCAGGCGACCACATCAAACATCCGTGCAACAGGGATACCGGTCATCAGATCATGTACCTGGAACCGGACCATGTTCCTGATATGATCCTTTATTCTGAATTTTCCTTCATCGGTCTTATCAAAATGTTTTGAAATCTGCATCTCACTAAGGTTTTCAAGTGCACTTTTTTCATAAATCCCTGCCTTTGCTTTATTTAAGATTACCTCATCAATATCAGTAGCTGTTATCACATTATTTAATAAAGTGCCGGGTTTTGACTGATCATACAAGAGTATGGCAAAAGTGTATGGTTCTTCTCCAGATGAACATCCGGCGCTCCAGATTTTAATTGTTCTTTTTTCCCGGATGATTGCAGGGAAGATCTCTTTTCCAACCAGGTTAAAGACGTCAGGGTCCCGGTGAAACTTGGTTACATTAATCGTTAAAGCTTTACGCAGTTTATCTTCTTCTTCAGGATGAGTTCTAAGATATTGGTGATATTCCACAAAATCCTTCGACCTGGTCGAGTTCATCCGTGAAAGAAGTCTTCTTTTAATGTAATCCTGTTTATAACTGGTTAGCTGAATATTCAGTTTTTTCTGAACGTCAAGGATCAGTTCCTGAAGTCCCTTCTCACTTACATGCGGGACGTTGATCTGGGGAAATACTGGTGGAATGATTTTTTTATTCATAATTATCAATATAAAAAATTATTATTTATTTGTGCAGGCCAGCCATCTGATTTAAAATCTCTTTCATGTCGAGCCATATGACAAGGTCAGATCTCTTCTCCTCTCCTTCACTTCTCTCAACAAGATCGTCCTGGGAGACTTTAATAATGCCCTTGATCCTTGTCTGAATACGTTCAGTTATCTCATTGCCAAGAGATGTTACCTGTCGTATACCTATCCCGGTAACACTGCGAACATTATCCACAATAATTCCGATATGTTCTCCATGGGTAGCATCAGGTGGAACAATAATTATTTTTTGACCTGTTCTGTCTTTTTTAACCCTTTCACCAAGAAGGACCGCAAGGTCAATTACATGAGTCACCTCTCCTCGTAAGTTAATGATCCCAACGATATATGGTGGAGTCCTTGGAAGCGGGGTGATCGGCTGCATCTCGACGACTTCTCTTACCATTCCTATGTCCATCGCGTACCGCCCGCCAGATAGCTCAAACTCTACAATATCTATCTGACTGGAGATCTCTTCAGACATCTTTATAGAAGAACGTTCTTCGACAAGGTTGTTTTTTGCTGAAGAAAGCTCTGATGTAAGTGTCTCTATCTGAGTCTTAAGATCTGCTATGTTTTCATGCTCCTCGGTCTGATCAATAAACCAGTGAATTATTTTATCAGTGTTGGCAGGAACTGGCTGGGAGATTAAACGATATGATTTAAGACCGGCAGGATATATTGAAGAGAAAGTCAGCCCTCTGTTCTCCCTGGACTGGACAGCATGTGAAATTAGAACCTGAGAAAATTCGGGTAGTTTTTCGTCATTAATCCCACTCCATTCCTGAAATGGAGGGTTAGTCTTTGTAATTGTTGAATCCTCAATTATCATCCCGGGCAATGCAATAATGGAGAAATGTAGTGAATCCGGTTCGGCTGGAATAGAATCCTCCCCGGTTTGAATTAAATGTGCCTCTTCCGGCTTTTCTTCCAGATCCTCTACCTGCTCCCCTACAATCTCCTCTTTTAATTCCTGGAGGGCCGGCCTGTCCTGGGTGGGTTCTGGTTCAATTACCGGCTGGAGGACCAGGGTATACTGGGTGATAGTATCTTCCCTGTTTGAGATTAAAAGACCGGAATAACATTGCATTCCATATGGGGACTCAATACAGACATTGTCAGGAAGGAGCTCAACGTCCCCTGCCATTTCTGAAAAGCCTGGTACCATCACCCCGATGTCAGGCAA
>ENA-UPXM01002846-UPXM01002846.1-activated-sludge-metagenome-genome-assembly--contig:-NODE-2846-length-19752-cov-55.862314_pt1 | contig 19752 bp, 16 predicted proteins | sample MGYA00238178_ERZ772708 | MGnify/ENA primary metagenome ERZ772708 (study PRJEB29002, sample SAMN05720212) | activated sludge metagenome | isolation source: anaerobic digester from wastewater... | reverse complement strand
GCGCATCCATGATCAACATCAACATCTTAAAAGACGGGATGTCGATCTTCGCCCGTGACATCTCCATGGGCGGTCGCCAGCTCACCGAGCGCATACAGCGCGAGTTCGGCGTGAGCTACGAACGGGCCGAGAACATCAAGACCGGATCGGATATCGAGGGGATCGATCTGGAGCGGATCAACTACATCTTCAAGATGGCTGCGGAAACATACGTGCAGGAGATCCGCAGGACCCTGGACTTCTTCCTTTCCACCATGGTCAACGAGAATATCGAACGGATCTACATGTCGGGCGGTTCATCCCGGATACCCGGGCTGATACCCCTGCTGAGAAAACAGATGGACATCCCGGTGGAGATGATCAACGCCTTCAACAACATCCACTGGGACGACAAGGTCTTTGATCCGGAATACATGGCCTATATCGCACCCCAGATGGCAGTGGCGGTAGGTCTTGCGTTAAGGAGGGCCGATCTAAAATGGTAAAGATCAACCTGCTCCCCATCAAGTCGGAACTGAGAAAAAAGGCCCTTGTCGAGCATGTGACGCTGCTCGCCCTGTGTATCGTTCTGGTCTTCATCCTCTCCTGGTTCGTGCAGACCTCGGTGAACCACCAGAAAGAGATGCTCCAGCAGGAGGTGACGGCCACCAAGCTCGAGATCAAGAAACTCACCGCCGAAGCGGGAGAGATCGAGAAGTTCAAGCAGCAGAAGCAGGAGCTGGAGCGCAAGCTCGACATCATCACCGAACTCAATGCCAAGAAGACCGGCCCTGTTGAGGTGCTCGATCAGCTGAGCCTGCTCATTCCGGAAAAGGCGTGGATCACGTCTTTGAAAAACACCGGCAACACCCTGGTCCTCGACGGTGCAGCGGTGGACAACCCCACCATTGCCACCTTCATGAAAAACCTGCAGACATCTCCCTACTTCCAGGAGGTGGACCTCGAATTGACCCAGCAGCAGGGAATCAACCACAAGTTTACCATCAAGTGCAAAATAAAGTTGCCGAGTTGAGGTGATATATGAACATTGTAGATCTCTTGCTGAGACAAAAGCCCGCCGTCAAGGTTCTCGCTCTGGTGATCATTCTCGGGGCCATTCTCGGCGTGTACTGGCAGTTTTTCTACAGCCCCGTGGTAGCGGAGATCAACGTGATCGAGCCCGAGCTCAACAAGCTCAAGGCAGAGCTCTCTGCCAAGAGGGAGATTGTGAAGGAAAAGCCCAGATACGAGGCAGAGCTCGAAGAGACCAGGGCCAAGCTGCACCTCGCGCTCAAGCAGCTCCCCAACAAGAGCGAGATCCCCACGTTGCTGGAGAACATCTCGGCTTTGGGAAATGCATCGGGGCTCCAGTTCAAGCTTTTCAAACCCAAAGGAGAGGTGCAGAAAAACTTCTACGCGGAAATCCCCGTGGATATTCAGATCGAAGGAAGATACCGGGATATCACCACCTTCTTTGACAGCGTGTCCAAGATGCCCCGGATCGTCAATATCACCAACATCACCATGCAGAACAAGAATCAGAAGGACAATGTGCAGCCTGTTCTCCTCGCAACCTCGTGCAATGCGGTGACCTACAAGTTTATTGAAAATGCAGATCTCTCACAAACAGGCACGGCAGAGTCCAAAGGGAAGAAACCATGAAGGGATATGTATCCGGATTAATCATCATCCTGTCGGTATGTGTCGTGGCGTGCTCAAGGAACGAGGTACAGGCTCCCCAGGCTCACCCCGGCCCTTCATCCAAGGCCGCAGTCGTCAAGCAGGAGAAGGTGAAGCCCGTTTTGGTGCCGGAAGAAAAGGAGAAGCCGCCGTATAAAATCACCGGCATACGGGATCCGTTCCAGACGTTCGCGCGCTCGGCCCAGGGCGAGTTGTCCGAAGAGAAGACCAGTGTTATGGATCCCTTGCAGAAGCTGGCCCTCTCTCAGATCGAGCTCGTAGGCGTCATCACGGGCAAAGAGAAACGCGCGCTGATCCAGGAGGCTTCCGGCATGGGGTACATCATCAAGGTGGGAACGCTCATCGGTGAGAATTCGGGCATCGTGACCAGGATTGAACAAGACAGCGTCACCGTGAAGCAGCACTTCAAGGACTACATGGGGCGCGTGAACACTCGGGAAGTGTTATTGTCGCTCAGGAAGCAAGAGGGGGTAACCGGAAAATGAATAAGCAAACCATCCTTACTGTGATAATCGGCCTGCTGTTGTTGCCCGCATCGGGGTTCGGGCTGACCATCAAGAGCGTGGACTTCATGACCGTGGAGTCCAAGTCGCGTCTGCAGATCGGCCTCGATGGAAAGGCAACCTTTGACGTGAAGCGCGACGGAGACAACTTGAGCCTCCTTGTCGACAACGCCAGGATCTCAAAACAGCTCGCCCGCCCCTTCATCACCAAGGAGTTCGAAACCGCGGTGACGCAGATCCTCCCCAGACAGCAGGGAGACTCGGTGGTCTTTGACATCTCCATGAAGCAGATCGTTCCCTACTTTGTTTCCCAGGACAACGATCTCCTCATCATGGACATCGACATTCCCGAGTGGGCACGAAAGCAGGAGCAGAAAAATCAGGATGCGGTGACCGTGGTTCAGGCGGCTGCAGCATGGCCCATGCCCGCGCAGGAAGCCAAGCTATCCAAGCCGCTCGCAGCGCCGGTAAGCGCCACCCCTTCCCTGCTCAAGGGAAGCGACTTGGTCGAGCGGTCGTTCATCGAACCCCAGTATACCGGCGAGCGCATATCCCTGGATTTCCAGAATGCCGATATCCACAATGTCCTGAGGATCATCGCCGACGTGAGCGGGCTCAACATCGTCACCTCGGATGAGGTGAAGGGCAACATCACCATCCGGCTCAAAAACATCCCCTGGGATCAGGCCCTGGACGTGGTACTGGAAAGCAAGGACCTGGGAAAGATGGCAGTGGGCAACGTGGTGAGGATCGATGCGGCCGACAAGATCAAGAAATCCCAGGAAAGGAAGCTCGAATCGCTCAAGACCGAAGAGCAGCTCGAGCCCCTTGTCACCTCGGTGATTCCGGTAAACTTCGCCAAGGCTTCCGACATCGCGGGCACCATCAAGGGCAGGGAAGTCGGGCTGGTGTCCGACCGGGGCAGCATCACTGCGGAAGACAGGACCAATGTCCTCATTGTCAAGGATATCAAGAAGAACGTGAACGACATCCATACCATGATCAAACGGCTCGACAAGGCGACACCCCAGGTGCTCATCGCAGCCCGGATCGTGCAGGCCGACAACGACTTCACGAAAGGCCTCGGCGTCCAGTGGGGCGGCTCCTGGAGAAACCAGTCCGACCGGAGCCACTTCGGTCTGAGCGGCGTGAACACCGGGGCCGCCAGAAGCCTCTTCAGCCCCACGGTGGCATCCGGCGGAAGACCCGGATGGACGACCGCTACAGTGCCCCAGCCCTCTCTTGCCGTGAATTTCCCCACCAACCAGGCAGCGGGATTCGGCATTACGGTGGGACGGCTCGCAGGATCGGCCTTTGATCTCGACCTCAGGCTGGATATCGGCGAGACCATCGGAAGCGCCGAGGTGATCGCACGGCCCAAGATCGTCACCATGGACAACAAGAAGGCGGTCATCCGCCAGGGCGAGAAATATCCCTATGTGGTCCGCGACGACGATGGCCAGCTCTCGACCGAGCTGAAGGATATCGAACTGGTGCTCGAGGTGACCCCGCGGATCGCCTTTGACGGGAGCGTCAACATGGAGATCTCGGTCAAAAGAAATGCCATCGGCTCGATCGTCAACTCCCTGGGCGATCCCAGCATCGCCTCCCGGGAAGCACAGACAGAGGTTCTCGTGAGAAACGGCGAAACCTCGGTCATAGGCGGTATCATCGAGGAAGAAGAGCGCATGAACATCCAGCGCATTCCCTTCCTGGGGAAACTGCCTGTGATCGGTTTGCTCTTCAGCGGAAAAACCCAGGACAGGGCCAAGAAAGAGCTCCTGATCTTCATCACCCCGCAGATCCTCGAACCAGTGGCCATGAAATAGCAGTTACGAGAGGCCGTGCCCTCCAGAATGAGCGGACACGGCCTCTCTTTGAGTTCTGCATGGATATGCAATGCCGCCGGCTTTGAGCAAGGGCTGGGCACGCAAGCGGATGAAGGCGGTGCGGTTTGCCTTGATCAACATTCCTGCTCGTGTGCTGGATCATGCCCGCTGTGTGGTTATCCGGCTGACCAGGTCTCATCCGAGCTTTGGCGAAATCCTCGATGCCCGGCTGCTCCTCACGATGCCCTGATGCCCATGATCGCCCGTGCCTCATCCGGTGTCGCGGGCTCCCTGCTCAGGGCTTGGGCAATCCTGAGTGCCCACTCGACCTGTTCATAGCTCCCCTTTGCACGATCCCCTCCCGGGGTCCTGATGTTGTCCTCGAGCCCCACCCGCATGTGGCCGCCCAGCAGACACGACTGGGTGATGGAGGGAAACTGATCCAGGCCCACTCCGCAGGCAGTGAACTCCGAGCCCGGAGGCAGCGCGTGGGCCATGGCGACAAAGGCGTAGGGGCGGAAGGCCTGTCCCCCGGCAACCCCCCAGACAAAATTGAAGTTCAGGGGATCTGAGAAAAACCCCTGTTTTGCCATGAGAAGCGTGTTGTCGATCCCGCCCATGTCATAGCACTCGATCTCGGGCTTGATCTTTTCAGATTCCATGGCCCTTCCAAAGTCCTGCAGCATGGTGAAGGTGTTTTCGAAGACAAAGTCCGCCATGATCCTGCCTGTGGACCGGTCGATCATGCTGAAGTTCATGGTGTTGGTGTTCAGCGAGGCCATCTCCGGACGGATGGCCATGATCTGGGCCAGCCTCTGCTCGGGCGTTTTTCCGAATCCCACCGCAGAGCTCAGGTTCACGATCAGCTCAGGGGTTTTGTCCTTGATCGCGTTATAGGTGTCTCGAATCCTTTCGATCTCGTGCGTGGGCATGCCCTGGTCGTCCCGGGCATGGACATGGACCATGGCCGCCCCTGCCCGGTAACACCTGGCTGCCTCTTCGGCGAATTCCCGCGGCGTGTAGGGCACGGCAGGGTTCTGTGTCTTCATGGTCGCAGGCCCGGCCAGGGCTGCGCAGATGATGACCTTTTCGGATTTTCTCTGCATGGACATGGACATACTCCCTCGTTTTTTTAGTTCGGATATTCCCCGGAACAGTTGAGCGCTTTCTCGTTTTCCTGGGGAGGAACCTCCCGCCGCGCTCTACACAGCAGCCTTGGCGCCGTCCATGAACACCTCGAGAATCGCGTTCACGGCACGCTCCTCTCGCTTTCTGGTCAGGGGCTCCTTGCCGAGAACCATAACAGAGATAAAGGTCTCGATGGCCCCATAGAAGATATAGGTGAGATGGTGGGGAGAGATCTCCTTCCTGAGGATTCCCTTGTGCCGGCCTTCGAGCATGATCTCCTCGCACAGGCTGAAGAACTTCAGGAACTTTGCCAGGCCTTCTTCGGTATGATAGACCGAGCTCCGGCATACCTCGCTCACGAAGATGGATATGAGGTTTGGCCTCTGGATATAGGTGTCGAGAAAGAAGGTGATGATGTGGACGAGCTTTTGGCGAAAATCGGCGTTCGATGCCTTTTCCCGCTCCATCATCGCATACAGGTCGTTCCACCAGGTGCCCACGATCAGGTTGAACAGGACCTCCTTGCTCCCGAAATAGTGATAGACCAGCCCGTAGGAAACACCCGCTCTCCTGGCGATATCAGCCATCCGCGCGTTTGCGTAGCCTTTTTCGCGGAATACCTCCAGGGCCGCATCGATGATCATATCCTGCTTATCGCCTTTTGCCATAACCTCCCCTTGCATCCAAAGAGTTTGGAAAACATATATTGAATGTGATTACCACAGCAAGATCAAGGAATCAATAATCCTTGAAAATACTTTGTTCTTGAGATGGCCATGGGGTCGGGTTATGCTAAAATAGAAAAGAAAAAACAGGGAGACTGGTCCATGAAGCCGAGCGAACTCCGGGATGTCACCGACTCCTGCAGGATCCGGATCGACAAGGAAGGAACGTGGTACTACGAAAACCAGGAGATCGTGAACCCCCTGGTGCTCCTGACATTCTGCAACGCGCTCCAGAAGGACGAGGAAGGCAGGTACCGCATCGTCTTTCAGTCCGAGGTCTGCTATGTGGATGTAGAAGACACCCCCTTCGTGGTGGCGTCCATCAGGGGCGACCAAGAGACCGAGCTCCTGGTGCTCCTGAACACGGGCGAGACTCACAAGCTCGACCCCGCCACCCTGTCCGTCGGAGAGCAGAACGTCATGTACTGCCTGCTGCCAGACGGCATGAAGGTGCGGTTCTCCCGGGCCGCGTACTATCTGCTGGCCCTGATGATGGAAGAGGACGAAGAGGAGAATATCGTTCTCAAGATGGGGGACAGGTCCTATCCTGTCCCGGCCGCACACTGAAGCACCCGTATTCCCGGAATAAAAAGGGGTGACGGACGGATCCGTCACCCCTTTCAGTTCTGTGCTCCGGTATCTCTGTATCCTACTCGCCCCACCACCCGCCAAGGCTGCTGATCTGAGACCCCAGCCACTGCTGCTGGGCCTGAAACTGGGTAATGAGCCTTTCCATGGTGATGAACTGAGCCATCAGGATCTCTTCTTTCTTTGCGATGCGTCTCTCGGTCGCCTCGATCTTCAGGTCGATTGAGTTCATCCGGTTCTTCAGCGTCGACTGCTTGCCTGCGATGAATCCGTCAAAGGTATCGGTCATATAGTACAATGCCCGGTCCATCTTCTCGCCCACGCCGGTCATGAAAGTGAAGTCAAAGGTGCCGGTCGAGCTGCCGGCATATCTGAGCACGAGGCCTTCCGCGTCTTGGCCATTGTCTACGGTAAGGGTCCTGCCCGAGCCGGTCATGGTCATCCAGGCGCTCGAACCTTCCGCCCTGATCCTGCCGGCCACCGCAGTGCCGGTGTAGGTGCCGTCGTTGACCCCGAGGTTGCCGCCGGCTACAGAAACGGTAAAGCTATAGTCGCCGTAATCATTGTTCGAGATCTTGAGCTGGCCGTCACTGCTCGCCGCGGTTATGCTCATTGAATACCTGCCTTCCTGAGACCCGTCAGCACCGGTCGGATCCACATCGATTGCGCCGAAATCCAGGTTTTTGACTGCAGAAACGCTCAGGCTCAATCTCGAATCGCCCATGGCCGTATCCTTGATGGCGATCCTCCCCTGCGAGTCGATATAGGCGTCGTATCCGCTGCCAAAGGACGCCTCGATCTCGCTCAGGAGCCCGCCCATCGTGTCTGCGGAGATATCCGAGATGGAATAGGATCCGCTTATCTCTTTCCCACTGCGGTTCGTACCCGAAAAGGTTATCGTGTCGCCATCCGCCAGGTTTGCAGAGGCTCCTGTCTCATCGTGCACACTGTCCCAGGTCGTTTCCGCATTGACCGCAGAAGCCTGCGAAGCATCTGAATAAAAGCGATTGGCCCCCACCCGGATCTCCTGATATTCCCGGGAAAACTCCGAGTTCATCGCATTGACGATCGACGTGATGCCCCATCCGGCCTCCAGAGAAATGAGCGCCTCCCTTCCCCCCTGGTCAGTCACGGTCAGGGTCGAATCCTCGCTCAGTATGCCGCTGAAGCCCAGACCCGTGGTATTGGCCTGTGTCGCAGCCTGTGTTATCTCCAGCTCATACGTCCCCTCCTGGGTTTTCTCCCTGGAGCTCAGATAGGTCACATTGCTGTTTGAGCTGCTGCCCTGTGCGACAAAGAGGTTGACCACGTCGGAGAAATTCGTCCGAAGGTAACCGTCGAGTTTTGCATCATTGATCGAGAGAATTCCATTCTTGTTTAGATTGACGCCGATAAGGCTCAGGTGATCGAACGAAGAGCTGAGCCCCGTGACACCGGAAAGAATCACATTGCGGATGGAGCTCTTCACGGTCAGAAGCGCCGAATCACCGAACAGGGGCGGGGTCTCGACATCCTCTCCCTTTTCGGTATAGTTAAACTGGCTGTTTACATAGGAAATGATATCGTTATAGCTGGTGACGAAGTCGGATATCTTCTTTTTTATGCCGTCGTAATCCCTGTTGATGTTGAGCGTGATTTCGGCGTCCGGATCCTTGCTCCGCAGGCTCAGTGTCACCCCGCTTATTACGTCGGTGATCTGGTTGTCCGGCCGGGTGATATCGATCCCGTCCACGGTGATCAGAGCATCTTCCCCGGCAGTGATCTGACGCTTGCGTATGGTGGATGCATCGAATGCCCCGAAATCCAGCACAGAGTTCGCATCCGCGAGAGAAGATGTCAATGTCAGGGCAAGGCCGGATGCACCTGAGAGCTGATCCTCCACCACGATTGCGCCGCTGCTGTTTACATAGGTGCCGACGTTGCCTCCAAAGGCCGTTTCTACGGCTTGCAGGAGATCACCCACAGTGGATGAGGCATTGACAGTGAAACTCACCGGCCCCACGGCCGAGCCGCCGTGGTCGGTTCCCTGGATGATTATTGTATCGCCCGATGTCCAGGTGTTGTATCCGTCGATATCGGCCAGCAGGGTATCTTCGGTGATCGTCTTGCCGTTTACCGTGTTGCCCGTGCCCCCGGTAAGGCCGGTGACATCGGAGTGCCCGAGCTTGAGAAAGCCGAGCGTCTGGAGGATATTGTCCGTATCGGTGAGCGACTGCGTCCCGTTGATCTGGATACGATACTGTGCGGTTCCGGAGTCTGTCTCGGAAACAATGGATGCGCTCACGCCGAGCGACTGGAGATTGGCGTTGCTGTTGATCGTGTCACGGATCGACTGCAGGGAATCTGTGGAGAGATCGATCGCGATGCTCTCTCCGGCGATCGTCACATTCCCCGAGGCGCCGGCGCTGAGCCCGAGCAGTGTCTCGATATCCTGGGTGGAGCTGGTGAGCAACGAGGACTGGGCTCCCCCGGTAACGGCATGCTTCAGGCCCGCGGTCCCATCTGTGAGGCCCAGAAGCCCAAGCACGTCGGTCGATGACCCGTTGGCGATATCGATCCCGCCGGCTCCGGTCTTCTGCGAGGTGAACGTGAGCCGGTATTCTCCTTGACCCACGGTGAAAATGGATGCCGTGACCCCGGCCGATTTTTCTCCCGAGTTCAGCTCGTTGATCTTGTTCCGGACATCCGAAAGGCTGTCCGTGCTCGCGATATTCACTGTTCGCCCGTTGATCACGAGATCGCCCGAGATGTTCAGCGCATCGCTGGTCGAGTTGAAACTTCTCGACCCGAGCTTCTGCGCCTGTGCCAGATTGTTCACTTTGAGACTGTAAGAACCCTCACCCGCGTTCGAGCCAACGGAAAAATCCAGAAGATCCTTGACAGCCGCACTCGTGCCGGTGATGGACGAGCTGGAAGAATACAGGTTAAAGTCTTCTTTGGCAGACAAGGCCTTTGCCGCAGTTTTCAGAGAGAGGAGATTGGTGTTGATCGAGGTCCAGGCGTTGTAGCGGGCATTCACATTTTCCTTGTCAGACTCCATCAGATTGATGGGCCGCCGCTCCAGGGCCATCAACTGCGTAATCATGGAGCCCCAGTCGAAACCGGACGCCATACCTGAGATATAGTTTGACACGTCTGTCCCTCCAACGCTCTATTACCGGTATTCATCGAATAATCAGGGCCGGATCTTGAGGATCCGGCCCTGATTATTCTGAATCTTCTCTAAGCCGCCCTACACCTTCTTCTCAATGAGCAAACCCGCCATGTCGCGTATCCGCTCTCTGAGCCTGAGAACCCCTTCGGGTGGAATCTGCGAGACAATCTCTCCACTGGATTTGTCAACAACCTTCACCACAACGTCTTGCAATTCCTCGTCGATGCTGAAGCGAATCGTGCGGTTCATGCGTTTGAGCTGTTCATTGAGATCGTTCAAGGCCTCTTTCGTTTCCTCAGCATCGAGTTTTTGCACCATGTCCGTGGTCTGCTGTTTCTCATCCCGGACCTGGCCCATGCTCTCGCGACTCGGGCCACTGAGGACCGGCCGTTCATTTTCCATAAGGGTGGCCTGCGTCTTCGCCCTGGCATAATCACCAAGAGCCGGCTCTGTCATGATTGGGTTTGCACTGACTATCTTCATGGCCATACCCGCCTTTCACCAGGGAGATCACGGGGCACTGAAACCCCGTGATCCCACCGGATCAGATCGTCGCTAACCCATCAGGCTCAGGACGCCCTGGGACGACATGTTGGCCTGTGCCAGCATGGCAGTACCGGCCTGGAGCAGGATCTGGTTCTTCGTGAAGTTGACCATCTCCGCCGCCATGTCCACATCACGGATGACTGACTCAGAAGCGGAGAAGTTCTCGATGGTGATCTGCAGGTTGGAATAGGTGTAGTCGAACCTGTTCACCACTGCACCGATGTCGCCGAGCACTATACCGACTGCATCGATGGCATCATCGATGATCGTCAGGGCTAGGCTCGCATCCTGCCGCGTGGCCAGAGAGACGTCGGATATCATCTTGCCCTCACCCGAACCCAGGCTCTCAATCTTGAGGTCGCCCAGGGACACGGAGATCTCGTCTTCTGTCGCCACGTTGCTGGTGCCGACCTGATAGGTGCCTTCTCCGCCGGTGACCACGATGGTCGTGGCATTGAGGGTATTATTACTCGCGTCAAAGCTGCCGTTGAGATTGAGGGTGATACCCAGGGCGCTGAAGTTGAGGCTCTGAACACCTGTTGCAGCTGCGGTCACTTCCTGGGAAATCCCTTCCGGCCCCGCGATGCTTATCGTAGTGCCGGTCTGTGTGATAGTGAATGTGCCGGCAGCTGCCCCGCCGAGCCTGATTCCGCTGGCATCTAGACCTACCACGCCGTCAGCGGTGGAGGAGCCCACGTCAAGGGCGTTGCCGAAGTTGCCGTCGATCAGCTTGGTGCCCTGGTACTCGGTGTCGCCCACGATCCTGACGATCTCGGCGCTGAGGGATTCGAACTCGGCGTTGATCTTGCTGCGGTCCAGGGCGGCGTTGTCTGATGCGGCCTGGGTCGCGAGCTCTTTCATCCGCTCGAGAATGCCTTCAACCTGGTTTCCCGCGCCTTCTGCAATGGCCACCATGGCTTTTGCTTCGGTGACGTTTCTCGATGCAACGGTCAGTGACCTGATGTTTGTGCGGAGCCTGTTGGCAACCGCCAGGCCGGCCGCGTCGTCAGAAGCCCTGTTGATGCGGAAACCGCTCGAGAGCCTCTCCATACTGAGACCGAGTTTCTGTTCTGTTCCGAGTAACTGCCGGTGTGCGTTGAGTGCTGCTACGTTGGTGTTGATACGAAGCGCCATAATTGAATCCTCCTTGATTTTTTGTTTTCCGGCCATCCTTGGCCGCATCTTTTTTGGCGATCAGTTTTTACCGTCCTGATCAGACAGAGACGTTCCTCAACCTCCTTTCGTTCATTTATTCTTTCTTCTCTATCGACAAAATAATCTCATACTTTAACAATTTAATATTCCGGCCAGGCTATCGGGCTGAGACGATTCCAGGTCATCGAGAATTGCCTCGATCCTGGTGTTCAGTTCGGGAGAATGCCCGAGGTTTCTGGAAAAGCTATAACAGGCCTGAACTGCGGCATCATCAAGGGCCTGAACGAGACCTTCCTCATCAAGTGTGCGGGATGGAGTATCCAGGCGCATCATGCTAAGCAGCCGCGGCTGACCGTACATGAGAAAGCGGATCGCTGCGACCCGAATGAAGAGAGACCGCACATAGGCGACAAGGTCGGGCCAGCCGGTATACCATTCCTTGAGTATGTAATTCATCGAATAGTTCCGAAAATATCGCTCGATCCGCTTTCCCATCTGCTTTTCCCAGAAATCCCTCCGCCTGAGATACGCAGGCAGGATTTCCGCCGGGGTCAGGCTCAGTTGGATAGTGGGCTGTGACTGCTCGATCATGCCGCCCTTCAATTCCTGCTCATAACTCAGAAAGATATTCATGATCATCTTAGCATATCCAGGCCGGCAGTTATCATGTTGCAGCCTGCTCACGAGGATCCTCTGGACCGCCTCCATGACCTCGGAGCCGGGCGTTTTGGGCAGGGAGATGAAAAGCTCGTGCAGATCCTGGATCACACCGGGATGAAGGATCGCATTCAGTTCAGAGCCGAGCTTTTCTTCATCCACCGATTCGGCGCTGCGGAAGAAGAATGGGACTGTTTGCCGAGCAAAGAAAAGCAGGAAATAGAACCTTGAAGACAGGGGATAATCTTCAAGACTCAGGAGCTTCATGAGTGTTGCCCTTATATCATCGAAATACCAGGAATAGGGATTGTCGCTTCTGCTTTGAAGCGTCTGAAAAAACTGCGGCCGGGGCAGGATCGAGGGCTCGAAATCCATGAGATCGAGTGAGTCGTCCGCCAGCAGGCACAACCGTGCGAGCTCCGGGCAGGAGAGCTGTCCGGTGAGCTCCAGCCGCTGTCCCACCAGAGAGATCATTCGCGGATACAGGGCGCATATATTTGGGAGAACATCAGATCCATAGTCCCGGTGCAACCCGCACAAGCGATCCTCGCTCAAAAAACGGCAGTATCCGTCTTCTCCCATCCGGATATTCGCGAACTCCTCCCCTGATCCGCGATCTTGTCTGACAAATGTCCGCGAGAATGCATCCTGCATTTCATCCGATACGACCATGGCCTTTTGCAGCTTCCTGTAGTGCTGCTCATCAACGGCGACATTCCACCATCCGCAGCAGGTATCCTGGCAAGAACTCCCGAGGCAGTGAAACCTTGTGATGTACCGGGGGGCAATAAACTCACGTACCGTGATCTTATCTTTTGCCAATTTTCTCCATCCTTTCAATGATCAGCTCCGGTGGTGTCATGGAGCAATATCCTTTTAAAGCAAGCTATGCCTCTGACGATATCGCCGGTCCTGAATGCAACATCTGCACAGACCAGATGCGCAAGAACTATCAACCTTCAGAACGAAACTTGCAAGCCTTTTTGCCGGAGGCGGGTCTTGTCTATCGAGCAGAATCCTTGCCATATCGGCGTATATTCTTGCATAGTTGCATCCGGCATGCGAACCCTCCGCCCCATCCATCCCGAGCACACCCATCAATGAATCAAGGGACGACGCCGATACCCTCTCATCACTTGTCTTTATGCCTTTCTGGATGAGGTCGGGCATTATCTCGATATCGCAGGGGAATTCCTCTTGTCGGCTGCCGGGATTCTTCCTTCCCACTCCCCCGTAATATGACCATGCACCGCCTATCGTCTTTTTCCCCTATACTTATGAATCAGGCCGGGGTTCATGGGCAAAAGACAAACCCGCCATGGTTAGAGCCAAGTCAATAATTTGACGAATGGAGAGATAATTCCTGTGCTTCCCTCTTTCAAAATGAAACAACATCTTGAATTTAATCAATTAATATCTCGGCGATTCCACAGGCACATTTCTTGCTGTCCAGCCTTATTGCGGGCTGATCTCAGCCGCACAAGGCAGCAATGGCAGGCACGAGAAACATGCCACTTGGATGGAGAGAGCATATGGCAAAAAAAAGATCCCCGAAACATCGTGGAACAAGGGTTTCTCCTGAGGTCGCCGGTGACATACAGGAGGCGGACCGCCACCTTGCTTCTGCCTTCGAACACCATCGATCGGGCTCCCAGGACAAGGCAAAAGAGTTATACCGGAAAGCCCTGCACCGCTTCCCCGATCACCCGGATGCCCTGCATCTGCTCGGCGTGATCTTTTATCAGCAAGGAGACACAGAGAGCGCATTGAGACACATTACCAGGGCGATCGCCCTGAAACCCGGCACGCCCGAATATTCATGCAACCTCGGGAATGTGCTCAGAGATAGAGGAGACATTGAAGGCGCTATCTCGTGCTATCGAGAGGCGATCGCTCACAAACCCGATCTTGCCGAAGCATACAACAACTTGGGCACCTGTCTGAGAAGATCGTCGAGGATGCAGGAATCCATCGAATGCTACCAGAAGGCCCTTCAGATCAGGCCCGACTATGCTGTCGCGTACAACAACCTGGGAAACATCCTCAGGGAAACCGGGAATATCGACAAGGCAATAGCGAATTACCGGCAAGCTCTATGCGTCAACCCGCAGTATGCCGAGGCATGCTTCAACCTGGGCAATGCCCTGTATGACAAATATGATCATGAAGCCGCCGCAGCGTGTTTTCGAAAGGCAGTGGCAATAAACCCTGGATATTCCGAGGCCTACCTCTGCCTCGGCAGGCAGCTCAGAAGTTCCGGCAACATGCAGGAGGCCATGGCATGCTGCCGCAGGGCACTGGAGACTGCGAAAGATCCGGGGGATGCATATCACCTGCTGGGAATACTGTTTCATGAAACAAGGGATTACCAGAAGGCTTGCGAGTCTTTTCGAAAAGAGCTCGAAGCAAGACCGGAGTGTGCTGAGGCACACAATTGTCTGGGAATGTCCCTTCATCATGCAGGAAAACCGGAAGATGCGATCTCCTTCTATTTGAAAGCCCTTAAGATAGATACCGAATCCGCTGAAACGCTCAACAACCTAGGCATAGCATTACATGATACCGGCAGGCCGGATGAGGCCATTCGCTCGTACAAAAAGGCGATCGCCATTGATCCCGGGTATGCCCAGGCCCACAACAATCTCGGCAGCGCACTTCACAGCATTCATAGGATGCAGGAGGCTATCGATTCTTTCAGGCAGGCCATCCTGATCCGGCCGGATTTCGTTGAGGCGCACAACAATCTCGGCTTGGCCCTGCTGGCAGAGAAAAGGTATGAAGAAGCTCACCTATGCTTTGACAAGGCATTGGCCGTTCAACCCGGCTTTATCGATGCATATCTCAATTCAGGAAACACATTCCGGGAACAGGGTCTTTATTCGCAGGCATTGAGGCGTTTCAAGAAAGCCCTGGAGCTTGATCCGAACAGGTACGATATCCATGCCCACATGGCATATGTCCTTACCCTCCAGGGAAGGATGGACGAAGCCATCCGTTCCTACCAGGAGGCCCTTAAAACGGCCCCTAAAGACAATTCCATACATTCCCCTTATCTCTTTGCTCTGCATTACCAGGACCCGGTCGATTTCTCCGAACTTTACAGGCAGCACAAGCAATGGGGCAAACTGCAGAAAGCAGCGAATCCAAGGACGCGCGTACATGACAAAACCCCCAGAAGAAGGCTCCGCATAGGATATGTCTCGCCTGATTTCCACACGCACTCGGTAGGTTATTTCATCGAAACCATACTTGCCTCTCACGACAAGGATTCCTTCGAGATTTTCTGTTATTCTGACGTTTCTTTTCCCGACGAGACAACCAAACGCATGCAGTCTCTGATAAAGAACTGGCGGGACATCAGCCTCCTGAGAGACAGGCAGGTTGAAGGCATGATCCAGCAAGACAGGATAGATATTCTCGTCGATCTCGCCGGGCATACGGCGAACAATCGCCTTACCCTGTTTGCATCCGGCCCTGCACCTGTCCAGGCCACATACCTGGGCTATCCGGACACAACCGGACTTCCGGGCATGCACTACCGCATCACCGATGCTCTTGCAGACCCGCCCGGAATGACGGACCACCTGTATACCGAAAAACTGGTGAGGCTGCCCGGGTGTTTTCTCTGCTACCGGCCGCCTGCCCCTACCCCGGATGTGGGTCCGCCTCCCTGCCGAAAGACCGGCAGGACCACCTTCGGATCGTTCAATAACCGCTCAAAGATTACCCGAAACGTCATAAGGGTATGGTCCGAGATCCTCAAAAAAATCCCGGACAGTATGCTGCTGCTCAAGGCAAAACCCTTTGCCGACACCGATACCAGGCAAGCACTGCTGGAAGAATTCTCTCGTCAGGGCGTCCAACCCGGACAGATTGAGTTTGCCGGCCGCATTGAGAGCCCGATCGAACACCTCGAACTCTACAACAGCATTGACATTGCGCTCGACACCTTCCCTTATAATGGAACAACCACTACCTGCGAGGCCCTCTGGATGGGCGTCCCGGTCATCATACTCAAAGGAGAGGCCCACATGTCAAGGGTGGGCGTAAGCCTGCTGACGAACATGGGAATGGAGGAATTCATTACGGAAACTCCGCATGATTATGTAGAAAAGGCCATGAGCCTTGCCAAAAATCCGAAAAACCTCTCACGGCTTAGACAGCGGCAGCGAAATGCGATGTCCCGGTCCCCCTTGATGGACGGACATAATTTTACCAGGAATCTGGAAAGAGCATACCAGAAGATGTGGCTGCACTGGTGTTCCCGGGCCAACGAGCCCCTGCCCGGCAGCCCGAGAGCGGCTGAGGACAAAGAACCGCGGCTTCCTGAAAAATACTCGAACGAAGAGCAGGCCCTTGCGGCAAACCAGGAAGGCGAGCAGCTCTTCTGCAATGGGAGGATGGAAGATGCGCTCCGCGCCTTTACAAGAGCGCTGGAGATAGACCCCTCATGTCTCCCGGCCCTGAACAACCTCGGTGTAGTGCACTGGCACACAAACAACATCCCCTCGGCAATGCAATGTTTCGAGCATGTCCTTTCTCTGGATCCCGGAAACGAGGATGCGGTATACAATCTTCAGCAGATCCGAACCGGGCATGGGTGCGTCGGTAATGGGCTTGATCGGGCACCGGCCTGAGACAGCCGTTATCCCTCTTTAACCCCTTGCTTGAGTATAACGGTCAGGGGCGGCATGCAGGTGTGCGTTCCCCGGTGATTGCATTTAATGACCCCCTATGTCCTGACAGAGCAGGAAGACTGGTTTGAAAACGAAATCACATATATATGCCCGGAAAGTCCTGCATCAGGGAATGCGGGTGGTCGATATCGATGCGAATTATGGGCTCTCACGCTCGCGGCATCGCGCCTGGTGGGAAGTACGGGTAAGGGTTGTGGGCATTTGAACCTACCAGCTCGACAGCCGCATATCTGCGAAAAAGCATATCGCTCTAATCAGATGACGAATATTGAGCTGGTGCAGGCAAGGTTGTCTGACAGAAAGGGCACGGCAATGATCGCCCTGAACCCCAACTCTGAGCTGAATGCCGTGACCGAGCTGATCGATCCCGACGGACGGTATGAAACCATTGAGCTCACGAGCCTGGATGAATGCGAAACCGTGTATGGCTGGGAAGATATCGAATTCGTCAAGCTCGACGCCGAGAAACAGGAGCGCAACATCATCCAAGGAGGACGCTGTTTTCTTTCTGCTCACTCGCCTCTGATCATGTTCGAGTTCAAACATGGTAATCAGATAAGCACCGAGCTGATCGACGATTTTTCCGCCCTAAGGTATCGGCCCTATCGTCTGGTTCCGGGACTGGGCATTCTGGCTCCCATCGGGCCTGGTTACCTTGCTCGATTCGTATCAGCTCAACCTTTTCTGCTGCAAGCCCGACCGGGCGTGCTTGAAGACAAGGAATTGCTCTATACCCGGGAGGCGGTGCCACCCCACACCCAAGACCCTACTGTCTGGCGGCAAAAGCTTGAAAGAATGCCCTGCTTCAAAACAGACGCAGGGCCCACGGGGGTTCGCCGGAAAATTTGCTCGGGTCCTGTCCGAGCTTGGCGAGAGGCAGGCATCCCTCAACTCCATCGACCGTGTTCTGAAACTGCTCGTATCCGGGCAGGCAATCACGCTCTCAGAACCCTTCCTCCCTGTCTTAGAGAGGTTTGATCATATCGTCTCCCCAAAGGCATGAGGAACTGGCTGGCCTCGTCCATCCTCGAATTCAAAGAAAAACCCAGGCGCTCTCGTCTTTTTTCACCTGCCAGAAGTCCCTGCATAACCTGGAGATACTGAGTCCCCTGGGATACCTGGCTCCTGAGATGGAAAGGAGGCGGCAACTCATCAGGATGCGCTTCGGAATGCAGTCCGGTCCGATGCCCGTCCCGGTGCTGGATCAGGCATCACCCGACAACTTGAACCCGGGTTTCTGGAAGATCAGCCGCATTATTCCATGAAGCATGTGCTGACCCGATGCCGGGGCCATGTTCGAATTTTCATCCAGTCATGCTGAAGAGGCCAGCCGGAGCACGGTCAGGATGACAGGCGCCCCCCGGCCTGTTCGCACAAACCCGCCGCTTTCCGGGCCTTCCCGGAAAAACCTACCACTTTCCCGGCCTCCACTCGGCAGACATGCGCTTGGCCTCGGCGATCTCCGCAGGGCTCATGCCTTCGGCCACGGCCCTTCTGAGGCCTTTGGCAGCCGCATTGCCGCCCCTGGCCGAGATATCGAGCCACATGTAAGCCATGATGCAGCTCTGCGAGATACCCTTGCCCAGGCGATACATGTTCCCCAACTGGGCCTGGGCGATGGTGTTGCCCTGCTCGGCCGCCTTGCGGTACCACCGGACAGCCTCGGTGTAGTCCTGCCGGACACCCTGGCCGGTTTCGTACAGATAGCCCACAAAGAGCTGGGCCTGCGGGTCGCCCTGCTGTGCGGGCAGAAGATTTTCCATGATAAAAGTCTCTTCAGGTTCAGTGTCGGAGCCGGCGTATAAAACAGGTGAAAGGGCGAAGAGATACATCAGGCACGCAAAAGCAACTATCGTCAAAGCCACAGACAGTCCAAGCCTGTTCATGGTGCCCCCTCTCCCCACATCTGATGAAAAACAAATAAGACTTTCAATGAACTCTCACACCATAAAAGCATCGTCCTGAGAAGTCAATAGCATCAATATCACCCGGATAGTGACATCAATGGTGAATCTACAGGGCATGACACCCATTGCATCCCGTGTCCGGTCCGGGCATCCGGAAACCTTCGGGAGCCTGGGGTCATCTTCCTTCCCGATGCCGTCCCACCTGCCCGCTCACTTCCCCCTATGCGATAATAGTCTCTTGTGATATGCAGACAGACAGGGTCAATCTCGTCAACCAGGGTATCGTGGAAAGGGCTGTATTACAAAGCATGGGTGTGTTTCTTCCCTATGATGCGCCGGCGCGAAACAACCTCGGCGCCGGACCGTGACAGATGGCGCTAAAAATAGCATCCATTACACTGGCTGTTCTGTTCCTGGCCGTGTTCGTTACATTCCTTACAAGAATCGATATGCAGGAGCGCGACATCCTGCACAACCCGGTCGATGCCGTGATCGTGCTTGCCGGGTGCCCTGACGAAGATCGCCAGCGCCTGACAGAAGGGGTGCGCCTGGTAGAACAGGGTTACGGCCGCTATCTGATCCTTCCCCTGCGAGACAGCGGCCTTTGTTGGGAAACCCTGCAGAAGTTATACGGAGTCGGCAGGAGCATACCCAAGGAGAAGGTGCTGATCGGAAGAACAGAGCACGTGGATTCAGCCGTCCTGAAATACTGCGGGGGAACCTTTGGCGAGGCAGTCCTCACCATGAGCCTCATGCAGGCAAAATCCCTGAGGTCGGCCGTGGTGGTGAGCTCGCGATATCACATCCCCCGGGTGCGTCTGGCATTTCAGAAACTGAACACCAGAAACCATCTGGCCCTCTCCTATCATCCCGTGGGCGAACCCGAGACCGACAAGCTCCTTTCCTCGGCGCGCGCCCTGGCCAAGAGGCTGGTCGAGTACGGAAAATTCTTTACCGCCCTTTTTGTATACCCCCTCGGAGCCAGAATCATCGAACGCGATCTTTTTCCTGAAGGATAGCATGCGCCCACTAGCTCGATGCTTTAGCCAAAGCGACAGAACGGGCGCAATCCAGGAAAGGCTCAACCCCTGGTTGGGGAGCCCGAGGCGCAAAGGGTCCGAAGGAAGGGCGACGCTTATATGTTCATTCTCTGGAAGGCATGTACACCTGCGGGTGCCCGACC
>ENA-UPXM01002825-UPXM01002825.1-activated-sludge-metagenome-genome-assembly--contig:-NODE-2825-length-19834-cov-8.689924_pt1 | contig 19834 bp, 34 predicted proteins | sample MGYA00238178_ERZ772708 | MGnify/ENA primary metagenome ERZ772708 (study PRJEB29002, sample SAMN05720212) | activated sludge metagenome | isolation source: anaerobic digester from wastewater... | reverse complement strand
CCGTTAACACTATCGCCCCATTATCTTTAATAATCCGTTCATATTGCTCCCACAAGGGCTCAAACGGTATAACCACATCCCACTTGCAATTTGTCGTTCCGTATGGCAAATCACACAAAATCATATCTATTGACTTTGATTCTATGTACTTCATAGCTTCTAAACAATCAGCATTTATTAAGCTATTCAGTTGAATTTGCCCTATGGTTTTTACCTCCTCTATGTTATTAAAAATAATCATATATTCTCCTATTCTGTTTTTTTATCTAATATATATAACTTTATCAGTTTTATATATTTATTCAACCACGCCCCGATTTTATGCGTTATAGCCGATTCTACATCTATATCTGCGGCGGCTATTTTACGCCGTCGTCGTTTAATATCGCTATAATTGCAAATACAATCACAACTGCAATTAAGAACGCTATTATCATACTGCCTCCATTGACGCCATATATCGCGCTTGCCAAAACAGATAACAAGCGGCGCGTTTATACTCCTGATAATGCCGATTATCGCGCGTATACGTTTTCTTTATCTTTTTTAACCATTGTTGGAAGCTACCAAAGAAACAACCGCATTGTATTTGGTCATCTGTATAATTGTATATAGTTGTTGAAGTTCTGCTGCCTATACCATTTACAGATAAAATCAACTTTCCTGTAATTCTTTCCAACATCGCGTTTTCTAAGCTCGCGTTGTCCAAGTTCGCGTTGTATAAGCTCGCGTTTTCTAATCTCGCGTAGTATAATCTCGCATTTTCTAATCTCGCGTTGTCTAAGTTCGCTTTGTCTAAGTTCGCGTTGTATAAGTTCGCGTTGTATAAGCTCGCTTTGTCTAAGTTCGCGTTGTATAAGCTCGCGTAGTCTAAGCTCGCGTTGTCCAAGTTCGCGTTGTATAAGTTCGCGTTGTTTAAGTTCGCGTTGTCTAAGTTCGCATTTTCTAAGCTCGCGTTGTATAAGTTCGCTTTGTATAAGCTCGCGTAGTTTAAGTTCGCGTTGTATAAGTTCGCGTTGTATAAGCTCGCGTAGTTTAAGTTCGCTTTGTCTAAGTTCGCGTTGTATAATCTCGCGTTGTATAAGTTCGCGTAGTTTAAGTTCGCATTGTTTAAGTTCGCGTAGTTTAAGTTCGCGTTGTCTAAGTTCGCATTTTCTAAGCTCGCGTTGTCTAAGTTCGCGTTGTCCAAGTTCGCGTTGTTTAAGTTCGCATTTTCTAAGTTAAGTTCTGTAATTCCATACAACAACCTCCAACGATTGAACTTTTTCACATTTGACTTTAAACAATTAATAATTTTTTCTTTATTCATCTTTTTTCTCCTTTCTTTATGATACTTTTGCCGCTTCTGCACCATATATCATTTTTTTATTTTCTTTATCCCAAAATCTAAATTTAATTTCTCTCATTTTATTACTCCCTTATTTCTGAATTTTTTATTTTTTCCTTACAAACTTCACATATACCGCAAACCTGATATTCCTCAATATAGACATAATTTTCACCACACAAGGAGCATAATACTTTTTGTCTAACTTGTCTATGCAATACTTCTTTTATAAAATTTATACTATGCCTCGTATCTTCACATTTTTTACACATCATTTTTTACCCTTAATCTTAAATACCCTCTCTGATTTTAAATCAGAGAGGCTTCCAGTTATTAAAGTTCGTTTAATTTCTTCTGTAAATCTTCAACGCTCATACTCTCCAAAGAGGAATCTTGCTTCTTTGAAATTATGTCCAGTATCTTTTCTTTTTCAGCTTTTCTCTTAACTGCATTTTTCTCATTCTCGGCTTCTTCTTTCTTTGTTTTAAGAATATGCAATACTATGTCAAAACTTAACTTTAATTTCGTGTCTTCAACCGATTCTGTTCCAAGAAAATCCTCTTCCGCCAAATCCTTTAATTGCTTATTGATTCCTTTTGCTAAGAAATTTAGAGAATTTAATGATAAATCCCATAAATCTTCTACATTCAAAATCCCTTTCTCTGTTCTGAACCTCAACTTAAATCTTGTCGCTTTCTCAAACATAAAAAACTCCTTTTAAAAAATTAATTCAACTAAAACACAATTCACTAATTTCCATCTCCATATCCGTTTCCATTTCCATTTCCATATCCATATCCATCCCCATATCCGCTTCCATCTCCATATCCATTTCCATTTCCATTTCCATATCCATATCCATTTCCATATCCATCCCCATCTCCATATCCATCTCCATATCCGCTTCCATCTCCATATCCGTTTCCATCTCCATTTCCATATCCATATCCATTTCCATCTCCATTTCCATTTCCATTTCCATTTCCATAAGTATTTTTATTATTTAAAAAATTTATTGTTCGTTTCATATTAACTCCTAGAGATATTTACTCCACTCTTTTTCGTTACAATTAATACTTGCAACAACAGTTAAATAATCAAATTCAACATCCCCATAATTCTTATCAAGAATAGTGTCTTTTGTTGGACCATTAACCAATTCCCCTAATCCTTTAGTTGTTCCCCATTTTCTAATAGTTGATGATTTCTTTAAAATACAATCTGAACCATTTCTTTCAAAATAACCAATCATAATCCAACCTCTTTGTAAAATTACAATTTTTACTGGACTATTAGATTCTACTATGGAATCAACAGGAACGTAATCCTTTCCTCCAATCGTAATCTTTTCAATCGCTTTTGTCATACTAAATCTCCTTTTAAAAAATTAATCTTATAACTCTATTAAAACTCCCCTCTACTTTGACGATAACATCGTTTTTTTGTGTAGAGGAAAACCCTAAACCAGATAACTGATTTTCACTACTCTCAACTCGCATTTTTGAACCCAAAACTTCAAATACTTTTCTATGCTTAGTCAAATCTTCTTTCAAAAATTCATTATAAAACCCCCTCTAAAATATTATTCGCATTAATTAGCATATCTTGTATTTCTATAAATCCCATTTTAAATCTCCTCAAAATATTTATTAAATAGTTCTTCTTCTATTACCCATATTGAATCATCTTCCCGCTCTAAAACAATTACTGATTTATGAAAAACCATATTGCCTTGTATCTCCGGGTCCTCTACTTGATTACCTATATATAATTTTGTATATATTTCATCGTTAAATTTATATTTCATTATTTCTCCTATTTAAAAAGCAAATCTATCTTGGCAGTTTCTTCGGCAGCCAGATTAATAACATCGCGTATAAAACAATCTTGCATAGATAGTCCTAATATTCCAGCAGTATATATTGGAACATATATGCTCGAAAATGGAATTGTATAATAATTCTCGTTATCAATTAACGCATCAGAGTATATTGTTATTCCTGAAAGGTTATATTTCTCATTATATACAAAAGCTATTCTAAAAATGTTATTTCCGGCATTATACCAATCCCCGCAATAAAAAAATGTTTTGCTTGATATATCTGCTATGGGCTTTAAAACATCAGTAATATCATTATCTTTTGCTATTTTTTCCCATTCCAACGCTTTTAGAATGCTATTAGTAAACTGCAATCTGACCTCCGGGGTAAGCTCTAAGTAAACCAATGTTATTGAATCGCTTATTTGTAAAATTACTGAATCCGCATCCGCAAGATATGTAATCTGAATCTTTATCTGGTTAGTATTACAATCAAAGCCAACATCAGAAAATATCGTGATATCCTCGCTATTAGCGTAAAAACATACAAAAAGTAATAGTATCAGCTTTTTCATATTTATTCCTCTATATAATAATTATTTTCTCGGTCATAAATATATGACTTCTTTTTTGGTAGCTCCCCGGTTATTACCTTATTACTAATTCTATTATCTGAATAATAGATATCCGATTTAGAATGGTAAACCGCGGAAGAAAAAACCTTGCCGAAGTAAATAACCGCTAAAAATACAAAGAATAATATTAGTATCATACGTCCCCCTCTATCTTTTTTATTTTATTTAAGTTTGGATTTTTTATCCGAAAAACGCAAGTCGAGCATTTTAAATCCAAACACTTCGCAGGAATATAATGCTTGCATTCCCGCTTTAATCTGTCTAGTTCTACTACTTTACTCATATTTCCTCCCTTATAGTTCAAATATAATAAAATCTAATTCAAAAGTCAAGTAAAATAATTCATTATTTTGTATATTTTTTGTAGATTGCTTTTTCAGACGTATTAACATAGGACGCTAGTCGTTCTTCTAGCGCATTTATATATTCAGCGATATTTGAGTAGTCATCTTCTAGTATTATTTCTTTAGTATCTTCCATAGTCATTCTATATTACCAATTATAAATATTAACGCGGCAATAGCAAGCAATAATAAAATCTTTACTATTTCAGGCATTTTAATTACCTATGTAATAACATCCCATAGTTTTACAGAATGTTTTTCCGTCGTTTCTAGCAAATAGCTTGCTATTACAATCTGGGCATAATGTTTCTACTTCTTCCCCCGCATAGTTTTCTTCATTATGCTTTATCAAATTATCTAAAATGGCTTCTATTTTAGATAGCTCCTTTGTCCCGTAAATCTTACTCTTGTAGTAATTCCTTTTATCCGATTTAATAACTCCGAATAAAGCATAATTGATTTTAGCAAATAAAACGTTCTTCATAATAATCTCCCTTTAAAAAAAATTAGTGTATAAATTAAATGTTCTATTATAGAGCATTTTTTCCCGTTCTTTTGATAATTTCTTTGATAGATAATCTATTCCTAAAAGTAGTATTGCCGTTGCATCCGCAGAATGACTGGTCAATTCTTTCTTTGATATTCCTGTTAGTTCTGCAATTCGCTTTGTTACAATCGATTTGCTTGCCGTCCCTTTTGATATATATGACTTTATTGCTGTTATTGGAGCTAAACAAATATCGCAGTTTATTCCGCTCTTATATAATGAGTAATAAAACATCCCCATAAATTCCGATTCTTCTTTATTAAAATTGGAAGAATGGGCATAATCCTCAATGATTATAAATTCTGGCTTGAATTCTTGTATTTCTTGCGTAAGCGAAATTAGTAGCTCTATAAGCCCTAATTTCCCGCTAGATTTCTTTGTTATTGTTATTGCTTTTATACTGCTATCATAAAAAGCAACCCCGACATTTTTAGTTCCGGGGTCTATTCCTATTATACGCATTTTTAATTCTTATAAATAAAGACTTGCGCCCAAAAAAATCATTAACAAGGGGGTGGAAATATGAATAGGCGCAAGTCAAAAAAGTTATTCCATACTTACTCTAGTTCTATTATAAGGGTATGCTTCATTTGAAAACCCTCTAATAGTAATCTCTCGGCTTATCGCTTTAGATAAATTTACAATATGCTCTAAAGTAACTTCCATTAGTTTTAAATCTGACATTATTTTTAAGTAATTTTCTTCCAGTTCTAAAATGTCATCAGAGCTATTTATCATTGATTTTATCTCTGTGGCTTTTCCCGAAAACTTCTTAATAAGCATATCTCTTCCAACCTGTAATAGCTTTTTATATTTCTCTGATTCTATCTCCCGCAGAGAAATACAATACCTTATCCAACCAGCGTGATTCTCATAATTTACTAGAAAATTGGCTAGCATTTTATCTTCAATCTCGGATAAATCTCTTGGAAGGTCATATAATACTTCTTTAGGTCTTGCCGGAACAAATATACTTGCTTTTTTTAGCGATTCAATGGATTCATCTTGAAAATTTCTTTTTTTCAACTGGTCAAATAAAGTATTTTCTATCATACAGAAATTCCTAAGCTCTCAAGGAAATGCTCCATGCAAAGCACCTTAACTTGTAAGTCTCCGGTATTAACAGGAACTCCGCTTGATGTAGCCAATATCTTATTGGGAACACCATAGTTGTCTAAAACAGAGGCATATATATCTCCGCTGATAATAAATCCATCTGTTTCTAGCGTCAATACCTTTCTGCATACGTCGCATTTCATTACTGAACTAACATTTTTTTCAATCATTTGAATCCTCCTTATAAATATCTATTATATTACTTAGTTTATAAGCCTCGGTATAAGTTTTTACCCCTAATAATCTACTCTTATTTACCTCTAAATGCTTATAAGTCCTAATATAACCCACCAAAATAAAATTCTCATTCTCTTTAGCTTCATAAAGAAAATTAAATTTCTGTTTAACCTGAATCCATAAATGGTCAACGCTAAGGTTATAATCAATTAGCTTGCAATCCTCAAAACAAGCAAAATCTTTGTCAAAATGATTTCTCGATATTTTGACAAACCTCGCCGATACCCGTACTTTCTGGTTCTTGTAGCTTCTTAATTCTTTTCGATACAATGGTAGCCTCCTTTTAATAGCATTTAAACGTATAAATATCACAGTTCTTGCAATCACTACAAATCGTGAATGGCGGAACTATCCTATTGTCAGCATAATATACCAATTCTTTAAGAATTTCAAAGTATTTCTTCATTTTATCCGGTTCATATTCATAATAAAATAATTTATATAAATGCGTGCTATCTTTCTTTTCATATAAAAATACCCCCTTATATATATTCAGTAAATACATATAGAGACCTAATTGTATTTTATGCTTTTCAAGTGGTTCTTTTAGCTTATTAAAAGAGAACTGCTCTATTGATTTAATCTCTAAAACATAGGAAACATCGTCTATTAGTATCACTCCATCGCATTTCCCGGATAATCTAAATTCATCATTTCTTAATTGTATTTCTTTATATTTGAAATTACTATCTCCGCAGTTATCACAAAAGTCTGGTTTTTTGCTGATTCCCTTTGTAATTGTATTGCAACTTCTACACTTCCAGCGCCCTAATAATGATATATCTTTCATCATTGAGAAATAAGATTGCCAATTATCATGAATTCCATGCCCATTATCAAATCTTCGTATTGTTGAATAATCAAATCGCTCTTGAAATTGCCCAAGATATTTATAATATTCCCGGCGGAGACAAGATATACCTGATATACTAGAAGGATGAAATCCCTGATAATAAACATCGCCATAAGTAGAATTCAAATACCCATTAGTATTTAATTCCTCGAATGTAACCTTTATATTTTCATTAAGTTTATCTATTGGAGAAGTATCATAACTTTTAGCATAAGACAAGATATCTTCAAACCCCATATTATATTCCTTTATACTCCGCTTCTTTTCTTTGAAACTGCTTTGGCGCTTACTAGCTTTGGTCTTATTACCTCATCAACTAGGTCCCAGCCCTCAATCTGCATTCTTGCTATGCTTTCTTTTTTCTCTTTCGCGGTAGAGAATTCCTTATTATTCTTTAGAGTAATTGATACATCTGCTCTAAAAGATTCATAATCCCCCATATTTAATGTCATTCCCCCGGAAAATGTCATTTGTGATACTTGAAATTCAACGCCTTCAATTTCTTTTTTCTTTTCTTGCTCTCTTAATATCTTAGCTCGCTTTATTACTCCAGAATATCTCTTTTTTTGTCCCGGATTAGCTCCCTTTTGATTTTTTAATATCTTTTTCATATCTCCCCCTTATTTAAAATATTCCGATGTAGCTTTTAAAAATTCGGTATATAAAAATTCCTTATAATCATTTTTAGACTTAAAAACACTACTATCAATACTTCCAAATAGCTTTATAAACAAATCCTTTACTACCCGGTCTGTTTCCATATCTTTTCTTGTTAAAGATTCTTTAAATTCTAAAACAGCTTTGCTGAATTCTATTCTTAGTAATTCAATATCTTCTTCTGTAGGTTCAACTCTCTTCTTCTTTTTTCCCCGGCGAACAGCGTCAAACCACGCTTTGAAAACTAATATCATCCGCTCTGTGTAAAATCTTCTTCTTGCAGTTAATCTAGTTTTAAGAATATTACCATCAGCGTCCCTCTCCGGCAGATTAGTCTCATAATCCATATATATTGGACTTTCAGGAATATATCCTTTTTGGCAATACCTTTTCCAAGTATCAAGTTTAACATCAATCACTTTTCTTAATTCCCCAGAAGTATATACTATTATATTCTTGCCATTTATCTTAAACTCTCTCATTTTTTCCTCGTAGTTCAAATATAATAAAATCTAATTCAAAAGTCAAGTAAAATAATTCATTATTTTTATTCTTTTTCTATTCTCTGTCTTATATACTCAAATTCTTCTTGCCGGACAATATACCAAGATTCTTCTCCTATTTCTATATTGACAACAGGAATATCCTTTATGTTACATTCTGCTTTTAATTTGAGTAGCCATTCTTTCTTTAATACGATTTGTTGCTTATCTGTTCTTTTACATTCTACCCGTAAGTTTTTCCCGCGAACGTCAGCCTTATCAAAATAAAGAGCCCCACTATTAATAGTGGGTCTGCCCTTAACTTCTTTAGATACTCTTCTCTCTTGCTTTTGTGATTTTTCTTTGATTGTCTTTTCTTTTGGGTCTTTGAAGTTTTCTAATTTCATTCTAAAACCTAAAGCATATTTTTCTTCCGGGTAATACAGCTTCCCCCAATTCATCCAAATAGGTATTCAGTTTATCTGTTTCTAAGTTTGTTAAATAATTCGCGGCATTTTCTGCCCCTTGAAATTTATTATCGTCAAGCCACTTCCCGGAATACCAAGCCCCGCCTTTGTTAATAAACCCAAAACGAACGCCTAAATCAAATAATCCCCGGAAGTTATCAATATCGCCTATCTTGTCATTATCAAAGAAATATCTTAGCTCTCCACTTTTTAGCGGAGGAAAAGTCTTATTCTTCTTAATAACATAATTAACAACCTGACCAATTATAGAAGTATCTTCTTGTTGTATATTATCTTCTTTTCTTAGCTCTATCTTTACGCAAGGTCTGTATTTAACTGTATTCCCTCCGGGTTCTGTTACTCCGCCAACAAACATACCTATCTTTGCCCGGAATTGATTAGTCATAATTACATAAACTTCTTTCCCTTTTCTTTTTGCTTCGGATAAGGCGCTATTTATCTTTCTAAAAGACTTGCTTAGTAATGCCGCTAACCGAGCCATGCTATCTTTCTCGTTTTCTGATTCTAAATCCTTTTTTGTTATTAGCTCCGCAATACTATCAAGCAAAACCAATCTAAATACTCCGCTACGAATAGCCATTTCTAACATATCTAGTTCTTGCTCTGCATACAAGCAATCGCTCATTTTAACATTTTTTAGCTGTATTCCGCATTGATACCCCCAAAATTCATCCCACGTCTTTTCTGGCTCCGCAAAATAAACTAACCCCCCGTTGTTTGTTACGCTTGCCATAGCTTTATTTAATAGATATGTCTTTCCTACGCTCTCATATCCGGTAAGCATTGAAATTCTCCAGCAAGGATATCCTCCGCCTATGTCGCAATCTAAAGCAATGCTTCCCGTTGTTATTCGAGGAATGTTCTCTATGCCAATATCTGAAACATCTGGCGTGATTAACGCGTCTCTTCCAAGATATTTATTATAATCCTTTTCAAAGTCGTTTATTGAGTATTCCTTAGGCTCTGTATTTTTTTCTTTTTTTGGCTTTTTTGTTTTAGTCTTTGTATCTTCCGATACTTCCTCGTTTATGATATTATCATTGAATTCATCTGACATTTTATGCTCCTTATAATAATTATAAAAGGGGGATTTAACCCCCTTATGCTAAAATGGAATATCTTTTTCCGTAGGAGTAGAATCAATCTCTTGATTTGGTGGTTGTTTCTCCTGATTTGACGGCTGATACGATTCATTATAATTATTATAGCTCTTTGTAGTTCTGGGTTGCCATTTATTTCTATTTTTGGCTTCATCCCAATTACTTACAATTCGGAGCATATCATTATACTTCTCTTCCGTAGGCTTGAACTTTTCAATTAAATTTACTTTTTTAATTTGTTCGATAATCTCTACATCATCGGGTTTTTTGCTATTAGCAATAAATTTAAAAGAATATGCCGTACCTGAGCCTGTCCCTGTTCTCTTAACAAAAACATTATCGCTTGATAGAGGCTTTCCCTCTGATACCAGATTTCCAACTTTGTCGTATTCCGGTTTATACAAGCTGTCAATGCTTGATAATGTCTTAGAACTTACTTTCCATATTTTTAGACGAGGCTTAACTGCTTCTGTATTGCTTTCTTTATCTTTCTCAATATTATCAATATGAATTACTAAAAATATTGCTACCCAATTAGCCGAATCTCCCTTTTCACAGAATGGGCAAGTTATCCCGCGAGACTTATTTTTTACGCAAGTAAAATTTACATACCCGCCTCGTGATTTATCCCAATTCTCATAAAACGGGTCCCAAACCATGTGTTCCCAAAATGACAATGGGATATCCTCCATTTTAGTCATATTGACAAACCTTAATGTGGCGCTTTGCCCCGCTTTTAAAAAGAATTCCGGCACATAATTTTTCTTTCTTTCTTCGCTTAATTGTTTTTTTCTTTCAATTTCCCGATTAACTTCATCTGCTGTTGTTGTGTTAAAATAATCATTTGCATTAAAATCCATAAAAATCTCCTTTAATTTGCTTCACATAATTTTAAATTTTGTTTTTTGTCGTTTTAAATTTCTTTAAGTTTCTTTAAGTTTTATTATAGCTTTTTCATTTTTTCCTCCTATTTAATTTTCAATTATGGCGTATAATAAGTATCGAGCAACGTATCAGATTCAGTTCTTATTGCTGTTTCTGCAAGAGCATAAGAAGTGAATACCTCGCTGGCTTCTAATATCTTATTATATTCGTCAATCAAGTATTTGTGGACATCCCCAAGAGCCCCATAAACTCTAATACTCGATATTGTTCCGGTCTTGATTGTAGGTACTGATACTGCCCCACCACTTGCATTTGCGGAGAATGAAACATCACCATCTATAAAAAAGATAGTATCTCCTATTGCGTGTAAAGTTGTAATAACCATATTGTTACCTCCTATACTATTCTATCATTTTTTATCTAAAAATCAAACATTATTTGCATTCTGACCAATTCTTCCCGACTTTTAGACTTATTTTTAGCGGAACAGTCGTTTTAATAACATTAATCATACAATCAGTCATAAGCTCTTTAAATTCGTCAATATACGAAGGATGGACGCTTACAACCAATTCATCGTGAACAGTTAATAAAAATTTGGACCGCTTATGGTCTTTCTTCTTATATAAGTCAACCATTGCCATTTTCATTAGCTCTCCGGCGCTTGCTTGAATAAGATAATTATGGGCTTCTCTTAAAGAAGAATTGCTTATTATCCCCCATCTTCTCTTTCTTCCAATAATATCCCGGACATAATGCGTTTCATATAAACTCTTATCAACATAATCAAATAATGCTTTTACTTTCGGATATGCCCCCCAAAATCTGTTAATAAGCTCTTGAGCTTGCGATTCGTCCACTCGGTCTGCTTCGTCTTCAACTTTTTCGTTGATTCCATCCATTAGTCCTATTGCCGTATAGCCATACCCAATTCCGAAATTAATAGTTTTTGCGGCATCTCTTGAGCAGTTAATTAGCTTCGATGTCATTGTGTGCAAGTCAATATCTTCAAGATAAACTTTAAGCATTGACGGGTCTCTTGATAGTTCCGCCATTATTCTTAATTCTATTTGGCTAAAATCTGCCCCGCATAAAACATCATCGTCATTAGGAATATACAACGCCCTTAAATGAGTTTCCGGGTTTCCTTTTATAAAAGGGAGCCTTGGCTGGTTTTGTAAATTAGGTCCAGAGCTTGCGAAACGACTGGTTACAGTTCCTTGCCCATGAAAATTACAATATATTCTCCCGTTATTTAAGTTCTTCATTAAGTTCTCGTTAAATGTTGTAAATAGCGTATTATATTTTCTATATTCTAGTATATTCTTGGCTAAGTCTCTAGCTTCAATATTTGAGTTATCTTCCGCGATATATTTTAATGTTGATTTATCTACGGATATATTTCCAGTATCTCTATTCTCCCATTTTTTCAATGGTGTATAACCAAGGTTATTAAATATATAATTTGAAATCTGAACAGGTGAATTTATATCAAATCTGTATTTTAAATCAAAACTCTCTCTTAATGGTGTTATTAGCTTTGTTAATAATTCTCTTTGTTTTAGCAATAATGCAGTATCTAGTTTAACCCCATAGTATTCCATTTCAAGAGTAGGAAATACGCATTGTTTCTCTAGCTCATATACTGTTTCAAGTCCTTCTTTTTTTATCTGCGGATAAAATCTCTCATATAATTCATAAGTATCTATTGCGTCTAATTCTGCATAAGTAAAGTATTCTTTTTCATTATTCCTATTTATTTCTTTATATGCTTCTCTTTTATCTTTTCCTAAAACAGACACTCTAAGCTCTTTTAATCCCTTTGGTCGCGTTTCATCTAGTAAATGAGACATTATCATAGTATCTTCTATAAGTATCTCATCTATCTCATATCCCGCCCTTTTTATACACTTTAAATCATATTTTGCATTATGAAATATAAATCGTTTATGATTATATCTCCGCCAGAATTCAGTAAAATCTTCTGCCCGGAATACTCCGCTAATTATTATATCTTTATACTTCCCGGCAACAGAGAATATATCTATTGTATATTTCTCTTTTTTCTCGGAGAACATATCATTTTCGTCTAAATCAAAAGTTTCAAAGTCTAAGGCTATTGCCCCGCACCTATAAAATTCTGTGAGATTAGTCATCTTTATTCCTTAATGTGTAATCTTTATATACTGCTTTCTTTTTCTTATGTTTAAAATGAATATACAAGTTTATCCCTGCAATGGCTACAATAATGCTTAATGCTATAATCGCTTTAATCATATTTCCCCCTTTATTTGCTAAAATAAAAATTGAACATTATCTCGATAGTTCTTTATGAAATCCTCTTGCTTCAAATTCATATCACCAGCGTCTTTTATTCCCTCCGGCAAATAAGAAATATATGTTTCTACAACCCCTTTAAAAAGCCTTTTAGCATCATTTATTAATGCCTCCCCGGCTAAATCATTATCCGGGATAATACATACTTTCTTACAATGCTCTGATATATCTTTTGCCTGCTCTTCAAATAATCTATTTCCATTAACAGCAATAGCTTCAAAACCCCAAGTAATTAGCTTTAATGCATCCACTACCCCCTCAACTAAAAAAGCTAACTCTATATCCCGGTCCATTCCGAATATCATATAATTTCTATTAACGCCTTCTGGCTTATATCCATATCTATTATCCCATATTTCATTCCGCTCAATCCACCCCGTCAATTTCTTATTCCAGTCAATACAAGGAAATACTAGGCTTCCGGTATCTTTATTATAGCCCACATTAAAGCGTTTTATTGCTTTCATTGATACTCCGCGATTCTTTAGATATTCATACGCTCCTAGGTTGTCTTTAATACTAGATTCTACTAAGCTAAAATCATAAAACTGCTTCATCTTTTCTTTCTCCTTTTTGCTATTTGGTTTTCTAATAAGTTTTAACATCATATCGCTAGGAATATTTACTTGCATAAGATATCCCAACGACTTTAAGTTCTTTCCTCTTATTCTACAACTATAACATTGCCATTTATAGGTATGCAAGTTTATTCCAAAACTTCTATGCTTATCTGTCCCGCTGGCGTGATTTTTAGCATTAGGACAGCTTGCCATTAAATTCTCGCCTATTACCTTTGGATTAACTAATCCAAAAACGGTCTGTATTTCTTTAGGGTCAAGCATAATAATTCCTTTCTAAAACGGAGTATCAAAGTCGTAAGACGCTATTTGCTCCGTTATAATTCGGTCGTCAACTTCAAGAAATCCAAGACTTTCTGTTAATTCTAAATAGAATTTAAAGGTATCAACATCTCTTCCGGCTAAGGCTTCTACCATTATTTTATTGCTCTCTGATTCAGTAATCTTATCATACATTCTGTTTACCGATAATAGCAAATCGCAGTCCTGTATAAATGAATTACTAAATGCAACATCGTTTCTGGTTAATACACCTTTTTTAGTTCTTGTAGCTTGTGTTGTTACAAATATTGGCTTATTAGTTTCTATTGTAATCTGTTTTATTTTATTTGTTACGTTCTTTACTTTCTCCCATTCGCTTTTTCCCTCCGCTGAAAATAAATACAATCCATCTATAAAGCTAATATCCGGGTTATATTCTTTTATCTTTTGCTTTATAAATGTTACGTCGGTATTATCCTCTATGCCGGAGACATCAATCATATAAAAAAACGGAGAATACGGATTGCTAAATGTTTGCCGTAGCTTATTAGTAAAATCACAAAACTTTTCGTCATCGAGGCTTCCCATTTTTAAAGCGTGCGGATTATACCCGGTTAGTACCGCGTCTATTCGCCTTAGCATTTGTTTAGCTCCCATTTCTCGGCTATAAAATATAACATTATGCCCCGCTCTCCAACTATTTAATGCAATCGTAATTAATAAAAATGTTTTAAAGCTCTTTGCTTTCCCGAATAATACTACAAAATCCGTATTGAATATCCCGCCAGTCTCGCTATCTATCTTATCAAACCCTGTCGGAATTCCTTTTAATAATTTTCCGTCCCGGAGTTCATTATACTTATCAAGCCTTTCATCAAGATTATCTCGAATATTTATATCTTTGGACTTATAATTTGAAGTCTCTAAAACCTTTAAAAACTCTTTAATCTCATTTATTGGCTTTTCTTTTTTATTCTCGATTGCTTCAATGATATCATTATTAAGGTCAATCATTTTGCTATTTATATAAGCGTCTCGAAGCCTATCAAGATAAAACTCTACTGGTTCAGGATTATCCTTAATCTCCAAATTGGGAAATTTACTAACAAATGTTTCTAAAGCTGGGAGCTTATTATATTCTTTATAAAACTTTGAAATAAACATTATCTCCGCTTTATACATAAGAAATAAATCATCTCCAAAAGAGCTTTGTATTCTCTCGAATGTTTCTGTATCATTCTTATTTAATATATGTGAAATTAGATTAGACTCAAAATTCATTGCAACCCCCTAATATCTGATAATAGAATTCCCCTCCCAGAGAATTTCAACAAATTAACACCATCAGTAGCAATAGGAATCCCGGTTTTAATCGAGTATTCAATTATAGAATCATAATCCATAATCATATAACTGTCATAAAACAGATTTGCGGAATCAGCATTCCTTATAAAGCTATCAAAATATTCAGGGGTAATAAATATTATAATTGTATATTTCAAAAAAATTGTTTCCAATCTTTTTATATAATCATAATCCGGTACATCATCATTAAAAAAGATATTCCCGTCTATAATCATATTCCTAACCTTGCTATTATCTATATTACCCCGTAGCATATTGCCTCCGCTATTCAGATACTTTTATTCAGATACTTTAAGAGTATGTGTCTTTGTAACAGTTAATAAAGAGTTATATTCCTCGTCAGTAATCTTGCTATTTTTATATAATAACTCTATCGAATCTTTGTCAACAGAAACTTCTTTTTTAATATCAAAATACTGGTCTAATGAATCTAAAATCTTTTTGGGAATCTTAGAAGAATCTACTCCGGCTTTTAGATTAATTACATTCTTTACAGTAATTACATCTTTAAACCCTTTGTTTTCAAGATACTCTCCGGCAGTCGCTATCGGCGCTTTTCTTAAAGCTACTTGGTCTTTAATTGTTATTCCGTCAACTGACATAACTTTATGATTTCCGTCCGCAGTACCAAATTTATCAACAACCTGTAATAAATAAGATTTTGCATTAGATACAAATTCTTCAATATTCTTTAGAAGTTTAGTATTATCCAGATAAGTCCTAGATAAATTCGCAAGCTCTTTCTCATCAATCTTTTCAGGCAAATTAGACTTTGATTTCTCTAATTGCATTGAAACTTTCATTAAATCCATTGTAATCTCCTTATAATTAAATCTAGTTCAAATATAATAAAATCTAGTTCAATAGTCAAGAAAAATATTAATTATTTTTGTAAGAATTTATCCTTGAATCTTTGATAGTCTATTTTTCTAAGATTATTCTCCGGTAAACGTATTGGCAATAAAAAATCCTTTATGTAATCAAGAGAATCTGAATTTATATTCAGATTCTCTATGAATATTGAAGTTGATATTATCGTAGTTTTATCCTTTTCTTTTCTGTATTTTAAACAGGCATTTATTATCTTATCTATATGCTTTTGTTTCTTTTCGCTTTCCTCAAACTCTTTTCCAAAGTCGTCGATAAATAATACTTCGTCTTTATAGATAATATCAGGTATGCTCCAGTTTTCAAAATAGTATTTATAAATATCTTCCATAACTAATCTTCTTGCTGTAATTCTTTTATCTAAGAGCCTTTTTATTATTTCGCAGCCAATAAATGTCTTTCCAACCCCGCTTTTTCCATATAAAAATAGCCCATAGGTTCTATCGCTATTTAGCCATTTGTCAATAAGCCCTTGAACGTGATTATATTCCGAAAACTTGCTTCCTACCAACTCCTGTAAGGTCCCAAAATCGTATTTACAATAGTCTCTAGGAACACCCTTAATCAGTAAGACTTCTTCGGTCATAGCCATTCTCCTTGAACTGCATTTTTTACTTTCAATGATAAATTATATTCCGCAATCAAAAATTGCCTATTCTGATATATTCCAAATAGCGTAACATACGACTTTTTGACATTCTCTAAAAGAATATCCCAGTTCTTTATACTATATTCAATTAGTCCTTTGAGCTTATCTTTCCCATACTCATTTGTCATATCCACAATGAATTTCTTTTCTTTTAGCGTCATTAGTTCTTTTGTCTTAAACCCATGCTCTACATAGTATAATCCTTTAAAATATTCTATAAAGCTATTAGTATTCCATTTGTCTATGGATAAGCTCTCTAGCCCTTTTATGGAATCAATAGCCTGACTCTTCTCATCTTCTTTTAAGTCCGCTAATGATACCCGGAAGTCATCCCCAGAGCTAACTTTTCTCTGCAAGTACATAATGTCTTTAGTCTTTGTTATTAGTCCTAATTCTAAAAACATAGTTATACAATCAGATATCATATCTGTTGTCATTTTCGTTTTATCTGCAATAACTTTTATATCCCGCTCCCCATAGATTAAATGGAGATATACCATTGACGACCCTCGTATCTTCTCCTCTAATACCGGGGAAGTAGTCTCAAAAAAAGAAATATCAACCATTACAACTTGTGGCTTTATAAAGAAATGCCCATCCATTCTATCCCCCTTATTTTATTCCTGTAAATTCCTCAATCATATCATGCGTATCTTTCCCAAACGCATTAATAAAATTCCTACGGAATTTAACAGACGGCTTTATCTTCCCGTTTTCAACATCGCAAATATATGCCTTGCTAAACTTTGTTCTCTCTGCTAAGTCATCTTGAAGAATTACAACATTTTCTTCTCGCCAATACTTTAGTTTCATACAGCCTCCTATATATCTTCCGGGGCTAATTCGATTATTTTATGTCCCTCTTTCTTTATAACTTTCATTCTTTCGTTAGAGTGTTTCTCCAACTTTGAAGAAAAAATATCATTGAAATCATAAACAATAGCCCTTTCTTTTGATTGATGAATTCTTAAACTTCTTCCAATTCTTTGAATAACTGCAATACCACTCTTACCTCCGCTACAATTTATAACAACATTTAAAATTGGCAAATCAGCCGATTCATTGTATATGCGACTGGCAATTATTGTCCTTATTTCCCCGCTTTCAAACTTCTTCTTTAGTATTTCTCTATTCTTAGTTTTCCCATGAACAAAAACAGCTTCCGGGTCAATCTCTTTTAATAGCTCTAAAAGGATTTCTCCATGCTCTATCTTTTCAACTACGACTAATATTGATTGCCCTATGTGCTTCTTCGCTATTTGTTGAATTATTCTATTTCTATAATCATTCATAATAATACCTATCCGGTATAGCTCCCAGTAATCCGAATAATTCGCTTTTATCTCCGGGAAAACAATATTCACAAAATAGATATTAGCCTCAACCAGATACCCTAACTCTTGTAATGTTTTAGCCGGTAGTTTGTAAATTGCTCTACCTGAAACACCCATCATTAGTAAATCTGCCCCATCGCCTCTAAAATTAGTCCCTGTAAACCCAAATATATGATACGGGGCTATTTTTAATACAACATTCTGCCAACTCTTTGCCGCGGAATGATGGCTCTCATCAAGCATTAGACAATCAAATTTATAAGATAATAAAGAATCTTCTTTTTTAGATTTTAACTCGCTTACAGCCATTTGCATAGTAGTAACCGTAATAAACTTATTTACAATCTTAGTTTTATTATATAATGTAAAAAATTCTGCGTCAAAAGAGTTCTTTAACGTCTTTATCGTATCAAATAATGCTTCTTGCGTATTAACTAAAACAAGTGTTTTTAATCCTAGTTCCTTTGCTAGTTTTGCCATAATTAATGTTTTTCCCCCGCCAGTTGAAACATTTATAACGCCTCTACCGCAAGAAAGCCCTGCATTTACTGCATCATTTTGGTATTCTCTTAATTCATATCCCTTATAATCAACATCATATCTTTTTAATGGCTTTACACGCATATCCTTAATAGCCATTTCTATTTCAAAAGCGTTTAATACCTGCTTTATTATGCTTATCAGCCCTGTTTGAAACGCAAACGTCTTTACAGAGAATAAATGCTTTTTCCCGTCCCATATATTTTTCTTATATAATTCGCTAAACTGATAGCCTTGAACATAAAAAGAACATTTGCGGTCCAACGCCTCTATAACATCTCTAGGCAAATCGCTTGTAATTTGAGAATATGAATTATTTACTACTACTATTGCTTCCAAAAAGTTTCTCCTGAAATTGCTTTTCATAATTTTTAAGCCAAGAATATGGGTCTTTTACCTTCTTTATTTTTGCCTTTGTATCGGTTGCCAGCTTTAAAAACTCAATATGCTCACAATCCCTCGATTTAGCAAATACCTCGCAAGAACAACTTAATATCTTATTATCTGCTAATAAAATCTCATTAAGCGTTCCTTTATCATCCTTGACAAAATACTTATACTGATGTATCTCTATTAGTTCCATATTGAATTAAATATAATTATTTTTGAATTAAAAGTCAAGATATTTTTACTACTTTTTATTAAAAAAGATATGCTATCTCTCTAAGTCGTCTCTCTACTTCTTTCCGGGAAGTATATCCCTTTGATAATTTCTTGCCCAATTTAGAATAAATAAAATATTTATCCTCTTGTTTCTTAATCAACGAAAACCTCTTCAAAAAATTCACAATGTAAATCGTCTAATACATATCCGCGTAATCCTAATTTACAGGTGGTGTAATTTTTACATTCATAACAAATACTTTCATTCATTTATAGCCTCTCCCCAAGAAGTTAATTTTTGCGTCTGTAGTTTCTAATACCTTAATAAATAAATCTGTTGCTAATACTCCAAAACTTGACGGAACAGATATATAATTTGGAGCGTCATCGCCACCAAGCTCTATATCGCCTGTTGAATCCTCCGGGTTATTTATTCTGATTAAAACTTTTTTATTTGTATATATCGTAAAGCTATCATACTTAAAATATATAGAATTATGACTAAAAGATTTTAGAGCATAACTCTTTAATGAATGAAATTCATTATCTGGTGGTATTATAAATATCTCCCCGTCATACATTTGTTATTCCTTTATTATCTTAAACTTTGTTAGCCCTATATTTGCTAAACACCCCTTGATTGACCGAGTTTCTATATTCTTACCGTAGTTCCATAAAACAAATTTCCCGGATTTATCTCGGATTACAACATCATAGTAATTCTTTCCTTCTAATGGCTGTTATCGGCTGGGGCTGGGCTATGAAACACGAACAAAATGCGACACGGAT
>ENA-UPXM01002817-UPXM01002817.1-activated-sludge-metagenome-genome-assembly--contig:-NODE-2817-length-19872-cov-7.015391_pt1 | contig 19872 bp, 18 predicted proteins | sample MGYA00238178_ERZ772708 | MGnify/ENA primary metagenome ERZ772708 (study PRJEB29002, sample SAMN05720212) | activated sludge metagenome | isolation source: anaerobic digester from wastewater... | reverse complement strand
CCACCGTTCCGCGAAGACTACGAGTCCGTTCCCGCCAAGTAGCATAAACAAACCGATAAGCGACAATCTCGAGAACTCTCTCATGCTTGCCGGAAAGGCGTATCCCCTGATTCTCGAGAAAGCAATCATGATCAAACCAGCTATGAGGAACCTAACGCCAGCAAAGAACATCGGCGGCATTCCCTCAACACCGATCTTTATGGCCAGATAGGTCGATCCCCAGAAAAAACTGACGAGAGCATAAGCGAGGATCGCCATTCCATCTCCACTTTTCTTCAACACACGACCTCTATCTTCCAAATGGAAATTGGAGTAATGATCGAATTATCCAACAATATTCATTCAAAAACAATACGGTTTCGAAACTTTTCCGAAAAAAAGGACTGTAATGGGAAGCCCATCACGGGATGACAGTCTTTTGTTGCTTTGATTGCCTCGCGTGATTCTGGCAAGCATCTCCATCTATGGCGTGAAGAAGGCTAATAAAGGCCATCTGATAAGAACCAACTCATTTCGTCATCCTGAAGCACTCCTGTTCAGGATCCGTAAGTGGTCGGAGGTAGCAGGTTGGGGGTTGGTCAGGAGCAAAAAAGAGATTGACCCAGTCCTCAAGAAGCAATTCAAAGCCATCTGATCAGAACCAACTTATTTCGTCATCCTCGTGTATTGTCAAAAGAGAGAGGGTATAGAATGAGGGTAGAGGGAGTAGCCAGTCGTCATCCTTAGGCTTAGAGCCTGTACTTCAGATTGGGCACCCTTCTTAACACGATTGAGAGTAATGGTCGAAAAGACCGCACCTTGTACGAGGTTGTGAAAGGAGGAACCCTCATGTTGTATGCAGGAGTCGACATATCCAGTGAAAGTTTTGACGTTTGTTTCTATTTACCAGAGAAGAAGAAAATGAAAAGCATGAAGTACAAACAAGACAGGGAAGGTTTTAGGGAATTTCTAAAGAAGCTAAATGCTTACAAGGACGAGAAACAAGTCGGAATGGAAGCTACGGGTTCGTATCACAGCAACTTGTACGGATTTCTTAGAAGCAAAGGGATAGACGTACAGCTTCTCGATCCGTATACCCTTAGCAAATTCATGAAGGCTATGAGCAGGTCAAAGACAGACAAGAAAGATGCAAAAAGCATAGCGGTTGCAATGTACAGGATATTCGATCTGCTGAGCGTTTCTCAAGTACCAGAGGAAGAGATGTCAGCATTCAGGGACTTAGTTAGGATGAGAAGCACTGTAGTAGCAAACTGTTCTGATCTTCAAAGGAAACTGAAGAGCAAATTGAAGATTCATATGCCTGAGCTTCTTAAGACCTTCAGATCCGTTAGTTCACCTGTGCTATTGCATCTGTTGAGTGTATATCCATCCAGAGAAGAGATACTTGCCAACGAGGAAGATGCAGTCAAATTGCTCAGCTCTCACAGAAACTGGAGTGAAAAGAAAGCGAGAGAGGTTATCGATTCACTCAAAGACTCAATAGGCAAGCCAGATACCTTTGGAACCTACTCAACAATTACTAGCACATTCATAGCTGAAATTAAGCTTCTCAAAGACCACGTGGAAGCCCTGAATGAGGAAATAAAGAGGTTTCTTGAGAAGTTCCCTGACAATCCCCTAAGAACCATACCAGGTATTGCTGAAGTCACAGAAGCCGAAATCGTATCTGAAGTAGGCGACATAGACAGATTCTCTTCCGGGAAAGCCTTTGTATCGTACATAGGCCTTGACCCTGTTATTAAGCAGAGTGGCAACATGACTCGTGGCCTTTCAATTTCTAAGAAGGGTAACAAACATCTACGAAGAACCTTCTACCATTTAGCTAAGAACTTGATCGCAAACACTGAGAAGTACAGGAACAAATACGAGAAGATGAAAAAGAGGGGGGTGAAAAATAAGGTGGCCCTAATAGCAACTGCAAGAGCTGCAGCTGAAATGGTCTACCAACTTTTGAAAAACAACGTTCCATTTGACCTTTCACTCTCATAATTTTCCTAATTCTATACTTGACAACTTAGAGTAACTGAAGTGCTCCTGTTCAGGATCTGGGTTTTTTCAGGAACCGTGGGTGGTGGTAGGAGGTTAGGGGTCGGAAAGAACGAAGTGAAACCGGTTCGCCGTTCGCCGAAAAGAACAGTTGCAAGTTGTGAGTTGCATGTGAGAATAGATTCGATCCAAACGGATGTAGGGGCGTGCGGCTGCACGCCCGCTGTCAACAATGATCAGTCTTCCCAAGGATGAGATCGTCCTCTTCAATAGTTTAACGAATCGAATTCTGGGCAGAATCATGTCTGAATAACGCAAAGAATGTCATCCCAAACTTGTTTCGGGATCTGGTTTCGATCCTCTCGGCGGGGGACGGAGGACCTTTGACGGACAACGTTGTCTTCACAGCGATCAGCGGGTTCTTTCTCTTAAGCTTACAGCGGTTCTTATCCTTGCAACTGCTCTTTCGAAGGACGGGTCCATGATCTTGGACGAAAGACCAAGGACGGCTCTTCACAGCGTAAAAAATCAATTAGGCTCAATGCAGAGTCAGTATTCTTTCTATTCTGCTAACTCCTGCAGAAAAAATCGGCTAGTATTCATTGGATCTCGAGATGAACCAGTTGCCGGATAATTTTTTTACCGTCCAGGAATAAATACGATCATCACCGGGACCTGACGTCCAGTCTATTACGGCGCTGAATTCTACTGTCGCTTCTGTTGCTCCAACGTTGAAGTCCACTTCGACGTCTCCCCTGTTGAAGAAGATAACATCTCTTCCTTCGAATCTGCTTGAATAAGCGTCTTTGATCTGTGAATAAGATTTCATTGCCGTGTTTATTAGCGCAGGATCTGTATATAATCCTGCAAGACCGACTGCATTTTCATCTTCCCAATACTTCTTGAAATCGCTAACAAGCTTTGTAACTTTTACCATTGGATCAATGAAAAAGCATCCCGAAAGAAGCATCAGTAGAATCGCCATAGAAGACGTAATCAGTATGATCCGCTTCATTTTCTCGCCTCCAGCTTTCACTTGGCCTCTGAGAACTCATGAAAAACCACAACGGACCACGAATTTTCCTTACAACAAGTGATTTTAGCACCATTCCAAATAGAACAGTCACGAGATGTAAACTAGACAATTTAAGAAAGCGAGTCAAATCATTGGCAAAACCTCGGCTATATGGTTATCTGTAATGACCCGATAGTGAAAACCATCGAATACTTGAACCAAATTAAGATAAACTAATGGTAGGAAAGGAATGGGGGTGCGTTTATGAAAATGCTTTTCTTTATGCTTTTATCTATACTTGTAATTGTTCCGACAGGCCTGGCACAAGAGAATGTCGGAGTTCTAATTGTCGGGGAACCTGACGGCCAGTATAAGAGCATTCAGGCAGCTATCGATGCTGCAAATCCCGGCGATACAATAAGAATACTTCCGGGAACATACAAGGAGAGCCTTTCAATCAGCAAAGAGATAAAGCTAGAGGGCTCCTCAAGAGACGAAGTAACAATAATGCCCGAAGAAGGAAAGGATCTCGGGATCTTCGTAAGAGGTGCCAAGAACTTCTCGATAAGAAGCGTGACTGTCATCGCCAGCGGCGCAGCCATAAACGTCTCCAGGTCCTCCGGCCAGATAGAAGACGCCTTCATAGCGGGCGGCCGCTTTGGAATCTCTTTCAGCGGCACAGGGATGACTCTAGAGGTTCTCGATTCACACATCACCTGCTATGACGGCATGGATAACGAGGAGTATATTGAAACCAGACTGGCCGGAATCTACGCGTACGGTAACGCCACCCTGATTGCCGAAAACTGCGTCTTCGAAAGGAACGGAGTTGGAATAAGCCTGACAAACGACCTGAAGTACAAGATCACAGGATGCACTTTCAAGAGAAATACAGTAGGGGTTTCACTTGGTGGTAATGCTACGGGATCTCTATCTGAAAACGTAGTCACGGAGAACATCGAAAACGGTATCTTGATCAACTCATCTTCCGAAACCAGGTTGGAGAACAACATCTTCTTCGGGAATATTTGGCATGGTCTCGACCTCTATTTGAATCGATGCACGGAGTGTGAATGCGGCGGCGATGAATTCAACGGGACCGTTGTCGGTTCAGGAAACAGATTTGAGTCCGAAGATGAGATCTGCCCGATAGATTTCTGGGATGAAAGCTTCTACAGTTTCGATGAGAATCTGGGCAAGTTGGCTGACAAAGAATAATCAAGAGTATCACCTTTCGATTTGCTCCAATGTACCGGCAACTATGTTCTCCATATCACTGCGAGGAGCATTCGCAACATTCTTCTTCCCAAGACTTTCCAAAAAACGGTTCGATTTCATATAATTCCTTTGTATATCTATTATTTAAGTTCACATAGTAATTCAACACTAAACTTCCTTTCAGGAATAGATTTACACACTAACTGATAGTTAATTACAGATGCATCTCTCAATTAAGCATGGTATACTAATGTTCGAAGGAGCGAGATGCGTAAGATGAGACGGGACAGGTTTTATAAAACAGTCTTGATAGTCTTTACGATTGGTTTGGCGATAGCGGTGATGACAATGGTAATCGCCCTGATTAGCCTTACTGACGCAAACACCTCTTCAAAAGCTTTCAGAGAATATCTCGACGAGTCAAACGTTATCGAGTCGAACCCCTAAGAATCTCTACGATTCTGCTATTTCTAGGCCTACGGATTGGCACGTATCTAGCTAATTCATCCCATACTGTATATCTCAAACCAAAGAATAATCTCATGCAAAGTCATTAGCCAGTTTCTCTTGCTCTCTTGCGTAAGAATTCTGCAAGTAGAAAGATTCAGAGAACATTAGCTTTCTATGATCCTCCTCATAGATCTTCAAACCGAAATTTGTGTAACCAATTCTCGAAAAAGGCAATCCTTAACTAGCAATGGGTTGAGCTCCTACTGGAGCAAAATCAGTTGACAAGAACAAGAACAGAGGCCCTGAAAGAGGCCTCTGTTAACTAACTATCCGATTCTCATTTAAGTATTTCCATAGGCAATCTGCAGAACTATACTGAATCTAGGTCTGCTTCATTCTCATCCAGGAAGTCTTCTAAGACCGATGCTCACTCAGGTCTTCTTACATGCATCGAAATCTTCGTCAATACTTACTCTCCGGGAACTCGGGCCCGTTGTAATAATTCTCATAGACACTACCTGTTGGTGCAAATCCGTTCGTGCCTATCCACTCGGCCATTTCACCGTATTTACCCTGCATTTGCAAGGTCCCGTGTAAGCTGAGCAAACGTATAGACCTCCCGGAATCGATCCCCTAATGGTATCTCCTCTTCCCGGAAGATCAGCGGAGATGGGAAATCCAATCTCCACTTCAAGGTTCTCCATATCCATGTTGTGATAAGCTACAGGAGGAATCCCTGCCGGAAATCCCTTCGTTTTACCCAGAATAGGCCGCTATCTCTCCGTAGTACCTTCCTATTATAGTGGGAAGATCCTGAACATTCGTCCAGGCTCGTATAAACAGCGCTGGTTGCTCTTCCTGCTTCAATACTGCAATCGACGATGATCTGGTATTCCTTCCTCCTTGCATCCCTTAGTAATTGTCTTCTCAGAACGCACCCTCTCGATAACTGCCTAACAAAAAATTAGATACTGATTACACCAGCTAGAATACTCTTTTTCAACGAATTCCCTATGACTTCGACAGCATCGCACGTTGCCATTCATCTACGGACAAGTCACCTTTAGCAAGACTAGATCTGCTCCTGTGCAATACGGATATCTTTCGCTTAAAAGTCAAAGTCATCTACTTTGCGAGTTCAGCATCCAGCAAATAGCATTGCAATTTGTGCTTCTTAAATCTAATGAGCTTGAACCACTACCTTTCAAGAATAGCTTTAGGGATTGGCCAGTTCTTACAGTATCTCTCCAGCAGGCGGTTCATAAGAAATCCCCATCTTGACTAAGAGCCCTGTTTATGTTTGACGATCATATTGCTCTAGAAAGTGAGTGTCGAGTTAGCGATTGTCCAGCTCTTGTTCCAGAAAGTGTAGCTTACACTCGGGACACCGTCACAAAGGTCCTTGAGCCAGCCCGCCATATGTACTCCGCCATTGACGTCGAAGCCGGCCGTTACTTTGTATCCAACCTGGGTAGAGCTACCGGCAGAGGCGTTAGTCTCGCCCTTCAACCATGGGATGAACTGCACGAACGGGCCCGCAACATAGTAAACGTATGCCGAAAGGGTAAGAGGAAGAGATCCCTTTGCCCAGGCATTGACCTTTGCATCTGCATCAAATTGCAGACCGGAGTAATTTGCCGAGTAGTTTACATTTTTACTCCACCCATTTTCATATTTGACAGTTAGCGTCGTATTTGCAGAAAGCGTCGTAGAAGCCGTGAAACCTATAACACCTGAAATTCCTGCCTCGGCTTTCGCATCGAATTTGACCTCCATAACGAGGGTAACCGGCACGCATGAAACCCAGAACGTAATCCATTTCGTCTTCGTTGTGATGTTCTTTTCCCATGTCTTGCTCAGCGCTGCGCCGGAACTCACTTCAATATAAGGCGTCAGAGAAGGGCTGAGGCTCACGGTCGTCTGGAATTTCTTCAGAACGTATTTGTATTTCCACCAGCTTACCTTCTTCCACTGGTGCTCCCAGAGCAGAGAAGTGCCAAATGTGAAGCTCACGTTAAGCCCTGGTTCAACGCTCAAAGTCTGATACGCGAACTGTGTCGAGAAGTTATGTGAAATACCGAAGTTCCAAGAACCTGAATAGTCTTCCTTGAAGAAATACGGCTCCGGCTGCGACAGTTTACCGCCGGTCTTTTCGTTATTGAAGACCGCTATATATGCGGCATAGTCTCTGAGCTTCGCCATGAGTTCCTCATTGTCTTCATTCATGAGGTTTTTTGGAGCGCCACCCCCGGTAATTATCTCTTCCTTCAGAGTGATAGTATTCTTTTCAAGGTCTAAGCTCGCTTTGAACTTAGTCCCCCCGCCAAGATCGATCGACCAATCTTTGGAAGGCTTTTCACCATGTGGAGAGAGAAGATCGATGATCTCTGACCCTTCGGGTAAGACGATAGTCGTCGTCTTTGTCGTAAGAAGCGAGTTTTTCGACGATCCCAGAAAGGCCGTCTCGAAGGCCTTGCCATCGATGAGATCCTCCAGGTATTTGAGCATGATCTTCTCTTCTGAGAAATTCTTGCTAGAGAACTGGTAGCTTCCGGGATGCTCCTTCGATTCCGAAATTAGGCCCGTGACCTTCATCGAAATCGTACTCGTGACGTTCCCGTTTCCTTCAATCTTGAACTTAACATCATTATCTCCGAAGCCGGGTGCCGATCTGTAGAGAAAGAAATATCCCTTGCTAATCTCGTCATAGAAGTTAGCGAAGGCTTCATCGGCCGTCTCTCTTTCTCTGAGGGCATCCCTGTGTTGGATGTATACCTTAGAAAGATCGGACGCTGGAACATATTCAGTACGGGTGATGATCGCCGATCCGTCGTGCTGAACAACGATTTTGTCTTCGATTGTTCGCTTGAACTGTGTTGAAAAGGCAAATACTGAGGCCACGAGAACAATCGCTATTAGCGCCTTCCTGAACATACTTTCACCCCCTTTAGAAGTCGTTCGAACGAGTATAGCACCGGCTACTTTTTGAAATATACAAATAGAAAGACAGTCGACTATTTGGATTGTCTTATTTAGATTTTGACGGTGTTCTAAAATCAATGCTTCTCACAAACGCTTCTTAAGTTCTAGTAGAACCCGCTCTCACTGGAAAATCAACGTCCTCTATCGTTTATCCAAAAATTCCCTTTCCGGGTTCCCGTGAATTGTTTAGAAAGTATTGACTGCAAAAAAGCAGGCTTTAGTTGAACTAATTCCGACAGAATGAACTGTAGAATTATCTCTCAAGAAATAGCATATGACCGAGCAATTCTTCGTGAAATCAAATGGATTTTGAGAGATGGATCGTTGGATCGTTTTTCACCTTTGCTGATCTTCATCCATCTTGATTCGATTCATGAAGATTCTCTGGCTGATTCCCGGTTAATATAATTCAAAAGCGCAAAGGAAGGCCCTGCTGACCAAATGCAGTGGCCTTCTCACGAGACTTGCAATCCGTAAAGCAAATTGGGAAATTGAAGTCGCTTTCTGACATGGTAGGGAGATAATGAAGAAGTCGATCGGAGACACAAACAAGATAGGTATGCCGCAAATATAGCTTTGCTTAGTATCACTGAGTTTCTCCTTGTTGTTCTTTCGTTCAGATGGATCAACAGACCGTTGATATTTCAATCAGCAGCTTGCTACCTGTTCGACATCTCCCGTCACGAGGGGGTTATCGCTCTTTTTCATATTCCTCTTGAGATAAGATAGGAAATCCTCCGGTGGACGATAATCCCTAAAACCCTGCGAGATTTCCTCCGTCTCTTTGTCTTCAAGGGTAACTGACAATGTAATATCATCCGCCGTGAAACGAAGCTCTCTAATCTCGCCCGGAGGGGCGAAGTCTTCAAAATCGAGAATCACCATATTGTTTTCATCTCTCTTCACAATTACTGACGCAGTAGTCATGTAATCCTCAAAAGAAACTCCAGGCGTTTCACCTCCTAGTACAACTTTTGCGTAAAAAGCTTCCATTCTGTCGATCTTCACCTCTAAACAACCATCGAAGAAACTAACCTCTCTGTCCTTCAGAAAGATCCCCAGAATCACTTTCAACCTCCTTCAGTTAACCGGTCAGCAGATAGAGACGACCCTCTTTTTTTGCCGCAACCGCCATCGGTTTTCATTTCATTGGATAGAGGACTATTCAATCTCTTCTGTTTCAGCTTTCGATAGCTTTTCTGACCTTTCTCCTTCCTGCCTCCTTGGTCATCTTCAATCAAGACTTGATTCTGAATCCCCATTGTTGACTCAACATCGAACGCCAGTTCTGCAAACTTCGGAATTACGGCAGCAAGAAAGGCCGGAAACGGTCTTCGCAAATCGGAGTGATCTGGCGGAATACTACTGGTCGTTTGCAGAACTGATCGGGGACAATACACAACTACGATATATATATTACTATCCAGTTTCACAACGCTTGCGATTATTAAAATCTAAGTTTTTTCTCTCTGAGCTGACGTGTTCAGTTACGGTTAGTTTTAGGGAGCTGACTGTTGTAAACCAGAGAACTTTGCTGTCTGAATGTCTTGAATCTAGAGATTTCTAATAATACTACCAACAAACACAGGTAGCTGTCATGCTCTTCAGTAGAGCTTACGTAAAAGGATCATGAAGACGGGAATTCGGTGTGCGTATTTGATGCTTATTAGAGAGATATTCCAGTGAATGAATACTGTTCTTTGCACAATTTGCATATCTTCAGATGATGTTCTTCTTTTATATCAATGAGAATTTTGGCTTTAATCATTGGTAATTGTTGATAGATGTTTACAGAGTTTGTACATCAATCCTCGTAGCATTAGTTTTCTCTCCTCATAATTGCTACAATAAGAATGAATAGCTTTTATTTGCATAATTTGCACTAAGCTAACGTGTTTGGAGGTCTTTTTTTGCCGACTCTGAGACAGATATCAGAAATTACTGGCGTGTCCATTTCGACTGTATCCAGAGTACTCAATAACGATAGCCGTATCAGCGAAGCTACAAAGAAAAAAGTCTTGAGAGTAGCTAAAAAGATTGGATACTCCGGAGAGATATCCAACGGTTACGGCAGTAAGGTTGTGATGTTCTTTGTAACCAACCCTCACAAATCAATCGAAAGCGACGAGTTTTTTTCGGGAGTTCAGCGAGGAATACTTAGAGGATCTGGATTGTCCGACATTCACTGTCTCGTTCAGTCAATTAGGAGCAGAAAAAACTTCGATGAATCGCTGATCCCTTTAGATCTTGTTGAGGGCCTTATAGTTGGTGGCATTCCAATGCCCGATGACCTTAAGAGTTTCATATCTGGTCTGAAGATTCCGGTCGTGCTTATTGGTAAGTACGAAGGTCTCGAGAGCTTTCCATCCGTTAACAATGACAATGTGAGAGGAGGGTATTTGGCGGCTTGTGAGATTCTCCGGTACAACTACTCCTCAGTTACAGTCATTACTGGGCCAAAACATGTTTCCACCTTTGCCGACAGACTGGAAGGCTTCTTCAAATGTTTGAGCGAAAATAGCTTTCCAATTGACTGGGTAAAGATTATCGAATGTGACTCCTTCGAAGAGAGAGACGGAAGACAAGCCATCGAAAGACATTCCATAACACCGGGAAAGAGGGAAGTCATTTTCTGCACGACCGACTGGCTTGCAAAAGGTGTGATCGAGGCTCTGCTTGAAAGGAAGGTCTCTATTCCTTCAAAGATAGGGGTTATTGGATTTGGTGGACTAGACTTCTGCAAAATGACCTCTCCAAGAATAACTACCGTCGCACTGAATCCCTATCTTCTTGGAAGAATTGCAGTAACAATGCTTCAGGAATTGATGGAGGGAAGTTCTGAATCAAAGGGAGTTGTGTTTGTGGAACCGTTTTTGATGGAAGGCGAAACTCTAAGGAGGGAGAAGTAATGCATTTCAGAGAGCTAATGAATTCTAAAGACAGACTCTTGGTAGTCAGTCTTCCCGAAAACAGTCTAGAATACGCAAGGGCTGCAGTTGAGAACGGTGCCGACGCAATTAAGCTTCACATAAATGTGAAGCACAGAGTAACGGGAAAGGCTCATGTTACATGGACCGATGTTAGAGAGACTGTGAAGTACATTTATTCCACTCTTGGCTGCTGCATGGGAATCGTACCAGGAGCAGAGACAATGGCGTCAGAAGATGAGTTAAGGGAAATGAGTGAATTCGGTCTGAGTTTCTTTGATGTCTATGTCGACTACGCCCCGCTCTACGTTTTGAAAAACAATCTCTGCAAGATGCTTGCTCTTAATCATACATATTGCAAATCGATGGCATCACATCTAAGAAGATTGGGGGCAGATGCGGTAGAGATATCGATCATCGACCCAAAAGACTACGGGAAAGACCTTTCTCTGGAAGACCTTCTCAAATACCTGGAAGTACTTGAACTTTCAGGACTGCCCTCCTTTATCCCAACCCAGAAAAGGATTACCGTTGACGATGCAGACACAATTCTCAGTCTTGGTTTCAAGGGCCTGATAATCGGCCCGATAGTAACTGGAACCGATATTGAAAGTTTTTCACGGACTGTAAGGGAGTTTGGCAAGATTGTCAGAGAATGACAAGGAGGTGTGGTAATGAAAAAGTGGTTATTGATTATGATCATCTGTCTTGCTCTGGGTTTCACGGCTCTTGGTAAGACGAAGGTCACAGTTTGGTTTGCAGGTACACCGGAGGCCTTGATGGAGGCTGTGGATGATCGACTAGTTCCTGCCTTTGAAAAAGCTAACCCTGATATTGAACTCGCTGTAGAGTACATACCTTGGGGCGAGCTTTCCACGAAACTGACCACCGCCTTTGCCGGCGGCATAGGACCCGACATATTCATGCATGGTCAGGCCGCGATTGCAGGATTCGCAGAAACGGGTGTAATAATGAGCATCGATAGCCTCATCGACAAGCTCGAAAATCCAGAGGATTTTGGGGGTACTCTGAGTGTTGGTCTTTATCGAGGCAAGAACTTCATGGTTCCAGTGTTCGGCTCTGGCAGACTTCTTGCCTACAGGGAAGACTTTTTCGTTGAGAGCGGTCTCGACCCCGATGAACCGCCGGTAACCTGGGAACAGCTAAGAGCCTATGCCGAGGCACTGACGATTTATGAATCGGGAAGGCTAGTTAGGGCAGGTTTGGACATTCCTGTATCGGGGATTGATCTTCAGCAAGTATGGACAGGCTTCCTCATTGCGAACAACGGCACTCTCTTCGACAACGACTTCAATCCGACATTCAATGACCAGGCTGGGGTGGAAGCTCTAGAATACTACGTAGACCTGATACGGGAGGCCAAGGTAGCCTCTGAATACGGTCTTACCTCGGTCGGAAATCTTGCGCCGATTGCGGCGGGCACAGCGGCGATCTGTTTCATGAACAATGAATCTCTCGCTGCCATCAAGGAATACAGCCCGGACGTTTACTCCAAGATTCGTCTAGCCTTTCCACCAGCAAGATATGGTAGAGCGGGTTTCTACTCCTTCGCGGGGTTTATGGTTTCAAGCAGCACAAAGAATCTGGAAGCAACTGCAAAGGCTCTTGCCTTTTTGACATCAAAAGAAGGGCTAATAGAAATAAACACTGCTCTTGGCAGTTTGCCACCAAGACAGTCCGGTGTCGAGGCTGAGTACATAGCGAATGATCCAAATTTGATGAAATTTGTAGAAGGCTCGAAATACGCCTACGGAAATCCTAATGTTCCTTTCTGGGTTCAAGCAAGAGATATTATCTCTAAGTATCTCGAACGAGCAATTATGGGAGTCATGACTCCGAAAGACGCGCTAGACAGCGCAGCTGAGGAAATAAGCAAACTTAAGTAATTTTACAAAGGCCGGCTTCTCCTCAGGGATCGGCCGGCCATTTGTCTTCTAAGAGGTGGCGTGTGAGCAGTGCAGGGAAACTCAAGAGGCGAGTAACAGTAACGGCTTTGATCTTCATTGCACCGGTGCTTGTTTACAACTTAATCTTCAAAATAGTCCCGATCTTTGTCTCTCTCTTTCTGAGTCTGACAAAGTTCTCGGGTTTCGGAGAAGCTAAGTTCATTGGCCTTGAAAATTACATTCGGATATTTGGTGACTCAGAGTTCTGGAGAGCGGTTCTTGTGACTTTTCAGTTCTCAGTTGAAGTCCTGCCTCTAAACATGCTGATTTCTCTGCTGCTCGCCCTGCTAGTCAACAGCGGATTAAAAGGAATCGGGATTTTCAGGGCGATCTACTATCTTCCTGTAATTACTCCTATGGTTGCGGCAAGTATGATCTGGATCTGGCTCTATGATCCTCAAATCGGCATACTGAATTTCCTTCTCTCACTTTTCAACATACCGCCTGTGAATTTTCTCAGAAATCCAAGCACTGCGCTTCATTCAATTGTTGCTATGAGAATATGGAGAGGAGCAGGCTGGAATATGCTTATCTATCTAGCCGGTCTTCAGGGAATTTCAAGAAATCTCTATGAGGCAGCAGCGATCGACGGAGCCTCGTCTATTCGAAGATTCTTCAGGATCACTCTTCCTCTGCTAAGACCGGTTCATGTCTATGTACTAATTGTCGGTATTATCAGCACTCTTCAGTCCTTCACGGAGATGTACGTGATGACAGGAGGGGGTCCGCTGCAGTCTACGACAACGGTCGGACTTCTTATTTACAGAGCAGCTTTCGACTACATGGATATGGGCTATGCGAGCGCGATGTCGTTCGTTCTTGGGATAATAATTATGACCCTGTCCGTTGTCAGCTTCCGATCACGTCGACAAAAGGAGGCCTTCGTGTGAAGAGAAACAAGCTGAGAACGATATTATTGCTGTTGTTTACCGCGGTCATTTTCGGATCGCCTTTCTTCTGGATGGTAGTCTCCTCTCTAAAACCAAATGCTGAGCTATTCACCTGGCCACCTACATTAATACCAAAGACAGTGACTCTGGAACACTATCAATCGGCATTCACCTCAAGAGGCTTTAGCAATTATTTCATGAACAGCGTAATCGTGTCTCTTATTTCGATGGCGTTTAACCTAGTGTTCTGTTCTCTCGCAGGCTATGCTTTTGCCAGACTTGATTTTCCCTTGAAGAACGTCCTATTCGTAGTTCTCTTGAGTACCATGATGATACCCGTTCAGGTGACTCTGGTCCCGACTTTCCTGATGGTGAAATCATTCCCACTCATGGGCGGAAACGATATTCTGGGGAGGGGAGGCACCGGTCTTCTCAATACATATGCCGGTCTCGTAATCCCACACATAATGACTGTCTTCGGAGTTTTCATAATGAGGCAGTTCTATATGCAGTTCCCTAAAGAGCTTTCAGAAGCCGCAAGGATCGATGGAGCTTCCGAACTCGGAATCTTCAGGAAGATATTCCTTCCCCTTGGAAGACCAGCGATGTCTGCTCTCGCGATTTTCACTTTTACACAGGCTTGGGATGACTTTCTATGGCCCCTAGTAGTTACAAGCGATAGATCCATGAGAACTCTTCAACTTGGACTGGAAGTGTTCAAGAATAGGTACACAGCCGATTGGGGACCACTTATGGCGGCCACGACAGTTTCCATTTTGCCCGTTATTCTTATATTTCTCGTGTTTCAAAGGTACTTCACGGATACCGCTTTGAGTTCTGGAATCAAATAGACTGGGAAGTGAAGAAATGGATTTAGTTTATGATGTTGTAGTTGTTGGTGGCGGCATGGCTGGAGTATCGGCGGCTATTGCTGCCTCCAGAACTGGAGCAAGAGTACTTCTTCTTGAAAAAGATATGTCACTTGGCGGAGTTCTCACTGCTGCTCTCGTAAACCCGATGATGACATTTCACTCACCTGCGAGACAGGTGATAGGCGGGATCGGGCAGGAGATCATTGACAGACTCGTTTCAATACGGGGTAGCTACGGGCACATAGATGACCCCATCGGATTTGTAAAGTCAATCACCCCGTTCGATCCCGAAAAAATGAAATCATTGCTGGTTGAGATGCTCAAAGAGGAAGGCGTGGACTTTCTGTTCAACTCACTTGTCCTGAATGTTTCAAGAGAAGGAGACTCAATAATTTCTATAACAACTGTTAGCATAGGCGAGGAGAACAGAGTGAATGCAAAGGTTTTCATCGATTCAACGGGCCAAGGAAACTTTTCTATACGTGGTGGAGCCTATTACAACATCGGAGACGGAAGTCCATCCGGCTGCCAGCCTATGACTCTGGTGATGAGAATCGGCGGCGTTGATCGGGAAGAGATAGTGTCTTATGTTAATAGAAATAGAGATGATTTCATCATCAGTGAGCATACCGATCTGAGCTATCTGGGAATCGCCGGTTTCTTCAGCTTCATGAGCAGGCTTGACGATTACGGGATTTACTTCAAAAGGGATAGACTTCTGTTTTTCGAAGTTCCCTACAGTCCCGGTCAGATATTTATGAACACTACCAGATACCCTGGTTACGCCAACAGGAGCAAAGAACTTACCGATGCTCAGACCAATGGAAACATTGATGTATGGAAATTCATGGATTTCCTTAAGAAAGAGATTCCCGGATTTGCAAGCTCGTTTCTGATTCAGACTGGCTGCCACATAGGGGTGAGAGAGACCACCCACATTGTGGGAGATTACGTTCTGGAAACTGGTGACTTAATTGATAGAAGAACATTTGATGACAGTATCGCCGTTGGATCGTATCCGATTGACATCCATCTGCCCGGTTCGGCAGAGTTGAAGACGATTTCAATTCCTTACCCTGGCGAATACCACATTCCAATGCGTTCGCTAATCCCAAAGGGCTTAGAAAATGTCATTCTTGCAGGGAGAGCAATCAGTGCAGATCATACGGCTTTTTCTGCAGTCAGAACGAGCCCTCTTGCAACCGCAACCGGTATGGCTGCTGGTATTGCTGCAGCACTTGCTGTGAAACACAGAAGAGTTGTCAGAGATGTGAATATCGACCTGATACAGAGGGAGATCGTTGAGATGGGAGGAATCCTTTGAAAACAGTAGTTGTTCCAATGGATGATAGACCCCCAAACTACCAGCTGGTTTCCAAGATCGCAAATCTGAATTGTCTGGAAATCGAATTGCCTGACAAGAACCTGCTTGGAAGATACTTGAGGCCGGGAAATTGCGAGGAACTGGCTCGATGGATGCTTTCAAGAGAGGCTGACAGATTCATAATCTCTATCGATATGCTATCTTATGGCGGTCTCATAGCCTCGAGGGAAGAGGGAATAAGCGTGGAAACAGCTCTCGCAAGGCTGAGGTCGGTGAGAGAACTGAGGAGAAGATTGCCAAATGCCGAAATTTTCCTTTCCTCAATTGTCAGAAGAGCATCTGTCTCCGTTTCATCGGCTGGCTCGAAGGAACTGTGGACTATGCTTAACAGGTATCTATGGCTATCAGGTCAAGGAAAGATCGAAGAAGTCGAGTCTGTAGAAAACGATTTGCCAAGAGGATTTATATGCAGATATCGAGAACTCCGCTTGAGAAATCATGAGGTGAATAAGGAGTGTTTGAAGCTTGTTAAATCAGGTTGTGCAGATCTTCTGGTATTAGCCCAGGAAGATACCTTCCGGCATGGCCCTCAAGAGAGAGAACTAGACATACTTGAAGGAATCGCAAAAGACTTTGGCATCGAAGATAGAGTTTTCATACATAACGGCGCAGATGAAGTGATTCAGGAGATGCTTTCTTACAGACAAGACCAAGAGTACCCAGTCGAAGTTATTTATGACTCCCCAGAAACAAGAGAAAAAATCATGGATTTCGAGGACAGAGAGTTTGGGAAGAACGTAGAATCTCATATGAAGCTTCTTGGGATGCGGCAGTCTTCCAGCTCTTCAACCGGGATTCTGGTTGCTGGCACAAAAATAGATGATTCGATTGAAGCTCTCAAAAACCTAAGTAAGCGGAAGCAGAGGGTCTTCATACTAGACGTTTTCTGTGCGAACGGTTCTAATCCTCCCTTTGTTGATGCTTACCTGGGTTTGGAACTAAAGAACATCTGGGGATACTCTGCCTGGAATACAGCATCAAACAGTCTGGGGACTCTTCTTTCTCTCGCCGCCACTTCCAGCTCTTGTGAAGTGAAAAAGAAGGCTTTTGCCGAGTTTTACATCTCGCGGCTTCTTGATGACCATCTTTACCAGGGTATTCTCAGAATCAATCTGGAGAGAATGGTCGATGAATCCGGTGGTGACATATACAAAGTCAGCAAATCCAAGGGACTCTTTGAAGACTTCAGAGACAATCTCTTTATGCCTAAAGCAGAAGAGTTCCTTGATAAATTCATACGTGGGAGAAAGCTGGACATTTTTGATTTCTCCTCTTCAGAGATTCGAATATCGATTGAGAAATTTATCCTCCCGTGGGACAGAACTTTTGAATGCGAAATAGAAGTTATGATTCGCTGAACGAAACATTATCTAATCCTGGTAAAGGGGAGTATCTCCAGTGAAAAAGAAAGTGGCAATTGTGGGAGCAGGTGTTTGGGGCAGAACTCATGCATTTCTATATAAGGAACATCCAGAGGTTGAACTGGTGGCTATTAGCGATCAGAACATAGAGAGAGCTAAAAAGTTCGCTGATGAATTCGGCATCCCACGGGTTTTCGTAGATCATAGAACAATGTTGGATAGGCGTGACTTTGACGCAGTATCGATTGTTACTCCGGATTTCGCTCATGGTGCGATTGTGGTAGACTGCGCAAATACCAGAAAGGATATCCTCGTCGAGAAACCAAATGCAACAACAAGAGAGAGCCTCATCAGGATATCTGAGGTGGTGAGCGAGAACAACGTAAGGATAATGACCGATCTTCACAATCGATGGAGCCCTCCCTTTGCAGGGGCCAAGCGGTTCTGTCTCTTGACGGACAACGTTGTCTTCACAGCGACCAGTGGTTTTTTTCTCTTAAGCGCAAAGCGGATCTTAGGACCATCGAGATGCTGAAACAAGTTCATGACGGGATGCGACGTTTTCGGAATAACCAACGCTGTCAAGCCGTCATGATTTTTCAGAACTCCCGCATATTGTCATCCCGAACTTGTTTCGGAATCTGATCTTGTGAAGGGCCATGATTGCTGGTAGCAGGTTGGGGGTTGGAAAGAGCAAAGGATCAGTTTCAAGTTCCAAGTTGTCAGTTGCAGGCAAAAAGCGTGGTTAGGGGTTGGATAGTTTAAGAAAGGTTGGTTAGCCGTTGAATGGTTCGCCGTTCGCCGAGCAAAACCTGTTATTCGTTCCAGAGCAAGAATCTGTTCCTCGTTCTTGGTTAGGGTCAAAAACCAAGACCTGGATGCTGAAACAAGTTCAGATGACGGGATGAGACGTTTTCGGAATAATCAACGCTGTCAAGCCGTCATGATTTCTCAATCGTCCCTCTCATTGTCATCCCGAACTTGTTTCGGGATCTGATCTTGAACCAATCGAAGACACCGGTTGGTTGTTGCTGGTCGAAAAAACTTGAGGCCAAGATTCTGAATGGAGTTCAGATGACGGATTGTGAGGTTTTCAGAACGATCTTGATCTTCATACCTCTGTCCTAACACCTCTGACTTTTTGTAACCCCCTTGACCCTTCAGTTCGTCGACCGTCTTGAAGTATTCGTACTCCGGTACATTCTTGATTACCGCCTTTATTGAGTCCATGACTACCCCCTTTATGTAGAGACAGAAGACTGCCTGCCGTTGTCAATTGCTCGAAGCTCTGGTTAATTAACAGCGAAGCTCTTGTCGACCGTCTTTCCGGAAAGACTTATTAGCCGGGTCTTTCTCGAGAAGACCATGTTAAGTATAACCCGATCTAATACAAAAAAACCCCCGAACGAATCGAGGGTTCTTGGTCGGGGCAACTGGACTTGAACCAGCGACCTTCTGCGCCCCATGCAGACACGCTTCCAACTGCGCTATGCCCCGTACTCGAAGATTTTATCACAGTTGGGATAACCTTTCAAGAGCAGAACGACGCCCAGGGCAACTTTAGGATAATTAAAATTGGCTCTGCAGGCTACTCTCGGACCTCGAAGGTCAGGAAGTCGATCTCGATGCCGCCGCTCTCGGAATCATTCAACCTGAAGTCGTAGAATCCGGCATCCCATGGAGCGGTGAATACTATCAAACCGTCTGCCATGCCACCGACGTAAGCATACTGAATGTCGTGCAGGTCGTTTTCCGACTCGCTTCCATGCGTAATATCCGAAGGAACGATTCCGATCCAGGCGTAAGCCCCAGTCCCGAAGTTCCAAAGAAGTAGAGATTGATCTCTTCACCGGGAACGAAAACAAGTTTTTCGAAACTCATGTACTTAGGTTCAAGGGGCAATTCGTCTTCCGCAACGTATACTAGACTCTCGATTTCATCGAGGTAGAATTCGTAGATTGATCCGTCTTTCAAAGTTATTACCAGCAAACCATTCGCAATCGCGGTAACACACAATGCCGCAATTATCAAAAGAACAAGCTTCTTTTTCATGCCGCACCTCCTCCATGAAGATTCTCTCACAATTGCTCAAACGGAGGGCTGCTGTTTCGTGCCTCCCCAAAATAAGAGTTGAACCTAGATCGTCTATGATGTCAGAATCCAGTCCAATTCAGATGCTATAATATATGGTAGTCGAATATATGTAAGGAGGTTGGTTTGTGAAGATAGCTATTCCAACAATTGATAACAAAGGGCTCCAGTCACATATTTCGGAGCATTTCGGTCGTTCGCCTTTTTTTGCCTTTGTAGATGTGGAAGATAACGAAATCGTTTCACACGAAATCGAGGTAAATCCCTTTGAGCAGCACGAACCAGGTGAGATCCCTGGTTACGTGAAGAGCAAAGGCGCCGATGTGATCATAACGAGAGGCATGGGTGGCCGGGCGAGGCAGTTCTTCGAGACTCTTGGCGTGCATGCCATTACAGGAGCCAGTGGGACTTTAGAAGAGCTCGTAAGAACTTACATCGAAGGTGAGCTTTCCAGTGTTGAATACGAGCCCGAAGACCACGGAAAGTTCCACAATCACTAATTAATGACATGGAGTACGGCATGAGAAATATGAGGGGAAGAAGAATGGGGGTGGGCAGATCCTGGATCGAGCTGTATCTGCTTCTTCTCATCGCCGAAAAGCCCGCGCACGGTTATGAGCTTTCTTCTAGAATCAACGATTTCGAGATTCCGATCTTCGGTGTCGGTCAAATGGGAAGCCTCTACCGTGTGTTGGGTAGTCTAGAAGAGATGGGGCTAATAAATTCGGA
>ENA-UPXM01002816-UPXM01002816.1-activated-sludge-metagenome-genome-assembly--contig:-NODE-2816-length-19874-cov-5.048590_pt1 | contig 19874 bp, 18 predicted proteins | sample MGYA00238178_ERZ772708 | MGnify/ENA primary metagenome ERZ772708 (study PRJEB29002, sample SAMN05720212) | activated sludge metagenome | isolation source: anaerobic digester from wastewater... | reverse complement strand
ATATGAATTTGTAACTTTTTTATATGTTTCTAAACTAGTTTCCTCAACTACTGAATTTACTATGTTTAATGCCACTAGAATCTCTCTAAAATTATAATCTTTGTTATTATCTATTTCATCAGATAAGATCGCTAAAAGCTTTAAATTATGGTTATAATTAGTATTTTCTTCTTTAGTGGTAATCAATTTTTGATCTCGTTTACTTGTCATATGGATATAAGGTATTTATTTGATACAAATATAGTAAAAAATATGATATGTTAAAAATAAATTTTAACTTTTTATGAAAATAATTTTTGTATATTAAAAAAATGTTGTATATTTGTACCAGTAATTTAGATGTGAGAATCTATCTAAAACAAAATAATCATTGTTGATAATTTTGGACATAGTGAAAGTCAAAAGAATAATAAGACGCAAATGCGTGTAACGGGCTCATAATACCAATCCTAGTAGAATTAACGAACGGACATTATGATGAGATCAAATCTTTTAAAGATCGTACTCCCAACTAGAACGTTATTCTGATACGTGGGTCACATTAAATATTAAACGCAAGTCGTTTCCGAATTAATATTTAGACTCAACCAGTTCCAGAGATACCTCTAATAAAGAGAACTTTTCGCATTAGACTATACGATTTAATGTTGAAATCTGGAAGTAATACATAAGAAATAGCCTGGTCGGTAGGCGTATCTAACGAAGCTAGGGTTAATTAGTCTCATTAAGGATAAAATCCCACTAATTAATCTACTTCCTAGAAGTTTTTAAAATTAAAAATTTATCTAGGTAGTATAGCGAAGCTATATAATCTTAAAAAAAAATTTCTAATAAAACCTATGAAAGATTTGAAAAATTCTAACAAAACAGTATTTAAACTAAATGATGATCAAGTTTTAAAATTTGCTAAAAAAATAGATTTATTTACTAAATTAGACTACAAAATAGTATTTGAAGAATATAGTAAACTAAGTATCAAACGTAGTTTAAATAATCTAAAAAATGACGTTATACGTAAAAAGATTAATGCCGTAAGAAAAGTGATAAGAGTGATTATTATTAATTCTATAAAGGCAGAAATGAATCTTAAAACAAAAGATTTTCCATTACCAAAATGGGTATCTAATAAATTAGACTCTAGAATAGATTTATTTATAAATGCATTTGTAAATTCTACTCCTGAAGAGTTTAAAAAATAATGTGTAGGTTTTTATAATTATGGAATGTTAAATTAATATTTAATATTCCATTTTTTTTTGTACTTTTGTATAAATTATTTTTAATTGTGTAATATATGAGCGAAGTAAGAAAAAAATTAGAAAATTTAATGAATGAACAAAATGAATGGTATAAGACTACTAAATCTAATCATGATTTTGTAAATAAAGATTATATTAAACCTAATGTTGATAAAAACCAAGATGTTTCTTCACAGATAAATGTATTAAGTACATTTGATGATTCAAAACTAATTAAATTTTATAACAATGTAAACTATGAAATAATGTATTATGCTAAGTATCATATGATGTACCCAGGATTACAATGGTTTGAAACAAGTCCAATGATTAAAACAAAAGATGAGTTTAGTGAATTTGGAGAAGTATATTGTGCAATTGTAATTGAAATGAATAAAAGAGGTTTGAAATTTAATATATAGAACAAATGAACCCATTAAATTATCTAACAGAAGAACAACAAAATAATTATTATAACAATAGACTTTTAGCTCTTTTAACTGATGAAATTAATATTAATCCAAATCTTAGCTTTAAAGATTTATTGATTAAATTAGATTTAGCTAATAGAGATAAAGAAACTAGTAAACAAACTTATTCAAAACTTACAAAAATATAAATTCAATGTCACACAAAGTAAATCCTAAAACAGTTGAATTACTAAATTATCGTATTCAACAAGAAGAGTTTTCTTCACGTATGTATTACCAAATGTATCTATGGTTAGATAATGCTGGTTATATGAATAGTTCAAAAGTATGGAAAAGATATTCTGAAGAAGAATATGCTCATAAAACATGGTCTGAAGAATGGTTGTTATCATTTGGAGTTATGCCTTGTTTATGCACATTAGAAAGTCCACCTGAAACTTATACATCATTAGCAGATATTATTGAAGCTACATATTTACATGAAGAAGATGTAACTAAACAATGTAATGACTTATATGCTTACGCTTGTGAGAATGAAACTAGTTTAATCCCATTAGCTTTAAAATACGTTTCTGAACAAGTTGAAGAAATGAATAAGGTAATTACATTAAAAGATGTATTAAACTCATTTGGTACTGATAAAATGAGTTTATTTTTATTAGATATTAACATTGAAAAATATACTTAAAATATATGGGAGCTACTTGTCCAAATAAAAATAGTAAACAATGGAAGAACATGGTAGAAAAGCTTGGGGAAACTCAAGCTCTTTTCCATTATGCCAAAAATGGTTTTCAGATATTAAATGAAGATCAAATTAATGAAATATTAAATCCTGTAGAATCGCAATTTAATGAAAATTCTAAGTTGACTAATGAATTATATGAATCGTTAGGGCTTAATCAATTAATTACTCCAAATGATAGGATAGTGTTTGGTCATCCTACTATAGGTAAAAGTTTTTTAAAAAACCAAGGTGAGGACAAGTTTATTTCTTTAGATGATGATTATGCTACAGAAATAAATGATAAAGTAAAAAAAATAGCTGATAAGTATAATATAACTACTTATCAAGTTAAAGATGGTGGTACTCAAAAATGGAATAATGAGTATAATCAAATGATGCAAAAAATGTTTGATGTTGCAAAACAAAGAGCTATTTCCGAAAACAAAACTTTATTTACTTCTAACACTAATTTATTAAGAAATAATATAGATTCTTTTGATAAAGTTATAAATTTAACAAATGAAGAATTTGAAAAAAGAATACGAGAAAGAGGGGCTAAATATGATGTTAAAGAATGGAAGAATCAAATTAATGAAGTGATAACTAGGTTTCCTAGTAATAAAGTAATAAATACTACTAAATATTTATCCGACTTATTTATAACTCCAGAACAAATTCAACAAGCTCAAAATAAGTCTAAAGAGTTTATTGATAAAGTAAAAGATAATACTCCAAATGATATACTTTTTAGTATGAGTAGCGGTGCTAGTGAAACAGAAGCTAAAAAAGCTGATATAGAAAGAAGAAGACAAGAAGAATTAGATGTATTTCCAGAATCTGAAGTTAAAGAAACAGTTTTTCATAATACTACTGAAAACTTTGATGAGTTTAAAGTAGGTAAAGATGGAGCAATTCATTTTGGAGATAAAGAAGCAGCAAGACAAAGAACTAAAAATAGCTTAGGGGATAAAAATACTAAAGAAGTAAAAATTAATGTAAAAAATTTAGTAGAAGGAGTCGATAGTTTAGCTTTTGATAAACCAGAAGGAACTAAAGAAGAAAAAGAAATCATTTTTAAACTTATACAGAAAGCTGATAATGAAACTAAAGAGCATATTGTAGCTTTATATGTTGCAGGTAAAATAACTTTAGAACAAGCTAATGAACTTATTGATAATAATTGGAGTTTAGAAAAAATATATAAAGAACTGTTTAATGCTGATGGATACTATTATATAAATCAAGCTGAAAATAAAGGAAGTAAATCTTATGTAGTTTTTAATCCTAATCAAGTTAAAATCGTTAATAAAATCAATGCTAAATATGATGCAGAATTAAAAGCATTAGAACAACCTACTCAATCTGAAAGTAATCCTGCATTAAGTGATGTAGAAAGAACAGATAAAGATTTTGTAAATGAGAATGAATCTTATAGAGTTATTGTAGGAGATGAAGCATTTAATGATATTGTAAACAGTGGTGTAGTTAGAACTAATGCAGATAATAAAGGTACTAATAAACAAGAAGGTATAATTGATTTAGGAGGTAGACCAACTGCATTTCCTTCATTTAGTAAGGGGAGTGCAAGTATGAGTTATGCAAAAGATAACCCTAATCATTACATAATAGTTACAGAAGATGCTTCAATACAACCATCAACAAGTGGTAGGCATGGTAAAGGGAATACAATGTTCCCAACTGATGAAAATGGTAAACATTTAAAAGAGTTAGATGGAAGTAAAGTAAAAGTTTACAAATATATAGGAAATGGTAAATATGAGTTAGTTTATGCAAATGGTAAAGTAGTAAAACCCCTACTATCTTCAAAAAAAACTAACACTAATAGTACTATTAGTGTTAAAAAACAACTAGATACATTAATAAATAGGTTAAATCAAGTACTAAATATACCTATTAACACTATTAATGATTTACAAAATAATACAACTATCACAAATGAGAATGGTAATGTAACTATAAATTTAGCTAATATAAAATTAAATGATTCACTAACTGAATTATTAACTATTCCCACAATAGAATATTTAAAGCAGTCTGATGTCAAATTATATAATAGTATAAAAAATGAGTTAAACAAATCTAAAAGAGGTACTCAACTATTAAATGAATTAAAAGAATCTAATCCTGAATTAACTGAGGATAATATAACTGATTTAGCGTTATCTAAATATTTATCAGAGTTAGTTGAAACAAAATTAATATCTAAAAATAACGTATTTAAAAAATTATATAATAAAATTTTAGAAATTATAAACAAGTTATTTAATACTAACTATAATTACATACCTAATTTAAATGAAATTAGCAATGATTTAAATTCATATATAAATAATGTTGAGACAGATTTTAACACTAATTTAAATGAATTTTTAAAAGCATTTTTTAATACCACTATTGAAAATAATGAATTAGTTGTATTAAATGATTCTCCGATTGTAGAAAATCCAATTGCTAAAGAGGGTAGAAAAGTATTAAAAAAAGCATTCGGAGAAAACGCAATGAAAGAGATAAGTAAATATACACCATCGGCTGTTTTAAATGCTAATGAATTTATATCATTTATTAATAATGAAATATTACTAGATTCGGATCATGCAAAAGAATTTTTAAAACTACCAAACGCATTAGTAAGGGTAAATCCACTATTTGAAAATTATTTAGGAATTGAACACGAAGCAACTTCACTTAGTCCATTTGATTTAGTATCTAAGGCTAATTACAAACTACATGAAGTTAAAGATGTCGATGATTTATTATTTTTTAAAGAAGATTATAAACATGGTTATACTATATGTACTTTCAATGATGGAACAGGTGAATCAAGATTAAATAAAAGTTATATATTTTGGATAAGAAAAGATTATGCAAGTGACATTTTACCTTATCATTTATTAACTAAAGAATACCTTAATACGAAGTCAAAAGATGCTGAGGAATGGCGTAATTATTTAAGAAAAAAAGGTAATATAAATAGTGTTACTGGTGAATATATTTTACCTGACTCCCCAGCTACTGATGATCCTTATATTTTAAGTTCTATAAGTGTTCAGTTTGATAGAAATAGTGGGTTTCAAAAAATGGTTGGTAGATACAACCATGTAATAGATTCTTTCGGAGGTTCTGCTGATGCTACTCTAAATAACAATTTAGATAACGTAATCGAAGGATTAACTGATGCCATGAAAAAGTATTTGGATATTCAAATAGAAGTTAAACCAGTAGTTGGCACTGTTGAAGTAGATAATAAATTTTTTGTATATAATAATTTTATATCAGAATATAATACCTACATCTCTACATCATCTATATTAGATGAAGGTAAATTAACTAAAATAAATAAAGATCAGCAATTAATTACTAATAGTGGTTTGCTTTTTGATTTCAAACATAAGCGAATAGGTTTATTTAATATAAATCATGGACCAGACTTTAATAAGCTAATTAAAGATAAAAATGTAATTATAGCATATTTAAATGATGACGAATTTATTAAATTTACACTTGATGATAATAATAAGTTTAATAAAATAAAATCTATAGAAAGTAATGTAACTGCTATTGATTTTTATTATTCAAAAATCTTTAACTCAATAGAAACTTTAGATGAAGTTAGTTTTCCGAATTTAAAAGAGTCAAATAACTTATTTAACGAACTAAGGTATGTTGATAAATTTAATTTCAATTCACTCGAACATATTAGTAATTCTTTTAATAGTTTACGAGGAAATTCAGATATAAGTTTACCGAATTTAAAGGAATTAATACTATCGTTTGTTAGATTTGAAAAGACATTAACTTTAGATAGTATTGAGAATATTAATTCGAATTTTAAAAGTAGTTATATAAATTTAAAATTAAATACAAATTTAAAATTAGACAACTTACTTAAAATGGCTAATGGTTTGACAAATGTAACCTATAGTCTCTATGATTTTTTAGAAAAACATATAAATATTCAAGAAATAATTGATAAAAAATATAACTTTAATTTTTTAAGTGGTTCTGTTTTATTAAATGGTGTTGAAATAGGTACTTATAAGTATGGTGAAGAAGAGTATGATTATTATACTTATGTTACTTTTAACGATAATTTTTTTAATCGTACAGATAGTATAGAAATCATGTCAACTCTAAATTCCGATATGATTGCAATTACTAATTTACCAGATAATTTACCCATACCATCACAGCAAGCGATGATTTTAAATAAATTTATGGAATTTATCGATAGCAATCCTGATTACACTATTTCTGATTTAGATAAATTTTTACAAGTTGAATACGATTTTAAATCTGAATTAAATAATCTATATCCAGAAATATATGATGATGTAATTAAATTTATGGAATCAGATTATTATAATGAATTAGTTGATGAAGGTATTATAACTATTATAAATGGTAATCCTGTAATAGACGAGTTAATATCTAGTTATAATATGTCTAAATTGTATTCATCGTCATTAAGTAATACAACCGTTGATTCATCTGGTAATACAGTTGCTGTAGATAATAATATAAAAGTAACTTTAAAAAACAATCAATTATATACTAGTTATACTTTGGTTGATGAAAGTTTGTTTAATAGAAAAGGATTATTAAAAGCTAGTACTGATAAAACTTATATAGATTCTATTAACATTAATCAAACTAACAAGTTAATTGATGATTTTAATTCATTTTATAGAAATTCAACAGAAAAAGTAAATAAACGACTAAATTTAATTAAATTAAGCATTAGAGAATTAGATAATAAGTTAATTAAAACTAGACTTAAGGATGGTACATATGATCCTAAAATTAAAACTGAGTACGATATAAAAGTTAGTGCCTTAAGAAAGGAAGAGGACTATCTATTAGAATTCATGTCATCTCATGGTATAGGACTAGAATCATTAATGAATAGAATGAAAAATTCTAGTGGAGTAGTATATGAAGAAATAAGTGAAGTAGATCCGTTTGGTAATACTAACACTAAGTATTTACCTGATACTAGAATATTAAATGAAATAGATAGATTAAAAGCAGTAGTTATTGCCATGAATGAAAATAACACTTATTTGAGTTATTTACTTGATGATAACATTAACGGTGTTAAAAAAGATGCTGAATCGATTGCAATGCATTTGACAATGGCTACCGATTTAATAGAATCTAATATTAAACTTTACAATGATGTCCAAGATGTATTAAATACAATAAGAACTAACCCTAATAAAACAGCTTATATAGATGATATATTAACTAAATTAGGTAATATTAATGAAATTACTAATGTAGCTAAATCAAAGATAAAAGAAAAAACTAATTTATTTTTAGTTGATATATTTAATCAGACATTGAATTTAAATGACGATGATGTTACAGCTAGAGTTAATGTGTATATGAAAAATATATATAAAGATAGCGATTGGTTTGGTAATTTTTATTCTATGGGTGATCAGTATGTACCAGATTATGCACATGGACAAGTTCTTCGTGCAATAACTGATTCATTACTTACTAAAAAAATTCAATTAGCAGAAGAAGATATAAATGAAGTTCAAAACTTATTGATAAATATAAGAGGTAAATATTCTAATTTTGATCCTAATAATTTATTAAAAAAGGATTCACTAGGAAATAAAACTACTATCAGATTATCAAAATATAATAATAAATTTATAGAAGCTGTGTATGCTGGTAAAAAATTATTAAGATTACAAAATGATTATGGTAGTATAAAAAAACTAGAGTTCATGGAAAACTACATGACTAAAGATGATTACAATGCTTTTTTAGCAATGATTTCTAATTTTACTGCTTTACAAGATTTATTAATTAATCCTGCAACTGGTTTTAAAAATTTATCATTATTTGATTTATCAACTTCAAAATCATCTGAAATACCTTCAAAAGATAAATTAAAATACCTTAATAAACTAAATAATTTAACCGCTAAATATCCTGAATTAAATAAATCTGGTAGTGAATTAAACCAACTATTGATAGAATTGCAGGATGCTATTAACACCAATAGAACTGATAAAATATTGGATATTGTATCAAAATTATTAATGCCTAAACTTAATGGTAATAAAATTGATCAAAAATCATTAATGGGCATAGATGATTTATTAACAATGTTTGTGAATCCAATACCTTATACTGGAAATAAAATAGACTATACTAGCTATCATACAGAAGAGTTTACTAATCTATTAAATTCATATCCTAATTCAAAATCGGATATAATAGATTATTATGACAAGACTAATGCTATGTGGGATTACATTAATTTAGTTGCTGATAACAGTTATAAAAATATAATGTCTAGAAGTATTTTAACTAGAGACAATACATATTTTAATAAAGGAGTTATAAAGTCAATAATGTATTCAAATAAAAGTACATTAGCTAAATTAAAAGATTTTTTTGATAGCATGTACAATGCTTTGTTTAAAAAAGATCAAATTATATCTGAAATAACAGATGTAGTTGATAATAAAAATAAAATAAACAAAGGGTCATTATCTAGATTATCTAGTTTAATTAGATCTAAAAAATCAGATATAAACAGAGTTATATCAGCTTATGAGTTAGATAATGTACAATTCAAATATACTTCTGATAGATTGGTTTTTAGTAATAATGGTAATATAATATTTTATTATGATTTAAAAAATAATAAATTGTTTGATTCATTGGGTAAAGAAGGTAAATTATCAATTAAAGTAGATAATCCTATGCACAATTTTGTAAATTATATGTATAATTTACCTTCGCATGTATTTACTGATTTAGCTTCTAATTTAAATGATAATGATACTTATTATTCAATAAAAAAATTGACTACAATGTTAGCTCAATTAGAGGTACAGCGATCAGAAATTATCGATTATCATTTATTATTGGATCAATTTTATAGAGAAGCGACAGCTTATAAATTAACTTCAGATGCAGAATCAATTGTTAAATTAGTTAGTGAAAATTATAAAGAAAAAGAAAACTCATCTGATGAAAGATTATTTAAGAAATTAAAACAACTGTACGCTAATAATCAAGATTATAAACAAATTCAAAAAGAAATTAATGAGACAGTAGATGCAACTATAAAACTAGATACAAAAAATGATTCTAAACGTAATCTTAGTAGCGAGTACTTTGATCGTCAATTAACAAGATCAATATATGGTGATGCAAATCAAGATTCTTATTATAAGTTAAAAAAGATTGATAATTCAAAAGAACGAGCTGTACTATTACAAAAGTATAAAGAAATAGTAAATGATATAAATTCAAAAGGTATAATAGATTTGCAATACTATGAGTTTGATCCTGCTAAAAGCTTTAGTAAAACATTGATAGATTCATTTTTTAATAATGTAAAAAGTGATTTATTAATTGGTATAGTTAAGACTTCTTCTACAACTACAGCACGCATACCAACTGATAAGATTGTCGATTCAGACGTAATAATATCTAAACTTAATAAATTAAAATCACTATCATATGAATTATATAATTTAGACAATCAATATGAAGGATTAAATAAAGGAGCTCTTTTAAGATGGTTTAAAAACACATTTATAGTAGAGGCATTTTTAGGATTAGCTCCTATAGCTGCAATGAATAATATGGTAGCTGGAATGACTTCTGGTATTCAAAGAATAAATAATAATATAATAAGTACAGAAGGTAGTGTTAGAGCTAGAAATGCGTTGATGAATCCACTCAATAAGAAAGGAAATTTAATACGTAAATTTGCATTAAAATATGATCTTATTACTGATGGAATTGACGGTGATACTAAAATTGCTAGAAAATATAAATCATTAAGTGGATCTAAATTAACTGCTAAAGCTGAGAATTTTAAAGATGAGTATTTAACTGTAATGGTATTCCAACAAAAAGCAGAAATGATGATTCAAGGAGTTATTGTAGGTGGATTTTTACATGACTATAGAATAGATGGAATTGATGATATACCTTTATTAGATTTAATAGATTATGATCCTGTAACAGATAAAATAACTAGTAAAAAAGGTATTGATACCAACTACATTTCTTTAGTAGATAATTTTTTAAATGACACATCAGAAGGTTCACCATTAAATTTATTTTTATCAAAGTTAAAATTTTCACGAGATGAATTTGAAGGTAATTATGATAACACGTCTGGGGGAATGGCTATTAAAGATAATGCATTTGGTAATTTAATGATGTCCATGAGTTCTTGGATTCCAAATAAAGTTAAGTTATGGATGAGTGGAGAAAGAATAGATTACTTAAATAAAGAAGTAAAACAAGGTATAATACCAAGTGTAATTAATAGCGGTAAAGGAAAAGCTGTGTTACCATTATTAATTCTTCCATTTTTATCGGTAGCAGGTACAGTTGGTATAGGGGCTATTGCAATGACACCATTAATGATTGGAAGCGTATTATCTGTAAGTTTGTTCGGTGGATTAGTAGCAGGAGGAGTATCTTTAAATAATGTAAAATATAAACTAAATTTAGCATTAGCATTTCTACAATCCAGTTTAAATACATTATCAGTTTTATCACCATATTCTAAAGCTACATTCAATATAAATGCTACTAAAACTTTAATTGATAATATAGAAACTAACGATAAAGAACATTCAGATGATAGTATTCAAATTGCAAAAGCACAAATGATGCTGTTTACAAATATACAAACTTCATTAGGATTGGTTGCTGCACAATTAATATTCTTTTTAATGGTAAAAGGATTATTATTCGATGATGACGATGACGATGACGATGAAAAAACCAAAACTAAAAAAATGTTAGCAGTAGTATTATTAAACTCATTAAACAAAGTTAGTACAGAAGAATTTTCTGCATTAAATGTATTACAATTTAGTACTAGGCAAGCAGGATCTGAAATAGCAATTGGTCAAATGGAAAAATTAGTTGATGTAGCTAAACAAACAGTCAATCTAGGTCTTTATTTAACAGATCAAATTGATGATTATGATTTTAGAGTTAAATCTGGTGATAATGAAGGAATAACTCATTTTGAAAGAGCAGTTATGAATGCTATTCCAAATGGTACTGCTGGGTATGTTAATAATATATTATTTAAAGCAATAGATAAAAAATCAAAACGAGATTTTGAAGTAATGGATTTTTTACCTCTAAAAATAAATCAATCGTACAAGGATATAGAAAAGATAGAGGATAGTTGGTATTATAGTTTATTAGGCGATCCTAAAGTATCTAGAAAAGGACAAAGAAAACGAGATAAATTTAATAGAAAATACGAATAGTAAAAAAAATCCCCATAACACTAACCGAAGTTAATGTTATGGGGATTTAAGTTATTTTGTAATGTAAATTAATAATGTAGTTACTAATGTTAATAAAAATATCATAAAAGCAACTATACCGATTACTTTTAATAAGATTAATTTATTTTCTTCTTCGTAATTGTGTCTTGGCTTTTCATCAAAATCTAATTTGCTCATCATTTCTTCAATTGTATAAGTTGTATACTCTCCGTTTTTAAATTCTTCAAGTGCTTGTTTAATTTTTGGATTTAGTTTCATTTTTTTGTATAAAATATTTTTAACGTTTTTCCATCATCTTGAAATGATAGTTCTACATTACTTACAGTACCTTGTGATAATACTACTTCTCTACCATATTGCGAAATTAATTCTATACGATTAATTTTATCTCCATACCTTTCTTTATATCTTGAAGCAGCATCCTTTAATGCTTGATTTGGTTCTGTTGATTCTTCTATATGTTGATGAACTAGTTTAACGATCCATGCTTCATCTAATTCATACATACCACAATCTAATCGTGCATCTGTTTCTGTATCGTAATACTTAATATTACCTTCAAAATCTTTCATAGACTCCATTGTATTGAAGTCTATGATTACATATTTGTTATTATTCATCTGTTCCCATAATTTTATTATATAAAATTTAACTTGTTTGATATTTTAATATTACAACTGTGATTGATAAATATAATTTCATCAATATTGTAACCACTCCCTTTTTCACAAGAAGTAATTTTGAATGTATAACCATACTCATCGACACCTAAAAGTATTGCATTTTTTTTATAAGTATCGTGAGGAAATAAGGCTATTTCTTTACCTACAAAATCTTTAATATTATTCATCCATTTCTATAATTTAATTTATTTATAACCCAAATGCTTTAAGTGAATATTCATACGGATTACCTGGTATGTCTTTTATGCATTGTAGAATCTGATCAACCAACTCTCTTGTTTCAGCTTGAGCATCTGGCTTTAGCCTTAAATTAAACAAGTGGATAAATGATAATAAGCTTCCTGTCCAAATAAATGTAGTATTAAGATTTAGTGGGAGTATTGTACGAGCTTGTTCTTTTGAAACTCCTAAATCTAACAATTGATTGTATATTCCTTTGCAAATATTGATTACGGATTCTTCAAGTTTAGATGCTTTTTCTTGATCTTCTATTACTCCTTCACTACCTTGCTTACTAGATTTAGATTGTTTTCTCCATTCTTTGATCGTTGTGTAACTATCACTAAAATCTACATATCTACCAGAAATACTATTTATTGAACTATTAGGCTCTGGAGGAAGCCCAAGTTCTAATCCGATCTCGTGTTTTCTAATTTGCCTCTCTACGTAAATCGAACATGTTATCCTAAACTGTAATTGAGGATGACGAAATACGCTAGTATGCTTATGATCTACTAAGTATTTGATTAATTTCTCATTTTGGGCTTCTGTATAATTTGAAGCATTTTTATTAAATGAGACACGAGCACAATTACATACCATTATATCGTCTCCAAAATTGTTTATTAATTCTACTTTATTTTCTTTATTCATCTCCATAATAACTATAATATGTTTTTCATAAATCATTAATATCCCCTTTAAATTGTAAAGGGGATATTATTATCGTTTTAAATATTTAATTGCGTTGGTTAGTAATTCGGAATCATGTTTTAACATAGCTATTCCAGCATTACATTTTCTACATAATATACCACGTATTCTATTTGAATCATGACAATGATCTATACATAGATCTTCTGATGAACTACAAATATAACATTCATTATTATATATAGATAATAATTCTAGTTTATCTTCTGTTGTTATACCATATCTATGTTTTAATTTGCGATCTCTACTGCATTCAATGCATATGTAATGATTATTTTTATTAAGTTTATATTTTGTAAGTCCATGTGTCTTACATTTTCTCATCATACACCTGTAGAACCGAATCCTCCTTTACGCTCAGTGACTTTTACTTCCTCAACTGCTTCAAATTTAGTTTGGTTATATTTTACAACTTCCATTTGAGCAATACGATCACCTTTATTAATTCTAACTAATGCATTAGTAGTATTAGTTAGAATTAATCCGATCATATCTCTATAGTCATTATCAACTAACCCTTTTGAATTTGATAGTGACAATCCATTTTTCAAAGCTTGACCACTTCTAATAGTTAAGTCTAATTTATAACCTTCTTCAATATCAGCTAAAGTTAATCCTGTATCAATTAGTGCACGTTCACCTGGTCTAATACAAATGTAGTTTACACCTCCAGATTTAAATCCTTTAAAGGTTTCATCTACATTTGTCATTTCGTAATTATTTCTAGTATATAGTTTAACTACATCATGAAATACTAAATCTACTGCTCCAGAACCTGGTGTTTGATATTTAGGTAATTCTACCCCTTCTTTTAATTTTAATTTTACAGTTATCATTTTTTTAAATATGTTTTTTAATTCGTTCTTTTAATTGTTCGTATGGTTCTAATACTAAAAATTGGTCATTTAAGTAATTCAAATAACATTTATTTGATTCTTTTGCTTCATGTAAAGAGTCAAATCCGCCTATAGTTACTTTTACTATTCTAACTTCATAATCCAATTCTTCTTCGTCATCATTATTAAGAAGTTTTCTTAATATAGCATCATCAGAATTATCTTTTTCTTTTTTAAATAGCATTTCACTAGAGAACTCTAACGGGATATTAAATTCCATTTTTCTTAGTTGTTTTTTTAGTTGGTTTAGGAGTTGAATTTAAACTATCATATAATCCTTTTACTGCTTCTGCATAATCAGTTAATTTTTTCATATCATCTTTAACAGTATCGTTTAGTTCACTTTTAATGTTAGTTAAATGATCTTTAATTTCTTGATTAAGTTTAGTCTCAATAGAAGTTAATTCTTCAATAATAGTAGTCTTTAAAGAATCATTACTTTCATTAATTACTTTGGTACTAACTTCAATTGTCGATTCACTAATAGTGTTAATATGATTATAAATTTTAATTTCCATTTGATCTACTTGTTTATACAATGTTTGAACAATATAAATTAAATAACCAACTATAATAGTTAATAAAGCTATTACTAATAATAAAACATTAATAATTTCCATAATTTTAATAAATAAATTTTAAGATTGACACATGGTACAACCTTCTTGATTAATAAATAATTTTGATGCACTAGTAGACCTTACATAGTACAATGATTTTAATCCTACTTCCCATGCCAATACATGAGCTTCAGAAAAGTATTTCATATCTACTGAATCTGCGAAAAACAGATTTAAAGATATACCTTGATCAATATATTTTTGCCATATTGAGGCATTTATAATCAATTCTTTTTGATTAATTTCAAATGCTGTTAAAAACACTTGTTTTTCTTCATCAGTTAAGAACTCTAATGATTGAACTGAACCTTGATAATCTATTGCAATTTGTTTCCAAATATCGTCATTATTCATTTCTGGATATTTGTCAATTAATAATTGCTCTAAAAATCTATTCTTACTTATAAAGGTAGAAGCTGATGTTTCTTGAGTAAATATATTACTATTATAAGGTTCTATTCCTGGGCTCATTTGACCACTAATGATAGAATTACTTGATGTAGGTGCAATAGCTGTTACATGACTACATCTAGTAGTATCACAACCTTCAGGTATTCCTAATTCAACTCCTAATCTTATATTAGCTTCATCTAACTCAGTTTTTAATTTCTTACCAATTTCATTAATTAAATAACGGGATTTTATGCTAATAAAAGGTATCAATTTTGATTGTAATAGTGAATGAAATCCTAATACACCAATACCAATAGATCTAAACTTTTTAGCATATCTAACAGCGTTTTCAAATCCATCAATATCACTTGCATTAGTAATAAAATCTTCCATTACACAATCCATAAATAAAAGAGTGTAATATAAAAAGTCAGGTTCATCTTTCCATTCGTCATATTTAAATAAATTTAAAGATGATAAACAACAAACAAATGTATGATCTGAATCTGAAAATAAACAAATCTCTGAACAAAGGTTTGATGCATTAACTTTTAACTTACGTTTTTTATAGCAATCAGAATTAGCTCTATTAACTGTGTCATAAAACATCAAATATGGTTCACCTAACTTCTTACGTTGTTTTAAAAGTTTAGCCCATACTGTTCTATAATATGGATTACCTTCTTTTAATTTAATCATAAAATCATCACCAATTGTTACACCATGATGAAATCCTACATTAGTACATTTAGAGTTTAAATCCCCAACAGGTTCTCTTATTGTAATAAATTCTAGAATATCTTTGTGTGTAATTGGCATGTAAGCAGCATACGCACCTCTACGAATATTGGCTTGTTGAGAAGATGCAATAGTACTATCTAATACTTTTAAAAATGGTATCGTACCTTGTGAATAACCTCCTTTTGATATAGGCTCTCCTCTACCTCTAACCTTATCCCAAGAACCACTTGTTCCTCCACCATGTTTAGTTAACAGTGCAGTTTCTTTTACATGATCAAAAATACTTGTCATAGAATCCTCTTTTTTTCCGCCGAAGCAGGCAATTGGCATTCCACGATCAGTTCCTACATTGCATAGTACAGGTGTAGATGGACATAACCAATTATTCCAAATGTATTTAAACCATTTATCAGCTATTAAATCTTTATCCATTGTATCTGGCAAATAATTTGATAAATGATTTACAACTCGTAAATACATTGTTCGTGAATCTTCATCTTCTAAGAAATAATTGTTCTTTCTTAATAGATTAATACTTTCTTCTGTAGCCCATTCTGGATGAGCTCTTGTTTCTTGTTGTCTTAACATAAGTTAATTGTATTTAGTTAAATTTATTTAGTTGTTAAATCAATATTAAAACAAATACTTTTATCAAACATAGCTTTATAAATTTCCTCATGTGAAATTGTATCTAATACAATATTCATACTATCATCAAGAAATTCTGTCTCAATAACTTTCTCTCCGTTTCTAATTCTTACTATGTTTATATTTGGTCTTGGGCAAATTAATGTAGGAGGTTTTGGCGATTCATTTAAGCCAAAAGTTATTTGAGTCATCATTTCATCATGACTGAGTTCTTTTCCATTTTCAATTTTACTTATTATTTCTTTTTCTGTATTATGAAAATAAGAATGTTCAAGATTTGTCATTGTAGAAATAATATGTCTTACTGCCAATTTATAACGTTTAGTTTTAAAGTCAAAATAACATTTTATATAACCCTTATCTAAAAGCATTTGTTCAAATTTAGTCATTTTTCAATATCAGTAAAAATCCTTGCTATAGAATAAATAGATAGCAAGGATATAGTTAATAATTTTATAATTTCAATTACCATAAAGAATCTGGATCGACATCTTCTTGATTTGTATAATCGGTTATCTTTTTAGCAAAGAAATCACCATGTGAATTACCTTTTACAATTATATCAAACCAATCTACATTTTTTAATTTTACAGAATCAATTTCAAAAATAGAACTATAACCTAATTCAACAAGTTTTAAATTTAATCTATTAGCAATGTAATTTAAAACTTCTTCTTTAGTTAATCCTCTAACTGCATTAGTATTTTCAAATATAAAATCTAAATTATTAGATTCTAATTGATAAACTAATCTAGCTGCTTCTTTTATTTTATCTTCTGCTCTATGTTTAATATATGGATATTCAGAACATAATTCTCTAAATAAAGCTATTCCACCTATAGAATGAATTTCTTCATCTCTTATAGAATACTCTACAATTTCTTTAGTAGCACTTAAAATTTTAGACCTTGAGAAATTAAATAAAATCATAAATGAACTAAATATAGCACAACCTTCAACAAATGCACTAAAAGAAGCAATTGATACTGCTATATCTAATAAGTGCTGTTTATCAGGGTTATTTCTATCTAAATTCATTCTTAAACAATTTTGATTAACAATACCATTTAATCGATTTGATACTCTTTCTTCTTGTAGGAATCCTTTATAGTCTGTTAAATCTAATGATGCATTTAATCTATCATATGCCAATTGATGAATTGTTTCAAAATAACTAAATGTAGTACACATCATGCTTATTTCTGGATGTTTAAATACATATGATAAATCTCTCCAATAATCACCTACAATTACTTCTACTTGGGTAAATGACTTCAATAGATTACCAACAATATGTTTTTCTTCATCAGTTAGTTTTGTGTTCCAATCTTGTACATCTAATTGCATTGGAATATTATCTCCTAACCAATGGGTCGATTGTTGAATCTTAAATATCCTTTCTATTACAGGATAATTAAACGGTTTAAATACCGATTTGTCTTCTAATAACATGAGTTTAATTTTTTACAAATTTAATTAATAATTGTGAATTTAAAAAATTGATTTTAGACGTTCTGTTAATTCTTCTATGTCTTTATTATTATCAATTAGATATTCACAATTATTAACAACTGTTAAATCTTCTGACGCATGTCTACTTCCTTTTACATTTCTAAGTAATCCTAATGTTGCTGAATTTTCGTATTTAACTATAAATTCTAATTCATTATGAAATCTTACATCAGATATAATTAGTACATCATAATCTTTGTATTTATTTATTTCAGATTTCATAAAATTAATATGAACTTCTTTATTGTATCCTCTTAAAAATTTAGTGCCATATTCTTGTAGTAATTGTCGAACTGTTGGTTTTACAACTTGAGTATCTTTAACTATTACATTTTTTGTATTTATGAATAAATCTCTTTCATTAGTTGTATTGAAGTACTCTGTATTATACATTTGATTACCCCAATGCTTTTTTTGTTTTTCATCAAACCAAAAATCAACGGCATAACTTTTAAGTTCTTCTACATATGAATCTTTAAATTTTCTATCTTCTAACATTTCCTCAGATACATCTAATAAAGCTGCAACTGACTTTTTCAGTCTAGTTGCAAACTTTAATATTTTTACTTTTTCATTAGGATAAATTTCTGATTTTATAATATTGGCAGCAGTATCTTTACCACTACCCATTAATCCTGCTATTCCTATAATTAACATTGTTGTTTAGGGTTTTTATTATAATTTAATATTTCTTCTTCGTTTGTCAAAGGGTATTCTAATTCATGATCTTTTACATCTTCAAAGTTTAATTCTGGTACATTAAAATCTTTTCGTAAAACTTCTAAATGATTATCAATTGATTCTTTAGTTTTTAATAATACGCCTATGGATGCTTTAATGATTACATTATTAGTGTTAAATAACTTCATTACTTTAGTTCTTTCATACATTTTAGAATATAAACTTTTCTTAAAATATATAGTTGTTTTAGTATATTCATCTGGTATTTTTAATACTAATATATGAGTTAATTTTTCATTTATTATTTCATAATGATAATCATTTTCATAACAACTAAGAGTTCTTATTTCTTGTAGTGATTTTATTATTTTATCATCTTCTAAATTAAAGCAAATAAACAAATGATTGTTATAATTAAAATCTAACGAATCACTTATTTTATCAGAATGAAATATGCCTATTATTTTAAGTCTCATTAATAAATCATATACTCTAGATGGTAATTCTTTAACTACTGGAAATAGAAATCTAAATGTTTTATTAATTAGAAGTTTGTTTGTATCTAGTTGCATACCCAGTCGTAGTTAAGGTTATTACTCCATTATTAATTAATTCCTCATATGATTTGCTATAGTCATTAACTTTTATATGGTACTTATATTTTGTAATTGCATCTTGCCATCCTTCAATCCATTTGAATGGTTTAGTTATTCCACCATCACCTTGAGCAACTAAATCATCGTCATAAACAAATCGTACAACTTGAGATGGGTTTTTAAAACTAACAACTAAATTACTACATTCTATTTGGTATAAAGGATATTTTTTACTTAGCAAATGTTTATAAAATGCAAGTTGAAAATCGTACCTATACTTTAGAACTGATTGAGGAAAATTATGTTTATAATCACTTGTAGTTTTTAAATCTATTAAATATATTTTAGCAAATTTATGATCTATAACTACAATGTCCATCATACCTTTAACATAAATACCATTTACAGTATCAAATACGCACATTTGAAAGTGAACGTCAGAATCATCTTCATCATCA
>ENA-UPXM01002805-UPXM01002805.1-activated-sludge-metagenome-genome-assembly--contig:-NODE-2805-length-19902-cov-5.519071_pt1 | contig 19902 bp, 12 predicted proteins | sample MGYA00238178_ERZ772708 | MGnify/ENA primary metagenome ERZ772708 (study PRJEB29002, sample SAMN05720212) | activated sludge metagenome | isolation source: anaerobic digester from wastewater... | reverse complement strand
TCACGCGGCATGCTGTCGCGTGCGGCGTCACCGTTTCATGCGGCCATCACCTGGCGGGCCCGGAAGACGTGAGGCGGCTCGCCGATGCGGGAGCCTCTGCGCTCACGCACCTTGGCAACGGCATGCCGAATCAGGTGCACCGGCACAACAATCCCCTGCTCGCCGGACTCGCCGAAGAGCGGCTCAAGGTGCTGTTCATTCCGGACGGCCACCACCTGCCCGATCATGTTCTAAACGTGTTCGCGCGCGCGGCCGGAGCCGACCGCCTGATTGCGACGACAGATGCGGCTTCCGCAGCCGGACTCCCCCCCGGCACCTACAACGTGTTGGGCAATCGTGCCGTGCTTGAACCGGACGGACGCCTTCATAATCCCGAGAAGCAATGCCTGGTGGGGTCGTCTGCGACGCTGCTGGCCTGCATGAATGTGCTGCATGCGCTCGGCTTATTTCCCTTGGACGCATTGTTGCGCATCGGTTTCTATAATCCCTTGCGGTTGATCGGAATCGAGCCTGCCGACATTCCGTCCTGTAAACACGGCGTCATCTTCGCGCCGGATACCGGCTTTGCGCTGCATTGAATTTACGGGCAGAAAAGATGAGGGGGTGACCGATGAAACTCATGGTGATTTCCGACGTGCACGGACATACCGGACAGGTCCCAGCGATGCACAAGGCTTGCGAAGGCGTTGACGCGCTGATCATGTGCGGCGACTTCACCACCTTCGGCTCGCCCAGACAGATCCAACGTGTCGCGGACACATTGCGCGTGCCTGATCGTCCGTGTTTTTTTGTCATCGGCAACTGCGACAGCATGTCGACCGATGGCGTGCTGGATGGCTGGATTAACCTGCACGCCCGTTGCGTGCCGCTTGGCGAATGGACATTGACCGGACTCGGCGGGGCGCTGCCCTGTCCCGCGCAAACGCCCACGGAACTTCCTGAATCAGCGTACGGTGCACATCTCAACCGGCTTCGCACCACATGCGAAACGCACGCATCGCGGGTCATCCTCGCGGTCCACCAGCCGCCGCACGGCACTTCAGCGGACCTGTTGCCCAATGGGCTGCATGTTGGTTCGCACGCGCTCCGCGCCTTCATTGACGGCTTCCAGCCGGCGTGCTGCCTCTCGGGCCATATTCACGAAGCCGCGTCGCGAAGCCGTTGTGGTTCAACGCTCGTTGTCAACCCCGGCCCCTTCGCCAAGGGAAATTTTGCGATTGTCGAGTTATGAGTGCCGCTTTGAGGTGTACATGCGCCGCCCTGTCGCGCTATAGTGGTTAAATAAGTGTTTAAAAACCACGGGGTCGGGGATGATCGTTTTGGGGATTCGGATGATAAAGAGACACGGCATGTGGGGGCGTGTCGGCGTGATGGGACTTTGGTCGGCCTGTGTGGCCGGCTGTCTCACGCGCGAAGCGCTGTATGAGGATTTACGCGAAACGCGGGATGCCGCTTACGAGTCTTGGCTGCGTTTGCGTGAAGACGGCGAGATGCCGATCCCGGCTGAAAAGTTATCACTGGACGAGGCCGTGCGCATCGCCCTTCTCTACAACAAGTCTCTGCAGGCCAAGATTCAGGAACGTGAAGTGGCGCGCGGTGAATTGGTCGCTGCCTATCAGCTTGCCCTGCCCCGCGTCGATGCGGCGGCGTCAACGGCGTACGGCAACCGTGACGCGGACAGCGCCAACCTTTCCTTCCGCCAGCCCGTGTTCCGTGGCGGCGGTGCCACCGCCGGCCTGCGCGCTGCCAAGCTGTTCGCGTTCTGGTCGGACGAGAGTGTCCGCAACACCGTCCAGACCGTGATTAAACAGGTAACCGCCGATTATTACGGCGCGTTGCTGGCAGACAATCTGTGCCAAGTCAACCGCGACGCCGTCGTGTCGGCCGAGGCGCATCTCAATGATGTCCGCATCAAACGGGTCAACGGCGTGGCTTCGAAGTATGACGAGTTACGTGCTCAAGTGGATGTCGCCAACTTCCGGGCTGAGATGATCCGCCAGGAGAACAACCTGGTACTGGCAAAAACAGGTCTGCTGCGCACGCTCGGCACAGCGACCGACGCACCAATCCGACTTGCGGACGAGCTGCGGCACGAGCCGATCAGCACGACGCTGGAACAAGCCATTGAAACCGCGTATGCCAACCGTCCCGATCTCTACATGGCTGAGTTAAACATTCGCATGCAGCGCGAGAGGGTCCGCGCGATCCGCGGCAGCTACTTGCCGGAGATCGATCTCGCGCTCAGCGCCGGCACCGACCGCGCGCGGGACGGTGACGGCGAGTGGGCCGGCACGCAGCGCGCGGCGCTGGAGCTCACCTGGCCGCTCTTTGACGGCTTCGGGCGCGAAGGCCAACTGATAGCGGCACGGGCACGGCTGCGGCAGCGAGAAATCGAGCTCAAAAGTGTGGAGGAAGATGTTTTTCTGGATGTTCAGCAGGCCCTGCTGAACCTGAAAAATGCCGAGGAGTATGTCGAGTCGCAACGCTTAAACCTGCAGCATGCCGAAGAGGGGTTGCGCTTGGCCATGACCGGTTATCGAGAGGGCGTGAACACCGAAGTCGAGGTGGTCGATGCGCGTTCTTCGCTGACTGAAGCGCGCGGCAACTATTATCGCGCGCTATACGATCACAGCATGGCCCGACTCGCGCTGCAGCAGGCCACAGGCACGCTGGAGAAACATCTGGAGCAAGAATGAAAACAGTTTTTAAAACGCTGATGTATCTGATGATTATGGCGGGACTGGCGTTCGGTGCCCGTTTCGGATATCGGCTCGCGAAAGAGAAAGCGAATCCAACCACCAAAAAGGAGGGCCACACCGCGCTGCCAGTCCGCGTGCTGCCGGTTCAGACCGGGTGCGTCACCAACGCCATCAAACTGACCGGTTCGCTGGAGGCCATTCGAACGGTGGACATCATGCCGAAACTATCAGGCCGATTGGAGCGCTTGGCGCTGGAGGACGGCACGCCGGTATGGGAAGGCCTTGATGTGACCAACCGGCAAGTTCTGGCTGTCATCGACCATCGCGACATCCACGCCCAGTTAGCACAAGCCAAAGCGGCCGTCGAATCCGCGCGCGCCGCAGTAGCCACCGCCAACGTCGTTCTTAAAGACCGAGCCCGCGAACGCACGCGCATGGAAAAGCTGTTTGCCGAAGGCTCCACCACCGAACAGCAGCGCGACCTGGCGATGACCGCATACGAGCAGGCCGTCACCGAACGTGCCCAGTCCGAAGCAAATCTTGTACACGCTCAGACAGCGGTCAACGTGAGCGAGGTTACGCTCAGCGAAGCCTTCATTCATGCGCCGATGGACGGCGTCATCAGCGTCAAATACGTGGATCCGGGTGCCATGGTTGGGGCCTCAACCAAAATCGTTCAAGTCATTCCGATGGATCAATTGAAGTTTATGATCGCGATTCCCGGCCCCTATCTGCACCTGCTGGCCGCCGGACGGACGGCGGTCAGTATCCGCTCGGATGCGGTCCCCGGCCGTGTGTTTCTCGGCCAGATCGCCCGGATCTATCCGGCCGTCGACCCCGTGACACGCACCGCCACGGTGGAGGTGCGGCTTAAAAACGAGCGTAACACGGCCGGCGAGTGGCTGTTGCGTCCCGGACTCTATGCCGAAGGACACATCATTCTCGAGGTCAAGCAGGAGACCGTGACACTTCCTGCCGATGTGGCGCTGCGGCGCGGGTCGCGGTTTCTGGCCTTTGTGGTCAAGGATGGCAAAGCCCAGACACGTGAGCTGACCGTCGGTGTGCGTGACGGCAACGTGCTGGAAATCCTGCACGGGCTCGCGGTCGGCGAACAGGTGGTGGTAATGGGGCAGCACCGGTTGACGGACGGCATACCAGTGACCTTGGTGAACGACCCTGCTGATGACGGGCAGAAGGAGTAACCATGCGCCTGCCCGAACTCGGAGTCAAACGTCCGGTCTTCACGCTGATGGTGTTCATCGCCATTCTGGTGCTGGGCGGCGTCTCGCTGCAGCGTCTGCCGGTAGACCTCTTCCCGGAGGTTGAGACGCCGTCTGTCACGGTTATCGCGCAGTGGCCAGGGGCCAGCGTCGAGGATGTCGAGGGGCGCGTCACGCGCGTCATTGAGAACCAGCTCAGCATCGTCAATAACCTCGACGAAGTCACAAGCCGCACGCGCGAAGGGGTGTCGGCGATCACGTGCATGTTCGAATGGGGAACGGATCTGGAAGAGGCCGCGAATGACATCCGCGACCGGATCAGCGTGTCGCGCCGTTACCTGCCCGACGACATCGAAGAGCCCATCATTTACAAATTCAACAGTTCCTCGATGCCGATTCTGGTCTTTGCAGCGACAGCAAATGAGTCCTGGGAAAAACTTTATGACATTGTCGAAGACGATCTCGGAGACGCGTTGAAACGGCTTCCGGGCGTGGGCGCGGTCAACATCTACGGCGGGCTACATCGCCAGATCAACATTGACATCGATCCGATGAAACTGGCGGGGTACGGGTTGACACTCGGCGAGATCGAGCGTACGATCGCCCGCGAAAACCTCACGTTGCCGGCAGGCAGCATCAAAAGCGGTATAATCGAATACACCGTGCGCGTGCCCGGCGAATTTGAAGATCCCGACGAGGCCAAAGATATTGTCGTGAAGCGCAATGCTTCAGGCGGTGCCATCTACCTGCGGGATGTCGCCGATGTCTACGACGGCTTTGAGGAATCGACGCGCCTGTCGGGGGCCAACGGTGAACAAAGCGTAATTTTCGTCGTGCAGAAGCGCTCCGGGGCCAACACCCTCGCCGTCTGCAAGTCCGTGCTCGCGGCCGTTGAAGAGTATGCGCCGTTCATGCCGCAGGACATCCGCGTCGTCAACCTGATGAACGCCAGCGATTTCATCCGCCAATCGCTGCGCAACGTCACCGAGACGTTGATGTGGGGCGGTCTTTTTGTGACGCTGACGACCTTCGTTTTTCTGCGGACGATCCGCGCGTCGCTGGTCATCGTGCTGACCATCCCGTTCTCGCTGATCATCGCGTTTTTCTTCATGTTCATCCGCGGTTGGACCATTAATATCATTTCGCTTTCCTCGCTCTCGGTGGCGATCGGCATGGTGGTTGACAATGCGGTCGTCGTGCTTGAGAACATCGACAGTTATACGCGCCGCGGGGTTAAACTGCGCGAGGCGGCCCTCTACGCCACCGGTGAGGTCGGACTCGCCCTTTCGGCCAGCACCCTGACCACGGTGGCGGTCTTTGTTCCGCTGATCTTTGTGTCAGGCATGTCGGGGATCTTTTTTGGACAGCTTGGCGGCATCATCACCACCACGCTGCTGGCCAGCCTGTTCTGCTCGCTCATGCTGACACCCATGCTCGCCTCTTTCTTCTTAAAGGAAGATCGCGACGTCATCGGCGGCGGTCCGATAGGGCGCGCGCTTTACCGTGTGAGCGAGTCTGCGTTTAATGGCGTCGAAGAGGCCTATTCCCGTCTGCTCGGCTGGGCCCTGAGGTGGCGCGGATTGGTCTGTATGACGGCGTTCGCCGTTTTCTGTTTCTCGCTGGCGCTCTTCCCCTTGATCGGGTCTGAATTTTCACCCGACACCGACTCTGGCGATCTGACCGTCAATTTTGAACTCGGGCTTGGGACACGCGTCGAAGAAACGGCGCGCATCTGTGAAGATGCGCGACAGCTCGGCGTCGCGCTGATCGGAGCCGAGCATGTGCTCAACTCCCGCTGGCGCTGCGGTGATTCCAAATTCGGTTCCGGGCGTCAGGGCTCGCATATCGGGCGCGTCGAATTCAAGCTGATTCCGATGGACCGGCGCTCGTTTACAGCACGCGAAGCCGGACGGCGTTTGCTCGACACGTTGCGCGCGCGGCCTGAGTTTGTGAAGACCAGCATGAGCACCGTCAATCGCCAGATGGGCCGCTTCAGCGGCAGCGGCCAACCCATCGTGATCGAGGTTCTGGGTCATGATCTCGAAAAGACGCGCCGTGTCGCCGAAGAGATCAAGGCGTTGTGTGACCGAACGCCGGGCGCGCGTGACGCGAGCGTCAGCATGGACGATGGCAAGCCGGAACTGCTGGTCCAGGTCGACCGTTTGAAAATCGCCACGCTCGGACTCAATGTGTCCGATGTGGTGGAAACGATCCGCACCCTCTTTTACGGAAAAGAGGCCTCCGATTTCCGTGAAGGCGAAAATGAGTACTGGATCTTCATGCGTCTGAAAGAATCGCGCCGCAGCGAACTGGCCGACATCATGGATTCTGAAATCGTGTTGCCCAATGGCAGGCGGGTGCGGGTCGACGCAATTGCCGAAGTGATCCAGGATCTCGGACCGTTGGACATCGAACGTAAAGATCAGGAGCGTATGGTCAAGGTCGAGGTTGACTATTTCGGCCGATCCATCGGCGATGTGGTATCCAGCATCCAGGCGGGCATCGCCGAAGAGATCGTCCTGCCGGATGCCACGCACATCACGTACGGCGGCATGGTTAAAGAGCAGGCCGAAGCGTTTGCTGACCTCATCGGCTTGACGGTTCTGGGGCTTGTGCTCGTCTACATGGTCATGGCCGGACAATTCGAATCACTGATTGATCCTTTCGTCATCTTTCTCGCGTTGCCGTTTGCTTTTTCGGGTGTTCTGTTCGGCCTTTACACTTTTGGCATGACCTTTAACATGTTCAGCTTTATCGGCATCATCCTGCTTGTCGGCACCGGCGTGAACAACGGTATTGTGCTGGTCGACTACATCAACACGCTGCGCGCGCGTGGAGAAAGCATGATCGACGCGATCCGCCACAGCGGGCGCCAGCGCTTACGCCCGGTATTGATTACCACGCTCACGACAATTTTTGGTATGATGCCTCTTGCGATGGCGGGCGGCGAGGGCTCGGAGACGTGGAAACCCATGGGCGTGACCGTGATCGGTGGGCTCTCTTTCTCGACGGTCGTGACGCTGATCTTGGTGCCGGTGCTCTACAGCCTCTTAAGCCGCAATGTCCGTAAAAAACAGTCGCGGCTTTTGCCGCCAGACCTGAGTTTGTTATCCGAAAGAAAGGACCACGTATGAAAACAGGCATGATGATCACGCTCCTAACGATCTTGGCCACCGGTCACATTTTTTCGCAGACCGCGCTCCCTAAACCGCTCCCCGTTGTCCCTGCTGACGGTGTCGCTCAACTTGAGGGTTTGATCGGCACCGGACTGACCGCCAAGCCAGTCAAACCGCGCAAGGTGCTGGTCTTCAGCCGGTGCGAAGGGTTCGTGCATGGCGAAGGCATTGTCTACGGCATCAAGGCGCTTGAAATCGCGGCGCGCACCGATGCTTTCTCAGCGACCTTCACGATTGATTACGCCGCGTTGACCGACAAGGAGAATCTATTCTCGTATGACGCGGTCGTGCTGAACAACACCACGCACCTCAAGGCCAAAGACAATCCCGCGCTCGTGCCGAACCTGATCGAGTTTGTGACAAGCGGGCGCGGGCTTTGCGTGATTCACGCGGGGGCCGACAATTTTTATGACAGCCCTGTGGCCGCCGAAATGGTCGGCGGGCAATTCGACGGCCACCCGTGGACCGCAGGCGGAACGTGGGCTTTCAAACTGGATGAACCGGCCCACCCGCTCAACCGCGCCTTCGGCGGCCAAGGGTTCCGTTTCGGCGACGAGATCTACCAGCAAAAGTCCCCCTTTTACGACCGCGCCAAACTGCGTGTGTTGGTTTCTCTTGACCTGTCTGACACAAAAACCGCAGCCGCAAAAGGCATGAAGCGCGCTGACCGCGACTACGCGGTGAGCTGGATCCGCCCGTACGGTGCCGGACGTGTGTTCTACACATCCTTCGCGCACGACAAACGCGCGTTTCTCAATAAAGCGACGCTGTGGCACATTCTGGACGGCCTGCAGTATACGCTCGGCGACCTCAAAGCTGACGACACGCCCTGCGCGAAGTGATGCGGGGGGTCCGTCCGGCACCCGGGCCAGCCCGACATGCGCCGCGTCGCCAACACGCAACAGGAGGAGAGTCATGAAAAAGGCCACCGCTGGAGTTCCCGTCGGACGCCGGACATTCATGAAAGCCGCCGCTGCGGCTGCGATGACGCAGTGGCCCGCAGCGGCGTGTGCCAGCGTTGCCGGTGTTGCGAGGATGCCGGCACGGCTGGGCGGCAGCAAGGCACATGACGCCGGCTGGCCTCGCTGGCCTCGCTGGATATCTGAGACGGATGAGCAGAGCTTGATGTCGGTCGTGCGCAGCGGCGTGTGGTCGCGCGCGGGCACGGTCAATGCGTTTGAAAAGCAGTGGGCCGCGGCCATGGGCGCCAAGCGCTGCCTTGCCGTGGTCAACGGAACGCAAGCGCTGATCACCGCGCTGGCTCAGCTTAATATCGGAGCCGGCGACGAGGTGATTCTGCCGCCCTATACCTTTATCGCCACGCCGCAGTCCATCCTGATGAACGGCGCAATCCCGATTTTCTGTGACATCGACCCTGCCACCTATCAGCTCGACCCCGGAAAAATCGAAGCCGCGATCACGCCGCGGACACGGGCCATCCTGCCCGTGCATATTCTTGGCCTGCCCGCAGACATGACGGCGATCATGGACCTCGCGCGCAAACACAACCTGCTGGTCGTGGAGGATGCCTGCCAGGCTTGGATGGCCGAAATACATGGAAAAAAATGCGGCACCTTTGGCCATGCCGGCTGCTACAGTTTCCAGAACTCCAAAAACATGGCCATCGGCGAGGGCGGCGCGATCGTCAGCGATGACGATGCGTTCATGGACCGCTGTTTCTCATACCACAACTACGGGAATGCCTATGGCACGGCCGTGGGCACGGTGGGTGCCGGCACACCGATGCTGGGCACCAAGTTGCGGATCACGGAATATCAGGCGGCGATCGGCCTGGCTCAGTTGAAACGTCTGCCGCTCGAGAGTGCCCTGCGACACGAAAACGCCGAATACCTGAAGCAGCGAATACGCGGGATCCCCGGAATCACGCCTTACGTGTTTTCTCCTGGCGTGACGCGCGCCGCCTTTCATCTCTTCCCTTTTCGCTTTGACGCTGCGGCTTTCCACGGGCTGACGCGGTCGGCGTTTCTCAATGCGTTGCACGCGGAGGGCGTGCCGTGCTCATCCGGCTATACACCGTTGAACACCATGCCGTTCGTTCAGCACGCTTTCCAAACAAAAAATTTCCGCCGCATGTATGCCGCAGAGGAGTTGAATTACGCGGCGTGGTTGGCCCGCACCCGGTGCCCGGAAAACGATTGCCTTTGCCGTGAGATGGTCTGGCTGCCTCAGAACCTGCTGCTGGCTGAACGCAGCGCCATGGATGACATCGCTAACGCCATTGAAAAAATCCACGCCCACGCAGACAAACTGTCCGCGAAGGGCTGACCGGACTACTGGAGAGCCTCGTATGCCCCCTCCCCTCCTCACACCGGACGGACGTGCGGCACCGGTGCCGTCATCGACGCGGATCTATGAACTGCGGGCCTTCAACTCCGGTTTCCGCGACGCGCACGATACCTATAACGGACTTTCGACCGCCAGCGACGGCATGGTCTATTACGTGTTGTGCTCGACGTCGATCGATTACGGCGGGCGAGTCTTTCGTTACGATCCGGCTGCCGACGCGATCACCTGCCTGGGCGACTTGACCGAGATCTGCGGCGAAAAGGGCCTCAAGGCTGTGCCGCAGGGCAAGAGCCACGTCGGGTTTCACGAATATGACGGCAAGCTCTTCTTTGCAACCCACGCAGGATACTACAACATGGTAGACGGCATGGAGCGGCTGGCCTCGGTGGTGCCTGAGGGGTACACCCCATACCCGGGCGGACATGTGCTCGCTTATGACCTGAAAAGCGGCGTGTTCGATGATCTGGGTTATGCGCCGGAGCGCGAGGCCGTGCTCTCCATGGGCTTGGACGCCCGTCGCGGCGTGATTTACGGCATTACCTGGCCTGTCGGCTATTTCTTCCGCTACGATCTCCACACACGCACAATGACGAATCTCGGGCCGACGGCCGGCAAGGGTGAAAGCGGCAAAGGGCTGGCCTACCGCGTGCTCTGCCGATCGGTCGCCATTGATCCAGAATCCGGTTACGCGTATTATACAAATCCCGAGGGCGACATTTTCTGTTACCGCCCCGACGCGGAACGGGTAAAGAAACTTGATGGCGAAGACATGCGCAAAGAATACTTCGGCCGGTATGAACCTTCCGATTCGGGCAGCATGGGCTACAACTGGCGGCAAACCGTGTGGCATCCCGTTGAAAAGGTGTTTTACGGCGTGCACGGCAATTCGGGCTACCTGTTCCGCTTCGATCCGCGCGCTCCGGCCATCGAGGTTCTTGATCGCCTGACCTCCCTCCCCTCCCAGCGCTCCGGCATGAACGACCAGTTCAGTTACGGTTACCTCGGATTCACGCTCGCACCTGACGCGCGGACGCTCTGCTATCTGACCGGCGGACCCGTATTCGAAAATGGCCGGCGTGTTAAGGGGTTGAGCAAGGTGGCCATGGGCATGGCCAAAGGTGTTGAGAACCTGCATCTGGTCACGTATGACAGCCCGACTCACACGTACCGCGACCACGGCCCGCTTTTTTACCCGGACGGAAGCAGGCCCACCTACGTGAACTCGATCGCCGTCGCTCGCGACGGCACGGTATACACGCTGGCCCGCGTCACTGAAAACGGCCACACGCGGACCGATCTGGTTCAGATCAAACGTCGCCCCGCTGAAACCGCCTGACATCGAAAGGAAACGCGATGCAACGGACGCTGTTCATCATGGCCTGTATCTGCTTCGCCGCGTGCGGCGCAGCCGCCGCGTCTGGCATGAAAGTCGGTATCGGACGCGCCGTAATCACTCCCGACACACAGCCGGTCTGGCTGGCAGGCTACGCGGCGCGAACTGTCCCCGCGACCGGCATGCTCCACCACATCTGGGCCAAGGCGTTGGTCATCGAAGACGGCGAAGGCAAGCGTGCGGTGATCATCACGACCGACGTGCTTGGATTGACCCGCGAGTTGACAACGACTGTTTGTGCAGAGCTTAAGGCGAAGCACGGGCTGGCGCGACAGGATATTTTTTTCAACGCATCGCACACGCATTCCGGGCCCGTGGTGTGGCCGAGTCTTAGCGTGTGCTGCGCCTTCACACCGCAGGAACTGCAGCATGTGGTGGCGCAAAACCGTATGCTGTCAGAGCGTATGATGATGGCTGTCGATCACGCCGTTGCCACGCTCGCTCCGGCAGAAATTTCCCTCGGATTCGGGACGGCCGGTTTTGCCATCAACCGCCGCAAGCGCGATGCCGCCCCGGTGGATCACACGGTGCCCGTCCTGCGCGTTTCGGCACCCGACGGCACGCTGCGCGCGATTCTTTTCAATTACGCCTGCCACTGCACCACCCTGCAAGGCAATAACCTGCTGATCAACGGCGATTATGCCGGCTTTGCCATGCTGGAATTGGAGCGCGCGCACCCCGGCGCAGCCGCGCTGTTCGTGCAGGGCTGCGCCGGCGACCAAGGGCCGGAGCCGCGCGGCACCGTCGCGCATGCAGCAGCCTACGGCAAGGCATTGGCCGAGGCGGTTGAGCATGTGTTGACCCAAGAAATGAAAAGTGTCGAAGGTGCATTGCGCACGGCTTTCACAGAAACAAACCTCGCTTTTCGACCTGTCGGACTCGATGTTTTTCGCGCAGAATTGACGGGCAACGATCGATTCCGGCAACGGCGTGCGGAGCGTATCCTCTACGCGTACAACGCGGGATCTCCCATAACCGACCTCCCCTATCCGGTTCAGGCGTTGCGCATTGGAAAGACAGCGACTTTCATCTTTTTGAGCGGAGAAGTTGTTGTGGATTATGCGCTGCGTATCAAACGAGACTATTCCGGTGAGGACTTGCTAGTTGCCGGTTATTGCAACGAGGTGCAGAGTTACATCCCGTCGCTGCGCGTCTTGCAGGAAGGCGGCTACGAGGCGGATGACAGCATGATCTATTATGGTCAGCCTGGCCCCTTCACCGACGCGGTCGAGGCGTCCGTCCTCGACGCCGTCGCGACCGTTTGCCGACAGATAGGACTCACGCCCGCGTCACGCGGCCATTGAGCCTTGCGGCCTCTTTTTTCCGTCACTTTTTACGGGTGTGTTACCCTGAAATACGCCGTGCCACAGCGGCGTGAGGCCAATTCCCGGACGCGGATCTGCCACAAGCCGCGACGGTCGTTGGGCGCAAGATCGAGCGTAAGCGTCAGGCATCCCTGTTCGGCGCCGTAGTAACCGCTCCATTCCGCCGGAGATCCCGCCGGATCGAGGATCTCGACATGCAGCGGCACCACGGCATCGAGCGGTTTCCCGTTCACATCCACCACGGATACCGTACAGGGCAGACGGCAGCCGAGACGCGTCTCCTGCGCGACGTCAATGCGCACCGCCTCGATGGCACGCTCCGTGACCATCAACACGCAGCCGTCGCAGGGGCCGAAGGTGCGCGCGATCGTCAGCCTCCCCTCCTGCACACGCGCGTGCAGGGTGCGCCCTTCCGTCAGGTCATACACATGACCCGAGGAACGCGCCAGCGAGAGCATCGCCTCTGCCGGCAGGCCGTTCTCCATCACCAAACCATGCTGACCGACATAATCCCCGAATTCGCGCCGATCATTGACGGCAAACAGGTAATCGGTAGAGCCGTAGGAACGGCATCGCGGAACGACATCAGGCGTTGACGCATCGCAATAACGTCGATAGCGCACGTCGAGCGCCGCACGCAATTCGGTAGCCTTGGCGATTAGGGCAGCACGGTCTTCATCCGCCTTGCGCGTCCGCGTGTAACTCGCAACCGTCATATCAGCTTGGATGGCCGGGCAGAGACGTTCATCCCCTACGACCTGCCCGCCGCGCGCCTGGAACGCTTTGACCGCAGACACCACGCCGGCTGTCAACACATCACAGTCCATCATGACCAAGACGCGGAAGCCATCCAGACCACGCGCTCTCACCGTTTCATCGTAGATGATCTCGGGCTGGAGATGCGCCCACAGCAGCATCTGATATGCATCGCCGGACCAACCATTGCCCCAGCCGTAGGTCCCGCGATGCGCAAACATTTGAGACGCAAAACTCTCCAGAAACGCGACATCGCTGGGCCGGTCGGGGATCTGTAGCAAGGCAGGGCCCAGCGGTTCCACAACCTCTTTGATCAGGCGACGCAGTTCATGTTGTGTCTGCGGATGGGTGTACCGGTAGGCACTTTCACCGCTCTGCGGCACCAGAGATCCCCAGCCGTGATACATGATGCCCCTGACCGGGCGGGCCAGCTTGGCCCAAAACGCCTCGCGCAGATGCATGGGCGCAATGGTCGGAAACGCAGCATCGGGATCCGTGTCTTCCCACGGCGAGGCAGGAGCCTTTTTGACCTCGTCTCCTTTGGCAGCCGGCGCGGTTTGCGAGCGGTACCAGATGATCTGGGTCATCTTCATAACCTGCTGCGGCTGGGCGGCGCCTCGCGCCATGGCAAACAGCTCGTCGGTCGCCACGCCGATGCGGATCGGATCCGGATAAGAATAAGTCCACTGCGAAAGCACATCCGCACTGCCGCCGCTTCCGTAAACGCTCGCCACGCGCACAGCCGGATCATGAAACGTCCAGATCCCGTCGCGTCCGACGGATTTGAGCCCCCGGTGCAGCTCTGCGTTCATGCGGTTCCACCCGTCTCCCTCTTTCCAATACCACGACAGGAAACGCAACAGCGGATGGTCGTCTGGGATCACCCGGTTATGCGGAAAATCCGCAAGTTTCATATAGTCCACGCCGCCCTTGCCCGGAGCATCAGGCGGATATTCCGCGCCGGTCGCTCGCCGGTACGCCTCGCGGTCATGCGCATGCCAGCACACATTCGCCCCGTCGCGGACCTCGGTGTGCAGCAGGGCGGCCTGCCAAGCCGGGAAGGCGCTGTAGGCTTGCGCGACCGAGGCACCCACATGAAAGGCTAAGGTCTGCATCTCCGGGAACGCCGCGCAAAGAGCAGGTTTTTTGTCGTTGCGCGCGCCACTCCGGTCGACACGCCGGAATTCCGCTTTCGCGCCGGCCGCCCAGTGGCCGGGCGAGAGCGTCGCGATGATGCCGACATGATGCGCCAGCGCCGTGTCAAGCATGCGCTTGACCTCTGCAACGCGTTCGGGCGTGTCGGGCGCCACCGGGCAGCCCGCCTCAAAGACGCGCCCGTAATCCGCGCCGAACCCCAGGCAGTGCGTAAAACCGATTTCAGTCAGGCGCGGCAGCTCGCGCAGCACATTGGCCGCACCGTAAAGGCCCCACATCACCACCGGCATGCGTGGCGGACGGCGCGGCACCAAAGTAAACGTCGCGCTCTCGTCGCTCACATAGTGCTCATGCCCCTCCTTGCCCGGCAGCACGACGCGAACCCGCAGCGCGTAGACGCCGGGGCGCAAGGCCGTGTCGACCGGAACTTCCAGCGTCCGACTTGCGCCCGGCGCGAGTTCCGGTATCAGGGTACGCGAGGTTTCGCGTCCCTCGATCGAACAGGACACGGACACGTCACGTGCAGTCTGACGTTGGGCATTCGTTAACATGAAGCGCAGTGACGGTGTCTTTTCCATGCGAATAAACACGCTCCTGTCCGATGCCGCTGCCAGCGTGATCGGACGAAACTCCAGCGCACCTTGGCACAACCGAACCTGCGTCAGGTATCCAGGGAACCCATGATAAAGGCTGCCGATACGATCACCGATGGACAGCGGGTGGCTGCCCGGCGCGATGCGTGAACGTCCTGTCCGTGTGGCACTGCCCAACGAAGCCCCGTCCCTGAAAAACCGCACGGTGCCAGAACCGTCATAGATGACCGCAAGATGCGTCCATTGATTCGTTACGAACAGAGAGGGCTCCGACCCATAGTTTTCAGAATCATCGCCGAACCCGAGCCGTAAATGTAGACGCCGCTGACCGCCAGCGTCAGCAGCACCCAGTGTCCATTGATAATCCGTGTGCGCCACATACTTTTTGTCGGCAAGAAACGCTTCGGGGTAATCGGCGAATTCGGGTTTCGGTCTGATCCACATCTCCAGTGTAAACGCACCTTTGGGCGAAAGCGAGGGGTGGTTGGCGACCACGGCGGCATGGCGTTTGTCCTGAACCGGCCAGCCGCAGAACGACTCTAGGCAGGTCCCCACACGCGTATCTGAGGCCAGCGTTGCACCGTGCAACACCGCATCGCGACCCTTACCCGACGCATCCTTCACATTCGCGAACGTCCAGAAGCCGATCACCTTCGGGCCTGTCGCATCCTCACCCGTATACGGAACGTGCCACGCTTCACAAACCGGTTCCGCTGCCACGGTGCCCACGACGGCAACCAGCATCGATGCGATTCCAACAATTCGTTTCATGACTTTTCCTTATCGAAAGACGCCTTCCAGCCACTATCGCTGTCGATATTATGCGTGTCCCGCAACCTGACTGTCAAATGCCATCTCGCCGCAGAACGGGCACGGGGTTCAATATCATTTGCCCCTCATTTGCGCGATATGGTAAGCTCCGCGCATGGCTAAAAAACATCCGCCTGCCCGTTTCTGCCTGGAGGTTTCGCCGGCTCCCTGCGTGTTGATCCTTTTCGGCGGCACCGGCGATCTTGCCCGGCGCAAACTCATTCCTTCCCTGTTCCAGCTTCACACGCGTGACCTGTTGCACGCGACGTCGCGCATTGTCGGCTGCGGCCGTTCACGCCACGATCATGCGTCGTTCCGCGCCTTGGTCGCGCAAGCCCTGCCGTCGTCGTCCGCTGCCGCGCGCGATGCGTTCCTGGAGCGCGTCTCCTATGTTCAGGCCGATGAATCCGTCCCCGCCTCGTTTTCACATCTCGGCCGGCATCTTGTCGAGCTGGACCGGCTCGAAACGCCGGCCCCGTTCAACCGCCTCTTTTACCTAGCCATCCCGCCCGCTTCCTATCAACCAATCATCGCGCGTCTCGCGGAGGCGGGGCTGCTCGAAGAGCCGGACCACGAGTTGGCATGGCGGCACCTTTTGCTGGAGAAACCGTTCGGATCAGACTCTGACTCTGCAGCGGCGCTGGATGCCTTTTTGCAGCGGCATGTGCACGAGGAGCAGATTTTCCGGATCGACCACTACCTGGGCAAAGACACGGTTCAGAACATCCTGATCCTGCGTTTTGCAAACATCCTTTTCGAACCGGTTTGGCGGGCCGCCTCGATCGACCATGTGCAGATCTCGGTTGCGGAGACGCTGGGCGTCGAACATCGCGCCGGCTATTACGAGCAGTCCGGCCTGCTGCGCGACATGTTCCAGAACCACCTGCTGGAGATGCTTGCCCTGGTGGCGATGGAGCCGCCTGCCGAATTTTCGGCTGACGCGATTCACCGTGAGAAACTGGCGCTGATCAGCGCCATCCGCGCCTTCCCGTGCAGTGACCTTGAATCCTGCGTTGTGCGCGGGCAGTATACGGCGGGCGGCGGCATGGCCGGATATCGCGATGAACCAGGGGTCGCCCCGAACTCCACAACCGAAACCTTTGCGGCCGCCAAGATTTGGATCGACACGCCGCGCTGGCAAGGCGTGCCCTTTTATCTGCGGTCGGGCAAGCGATTGTCTGAAAAGACCAGCACCATCACCCTGGTGTTCAAACCTTCGCCGCACCCCCTGTTCGGCGCCTGCGACCCTGACTCGCTGGTCCTCAAAGTGCAGCCGGATGAAGGCATGAGCCTCCACTTGCAGGCGAAGCGTCCAGGGCCCAAACTTTGCATGGGCGAACTGCCGCTTGCGTTCAACTACGCGGATCTGGGCGACGAACTGGACGCCCCCGACGCCTATGCGCGGCTGCTCTTGGACGCCATGCTGCACGACCACACGCTCTTTGTGCGCAACGAGACGATCAAGGCGGCCTGGCGACTCTTCACGCCAGTCCTTGACACCTGGCGCGACCATGCGGACCGGTGTCCGCTCCACCCCTATGCAGCAGGCTCGGACGGCCCATTGGCCGCAGCCGAGCTGCTAGCCCGTGACGGACGGACGTGGCGTCCGCTTTAACGCGCTTCCGCGCTGAACACCTTCGTTTTGGCCTGGCCGCCCTTCATCGGAAAGATGCCCGCCATTTCCGGTGCGATCGCGAACACCACGAGGTTCTCCTTGAAGTTTTTCTCGAAAAAAGGATAGGCCTCGACGATCTTCGCCTTGACCGCCTCATCCTTGCACAGTTCGGCGGTCCCCTTGTAGCGCAAATACGCGCTGCCGTCCACCGCCGTGCGAGAAATCTCGACTTGGGGATTCTTCAGAAGTTGTGCGTACATTCCCTTTTGGGATGAGGTGACAAACACCAGCTTGTTATCCATCACAAAGGTGTACTTGATCGGGCGGACACGCGCGCCGCCCTGCTCGCAGGTCGCGAGATAAAAGTGCCCGGCCTTCTCCAGAAAACCCGCCACTTCCTGCAGAAATGCGTCCTGCTTGTCCGCGCTCTCTTTCACCAACACATAACTCGTCATCTCTTCGCTCATGCCAGCCCATGCCACGCACGCCACCGCCATCGCCATCCATGCTTTTTTCATCTATGACCTCCTTCTGATTACGAACAGTATACGACGAGCGAGAGCGAATGAAAACCCCTAACCCTCCATCTCAACTTTTTTGGCAATCGCCCGCGATACGAGGAAACGGGCCTCGCCGGCGCCGATCACCAATGACCGTTCATGCTTGCGGTTGCGGAACATCTGCACGCGAACGCCGGGGAAGAGCCCCATCTCCGCAGATTTGCGGTCGTGGTTGGCACGGATGATCCCGCCTTCACCATCCTTGAGATCCATAAGGCTGCGCCCGGTTGAGAGGGCCGGATGAAGATCGTCTGGATGACTCATACGGCCACTCGCTTTCCAACGACTCGCAACAAACCATACCCGCCTGTCGCCACGGCCGCCACGCTGCCCATCCAGAGCGCCGCGCGCAACGGTGCCTCCGCACAGTTGGCAAGCTGATAAAACACCGTTGCCACCATCCAGGCCAGCAGCGTCTGGTAGACTACCGCGAAAAGCATCCAGCGCCATCCGGCCTCACGCGCCAGCACGATCAACGCTGCCACGCACGGCGAATAGATCAACACAAACAAGAGATAAGCAAAGGCGGCCGCGCGACTGCCAAAATGGCGGCGCATCGCCGCGAGGAGCCCGCCGCCACCATGCGTCGCGCCGTCTCCATCATCCTGCACGCTGTCTGCCGGTGACGGCGCGGCAAATCCATAGGCGGCGACCAGTCGCCTGCCGGCGTTCGCGAACGACTGACCGAGAGCGACCGGGGCTACGTCCGGCGCTTCATCCGCATGGGCATAGAGCACCTCCAGCGTCCCCACGATCGCTTCTTTGGCCATAAGTCCCGTCAGCAATCCTGCGGCAGCGGGCCAATTCTGCTCCGACACGCCCATCGGCCGCAACGGCACCGTCATCGCGCGCCCGGCGGACGCACGCCATTCGGCCGCACGTTCCGCATCGCCGCTCGCCCGGTCAAGCAACGCGTGGCCCAAGCTCAGCAGCAGCGCGATCACAATGATCACCTGACCGGCGCGCGTAAGAAAACTTTTGAGGTTGCCCCAGACGTGCTCCAGACAGCCTCGCAGTGCAGGGACGTGATACGGCGGCAGTTCCATGACGAAAGCTGCCGCTTCGCCCCTAAGCAAAGTACGGTGCAGCACCAACCCCGACAGAATCGCAAGTAGTCCGCCAATCAGATAGAGCGCAAAGATCACCAAGTTGCCGGACCGCTCGAAAAAAGCCATCGCGAAAATCGCATACACCGGCATCCGCGCACCGCACGACATGAACGGCGCGATCAGCATCGTCAGCACGCGGGCGCGCCGCTGTTCCAGCGTGCGCGTCGCCATCAATGCCGGAACCGTGCAGCCAAACCCGACCAGCAGCGGGATGAACGCTTTGCCGGGCAGGCCGATGCCATTGAGAAAACGGTCCATGATGAATGCCGCCCGCGCCATATAGCCCGACTCTTCCAGCAACGTCAGGCAGAGAAAGATCATGCAGATAGGTGGCATAAACGTCGCAACCGTCGTCAAACCGGCCCCGACGCCATCGGAAAGTAACGCAATCAGAAGATCCGGTGCGCCGAAGGCAGTTAGCCAGACCCGCGTCTGGCGAACCAGCAACGCGCCAAACACATTGTCAATAAAATCGACCAGCGGCTGCGTCAGGCGCACGGTGAGCCAGAAAACGGCGAACATCACGCTCAAAAAGGCGGGAATGCCGACTGGACGGCTCAGTAGAACGCGATCAGCCACATCAGAAAAGCGCCGACGGATCTCGCCCCGGCGGCGTACCACATCGCGGGCAAGCCCGCGGATAAAGCCCAGCCGCGCATCCATCACCGCCGTCTCAGGCCGCTGACCGGTGTGCCGGGCCAGGCGCGCGTTCTCTTCGGCCACAATCGTATCGAACAAACCGTTCGTTAATGATCGCGCGAACAGGTCGCCTTCGAGCAGTTTGATTGCCAGCCAACGCGAATCCACCCCCGCGTCATCGGCCGCTACGATCAGGCAAACCTGCAGGCGCCGTACCGAGGGTTCGGCCTCGCCATACACCACGCGCGCGGCAGGCAGGCGGTGCGCAGACGCGACATCCGCCACCGCCGCGCGCAATGCGGCCAGCCCCTCGCCGCGCGACGCGACCATCGGCACAACGGGGCAGCCCAAATGCTGCGCCAAATGCTGCGCATCCACCTTGACCCCGTGACGTTCCGCCACGTCCACCTGGTTGAGCGCCACCACCAATGGCACGCGCATATCCAGCAGGTGGGAGGTGAGATACAGGCTGCGCTCGAGATTCGAGGCGTCGACAATGTTGATGACCGCAGACGGACGGTTGCGAATCAGATAATCGCGGGCGA
>ENA-UPXM01002779-UPXM01002779.1-activated-sludge-metagenome-genome-assembly--contig:-NODE-2779-length-20068-cov-4.147354_pt1 | contig 20068 bp, 14 predicted proteins | sample MGYA00238178_ERZ772708 | MGnify/ENA primary metagenome ERZ772708 (study PRJEB29002, sample SAMN05720212) | activated sludge metagenome | isolation source: anaerobic digester from wastewater... | reverse complement strand
CTGTTCAACAGAATGATAAAGCGGAAAAAGTCCGTTAAGTGTCGTGAAAATCAACTTCCCGTTTTTATTAAGCGATCTTGAGACATTTTTCAGTATCTCAAAATTCATTTCATCAGTTTCCATCAGCGGAAAACCCCCTTCGCACAACATTATTGCAGCATCAAACTCCCCATTGAACGGAAGGTTTCTTGCATCGGCTTTCATGAATTTTATGTCAAGTCCAGCTTCTGTTGCTTTTTCCCTTGCCCTTTCAAGCTGAGATTCAGACAGATCAATTCCTGTCACATTGTATCCCCTTTTTGTAAGCTCGATTGCATGACGACCCGTTCCGCAGCCGACATCCAGTATTTTCAATGACTTATCAAAGTTAAACTCAGTTTCCAGAAAATCACACTCGCCGATTGTTCCCTGCGTGAAACATTCGTTGTCATAAGTTTTTCCATAATTTTCAAAAAGTGATTCATACCATTGTTTCTTTTCCATAAAATCTCCCCTAATCTATTGTTTTTACTGATATTCTTTCGGAACCGGCTGTTCTCTTATGATTTCCTGCTTTTTCCATGTTTTTGTTTTCTTATCCCAATAATATTTGCTGTTTAAGTGATCTTCCAGTGTAGCCGGCTGCTGAAGAGAAGTTTTCCATTCCGGTTCATTGTTGATGCTGAAAGTAATTGTTGTTTCATACCAGTACATACTTGCACCCGGGTTCATGTGGATATAAAGAACCGCAACCGCTCCGTTGTCGTGGAATTTCTTTATTGTCGCCGTGTCACTATATCCCAGTCTCACATCTTCCCTTTCAAAAGTGACATTCCCAAAAGGATCATAAAGATACATTTTTCTCCTTCCATCCTTCCACGGAGAGATCCGCACCGAAACCTTATTTTTCCCCATTCGCGGATTGTAATAATGAACCGTCTCTTTTTCTTCTGTGGTAACGGGTTTTACAGTTTCGATCTTTTTTGGCTGAGGATTCAATGTCGGCTCCTGCGGCGGCAGTTCAACCGGCTCAACCGGTTGGGGCTTTTCAACCTTCTTCTCCGGCGTTTCCTTAGGTCTGCTCTCTTTCAAAAGCTCTTTCATCTCCCTGATATCATCCTGAAGCCGCATTATCTCCTTTTTTAGCTCATCAACCTCTTTTTTCTGATTCGTTGCACAACCGGTTAAAGAAAAAACCACTGTCAGAACAGCTGCAAAAATTAAACTTATGTACTTCATCTATGCTCCTTTACCAGCAACAAGCCAATCAATTTATTATAAAAAAAAACTGCAAACACTCAAGAATCTTTTTCCTTGACCGAATGAGTTAATTTTAATAGTATTTTGCTGGATTGAAGGGAAAGAGATCAAAAATGAGCTATTATTTGATAAAATCAGTGGATGAGTCATAAGGTAAATATGACAGTTTGCATATATGAGGAAAAAAATGAGGATGAATAAAATAATTGAAAACATGAAAGATACCGTTATAAAGGGAGATTGTATCAATGTAATGTATGAAATTCCAAACAATTCTATTGATATGATCCTTTGTGATTTACCTTATGGTACAACACAAAATAAATGGGATTCAGTGATAAATTTAGAAAAACTATGGAACCATTATGAAAGGATAATAAAAGACAATGGTGCTATAGTTTTAACTTCACAAGGGTTATTTACAGCAAAATTAATTTTAAGTAATGAAAATTTGTTTAAATATAAAATAATTTGGATTAAATCAAAACCCACAAATTTTTTGAATGCAAAAAAACAACCACTGCGAAAACATGAAGATATCTGCGTTTTTTATAAAAAACAACCGACATATAATCCTCAAATGACAACTGGAGATGCCTATGATAAGGGAATAAGAAAAGATCAATTTACAGGAAGTTATGGCGATTTTAAGCCAAGACATGTGAAAAGTAGTGGAGAAAGATACCCAAATGATGTGGTTTTTTATGAAGGCGAAACTATTGATGATTATGTATATATTAAAACTGCAGAAAGTGAAGGAACTGTATATCATCCAACTCAAAAACCTGTTGAATTAGGTAGGTATTTAATAAGGACTTTTACAAATCCCGGTGATATAGTTTTGGACAATGCTTGCGGTAGCGGAAGTTTCCTCTTGTCAGCAATATTAGAAAAAAGACATTTTATAGGAATTGAAAAAAACGAAGATGTATTGTTGCACAAAGTTAAACCAGTTGACTATATAAAAATTTGCAAAGAAAGAATCCTTGAAGCTAAGCGAAAAATTGAGCATGAACAGCCACAGTTAACAATATTTGCTGATACTGCGGTTCGCTAAAGAGGAGCAACAATGACAAAAGTAGCATATAACGAAAGAAGTTGGGCAATAGATGTAATAAGCGAGATTAATTTATATCTTTCAAATAGAAGTTGGAACTTTAAGAGTGCTGGAGGCGAAAGCACCATAAGCAATGAGAAATTCAGTCTTTTTCCTGATGTTCTAATTTTCAAAGACTCTGCAAAAAATATAATCTTGCAAGGTTGGGAATTGAAGATGCCTGACACGCCAATTAATGATTCTGAATTAATTAGTAATGCAATCAAAAAAGCAAAAATTTTACAAAGAAATAGCTTTTTACTATGGAATGTAAAAAGTGCGGCACTCTATTTTAAACAAGGAGATTCATATTCAATTTTAAAAACCTGGAATGACATTGAAATTAATAACCGAACAGAGGTAAAACCCAAAGAAAATCTTTGGAAATTATTATTATACACTATACTTTCAGACTTAAACAGATATTTTGAATCAGGGAAAATTTCAGATGAAGTTTCAACGGAAATATTAGCAGTTGATGCAATCATTGATGTAATACTTGAAAATATTTCCTCGACAGCTGAAAACATGAAAACAAATTTTAGGAGAAGCTCAAGACTTGAAGCTCAAATAAACAAATGGTGGTTATCTTCATTTACTGAATATGGTTTCAATCAAACAACAGCGAAAGATACTTCAAATAAACTACACACTCTATCTAAGGTAATTTTAACCGATTGGGTTTTTAAAATTATCTTTGCGAATATTTTAAAAATACATTTTAATGAAGCAAAAGCTATCGAATCAATAAATAACGAAACTTCAATTGAGCAAGCAAAAGAAATAATTGCATCAATATCTAATCATTGCAATTTTTGGAATATTTTCAGTGATAATCTTGCTATTGAGTTCATTTCATGTTCTGCTTGGAAACAGATTGTTCAGTTGAATCAATTTCTTTCATCAATAAACATTGCCGGAGTTGAAATTGAAATCCTTCATAATTTACTCCAAGCTTCAATTGTGTCGGCAAAGAGAAAAGTTGCTGGACAATTTGCTACTCCAAAGAAATTGGCAGATTTATTGGTAAGACTCACAATTGAAAACAAAGAAGGCATTGTGATTGATCCTTGTTGCGGAACAGGAACAATAATTAATCAAGCATATTTACTTAAAGAAGAATACGAGCTTAACCAAGACGAAATAATAAACAGTATTTGGGCATCTGATAAACATTCTTTCCCCATTCAACTGTCAACTCTCACTTTGGCAAAACCCGACAACATTGGTAAAGTATTAAATATTTTTAGAGAAGATGTCATAAATTTAGCTACTGGTCAAAATATCAATTTTAAAGACCCTAATAATGGAAACAACCTTGTAAAACAGCTCCCAACCATTGATTATGTTGTTTCAAACTTACCATTCATCAAAAGCAAAGAAATTGAGGTATTAAACCCGAACATAACAGAAATAAACAATTTCATTCAAGGAGAAGCTGACACTACAAAATCACTAAGTGGCAAAAGCGATATTTTTGCTTATATCCCCTTTTATTTAAATAAACTACTTTCTGAAAACGGAAAAATAGGACTGATTCTTTCTAATGCTTGGTTGGGAACCGATTATGGAGAAATTTTTATAGAGCTTCTTCAGAAATTCTATAATATTGAAACTGTTGTAATTTCTGGAAAAGGGAAATGGTTTGATAACGCAGATGTAGTAACTACTTTTTTGATTGCAAAAAAACGAAATCCAAATGCTCCGATATACCAGAACAGAACAATATCATTTTGCACACTGAAAGAAAGTATTGATGAAATTCCTGATATTAAACAACTAAGCGAGAATGTATTTTTGGAAGCAGACAATGAATTTGTTTCCATTCAGAAATATTCAATAAATGAAATAAAAAATTTTGAAAACATTGGCATTCCTTGGTGCGGTTTTTTTGCTGATATTAATTGGCTTAAAGAAGTTTCAGAAAAACTAATTGATTGCAATCAAGTTTTCAATTTTACTCGTGGTGAAAGAAGAGGTTGGAATGCCTTATTTTATCCGCATTCTAAAAATAAAATAGAAAAGGATTATCTGTTACCTTTATTAAAAGATTTAAAGTCAACAAAAGGTTTAAAAAGCATCCCAAACAAAACGGCTTTTTGCTGTTCAAAATCTATAGAACAGCTGAAAATTCTTGGGCATCATGGAACTTTAGAGTGGATTAAATCATTCGAAAATCAAACAAATGGCACAGGAAAACCTTTACCAAAAGTTCTTGCAAAAAAAGGTATGCAGTGGTACGAGATGCGACCTAAAAAACAGGGAGATTTTGTGGCTAATGTGAATTATGATAAAAGCTTGTTTATTTCTTATGTAGATGGAGAAATGTTTATTGACCAGAGGATGATTGTATTTGATATAAAGAAAAAGTATAAATATGAAAATCAAGTCTTATTCCTTGCGCTATTAAACAGTATATTAAGTATGTTTTTTATAGAAAGTTTTGGTTTTGGTCGAGGACAAGGAGCTCTTGATTTAAGAGCTACAAAATTCAAGAAAGACTTTAAGGTTTTAAATATAAGTAAGTTGACTCCAAAACAAAAAGAAAGCATTATAAACTCATTTCAACCTATTGCGAATAGAATGAGGTTTCCTTTGGAACAAGAGGTCAAGCAACCAGATAGATTAAATTTTGAAAAAGTTCTTTTTGAAGCATTTGGAATTTTCAAACATTTCGAAGCCATAAAATCATCATTGCTTCATCTCTATAATATAAGATTCGCTACAAAAAAAGAATAAAATTACTTTTATACAATATTTTTATAATATTGATTAATCCCCTTCACCCCACAATCCTATTCACCATATAAGGCGGGATGAAAACTATTTCCAGATCATCAATTTCTTTGATTTTAACGGTTCCGTTATAGACGACAAATCCTTTTTTTAATCCGTTTATTTTGAGGAATTCTGTCATTTGGAATAGTGATTTTTCAGTGATCTTTTCTCCTGATTTTACTTCAATGGGGATGATGTTTCTGCCTGTTCTGACAACAAAATCAAGTTCGCTTTCCGCTTTGTTATTTGTCTTAAATGATGTAACTGCTCTTGTTGAGCCGGCATAACTTACAAGTTCCTAACAGATAATGTTTTCAAAGAGTTGTGCAGATATTTCACTCCCGTTTTTCAGCATTGCCGGCATTCCGCGGGTAAGAAGAAAATTCATTATCCCTGTGTCAAAAAGATATTTCTTTGAGCTGTAACCCTTTTTTGTTGTGTTCTGTTTTGTCTCATATTCAAGGGTATAAACAAGATGCCACGAACGGAGCGCTTCAAGAAGTTTCGGCAGAATGGTCCGGTATGCCGGTGAATCAGTTGAAAGAATTGAGCTGTTGGTTGTCGGAAATGCCACATGTCTTCCAATTGTTTTCAGGCAGTGCTCAAGAAGTGATCCGTATTGAACAGTGCTGCTTCTTTCACTTCCGTTATCATTTAAAAACCGGTCTGCATCACGGTAAAAATTATTCACAAGAGATTCAAAAAGAATCAGATGATCACTTTTATTCTGATATGCCTGCACTATTCCCGGAAGTCCGCCGATAGAGAGAAAAAGTTCATATTCACTCATAAAAAGATCATGAATTTCCTTTTGTATTGGCTCAGAAATATCAGAAGGAATAAGATCAAGATAATTTTCTTTGTTCCTGAATCTTAAAAACTCAACAAAATTAAGCGGTCTTAAAACAAATTCAACGACTCTCCCTGTCGGCATGGGAATATTGTCTCTAAAAAGCCGTGAAAGGATCGAACCGGAAAAAATAACTCTCTGGTCTTTCCACACTCTGTGCATCTGCATAATGAATTTTCCAAGATGATCACCCGCCTGAGCTTCATCAATAATGAGAATTTTTGAATTATCAGGTCTAAAGCCGTAAGCAGAACTTAAAAACTGTTCAAGCTGATCAAAAGTTGCCGCACTTTTTATAAGTTTTGTGTTAACTGATTCATCCCACAGATTAATTATCAGCTTTTCCTTATCAGTTCTGATGTTCTCAAGAATTGAAGTTTTCCCCGTCTGCCTTGCTCCAGACAAAAGAATGAACTGATCATTTGCTGAATTTAAATGACTTGAAATCGCTTTTTCTATATCCCTTTTTACATACATCTCAGCCCCCTCAAACATTACTCAAAAAGGATTATCTCAGAATTTATGTAAGAAATCAACATAATTTCCGCCGAATTTATGTAAAATTAACACATGAATTCGGTGATATTGATCAGAAAAACAGTTTTATATTCGGCCTGTTATCGCCGACTGAGAGATTTCCTGTTGTGTCAGAATCATTCTGGAGAGCTGAATGCATTGAAGGAGCAACTGAATATCTCATTGCCGGTTCATCGGATGAACAGAAACTTCCCTCATTCATTTCAACAAGAACAAGAAGATTGTTCGTTCCGCTGTAATTGAAAGGAGTTGTAAGCGTGAATTCGTTCCAGCCGTAAGCTGTTGTTGTCTCACCGTTAAAAACTTCAGCAGCTCCACTTGTCTGCGTCAGCCAGACATCTGATGTGCCTGAAACCGCGGATGTTTCCTTTAAATATATGATTACAGGTCTTGAAGTCGGAGCACCGGTATTGTCAAACCATGCAACTTTGGTAATTGGAGCAGAAACACCGATCTCAGAACTTAAATAAAGTGCCGCCGACCTCGAATATTTGAAATATCTGCATCCGATCGGCATCCACTGAGCATCTGTCCCTTCTCCAATTGTCACAGATTCCGGAATTATTACGACATCTTCATCGTTTGTGTCTTCATCCGACTCCGTTAAAACTTCCGACTCCGTTAAAACTTCGTCGGATAAATCGTCGTCAATGAGATCTTCATCCATATATTCTTCGTCCACAACATCTTCATCAGCAGATTTATCGTCATCGTCATCCTCTTCTTCATCAGGGACAACAGTTTCATCATTTTCATCGGGTGTCACATTATTATCAACATGTTCATTTTCATCCGGTTGTCCGTTATCCGGAATAACCGTATTGTCGTTTTCATCAGGGAATGACTGTTCTTCATCAACGGAAGAACTTTCATCATTCTTGTTATGAATAAGGACGCACTGAAAATATTCATCACACATGTAACCTTCAGGACAGTCAAAGATCGTTTCGCATTCCTTAACTTCTCCACTTGTACATGAAACCGCAACCATTAAAGAAATGATAATAGGGATAAATACTTTAAAAAACTGCATTTTTGCCTCCGACCAAAAAAATCTTATAATATTATATTAGTATGTTTTGAATATGCAAGAATTATTTTTTGCCGAGGACCACGCTTCCATGTGCAGGAACAGTGACTGAACCGTTAGTCACAGTCACATTGTTTCCGTCAAGGTTCTTAAATGTTCCGCTTATTCCCGTGCATGTTCCTGAATAACCGGATGAACCTCTGTTAATACCGACAATAACTGTCTGGCCGTTGTAGGTAAGTTTATATATCCAACCGTTGTCAGATGAAACGCATGTCTCTCTTTTTCCGTAACGGAGAGCTTCATAGTTCTTTCTGAAATTACCGAGCTTTTTCATATATGCAAGAGCATCGGCTTCATCAGACGTAAGTCCTGATAATTTCATCATTTTTCTCCTTCCGCCGTCAAGACCATTCTCAGCTCTCCCTGTCATTCCGATATCATCACCCTGATAAAGCATCGGAACATTTATCGGTGCTGTCATAAGATATGTCTGGGCATGTTTTAATTTTGAATAATCTCCGCCGCATTCACTCAAAGCCCTGTCCTGGTCATGGTTTCCGAAGAAGTTGCCCATTACAGCTCCCGGGAATCCACCTGCTCCCCCCATTGTCGGCTGTTCTGTGAGGAATGTCGTGTCGTTCCCTATCGTCCAGCTTGCCAGATCTGACATCTTGCCGTTACCCCAGAGCAGATAATTTTTAGCATTTGAATAGAAATCTTCATTCACCTGCCCTTGAACCATATCAGCCCTTGTGTGATATCTCGCCCAGCCGCCGAGAGATTCTCCAACCATGTAAAAGATTTCGGCTTCATCGGGAGAATCGTGGTTTGTAACTGTTGTTTCGATCTTCGTTTTTACTGCCGTTTTCATCTCTTTAACAAAAATATCATCCATATGTTTCAACGCATCAGCTCTGAACCCGTCAAGATTGAATTCCTGAACAAGCCAGATCGCATGGTCTATCATGGCTTTCCTTGCGGCAGGATTCCCCGCATAGTTGAAATCGGGCATATATTCAGTGAACCAGCAGTCAATTCTATGGCTGTCCCAGTTCCCGTCACATTTAACATAAGGGTAGAACCAGCTTTTGTTATCCTGATAAAGATTGCTGTCGCTGTGGACATGGTTGGCAACAAAATCAGGTATCACTCTTATCCCCTTTTTATGTGCCTCCGCAACAAGTTCATGAAGTTCATCAACTGTTCCGAAAGCTGTGTCTATCGGCCCTTCATCATATCCGTTCAGGGGATTGTAATCAAAGTCATTTGTGTATGAATAACCGCTTGCAACAGGGTGATATGCATGATAACTTGAAAAACTCCTCAAATCATCAGGATTTACTCCGCCGACACTCGCAGTATGCGGATTGAGGATCGGTGAACTTATCCACAGAGCGTTCACACCCATATCAGTAAAATAGTTATCCTTTATCTTGTTGATTATTCCTCTGAAATCTCCGCCGAGCCACTGTTCCGTCTCAACTGTTATCCCTGCAAGATTGCCGACATCGTTATCAGTATCACCATTCAGAAACCTGTCAGTCATCAACTGATATACGAAGGCGTCCCTCCAGCCGAAATCTGCAAAATCTCTCCCGTCTCCGACCCATACCGGCACAAAAAGCGGCTCTATTTCATTTCCGCCGGCATCAACCAATCTGAAGAGATAGCTGTATTTGTCCGGTGTAAGCCCTGTCTTTGAAACTGTAAAGATGGCTGTTGATTCATCATAACTTATTGAATCTGTTACATCAACACCGTTTAAAGTTATAACACTTTCATTCATGTCAATTTCATTTGCACCGCTGTAAACCACCTCAAAACTCAGAGAATTTGAAGTTCTTACAAGATTCTGGACGATCAGCTCGACTTCAGATGCCACACATGTGTTCGTTCCGTCGCACTCATAACCCATACCGCAGTCATCACTTGTGTTGCATCTTCCCTCAAGAAGCTCACACTCGTCAACCGCACACCTTTCCCACGGCTTGCATATTTCAGTTCCGCACATCGTCCCTTTCACAGTTGCGATGCCGGGATAATTATTTGCGGAAGTTATGAAATTCGGACCGGGAGTGTCCCCGACCACACCTTTATCGCAGTACCACCAGCTTTCACCGTTATTGAGAGAAAACCTGTAAATATATGCAAAATCTCCGCTCTTATCCATCGGGAACCCTGCCATATATTCGTGGTTATTTCCAGTATATGAACTGTTGAATGTCGCATCAACCCAACGCCATGTGGCTGATATTACAGGATATTCAGAGCTAGTCACATCTTTTTTCACACCGAGTTGCGCCTTCCATCCCGAATTTTGCGGAACAGAACCGCCCGTTGTCCCGTTGCTCATGTAGATCTGTCCATAAACCACTTCTCCCGCTTCACCGATAGTTACATCGATCACATAAGGCCACTGGACACCTATCCATGTAGGAGCAGTTGTGTCGGCAACACACTTTGTTCCATCGGGCTTAAAACCGTTAGGGCAGTTGCAGACCGCTTTACTGTTCTCGATCGTGCAGACGCCACCGTTCTCACAATCAACGGATACACACTTATCTTCACCGCATTCATGAGTTGCAATGTCACATTTGTCTTCACCAGTGCAGTCATCACTGTCATAACATCTGCCGCTCTTAAGCTCACATGTCCCTTCACTGCACTCTTCCCATTCTTCACACACAACTCCCGCACAGAGATCTGCAACACATTCAAGACCTTCTGCAACATAGCCCTTGTCGCAGATGCATTCAGGGCCGCCGTCAACAACATCGCAGTTCCCTTTGCCGCTGCACTTGACTCCGTCGCATGGATTGTCGTGATCCGTATCTTCACCATCTGGAATATCATCTTTATCAACACATGTAGGAATACCGTCATCGACAAAATTCACATATCCGTCCTCACACTCACAGTAAATTCCGCTCTCATATCCTGAACCGCTGCCGTAACCACCTTCTTTGCATTCTCCATGACCTCCGCAGTCAATTCCTGAGCATGGTCCGATGCATGTATGTGTCTCTTTGTCACAAGTTGCTGAGCCGGTGCAGTCTTCATCTTCATTGCACCTTCCGCTAACCGGTCTGCAATCTCCGTTCACACAGCTTTCCCATTCTTCACATTCAACTCCGGCACAAGGGTCCGCCGCCTCGATGCATTCAAGCACGCCGCTTGGGACAAATCCGTCATCGCAGTTGCAGACCGCCCTTCCGCTTGCATCATCACAAACACCATGACCACTGCAATCAACACCGTCACATGGTGATTTCTCTGATTTATCACATGCTGAGAAAAGTGTGACCGTAATGATTAAAAGAAAAAGGATCTTTTTCATGAGGACCTCCGGAGATTAAAACAAAAACCGATATATTATCTTTTTTTAAGACATTTTAGTCAAGAGTATTGTGGCTTCAGATCCTTTTTGGAAACTTGAAAAACTGAAAATTATTTCAAACCTGAATTATTCAGTGGTTGTACGGTAGTGAATTCTTCCCGTTACGCGGAGAGGAGATGCTGACGGGTCGGCTGTTACATTGATCACATAGCAGATGCCGTTACCACCCATTTCATTTTTTGCCGCCTGATTGACATAGGCATACCAGTATTTAAAACCTTTGCCATTTTCCTCGGGGAAGAATATTGAAACCGGTGATTCGATGAGATCGTATGAAAAAATTCCTATCATTGTAGTGAAGCTCAGATCTACAAAAGGATACGACGGCATTGTGCCTGTTTTTGCAGTTTCTTCATCAGCCCAACGCAATTCAACCAGCATTTTTGCATGAGTGTTCTTGTCGGCATCATAAACACCCGAGACATCATATGTTGAAAGTTTGAATGCCGGATTTTCACTGTTCACAACACCGGTCATTTTTATTGTGCGGTATTCACCTGTGGGATCGTCCACATCCCATGTTCCCTGTATATCGCCTTCTATTCCCAGATCGGGTATCGAGTATTTCACAATACCCATCGACGGATGATGCCAGAGATCTCCTGTAAGTGTTTTCCCTTTGAATATTTCGGGAGCTCCTTCTCCGTCAATTGTCACAGTCGCATTGAAATGGTTGCAGTCAGGAACTACTCCCATATCGGTAGAAACGCTTTCGCCTGTTGAAACAAGAGTATATGAGCCGTTTGCTGTCGCATTTGTGATCACAACACCTCCGGGGGCAGTGCCTGAAACACTTGTTGACACCGTCTGGGCAACGCCTACAGGTGAATTCGGATCAAGGGTGACGACAGGAGTTATCGTCAGATCCAAACCGTCATGATCGTCAACTCCCGCAATAGTTATTTTGCCGTTACTGTCCATTGGAAGAGGTGTCGCATAAAAATCCATTGCGTTACTTCCGGCAATCGGATATCCGTTGACATCTATTTTTGTCAGCTGATAAGTGCTGTAAACAATACCGTTGATCGTCTGTTCTCCGGTGATTCTGCCGAGCCGGTAACCATAAGTGCCGTCAGACTGCTTAACCCTCATTCTGGTGACAACATTTTTTGTCGGTTCTCCGTAGGCCTGTTTCACATCTGAACTTGAAGAACTGCCTCCGTCACAGGAAATGCAAACTAGTGCACTCACACCAAAAAACAGAGTCAATAAATTAAATTTGCTAAACATTTCAAACTCCATAATTACAGTCTGTCAGATCCTTTTTGGAAACTTTCTGCCGTCGTTCTTTACTATATAATTTTCAGGAATGACACCTCTGGCACTGGTGAGAGGATAAATGACTGTTCCTTTTCCGACTATAGTTCCGGGATTGAGAACTGAATTACAGCCGACTTCAACATGATCGCCGAGAACAGAGGAGAATTTGCGGAGTCCGGTTTCAATTATCTCTTCTGCTGTCCTTATCGATACAGTTCCCGGGACACTTTTAACATTGGACAAGATAACGCCTGCTCCGATGTGGGATTTATAACCCATAACCGAATCACCTACATAGTTGAAATGAGGTGCCTGAACGCTGTTGAAAAGAAAGCTGTTCTTCACTTCGGTTGAGTTGCCGATCACACATTTATTTCCGATGACTGCATTACCTCTGATAAAAGCGTTGTGCCTTATTTCGCAGTTACAACCGATTATCGCCGGACCGGCAATCGAGCAAGAATCAGCGATTGTCGTCCCCTCGCCTACCCATACATTTTCCTTTATCAGCTTGTATCTTGAATCGAGCCGTGGCCCTTTTTCAATGATGTAACTGCCTAATTTCTTTAGAATTTCAAACGGATACTCACAAGATTCAAAAATATCTGCAAACTCAGTTTGAGAAAGATCTAAAAGTGAAGTGATCTTAAGTTCTTCCATGGCTTACTCCTATCCGAAAAAAATAAGATTCGGAATATATAAAAGTCCTTCAACGATCCAGTTCACAGGCATCATTATAAATCTGAAAGCACCGGTCACAGCAAGAGCGATGATTATAAAAAAGCCGTATCTTTCAATTTTATAGAAGAATGCATCATATTCCCTCGGAAGGAAACCCATGAAAACCTTGCTTCCGTCAAGAGGAGGGATCGGTATCATGTTGAAAAAGCCGAGAAGAACATTGAAGAAAAGTGCAATGTAGAAAAATGTAAGCAGTGTCTCGTTCGGGAAGAACTTTGCCGTTGCGATATATGCAAAAGCGCTGATCACAGCAAGCAGAAGATTGCTCAGAGGACCTGCCGCCGCAACCCACATCGTCCCTTTTCTCATGTTGATGTGGTTATAGAAACGGTAAGGATTGAACGGAACCGGTTTTGCACTGCCGAAAAAGAAACCGAAAGCAAAATAAGTTACTATCGGAACAAGTATGGTTCCGACAGGATCAATGTGTGCAAGCGGATTGAGAGTGAGCCGGCCATGTTCCTTTGCTGTCGAATCACCAAGACGGTTTGCCATCCAGCCGTGTGCAACTTCATGAAAAATTATTGAAAAAAGAACCGGCACAGCGGCGATCGCCACATAAAATATCTTGTTCTGCTCCATTTATTCCTCCTTATCCATATTTTCTCTTGGATGTTTCTGTTCAAATTCCCTTTTTATCGCCTGCTGTTCAACATGAGTGTAGATCTCCGTAGTATTAATGCTTGCGTGTCCGAGAAGCATCTGGACACTTCTGAGATCAGCTCCTCCTTCCAGAAGATGGGTCGCAAAAGTGTGCCTTAACTTATGAGGCGATATCTCTTTCGTAATCCCTGCCATATACGCGAATTCCTTCAACTTTTTCCAGACACCCTGCCTAGTCAGCTTTTTTCCTCTGTTGTTTATAAACACGAAATCGCTAAAGTCACCCGGTTTGATGAGAGAATGTCTTAGCCGGTCAAGATAGTGGTGAAGATATTCTGCCGCATTATCGCTGTAAGGGACAACCCTTTCCTTGCTCCCTTTTCCGAAAACAAGTATCACCTGATCTTTTCTGAAAATGCTGCCGAGCTTCAGTTCCGTAAGTTCCGACACACGAAGTCCGGAAGAATAGAACATCTCAAGGATCGTTCTGTCGCGGAATCCTGAAGGGGTCGAAGTGTCAATGACGCTGAAAAGAAGATCAACTTCATCAAGAGTAAGGAACATCGGCAGAGATTTTTTCATTTTTACCGGTTCGAGAATCTCAAAAAGTTCAGGCGAGACAAAATCATCTTCAACAAGGAATTTAAAAAAACCCCTCATGCTTGAAATGCTCCTTGCAAGCGATTTGTCTGAAAAATTTTTGTCTTTTGAAAGATGGATCACATATTCACTTATATTGACAGGATCAGCCGTTGTAAGAGATGTTTTCCGCTCTTCAAGATAGTTTAGAAAATCGGTCAGATCCCTTTCGTATGCCTCAACGCTGTTAAGTGCAAGCCGTTTTTCAAGTTTGACGAAATTGAGATATTTTTTCAGAAGCCGTCCATCAGATCCGATCAAATAGATCTCCCGTTAATCTTTTTTCAACATAAAAAGGGGCTGACCGGTCTTAACACTGACCCCTTGAGCGATCATAGGTTCTCCAACCATTTTTTCAGGGATCAGAAGAACTATTGTCGAACCCATTTCGAATCTTCCAAGTTCCTGATTCTGCTTATATTTTTTATTCACCAGCGTCCACTCTCCGTCAACCGGCTCTTCAAAAAAATCCATTTTAAGAGAACCCACAAAAGAGGCACCTACTGCAACATAGAAGTATTGCATCCCGTCATGTTCCATTTTGACAACAACTCTTTCGTTCCTTATGAAAAGTTTTTCAATAGTGTTCACAGAGAGTTCGTTCACTGGAAAAAGGCGCCATCCGGTGTGGATGTATGACTTAACTACTGAATCGGCAGGAACATGATATCTGTGGTAATCTTTTGGTGAAAGATATATCGTCACAAGATAGTAACCATCGGGAAAATCGAGTTCTTTTCTAATCAGTTCCGATATTGGATAGGTTCTTCCTTTGACCTGCGTTGCAATGTCGGCATTTATTTTTTCAAGCACAGTGATCTTTCCGTCACTGGGTGAAAGAAATGCGTTTTCGTCATTAACGAGCGGCCGGACATCACTGTCAAGCTTCCTCACAAAAAAAGATGACAGCGAATTATAATCCCCGACATCTCCTTCATAGTCTTTCATATCTATTCCATAATGGTCACGGTAAAGCTCTATCACCTTTTTCACTATCCACTGAGGTGTTTCTATCTTTGCGATCGCACCCCACGCCCTGCTGAGGAATGGAAGTGAAATAATAAAAAGGAAAAGAAGTTTTAAATAGCTCATATAAACCCTTTAAAATATTGACAATATAAGATCTGTCAAACTGTTTATAATGTCTCTGTTAAACCTGTAAAAAGGTCCTGAAATCCCTGATATCCACATTATAAGTGCAATAAAAGCCGCAACGGCTGTTGTTATAAACAGGTTTCTTTTCATAACTCTTCTTTTACGAAGTTTACAGCATTTACAAATATCTGCAAGCCCATTCCTTTTTCGCCACCCGTCCCTTTTCTTGTCCATTCAGGATGCTGAGTGCCGTTTATGAAAACTTCAGGGTGAGGCATCAGTCCCAGAACATTCCCGCGGCTGTTGGTTATGCCCGCTATTGCAAGATCGCTGCCATTCGGATTTTCCGGATAGTTCCTTGTCGGTTCGCCATTTTTATCAACATACTGGAAAGCAATAAGGTCATCGTTTCTGATCTCCCTTAAAAAATGGCGGTGTGCAACGAACTTCCCTTCACCGTGTCTTATGGCGACATCAAAAGAATCTATGGCTCTTAAGAATGGTGACTTGTTCGTTGGATTTGCCTTTATTCTGACCCATCTGTCCTCATATTTCGCAGAGTCGTTGTGGGTAAGTGTCGCAACCTGTTTTTTATACACATCTCTGGGATCTCCGGGAAGCACTCCCATCTTCACAAGTGTCTGAAATCCGTTACATATTCCGATAACGAGTTTTCCGTCAAGAATGAACTTCTTCAGTTTGTCTCCCATCTGCTTTTTGACTTTCAGACCGAGAACTCTGCCTGAAGCAATGTGGTCACCGAAAGAAAAACCGCCGGGGAATACCATTATCTGAAAATCGTCGGGGTTTACTTCACCGTTTATTATCCTGTTGACATGGACTCTTTCGACCTTGTCGGCACCTGCCATTTCAAATGCCCAGCCCGTCTCTACATCACAGTTTATACCATAGCCGGTGAGTATAAGTACATTTGCTTTTTTCATTTTTTCACCTCAGTTCATACGGCTCATAAGCCCTTTCCAGTTCTTTTTAAGCTCGTTAATGCTCAAATTGACAACTACCGATCCGTCAAGTCCCGTCATTTTTACAAAACCGCTTGAAGTTACTTCGCCTATCTCGTCCATATCTGTGCCCTTCATCACTTCAAGGAACTTTTCAACATTGGCAGGGGCGACTGAAACAATTATTCTGCCGTTGGATTCACTGAACATAAGAGTATCGTTTCTGGTAACATCAACGCTTCTGGGGATCTTTCTCAGATCAACTTTCGCTCCGAGGGCTCCCGCAAAAGCCGATTCTGAAAGAGCAGTTGCAAAGCCGCCGTCAGAAAGGTCGTGCGCACTTTTTACAAGCTTGCTGTCTATCGCCTTTTTCAGGAGTTTGTAACTTCTCATGAACTTTCCTGCATCAACTTTGGGAATGAAACCATCCCTGTTTATTCCGTGATAGATGTAATATTCACTGCCTCCAAGTTCGTTCTTCGTTTCTCCGATGATAAATATCCTGTCGCCTTCATTCTTGAAATCCATTGACACCATATTTTCGACATCATCCATTTTTGAAATGAGTGTGAAAAGAAGCGTCGGCGGAATAGAGATCTTGTTCTTGCCTGAACCGTAATCATTCTTCATGCTGTCCTTACCGCTGATGAGCGGAATAGAATAGTATCTGCAGAAATCGTAAAGCGCCATGTTGCTTCTCACAAGCTGTGCCAGTTTGTGCTTCCCGTCAGGATTCTTGTCACTGTCGTAAACCGGGTCCGGCCAGCAGAAATTATCAAGTCCGCTCATGAAATCAGGATCGGCACCCGTTGCAACGGCATTTCTGACCGCCTCATCAACAACAGAGGCAGTCATCCAGTAACAGTCTATATCGCTGAATGTCGGTTTTATTCCGTGAGAAACGACTATTGCGTTCTTTTTAAAAGGTGAAACTCTAAGAACGCCTGCGTCGCTCGGACCGTCATGCTCAACACCGCAGAAAGGTTTTCCTGCGCTCCTGCCCTGAACTTCGTGATCATACTGTCTCACCCAGTTCTCTTTTGAAGCGATGTTCACCCGTCCCATCATATCAAGCAGTACCGCATTCAGATTTTCCTGATCTTCAATTTCCTCGGCCGGCTTTTCAACAAAATCCCACTCTGCTTCAAGTTTATATCTCGGGTTGCCGTCATGCATGAATTCCATGTCAAGGAGAGCAACTTTCATATCTTCATAATAAATTTCGAGATACCCGGTATCGGTGAACTTTCCGACAACTGATATCTCGACTTCATGAATGTCGGCGATCTTTTTCAGTTCATCGAATCTTGCCGGATCTATTGCTATGGTCATCCTTTCCTGTGCTTCGGAAATAAAAATCTCCCATGGCTGAAGTCCCTGATATTTCAAAGGAACCTTCTCAAGATTTATTTCTGCTCCGCCGGTATCACGGGCCATTTCACCGATACTTGAACTCAATCCGCCGGCACCGTTATCGGTTATTGCGTTGTAAAGTTCCTTGTCTCTTGCCTCGATTATAAAGTCGAGCATTCTTTTCTGGACGATTGCATCACCGATCTGGACAGCTGTCACCGGACTTCCTTCATGAAGCTCTTCACTGCTGAATGTCGCTCCGTGAATTCCGTCTTTACCCACTCTTCCGCCGCTCATTACGATCAGATCTCCTATTCGGGCTTTTTTGAGGTGTGCCGGATGTCCGTTTATCTCAACAGGCATCAATCCACCTGTTCCGCAGAATACAAGCGGCTTTCCGATATATCTGTTATCAAAGAATATTGATCCGTTCACGACAGGGATGCCGCTTTCATTGCCACCATCCTTGACACCTCTGTGCACTCCTCTGAAAATTCTCGCCGGATGCATCAGGTTGCTTCCGGGCAGAGTCCCTTCATAGTAAGGGCTTGCAAAGCAGAATACATCTGTGTTGAGTATCGGTTTTGCACCTATTCCGCAACCAATGATGTCTCTGTTCACTCCGACTATCCCTGTCAAAGCTCCGCCGTAAGGATCAAGTGCGCTCGGAGAGTTATGTGTCTCCACTTTCATTGCAAAAAGTGTGTCGCCGTCAATCTGAATTATCCCTGCATTATCATCAAAAACCGACTTTATCCACGGCTTTGACTCTCTGAGCTCGTATGTCACTTTTTTAATATATGACTTGTAAAGCGATCTTATCTGCATGTCTCTTTTATTGACCTTGTCCGAATAATTTATGTCAGCGGCGAATATTTTGTGTTTGCAGTGCTCACTCCATGTCTGGGCGATGACTTCTATTTCACAGTCAGTCGCTTTTTTGGGAAACCCTTTCTGCTTTCTGTATTCAAGCACTTCCTTTTTTCTGAAGTAATCTCTCATCGCCTTCATTTCATCAAGGTTCAGCGCAAGAACTTTCGACCTTGAAAGTGCCATCAGCTCTTCATCGGAAAGGTCAAGTGCCACCGTTTCAACAACTGGAACCGAACTGCTTTTCACTCTCGGAACGGTGTTGCCTATCTTCTTTCCCCCTGCCCACTCCTGAAAACTTACGACCGAGTAACGCTGAATGAGCCCGTTTGCAAAAAGTTTTGAACCGATAATTTCAGCAGTATTTTTCTCCACTCTTCCTGTGACAAGATATTTTCTTCCCGAAAAGATCATATCATCATCGCCTATTGATCCAAGAAAGGTTTTAAGCCCCCACAGAGCCGTTTTTCCTTCGTTATCAGTAACGCCGGGAAGGAATCCGGTCTCGATGAGCCAGTCGAACTGATAGTTGTCTGCAAGTATCTCGCTTGTCTCAAAAACCTCTGTCACGGGATCTGCAAGAACTTCATTTGCAAAACTGTTCACCTGTTTGATGTCTATTCCTTCACAATCTATGAGATAGACCTTTAACACCCTGACATCACTGACTTTTTCAATGTTAAGATCATTGTGTATCCTCCGGAGCCAGGTCGCCCCTTCCGGATCTTTCATGTCCTTTCGCAGTCCAACTTCAACTCTGAAAACCATTATCTCCTCCTGACAATTCAGATAAAACTATCGAGCCGCCGGAATAGTATTAAAAACTGTTACGATATTCAATTTTTTAATTTAATTTCCGTTTTCTTTGAGATAATCAATAGGGGAAAAATCGTTTATGCAGTTATCTTCGATATTTATGGAAACAATTTGGTTTCCATGTAATGATAAAATATAAAAACGATCGGGCTATTTAATCTTTTTAGTTCCTTTCGACTTTGATTGAGGAATTTGTTTATAGTTTTGACGGGTAGATACCTTTTTACCGGATTTCTGTTCAAGTTCTCTTCTTGCATTTCCGGCCACTACGCCCCCTTTAACTGCGGCTTCCTTGTTTTCGATAAATCCCTGAGCATCTTTTTCTCTTGCTATCTCAGTTGTTGAAGCTTCTCCCAGCATTGTAAAAATAAGTTCAAGATCTGTCATATGATCACGGAGATTATCTCCGGGATTTGTAAGCTCCTTAAAATCTTTATACTCTGAAGGTGTCATTCCGAAAGTCGCTTTGCTTATTTCAGCTGTAAGGATGGAATATTCCGCTTTCTCCTTAACGCCTCTTTTTTTCCATTCATCAGTCAATTCGTCACGGACGGCAATCCCCCGCATCCTCTTTTCGATCCACTCGTCGGAATATCCTTTCTGTTTATAAATTTCACGCATCCTTTTTGCTGCAAGTTCCGGATTTTCAATCTCTTCAAGCCGTTCATATCCCACTTTTGCAAGCCATCTCTTAAAAGGTTCAGCTTTCGGAGATGGAATTGACTGGATCAGACGCAGAATGCCGGTAGTATTCCAGCATTGCAGCATCTGTCTTCCACCTGCTGTATCAAATTCAAGC
>ENA-UPXM01002774-UPXM01002774.1-activated-sludge-metagenome-genome-assembly--contig:-NODE-2774-length-20095-cov-5.208134_pt1 | contig 20095 bp, 18 predicted proteins | sample MGYA00238178_ERZ772708 | MGnify/ENA primary metagenome ERZ772708 (study PRJEB29002, sample SAMN05720212) | activated sludge metagenome | isolation source: anaerobic digester from wastewater... | reverse complement strand
TTCCCTCACGGGTAAGTTTTTCATAGATGCGCAGGGTCTGTTCCTGAAATGCCGGACTCCACTTGATATCCTGGTCGATATTACCCTGGACCAGCGTGACGCGCAGCGGTTTGGATTCGGGCTGTTCTGTGTGGTTGAGACGATTGAAACCGTAAAACAGCGTGCTGATCAGCAGCATCAGCAGCACGAGTGCGCTTTTGACCGGATAGCCGGTCCCCCTGCTGCTGATGGCCCGTATGGCGCGGTATAACACTGCGTTGCCGAGCACAATCAATAGTGTAATTCCATAAACGCCGCAAATGTCAGCGATCTGGATCAGGGGCAGGGTACGGTATTGGGAATGCCCCAGCATGGCCCAGGGAAAACCGGTCAGCAGAAATGAACGGAGCAGATCGCCGGTCACCCAGGCCACAGGGAGGGTCAGGGCTGCCTTGATGCCGCTGTTTTCTGCAAAGCGGGTTGCCAGCGTGGTCAAGCCTGTGAACATGGCCAGCCATATGACCAGCGCCAGGTAGACCGGAATACTCATCGCCCAGGGGAGCCGACCATATTGCGTGACGACGATATTGATCCAGTAGAGCAGTGCTGCGTAAGCGGTAATGCCGCAGGTAAAGCCGACCCGGAAGGCCGTTTTGACGGAGCAGTTTTCCAGGGCTGCCAGTAGCGGTACCAAAGCTACCCAGGCCAAAAAAGACAGGCCGGTGTTGGGAAAGGAAAGGGCTATCAGTGCCCCGGACAGGATTGCCAGATAACTGCGACGGTCAAACAGTTCGGACAGATTGGGAAGGGTTGGCCTGAAGGTCACTATGCAACCTGCCCATTGTCCGCCAAGGTGTTAATGCCTACCTTGATGATGTGGCGTTTGTCCGCCTCCAGCACGGTAAAGCGCAGCGATTCGCTTTCGATCACATCGCCGACGGACGGAATTTTGCCGGTCAGATGGAAAATCAGTCCTCCCACGGTATCAAACTTGTCTCGCTCGATCTGAATACTGTAATGCTCCTCCAACTCCTCAACCGGCATGCGTGCATCGGCCGTGATGGAACCATCCGGATTGACAATATATCGTGCTTCCTCCCGGTCGTACTCGTCCTGGATGTCGCCCACAATCTGTTCCAGCAGGTCTTCAATGGTCACCAGGCCTGATGTGCCGCCGTATTCGTCGATCACAATCGCCAGGTGCACATGTTTTAGCTTGAACTCCTGCAGCAGCTGTTCAAGATTTTTCGTTTCCGGTATGAAATAGGGGGTGCGCACAATCGAGCGAACCTGCAGCTGGTCAGGCTGCTCGAACCAGTATCTGAGCAGATCTTTGGCGTAGAGCAGGCCGATGATGTTATCGATATTGTTTTCGTAGACCGGAATGCGCGAGTGTCCACATGAAATGATGGTTTCCAGGATTTCCTTGATAGATGCCTCGACTGAAACGCAGGCCATGTCGGTGCGAGGCACCATGATCTCACGCACGACGGTTGAACGCAGCGAAAAGATCGAGCGGATCATCTCGCTTTCCTCTTCATTGACAATGCCTTCATCCTCGCCGACCCTGATCAGGTCATGGAGCTCATCGGAGGTGATCTTGCGACGCCCGGTTAAAAAGCGGTTGAAAAGTTCAATAAGCCCGGTTTTTATGGTACTGCCATCTTCCAATGCGGAACCCCTCCGTCTGGTTGTATTTTCAAATGCGTCTTTTCTGATGCTAATTGAGCAGGCCTTCCGTCTCAAGCATCTTGAATAACTGCTTCTGCTTTTTCTCCATTTTTGCGGCTTCAGCCTCTCCGCTCCGTTCATGATCGTATCCGCACAGATGCAGTATGCCGTGCAGCATCAGCAAGCATAGCCGCTCGAACAGCTCCATGCCGCCAGCCTGCGCCTCACGGTAAGCAGTATCGACTGAAATGATGACATCCCCCAGTGCCAGTGGATTCAATCCGGCATGTTCTCCCTCCTGCAGTGAGAATGAAATTACGTTGGTCGGTCTGTCTTTTTGCAGGTAATCCCGGTTGATGGTTCGGATGGTGCGGTCGCCGACGATGGAAACCGACAGTTGTGTGCCTTCAGGACATCCCAAGGCGTTTAATATCCTCGCCGCCACTTTTCGGAGCTGGCCTGGCATGACCTGGTAGCGTCTCTGGCGGTTGCTCAGCATGATCTCCACTTGGTTTGCCTCCGTCTGAATGTTTGCTCTGGTCCGACACGGGCGGACGATTTTTCGGTGAAGTCTTCTTGATCCCGTTGCTTCCTTTGTGCGCCGGCTCGGGATAGTCGATGCGGTGATGATAAAAGGCATTCAGGGTGTGGTTGAAGCTTTTGGCGATCTCATGCAGGTTTTTCAGCGTCAGCTCGCATTCGTCCAGTTGACCGTCGATGAATATCCTGTTGATCAGCGTTTGGACCATGCCCTGAATCCTGTCCGGTGTCGGATTGGCCAGGGTACGGGAGGCGGCCTCCACACAGTCTGCCAGCATGACTATGCCTGCTTCGCGGGTTTGAGGCTTGGGGCCGGGGTAACGGAACTCCGTCTCCTCGACAATGCTGCCGCTAGCTTCAGCAAGGGCTTGCGCACGGTCATAAAAAAAGCGGATCAGGCCGGTGCCGTGGTGTTGTCGGATAATATCGATGATCGGCTGTCCCAGTTGTTTTTCTCTGGCCAGCTCAACCCCCTCCTTGATATGTGAGATCAGGATCAGGGCACTCATGCTGGGGGCCAGCTTGTCGTGGCGATTGTCGTCTCCGGTCTGGTTTTCAATGAAATAGAGCGGTTTGGAAAGCTTGCCGATATCGTGGTAATACGCTGCAACCCTGGCCAGCAGTGGGTTGGCGTTGACTGCTTCTGCAGCGCCTTCTACCAGGTTGCCGACCATCACGCTGTGGTGGTATGTCCCCGGCGCCCTCATCATCAATTCACGCAGCAGGGACGAATTGAGGTTGGCCAGTTCCAGCAGCTTGATGTCGGTAGTGTAGTTGAACAGCATTTCTATCACCGGGATCAGGCCAGAGGCAAGTACCGCATTCAACATGCCTGCAAGCACTGCGAACAGCGCCACATATAGTGTCTGGAAGCTGAACAATGTGTTGTTGAAGGCCTGGAATGAAACTGCCAGCAGAAGGTTTGCCAGAGCAATCTTCAGGCCGGCAAAGTAGATCGTGCTTCTGTCTGTACACTGGCGCATGCCGTGGGCGCCAACAATGCCGCCCAGCAGGGCGTAGATCAGCACGGACATGTTGTCGTTGAACATGATGCCGAGCAGTGGCGCCATGACAGCGCAATAAACCAGGGCAACTTCGGAATTGATGATCACCCTTACGATCATTGGGCCAGCGGCGAACGGGAAGAGATAAAACAGGATGGCCGGATCGATCTGCGGAAAAACAGGTCCGATGTTGCGGGAGATCAGCATGGCGATTTTGAGTATGAAAAAACTGCCGGACATCAGTAGCGATAAAATCAGGATGTCCTTGTTGGATGGGTTGAATTTGCGGATGTTTTTACAGGCAAATCTGTACGGGAAATAAAACAGCACCATGATCATCATTGCAGTGCCCAGGGTCGAGAAGAAACGGTTGTCACTGTGATCCCTGTGAAAAACCGTATTCAATTTTCTGGCCTGGTCGGGAGAGATGCGTTCTCCGGTGCGGACGATCATCTCTCCTTTTTGAACCCTGTACATGACAGGCTTTACGGCTTCAATGGCCATCTTGCTGCGTGCAGCCGTTGCCTCCTGATTGTAGAACAGGTTCGGCATCAGGATGCGGGTGATGATGGCGGTAATCAGCCGGGAGTCTTCCAAATGGGCAACTCCCGATAGTTTCCAGCCACTTACGGCCTTGCGCGAATCTGCAATGGCAGTGATTCTGGTGGCCGGGGTAACAGCCCCCAGCACGTTGCCGTTATTATCCTGCATTTCTATGCCGCGGCGCATGTCCGTTTCAAATACCTTTGCGTCGAGTACGATATTTTGCTGGTAAAGGTTGTGGAGTTTGTGTCCAGTATCAGCCAGAAAGCCTTTTTCGTCCTTGATGGTTTGTATAGCCCTGGCTTCTACGAGGGATACTTCCGTGTCCAGGATAGTCGTTAGCTGTTTTCTGATCTGTTCAGGGGATTGTTGCGTGCTTTTGGCAGGTGATTTTTTTGATGCAGCGATTGCCGATGTGAGTTTGTCGACAATATAGACCGGCACCCGGTCGCTCAGGCTGTAGACAACCGGTGACAGAGTCCCGGCTTCCTTACGTCTCAGATCCGTCAGAGCCTGATCTTCAACCATGTAGTCATGAGGGGCGCGTATGTCGGATGATGCTATGTCGCCGACCTTAAAAACAGTTCGGGAAAAATGCTGATCCGGAAGGATGATGAACGTAAGCAGCAAGGATGTCAGTGTAAACAGAATAAACCTGTTGCGACGGGCGGTCTGCGGATTGGTAAACCTCTTGACAATGCTGTCAATCAGGTTGAATCCCAGTTTGCTCAGGTATGATTGCGTTGTCTGTTCCTGGTTTTTACCGATCTGGTCCGGCATATTCCTGTACGGGTATTTATGGGTGACATAAGTCTAAGTATTTGAAATCAAGCTTTTAACATATCTCTATTGGTGACAGGTGTCAATAAACTGTTTGATGTGGACTGTATCATGCCTTTTCGCCGGACAATGGCTACTAATATGGAAAAAGTCTCCCGTGGTGTCTGTTGGCAGGATTCTTCATTGAAATCATTTTGTAAAGGTCTTATTATCCCTGTCAGATTTTGGTATGTGGCCTGTCGTGTTTACTGGCCGCAGATGTTTGCGATCCTGTTTGACAAATACAATGCAACGAGAGGTTGATGGCAATGCTCAATTCAATCAAGTCGAAGCTGATGCTGTTTTCATTCCTCAGTCTGATCGCGGTGATGTTCAGTGTCACGGTCTCCTATATCATATCGGTGCAGGAGATCAAAAACATCATGGTCTCCGATGTGGAGGCGGTTGCCAATGCCTTGGAGAGCAGTATCAATTACATTGCCAAGGAGAGACCGGAGGCCTACAAGGAGCGGGACTTCAAACAGTTCATCTACAATGTCAGGATCGGCAAGAGTGGTTATGCCTTCATGCTGGATGACAAGGGCGCGCTGGCTGTCCATCACAAGGAAGAGGGCAAGGTGCTGGCCGGACAGCCGCACATTGACCATATCAACAGGCACAAGGGCTCCGGGGTGTTCGAATACATGGCGACGACAACAGGACAGGAAAAGATTGTTGCCTACAGGCATATCAAGGCCTGGAACATGTGGGTTGTGCCGGGGGTTAACAAAGCCGATTACTTTGATCAGCTCAAGAGCAACTTTCTCAAATGGAATGTTGTCTGTGCCGTGTTGATTATACTGTGTCTGGCAACGGCCAGTTTCTGGATTATTCGTACCATCTCGGGACCGGTGTTGTCTGCGGTGGATGTCGCTGACCGGCTGGCTATCGGCGACCTTACGGTTGAGGTGTCCGACAGGGATGTGGCTAAAGGTGGCGAACTGGGTGCGCTGAATCAGGCTCAGCAGACCATGGTCAGCAGTCTTAACGCTATGGTGTTGCGGATAAACGACTCTACCCAGGAACTCCATATTATCAGTGAAAATATTTCTGGAACTGCCCACCAGGTCACAATTGCCGGTCGGGAGCAGTCTGCGGCGGTCGATGAGACATCGGCGGCAGTAGATGCGATCAATCTGTCGGTTCAGGATGTGGCCGAAGGTGTAGAGAGCCTTTCCAAATCAGCCGCTGAGACGTCATCAGCCACGATCCAGATGGCTTCCAGTGTGGAAGAGGTGGCCATAAACATGGAAAAGCTGGCTGCTACGGTAGAAGAAGTCAGTTCTTCCATCATGGAGATGACCACGGCGGCAAGACAGATCAGCGGCAGTGTTCAGGTGCTGATGGATATTTCTTCCACCACTGCCTCCTCGATCAGTGAAATGGATTCTTCCATCAAACAGGTTGGCGAACACGCTCGCATCAGTGCTGACATTGCCAGGGAGGTGCTGCAGGACGCCGAAGCTGGCCGTGAGTCCGTGCATGCCACCATTGCCGGTATTGCCGAGATCCGCAGCGCTTCCCATACTACGGCCGAGGTTGTCAATCTGCTGGCCTCCAGTGCTTCTGATATCAGTGAGATTCTGAGGGTGATTGATGATATCACCGCCCAGACGAACCTTTTGGCGTTGAACGCCGCCATTATCGCCGCCCAGGCCGGTGAGCACGGCAAAGGCTTTGCCGTTGTGGCTGATGAGATCAAGCAACTGGCAGACCGCACAAAATACTCCACCAAAGAAATCGGCAATGTGATTTCAAATGTCATCAAGAACACGGAACTGGCGGTCAAGACGATCAAGGTCGCCGAGAACAGTATCGAATCAGGCGCCAACCTTTCCAAGTATTCCGGTGAGGTGCTCGACAATATATATGACAAGATGAAGAAGTCATCCGACCAGGTGGGCGAGATTGCACGCGCCACCGTTGAACAGGCTTCCGGCAGTCATATGATCAGCCAGGCCATGGAAAACCTGGCCCAGATGATTGTCCAGATTCGCAATGCCACCCGGGAGCACGAGCGTGGCAACGATCTGATCATGGCTGCCGTGGAGCAGATCAAGGGCATGAACACCCATGTGCGCAATTCAACCCGCGAACAGAATCTGGCAGGTAAGGAAATCGCCCGTTCGACCGAAAGGGTAAACGATCTTTCCCAGCAGATCAGACAGGCCTGCGGAAAGCAAAACGAATGCAGCAGCAGGATTACCGCTGCCATGGAGCGGGTGTTCAGGTCTGCAGGCACCAATGCAAAAGCAACAAACGCACTGAATGAAGCGGTCAGCGGACTGGTTGATCAGGTACAGAACTTGCGGGATGAGATGTCGAATTTCAGGACCCGTGGATAGCTGTATGTCAGCTGTTCTAATCCGGATCGCCTGACCTTGAATCATCTCTGAAACAAAAATGATAGGTTGCACAAAAATGGTTGATTGACAGCTGAACTGTATTTGTGATATTTTGTTCAAACATTTTTTAAAACTGTATTATTTTTTAGGGGAGGATGGTTTTATGGCTGATCATGGAGGAAAACTGGGTAATCCGGCAGTAGTAGGGCTGGCAGGTTTTGGTATTACAACAATTCTGCTTCAGCTTCACAATCTCGGTCTTGCAGGAACAGGTATTGTGTTTTGCACTGCCATCATGTTCGGTGGTCTTGCCCAGCTAATTGCCGGTTTTCTGGAGTTCAAGGTGGGCAATAACTTCGGATTCAGTGCTTTTGTTTCCTATGGTGCATTCTGGCTAGCTCTGGCAGCTATCTGGCTGGTGGCTGACTTGCAGGCGGCAGGGGTAGCCTTTGTAGGAAAACATCTTGCCGTGAGCGCACATGATATTGGTATTTTCTTGGTTGGCTATACAATCTACACCATTATTATGCTATTTGCCGCAATGAGAATACATGGTGCGATGGCTTTTACCTTCCTGACACTTCTCGTTGGTTTCATTGGCCTTGACCTTGTCTTCCTTGCAGGTATGAAAAGCATCCTGACCATAACTGCAATTGACCTTCTTTTCTGTGCCGGCGGCGCACTCTATATGATGGCTGGTGCAATCCTTGCCGATGTGGCTGGTAAACCGATTTTGCCCATGGGCAAACCTTGGATTGCAAAAGACTAAGTAATTGCAAGTTAACTGAAAATTGCCCATACATGTTATTGAAGATATTGAGCCTCCTGTAAATATTACAGGGGGCTTTTTTTATGATAGAATTTCAAAAAATCCAGTTTGACGGGGTTTTAATATGGCTTCAGCCACATCCAATCATGTAATAACAAATATCCTTGAATCACTTTCCTCCAGTTACCTGCAGGGCAAGCAGGAGGTACTGCGTCTGTCCGTGATTGCCCTGCTGGCTGGTGGTCATATTCTGATCGAGGATCTGCCGGGTCTGGGCAAAACGACGATTGCCCTGGCATTGGCCGGCAGCACCGGCCTGTCATTTGGCCGTGTCCAGTGTACCAGCGACATGTTACCGTCCGACATCACCGGGCTTTCAGTTTTCAACCGTGAAGAGGGGCGCTTTGTATTCATGCCCGGCCCGGTTTTCAGCAACATCGTTCTCCTGGATGAGATCAACCGGGCCATGCCGCGCACCCAGAGCGCCATGCTGGAGGCCATGGAGGAACGGCGTGTTACGATTGAGGGCACAACCCATCTGCTTCCGGATCCGTTCATGGTCATGGCCACCCAGAATCCCGGTGACCAAAGCGGCACCTTTCCGCTGCCGGAGTCCCAGCTGGATCGTTTTCTGATCTGCACCGGCATCGGTTATCCGCCTGAGGCCCTTGAAAAACAGATTATCGCCGGCGGAGGTGTGCGGGAACGTCTGGTCGACATCGTTTGTGCGGCCACGCGTAATGATATCCTGGAAGCGCGCAGGATTGTGTCCGAGCAGATCTATCTGTCTGAAAAAGTCGTTGATTATATCCATGCCATCGTGACTGCCACGCGAAATCACAGGATGATTCAGACCGGCCTTTCCACCAGGGCAGCGATCAATCTGGCTCAGGCCGCCAAGGCGGCTGCGTTTCTGGAGGGCAGGGAGTTTGTGGTGCCCGAGGATGCAAAGGGAGTGGCCGTTTCGGTTTGCTCCCATCGGCTTGTGCTGAAGCCGGAATTTTATGCCACAGGGGGGGGAGAACTCTTACGCGAACTGATCGCCGACATACCGCTGCCTTTGGCCTGAGGATCAGCAAGGCCGGGCTGCTCTACATCGCCATAACACTATTGCTCGGGTTTGCAGCTGTCAATACCGGCAACAATCTGCTCTTTCTGGTGGTGTCCGGCCTTTTGGGCTTCATGTCCATCACCGGTCTGGCCGGTGTGATCAATCTGGGGCGGCTGATGCCCGAGCTGCTGCCTCCGGCCGAGGTTTTTGCCGGTGCCCCGGCCATGTTTCGCATCCGTCTGCATAACCGAAAGCGGCTGTTGCCCTCCTATCTGATAACCGTTTCCATCCCGGGTGAAACCGGGGCGAACATGGCGGTGCTCCCGGCCGGCACGTCCCGTGAAATCCCGATTGCCATGTCCTTTGCCGTAAGGGGGCGGGTCCGCCTCGGTAGCGTCACACTCAGTTCCACCTATCCGGTTTCTTTCTTCACTCGTTTCTGGACAATCCCGCTGGATGGCGAGGTGATCGTATTTCCCGGGCTGATACCGTCAGTCGTTGGCGGGCAAGGCGAAGAAAACCGTTATTTCGGCCAGCTGTCCCACCATCTCAAGGGGGCTGATGGCGAGCTGGAAAGGATTACAGCCTATTCCGGCCGGGAGCCGCTAAGGATGATCCATTGGAAACACAGCGCCAGGAATGATGAGTTGGTTGTCAAGGAACATGGTGTGTTGTCAGCCCGGCCGCTGATGTTAGAGCTGGATGAGATGCCCGGAAGCGGCCTTGAAGAGCGGATCAGCAGGGCTGCCTGGGTGGTGCGCGAGGTGGGGCAAAGGCGGCCGGTGGGACTCAAACTGGCGCCAGGGCTTCAGTTTCTGCCTGCCACCGGCCATCGCCATTGTCTCAAGCTGCTGACGGAGCTGGCCCTGTATGGTCAGCATTAACCTGGTCATCGCCATACTTGCCCATGCCATTGTACTCAGTGGTGTGATCCCGCTGTTTGTCTGGCTGCCACTGTTGCCGCAAATCCTGCTGGCTGTATGCTTTGCCGTCTCGCTCTGGCAGGAGCGTTTTGGTAGTTGGCGGCTCAAGGGGTGGCGCCTGAACGTGGCGGCTGTCCCGCTGTTTATTTACTATGCCTCCCAATTCAGCCGGCATAATGCCGTGGAACCGGTTTCCTGTCTGCTGGTCGTCATGCTGTCGGTCAGGCTGGCCGGTGAAAAGAACGGACGGCACTACCTGCAGATCCTGGCACTTTCCCTGTTTTGTCTTTCAGCTTCTACTTTATTTGATTTGAGCCCGTCATTCCTGCTGCACCTGTTTGCCATGCTGTTTATGGTTGCTTCCGCACTGGTGTTGCTGGCCTTTCATGAAAGCGACAGCTGCATGAGCCTGTCCAGGGCCGACATGCGGCGGGTCTTATGGGCCGGGATGCTGATGCCGCTGGCCTCCCTGCCTTTGCTGCTGTTGTTTTTTGCCATCTTGCCCCGCACCCAGCTGCCACTCTGGAACTTTCTGAACATGCAGGGCGCTGCGACCACCGGTTTTGCCGACAAGGTGGAGCCGGGGGCGGTTTCTGTTGCTGCATCGAACCGCGTGCTGGCATTCCGGGCCGAGATGCCTCAAATGCTCCAGAAGCAGCTTTACTGGCGCGGCACTGTGTTCAACCGACTGGAGGGAAACCGTTGGCGGCGGGACGACAAGGTGCCTGCTGAGCAATTGATCTACGGCCATCCGCGCATTCGTCAGATCATCTACCAGGAGCCGGGTCTTTCAAGGTATGTCATGGCCCTGGATGCGCCTGCTGAAACATACGCGCGGCGGGTGTTGCGCAGCCCGGATGGCGTCCTGTTGCAGTTGTATCCCAGTGGCAGACGTTTTTCCCACGAGGCCCATTCCTTCCAGGGTGGGGTGTTGGCAGTTGCCTCTGCAATCCGTCGTGATTTTTATCTGCGCCTGCCCGGGTCAGTATCTCCGCGTATTCGTCAGCTGGTGGCGGATCTGGTGGCTGGTATCGACAGTGACGGCAAACGTCTGGCCGCACTGGAGGGCTATCTGCGCAATGGCGGTTATCGATACGCCGCGCAGGATATGCCGATCGGTGAAGATGCACTGGAACAGTTCCTGTTTGTGAAGAAGCAGGGCAATTGTGAGTTCTTTGCATCTGCCCTGGGTATCATGCTCAGGTTGGCCGGGGTGCCCTGTCGTCTGGTGGGCGGCTATCTGGGGGGGGAATACAACCAGTTGGGGGGCTATTACCAGATCAGCGAAGATATGGCCCATGTATGGGTCGAGACCCATGTTGCTGGCCAGGGGTGGTTGAGGATTGATCCCAGCAGCTTTGCCGTGAATGCGGATGCGGTCTGGAGTCCACGCGCTCCGGGATTTTGGAAACGGTTGGTCATGGTTGTTGATTCGGCCGAGCACGCCTGGAACCGTTCGGTAGTTACCTATGACCTGGAAAGCCAAATGGAGATTGCCCGGAGTGCCGGTCGTCGTCTGCAGCGTATCAAGGGCCTGAGGTTGCCAGAGGTTGGTGCCCCCTGGCTGCTGTCGATCGCGTCGGTTGGTGTGGCTTTAATAATATGGCTGTGGCGCAGATGGTTCCATTTGTCGCGGGAACAACGGATTATCCGCGCCTTTGCTGCCCGGGTCAGACGTGATTACGGTTTAACGGTGGTGCCGGAGAGGCAGGGGCTGTATGGTCTGGCCAGACAGACCGGCAGCCGCCGCATGGCCGAGTTTGCCGATATCTATGCTGGTGCGGTTTACCGTGACCGTCGTCTGACGCGTGAGGAGTGTGGCCGTCTCAGGGCCATTATCAGGGCTGGATTCAAGCAGTGAAGCAAAGCGGTATGTCAGATCTGGACGGACACCGCAACCGGGGCGGCCCGGTTGCTCGTTGCCCGTCCGGATGTGTGAAATTTATTGTGTCATGCAGGCGGCGTTGAGGACGCCGATGGCAATTGAAAAACAGGCCAGCAGGGTGGCAGCGGCCCGCTGGTCGTCCTCGATCTGACGCACCAGTTCCTTGTAGTGGTAACGTACGAAACCGAAAACGGCAAATTGCACCAGCATGGCCAGCACGGCCCAGATGACCATGTCCATGAAGCTGACGCTTTGGGAGATGGCTGAAGCCAACGGCAGCACAAAACCGATCAGCGCGCCGCCCAGGCTGATGGCCGGAGCAACCTTGCCCTGGCTGATCAGCTTGATCTCGTCATAGGGGGTTATCCAGGAATAGGCCTTGTAGAAGATGGCGACAAACAACAGCGATGTGATGAAATGGAGCAGAAAATCGTCAAAACCGCCCAGCGATTCCAGCAGAAATGATGTCATAAGGTTTCCTCCTGAATTATTCAAATATGTGCGGCACGAAACGGCTGTTGTTGGTGGTGACAGGCGACATGTCTTCACGGATGCCGATGCCGGCGGCCTCACCGTAAATCACCCAGGAACCGATAACCGGGTAGTTGCTGGAAAAAACAGGGATCGGAGCCAACTCCTGATAGATGCATCCCTTGCCGCCGTAAGTGCCTTCATAATCCTTGATCAGGCCGTCGCGGCAGATGGAGATATTGCCTCCTTCCCGGGAGAGCAGCGGTTTGGTGACGTAGTTGTCGCGGAACCCGTCACTGTCAAAGCTGGCGCGCAGCAGGTTGGGATGGCCTGGAAACAGTTCCCACAGGATCGGCAGGATTCCCTTGTTGCTGAGGATCATCTTCCAGGCCGGCTCGATCATGGCAATGCCGCTTGGTTCGATGTAGCGGCCGAAATACTCGCTGGTTAGCCATTCCCACGGATAAAGCTTGAACATGGTGCGAATGACCTCGTCATTCACGTCCACGAACTGCCGGCCAACGGCATCGTAACCGATGTCCTCCACAAACAGCTGCTCCGTTTCCAGTCCGGCCTGCATGGCCGTGTCGCGCAGATACTCGATGTTTCCCAGATCCTCCGGCGCATCCCGGACACAACTGAAGTAGAGCCGGCCTTTCAAGAGTGGTTTCAGATCGCTCCAGGCTGCGATCAGCTTTTCGTGGATCGAGTTGAATTGATCCGCCTTGGGGAAACGGTCCTGCAACCAGAACCACTGGATCACGCTGGCTTCCAGCAGAGCCGTAGGGGTGTCGGCGTTGTATTCCAGCATTTTGGGCGGCGAGTGGCCGTCATAGGCCAGATCAAACCGGCCCAGGATTGAGGGGGCGTCATCCTCCCATGATCGCTCGATCAGCCCGATTGCCTGCTCGGGGATCATCAGCCGTGAGTAAAGCCGGTTTGTGATCACATGCTCGGCCGCCTTGATGCACATCTCGTGCAGCTCTTGGGTGGCGATGTCCAGTTGATCTATTTCAGAAGGAGAAAAGGCGTAATAGGCTGTTTCATCCCAGTAGGGCTGGCCGTCAATGGTGTGGTAGGCCATTCCCTGGGACTCTACCGTCTGCTGCCAGTCAAATCTGGGCGGGGTCGCGAACCGTTCCATGGTCAGCTGATGCCCCCGGAACTGTGGAAGCGGGAGAGGCTGCCGAAGCCGCCGCGGGAAACACTCATGGTACGAATGGCACGGCTGCCGCGGTAAGATGTGCCGCTGCGGAAATAGGGGCCGTAATAATAGTGGGAACTGTGGCGGTAATCCTTGCTGTTGCGGGGGACTTCCTCGCAGTTCTTGGGGTCGTTGTTCCAGTCGTCCAGACAGTCCTGCTTGTTGGCATAGACGTGGCGCTGCTCCTTCTCACCACACCCGGCCAGGGCCAGGCTGCCGATCAGTACCAGTGTGATCTGTAAAGTGCTCTTGCGGCGCATCTGTACTCTCCGCCGTTGTCAGACGTGCAATCAACGGATGCTTGGAATTTTATACCGCTGGTTTGAATGTATAGAATATTCAGGCAGCCAATGCAACACCGATCAGGCAGCTGACACGGATCAGGTGTACTCGCAGTCTTCGTAAAACACCTGATAATCAAAGACGAGGCCGCCATCCTTGCCATGCACGGCAAACACGAACGCCACCCCCTGCTTGAGCAGTTCTGCGGAGTTCCTTTCCCGACAGACGCCTCTGCGGATCTCGCGGGTCACCGAGGGTTTGAGATCGTCACCGTTGATATCGCTGCTGCTGACCTCAAGCAGTGTATAGTGGATGGTCATCCTCTTGTCACCGGCTTCAAAGTTGTCCAGACGCAGGTACTGATTCAGGTTGCGCGGGCAGTTCTTGTTGCTTCGGGCGGCATTTTTCTGAAGCAGTCTGTTCAGCACCATATCGGGAGCGGAAGCGGCTTGAAGCTCGGGCAGGTAGACCGCTGTGGCGGCGCAAAGCGCCCCGACGAATACCAGCAAAAGTATCAGCAGCGACCTGATATCCTTTGTGCCGGATGATTGCTGTGTGGAGTTTGATGACTTGTGTGAGCCGGTGTTGACCGCCATATGTATTGCTCCTGCCGATTGATCTGTTTTATGACGTTTGCGGGATCAGTTCCTTGCTTCTGACGCCTTCCTGGCGATGTTCCTGAACATGGTGGATGCCAGGCTTTTGGTCATCCGGCGGGCAGCCTCGTGGTTGACCTTGACGAATCTGCTGCCGGCATTGCTTTTGAGGAATCCGATATATTCATCCAGCTCCGTGTCGCTGATCTCGCGGTAGGCATAAACCAGGCTCTGCTGGAGCAGTTTTGCCAGCATGGGCCTGGTCTCATCCAGCTTCTCCCGGAAGAGTTTCTCCACCTCCCTGCGTTTGGCCTTGTCAGCGCGGATTTCCTTGGGCATTACTCCCATAACGACCGACATGGTGTCTGACATGATCTGATAGGTGATCTTGCTGACCCCGGCAGCCTTGTCCAGATCCGCAACCTGCTTCAGGCGTCTCGCCGTGGCTGGGTGCTGTTCGGAGTAATTCTGAATTTCGGTCAGCAGCTCCGGGTTGAATCGTTTCTGCTGCCGCTCCATGGTCAGGATCCTGCTGCCCACGGGGCTTTTCATCCAGGCCAGCACAGTCTCCAGGGTTTTTATATCCATTTTGCTGCGGTAAAGGGAGCGGATGCCGCGTTTTTCCTTCTCCGGATTGAAACCGGCCAGCGCCTGGTTGAGAATATCGCCCACTTCGGGTGTAATGCCGGGCACGGACTGAAAGCCGTTTTTGAATTCGTTGATCAGCATGTCCATCTGCTCGTCAAAACCACTGATGGCAATAATCTGCTCCACCAGGTCGTCGGCCTGGGTCTGTGCATCCAGCCTGGTGATCCTGGCATATTTGCCGATTCGGTTGTGCTTCAGGGTCTCTTCCATCATGACTTCATCGGTTTCAAACTGGAATAACTCTCCAGCCTTGTTGAGATAGACATGTCTGCCTTCAACCCATACAGAACTGCCGGTCTCTGTGGTGTTGTCCTTGAAGAAAACCGTGGCGTCGGCCAGGCAGGCGCTGCTCATCATTATGACCAGCAGCAGTGATATGCAGATGTTTTTCAGCATGGACAGGCTCCTTGTCGATATTGTGGATAGAATGCAGATTACAGCAGGTTGTTTGCGGTTGTACCGCCAGGTTGTTTTCAGCGAATATACGCATACTTTAATGTGCTGTAAATTAAAATTACAAACAAATGTGGGTCTCTTTTCGTTTCCATGATGATTCAGGGGCAAGTGATGGCTCTCGCGAAATAACCTGCTTTTAACCTGCCTGACGATGCAATGCGCATGGTCAGGCAGAAATTTTAATAACCGGCAAAGGCAATTTATGCTACTTTGTTTCACCGACTAACGTATTACGGAGTGAAACAGCATTGAAAGCAGTTGTCATTATTCCCACCTACAACGAACGCGACAATATCGTGCGCCTCTCGGCGGAGGTGCTCAGGCAGCATCCCGACCTGCATATCCTCTTTGTGGACGACAATTCACCCGACGGCACCGGACAGCTGGCCGACGAACTGGCTGCAGGCAGTGACCGGATCCAGGTCATGCATCGCCCCGGCAAGCTGGGGCTGGGCTCGGCCTACTGCGAGGGTTTCAGAATGGCGCTGGATATGGGGGCGGACTGCCTGATCGAGATGGATGCGGATTTTTCCCACGATCCGGCGGTGCTGCCGCTCTTTCTGGAAAAGATTGCGGGCCATGATCTGGTAATCGGCTCACGCTACCTGAACGGAGTCAGTGTGGTTAACTGGCCGATCCGACGCCTGATTCTGAGCTATTTCGCCAGTGTCTACACCCGCCTGATCACCGGGCTGACCATCCGGGACTGCACCAGCGGTTTCAAGTGCTTTCGGCGCTCGGTCATTGAAGCGATTGATCTGGACAGTGTCAGGTCGGACGGCTATTCGTTCCAGATCGAGATGAACTACCGTTGTAATGAACGGGGGTTCCGTATCGTTGAGGTGCCGATCATCTTCATTGACCGCCATGCCGGCAGTTCAAAGATGTCAAAAAGGATTGTGCGCGAGGCGGTATTGATGGTCTGGAAGCTGAAGCTGGGTTCGATCGTGAACCGCCTGTTGGGCAGAAGGGGCTGACATGTCGCACGAGTATTGGTCCATTGTGGTTGTGCTCGGTCTGGCGGGATGGATTGCATCCATGCTGATGTTTATCTTCAAGGCCTTTCCGCTGCGCGACCGTTTCGAGAAACGGCCCGCACTGATCTGGGGCGGCTGTGTAATTGTCTTTTTTGCGGCCTGGATCACCGGTCTTTTGCATGCTTGAAAGTTAAAGGTACCGCAATATGCATCTGTTCATAGAAATACTGAATATCGTTCTACCGGTTTTTCTGGTTATCGGTATCGGCACCGGCCTGAAACACACCGGCCTGATCGATAGCGGGTTTCTGTTTCAGACCAATCGCCTGATCTATTACCTTGCCCTGCCACTACTGTTGTTTCACAAGATCTCTACTGCCGATTTCAGAGCCACCTTCAACCCGCTGGTGGTGCTGAACATCGTTCTGGCCATGTGCGTCGTGCTGGCCGGCTCATACCTGTATGCCTCCTTGCGAGGTTATTCGCCTGCCTCCAGAGGCACATTCTGTCAATGCTCGTTCAGGGGTAATCTGGCCTATGTTGGTCTGGCCATCGTTGCCAGCGCTTTTGGTGAAACAGGCCTTGCCAGGGCGGGGGTGCTGCTGGGTTTTCTTGTGCCGGTAATGAACGTGCTGGTCATACTGGTGCTGACCCTGGCACAAGCTGGCAACGGTCCAGACAAGGGGCTGGGGCACTATGTCAGTGAGATACTGCGCAACCCGCTGATCATAGCATCGCTGGCCGGTCTTGCCTGGAGTTTTCTGCAGCTGCCCATGCCGGTTGCCGTTGGCCGTACCCTGCAGATTGCGACCGGAATGTCACTGCCCCTGGCGCTGATCGCCATCGGCGGATCTTTTTCCCTGCAAAGGCTGCAAGGAGATATGTACAAGGCCCTGCTGGCTACCGGCATCAAGAATGTCAGTATGCCCCTGATCGCTCTTCCGCTTCTGCTGATGGCCGGCATTCGGGGCGAGGAGCTGGCTGTGGCTGTGGTCATGGCTGCTGCGCCTACCGCCACAGCAACCTACATTATGGCGCAGGAAATGAAAGGCGATGCCGAACTGGCCGGCTCAATCGTGATCCTTTCGACCCTGTTTTCCCTGCCGGTCTATGTTGCCATCCTTTATCTGTTGAGAACCATCGGGGGGTAGTGGTTGTTATACCCGGATACGGAAAATGCCACATTGTGCTATGTCTGGCAAAAACCGTGTTTAACTCCGGCTGTTTCTGTGCTATTAAACTACTTTCCGCCCGGAAAGGGTGCTTTTTCCCCCTGGCGGCGTAAATCTTCGGTTTTGCTTGTGCGGCGTACCTGTGTACGCCTCCGTACAAGGCCTTGATTTTCTTGCCAGGAGAACAAATCCCCGCTTTCCAAATCTGAAACTAATAGTTTCACATCCGGTGTTTGTGGATGGAAATAACCAGGCTTATGTGAACATCCGGCACAGGTTCGCCGGTGTGATCAAATCTCCTTTTATGGTGTTGTAAATGATCCAGCTGCACAATGTATCCCTGGCCTATCAGAACGATGCCACCGCCTTGAGCAATATCAACCTCAGGATCGGCAAGGGCGAGTTTGTCTTTCTGACCGGTGCTTCCGGGGCCGGCAAGACGACGCTCCTGCGTCTGCTTTATGGCGCCCTGCACCCGACCCGCGGCCAGGTACTGATTGACGGCCAGAATATCTCCCGTATGACTTCAGCCCAGATCCCGCTGCTGCGACGGTCAATCGGCGTCGTATTTCAGGATTTCAAGCTGCTGCCCAACCGGACTGTCTTTGAAAACGTTGCCATTACGCTGGAGGTGCTTGGCTGGGGGCGGGCTGATATCGGCAAGAAGGTCATGCATATTCTCAAACAGACCGGTATGGAATCCAAGATCGGCATGATGCCGCAGCGGCTATCCGGCGGTGAACAACAACGGGTGGCGCTGGCGAGGGCTTTGGTCAACGACCCCAAGATCCTGCTGGCTGACGAGCCGACCGGCAATCTGGACGAGGCCAATAAGAACCAGATTCTCAATATATTCAAGGAAGCCAACGTGCGCGGTACGACCGTGGTGGTCGCGACGCATGACAGGCGGCTGATCGACAACAGCCACAAACGGCTTGTTTCCCTCAGCAATGGAGAAATCGTTGAACAGGTGGAAAAAGAAGAAACCGCAAGCAGTCAACAAGCCTAATATCCGGCCAGCCTTGAGTGGCTCGGGTTTTGGCGGACGGACGGGCTACTATTTCAGGCGCGCCCTGGCCAACCTGCGTCAGAACGTTTTTGTGAGCGTGGTAACGGTCGGCACGATTTCCCTGGCCCTGCTGATTCTTTCGCTGTTTATGCTGGTCTTCGTCAATCTGGAAAACGCCGCCGAGAACTGGAGCGAGAAAGTCCAAGTAACGGCTTATTTTGACCGGGAACTGACGGCCCAGGAACAGACGGCCCTGCGTGCTAAAATCAACGCCATTGCGGGTGTGGAGAAGTTGAACTATGTCTCTCGTGATGAGGCGCTGAAGCGCTTTAAAAGCAGGCTGCGCGGACAGGAAACGCTGCTGGAGGGGGTCAGGCCGGAAATCCTGCCCACCTCGCTGGAGATATCTCTGAAGCGGGCACATCGCGACTCCCAGGGGGTTGAGAATTTCGTCGCCTCCCTTAGGCGTATCCCCGAGATTGGCGAGTTGCAGTACGGCGAGGAGTGGGTCAGGCGCTTCAACACCTTCCTGAATTTCATGCGTATGCTGGGTGCGCTTTTGGGTGGATTTCTGCTGCTGGCTGTTGTGTTTATCGTTTCCAATACGATCAAGCTGACCATCTACGCCCGACGTGACGAACTGGAAGTCATGTCCCTGGTCGGGGCGACGCCGTTCTTCATCAAAGCGCCGTTTCTGATCGAGGGTGTCTTGCAGGGCGGGGCAGGCGCGTCTCTGTCACTGCTTTTGCTGGTGGCGATGTACGAAGGTTTTCTACACAATACCGGAGGATTTCTTACCTTTAATCCTGCTACGGCCGGACTTTCCTTTCTGCCGCTCGAGTATGCGGGCGGAATCCTGTTGGCAGGTGTGCTGCTCGGTTTCATGGGCAGCCTGACATCGCTCAAACGTTTCATCAATATCTGATAATGGGAACTGTATGGTCGATACTGCTGATTCTGATCCTGGCATCGCCCCTGTGGGCGAAAAACCCTAAGGATGAACTTAAAGGGGTCCGGCAGGAGATCAAGGCCAAAAAGCAGCTGATTACCAAAACCAAAAAGGTCGAGACCGTCGTATCCAGTGAACTGCAGGCCATCAATCGCAATCTGGAACAGAAGCAGGCCGACCTGGGGCGTCTGGACAGCGAGCTGCGCGGCGTCGAGTCCAGCCTGACCAGAACCGGTCGTGAAATCGCACAGGTTACCGGGGAGGCCAACCGCAAGCGCCAGGAGATTGACAGACGCCTGGCAGCACTGTACAAGGCCGGTGAGATCGGTGCCTTGCGGATGTTCTTTTCCTCTGAATCCTTTCCTCAGATGGCGGAAAATATCCGCTACATGGGTGCGATTCTTGAGCATGACAAACGGATATTCGCCGAGTATAATCAGAAAATCGATGAGTTACGCCAGCTGAAGACGGTCCTGGAAAGGGATGCCCAACGCAAGGAGCGCGTCAAGGAAAACATCGCCCTCAAAAAGCGGGAGATCGAGCAGGAAAAGAACAACAAGGCTGCCTATCTGTTGAAGGTGCGCAATGACCGCATGTCGCACGAGAAGTCCCTTAAGCAACTGCAGGCCAATGCGTCCCGATTGCAGAGCATGCTTGACCGTCTGGAAAGGCTGAGCCGTCAGAAGCATCTGGCCAAGACCGACAGGTCCGGTAAGTCCGGTAAAACCGGTAAGAAGCTTCAGAAACTGAAGGAGTTGCCGCCGGTGCCGGATCGCGGTTTTGCATCCCAAAAGGGACGTCT
>ENA-UPXM01002771-UPXM01002771.1-activated-sludge-metagenome-genome-assembly--contig:-NODE-2771-length-20110-cov-10.559811_pt1 | contig 20110 bp, 15 predicted proteins | sample MGYA00238178_ERZ772708 | MGnify/ENA primary metagenome ERZ772708 (study PRJEB29002, sample SAMN05720212) | activated sludge metagenome | isolation source: anaerobic digester from wastewater... | reverse complement strand
TAGCGGGTGATATGATAGTAGATGGTAATATTAGCATTGGAACGGCTAATCCTCAAAGTAAGTTACACATAGCGGGTGATATGATAGTAGATGGAAGCATACAAGCTGTTGCTTATTATTATCCATCAGATATTAGATTAAAAAAAGAAATAAAGCCAATAGATAATAATGTTTTAGAGAGAGTTTTATCTTTAGAGCCAGTGAGATTTAAATGGATTAATAATGATGTGGAAGACATAGGGCTTATTGCACAAGACGTAGAAGTTCTTTTTCCAGAATTAGTTGGTTCAAACAATAATGGAGAAAAATCAATTGATTATGCTAAGTTAACAGTTTTTCTAATTGAATCATTGAAAGAGCAGCAGAAGGAGATAGATAACCTTAAGAGTTCTTTTAAGTAAAAATTTATTTCTACATATGTAAAAATAATGAATTAAAATTATGTTTAAAAAAATAGGATCCTTAATTTGTTTTTTTGGTTTAACCTTTGTTTTTGTGGGTATTTTTCACTTTTTTTCAGAGGTTAATTTTGTTGATGCAGAAGATAAAGATTCATTCAAATCTGAGCAAGGATTATCAGTAGAAGTAGATCGATTTGCGGTTTGTCGTGTTATTGATAATTCTAATTCTAGGCCTGTTTTTATTCCTGCAAAAACTCAGATGGAGTGGTGTAAATTTATTGATGCGTTGCCTCCGGGAGTATCTGTTAGCCCTTGCACAAGAGAGAAAACAGAATATGAGACTGTTTACGTTCCTTGTTGGTGTTCCAATTGTGCTTATTATGAGGTGGTGGAGGTAACAGTGTCCTATGAGTATAATTTTTCTAATTGTCCTGAAAATCTTTAAAAAACAATTAAATGGAACTTTTAAAGTAATTATAAAATAATTAATCTTAAAAATGATTCTTTAGTAATAAATTAATTCATAAATAAATTATGGAAAACAAAAAAATAGTTATATTTATTATCCTTGCATTAATTGTGGTGTCAATTATTTTTGTCGCTTTTTTTAATAAAAACGATTCAGAGAGTCCATTGATTCAGGAGACTGAAAATGTGGGCGATATTATAGTACCACCAATTACCGATTACGAAGGTGATGAAAATTGGTCAGAAGCGATAACAAAAATTAAAGATATTGATTCTGATAAAGAAGTTTATTTTACAGAATCTTGTAAAGCAGAACCTTTATCTAATTTGTCTGGCACTATTTATCTTTCTTTAGTCCCTCAAAATAGTGATAAAATGGGAATTTATGGTATTGATGTGGATACAGGAGCAATTAGTGATTTTTTGGTTGATGATTCAAAGAGTTATTATGGGATTAATTTTTCAAATGATGGATCAATGATTTCTTTTGTTTCAAAAGATGAAAATGGAAGCAGTGTTATGATTGCTAGTGCAAATGGAAAAAATATTCGACGAGTTACTAAAGAATCAAGTGATCACATAATTAATCCTCAAATTTATGACAATAATAGCAAAGTTTTATTTTCAAGATCAGAATATCCTGCACCAAATATTCCCGAATCTTCGAAGATATATAGCTCTGATTTAAACGGTAACGAGGTTTTTTTAACTGAAGGAAATAACCCTCTTTTATCACCCGATGAAAAGAAAATGTTATTTATGAAAGTCGCGGGAATATATTTATTTGATATGGAGACGTTGGAGCAAAAAAGGGTAATTGAATTAAGAGACGCCGAAGGAGAAATTATTTTCAATAAACTTATGTCTAAGGCACGCATTTCTCAGGACAAAAGCAAATTGATTGTCAGTTATGCAGGTCCTGGAGAAAATTCTCTTTATTCTTTTGAAATAATTTCTTGGAGTCCTTTTCAATATCGGTTAAAAGCAGTAATTAATCAACCTTCTTTTTTCTGGGAAGCTTTTTCACCTGATTCAAACTATGTTGCAGTTCAAGCCGGAGATATTGTTTTTTCTGATAAATTTTTAGACGGTAAAAAAGTTTCTTACTTTGAGTCACAAAATACTCGTTTAGCAATTTTTGATACTTGTAATTTTGATGAGGTTAAATCTTTTGATCTTGAGAAAAAATTTAATCTCATTGATATGTTTGTTGATTTTTGGAGATAAATTTTAAAAATATTATCTCCAAATTATTCAGAAAGTATTTAATTGATTATTAAAATAACATTAAGACTTGCGAATTTTTATTCGTGAGTTTTTGACTTTTGCTAATCTTTTGCTATTATTAAGGGAGTAATAATAATATAGAAAAATATATGGTACAAGGAGGAAATTTTACAACAAAAGCACAAGAAGCAGTAATGTCTGCTCAAAATATTGCTCAAGCCAAGGGACAGCAACAAGTGGACACAATTCATCTTTTAAATGCTTTATTAAACCAGAAAGAAAGCATTGTTTTAACGCTACTAGATAAGCTTGGTGTAGATGTGGCTAATCTTTTGAAAAAAGTAGAGGCATCGATATCTAGTATTCCGTCTAAAGCTTCTGCCAAAACTCTTGGTCAAGTTTATTTAACCCAAGATATGGCAGCAGTCTTAGAGCGAGCTCAAGAAGAATCAGTTAAAATGGGTGATGAGTTCATATCAATAGAACATTTCTTTTTAGCCTTATTGGATACTCCTAGCCGGGCTAAAGAAGTTTTAGATGATATTGTGTTTTTGAGGTCTGGTAAGGGTGGACCAGCTACTATGGAATTGGCTAAGATAGATTATGATACTGTTTTAAATCAATTAGTAAATATTCGTGGTGGAGAGAAGATTACCGATCCCGAACCAGAATCAAAATACCAAGTAATTGAGAAATATTCTAAAAATTTAATTGTTGCCGCCAAAAAGGGTAAGCTTGATCCGGTAATAGGTCGAGATAACGAGATTAGACGTTTAATTCAAATACTTGGCCGAAGAACCAAAAACAACCCTGTTTTAATTGGTGAAGCTGGAGTTGGTAAAACTGCAATTGTTGAGGGTCTAGCTCAAAGAATTGTAAAGGGGGATGTTCCTGAAAGTCTAAAAAACAAAGATTTAATATCTCTAGATATTGGCTCTTTAGTTGCTGGAACTAAATATCGAGGTGAATTTGAAGATCGAGTTAAAGCTTTTTTAAGAGAAATAAATAGATCTAAAGATCAATACATTTTGTTTATTGATGAGCTACATACACTTGTTGGTGCTGGTGGTGCTGAAGGAGCAATTGATGCCTCTAATTTATTAAAACCAGCACTAGCTAGGGGAGAATTAAGAACAATTGGAGCTACTACCCTAAAAGAATACCAAAAATACATTGAAAAAGATTCAGCCTTGGAGAGAAGGTTTCAGCCAATTAATGTTCCCGAGCCATCTATTGAAGATACCATTCTGATCTTGAGAGGCATTAAAGAAAGATATGAACTTCATCATGGAATAAAAATCAAAGACGCAGCTCTAATTAAGGCAGCTGAGCTTTCAGCTAGATATATCCCTGACAGGTTTTTACCAGATAAAGCAGTTGATTTAATGGACGAATCTATGAGTTTACTTCGCTTAGAAATGGAATCTGATCCGTTAGAATTAGAAGAACTAAAAAGAAATATTCAAAAGCTTGAAATAGAAAAGGAAGCTCTTAAGGGAGATAATGGTCAAACTAAAAGATTAAAATCAATAAATCGTCAATTAGCTGAGCTTAAAGAGAAGATGAGAACATTTGAGTCTCGTTGGGGTTCCGAAAGAGATGTTATTGGTCGTATTAAGCAAATCAAAAACGATATTGATTTATTACGCCACGAAGCCGAACGAGCTGGTCAAGATGCAGATTTACAGAAAGTAGCTGAGATTAAATATGGTAAGATTCCCGAATTAATGAAAGAGCTTAAGTCAGCCGAAAAGAAGCTTTCAAACATTCAAAAATCAAAGCCAATGTTAAAAGAAGAGGTTACCGAAGAAGATATCGCCTCGGTTGTTTCTCGTTGGACTGGTATACCTGTTAATAGTTTGTTAGAAGAAGAAGCTAAAAAATTGCAAAGAATGGAAAGTATTTTAACTAAAAGAATTGTTGGTCAGGAACAAGGCATTAAAGCAATATCTAATGCCATTAGAAGGTCTCGTGCTGGAATATCTGAAGCCAAAAGACCGCTAGGCTCTTTTATGTTCTTAGGTCCAACTGGTGTTGGTAAAACAGAAACTGCTAAAGCTTTAGCCGAGTTTTTGTTTAATGACGAAAATGCTCTAATACGAATAGATATGTCTGAGTATATGGAGAAACATTCTGTTTCTAAGATGATTGGTTCTCCTCCAGGGTATGTTGGCTATGATGAGGGTGGTCAATTAACCGAAAAGATTAGACGAAGACCGTATAGTGTAATATTATTTGATGAGATTGAGAAAGCTCATCCTGAAGTCTTTAATATTTTACTTCAAGTATTAGAAGATGGAAAGCTTACTGATGCTAAAGGAAGGGGAGTTTCGTTTAGAAACACTATTTTAATTATGACTTCAAATATTGGCTCGGATCATATTATTAAGATGGGAGAGTTAGGTTTTGAAACGAGCAATGGAGTTTTATCTGAAAGAGAAAGCCTAGAAAAGAAAGTTATGAGCTCACTAAGAGAAAATTTTCGCCCAGAGTTTTTAAACCGAATAGATGAAATAATTATTTTTAATCATCTTGGTAAGAAAGAAATTAAAAGTATTGTTGATATTGAAATAGCTAAGGTTGCCGATCTTCTTTTAAAGAATAATGGTATTAAGATTCAACTATCTACTTCAGCTAAAGATTATTTGGCTGAAAAAGGATATGATCCAACAATGGGAGCTCGACCACTCCGAAGGGTAATACAAAAAGATGTCTTAGATCCTTTGGCTCTTAAAATAATATCAGGGGAGATTAAGTTTGGAGAAAGGGTGGTAATTGATAGCGATAAAAATGGAATTGTTTTCAAGGGACATAAAGTTTTAAGTAAATAAACTATGAAAAATATAATTATAATCTTTTTGGCTGTAATTGGAGGGTTTTTAGCTAGTTATTTCTACATTAATGATCGTTTGTCTGAAGGATTTGTGACTATTGAAAGACAAGAGATCATAATCAAAGAAAACGATGCTATTGTTAAGATGATAGACAGGGTAGAAAATGCAGTCGTTTCTATTGATGGCGTTGGTTCAGGGATTGTTGTTTTTTCAGATGGTTTAATTATTGTTCCTGCAAGCGTTTTTTCGCCAAATTCTAAACTCTTTGTTAATGGAGAATTAAAAGATTATGTGGTTGAAAAGCAAAATGAAGATTTTGTTTTACTTAAAATAGAAGGTAATGGTTTTCCAACTCTAGAGTTTGGTGATGCTGAGGTAGGTCAATCGGTTTTTCTAGTGGGTTCTATTTCAAATGGAGACAATATTATCAAATCTGTTAATGTTGGAATTATTAAAAGAATTGAAGAAGACTTTTTAATAACAAACATTTTAGAAGAATCTAGATTAGTTGGATCTTCTTTGTTTGATGTTGATGGGAAAGTACTAGGAATTAACATTTTAGACGAATCGGGTTTTATTAAAACAATTCCAGCCCATAAAATACAGCAGTTTATTGGCCTATGAGAAAATGTGCTATTATCCCGGCATTGAATGAAGAGAAACATATATCAGAAGTTGTTGAAAAAGTAAAAAGAAATAATGTTGATCCAATTGTTATTAATGATGGTTCAATAGATAATACATATAACTTAGCTTTAAGTTCTGGAGCACAAGTAATAAGTCATAAAACAAAGCAAGGCAAAGGTTCAGCCATAAGAGATGGGCTGAATTTTGCTTTAGAGCGCAATTATGATTTAATCTTTACTCTAGATGGTGACGGGCAACATAATCCCGAGGAAATAGGTGTTTTTTTAAATGCTCTAGAAGATAACTCAATTGTTGTTGGTAACAGAATGCATAATCCTAAGAATATGCCACTTTGGAGAAATATTTCCAATAGGGTTAATTCTCTGGTTGTTTCTTTTGTTTGTGGACAAAAAGTTCCCGATGCTCAGTGCGGTTATCGTCTTTTTACTTCAGAGTCAATAAAAGCAATAGATATTGAGGCAAATAATTATGAAATAGAACTAGAGATGATAATCAAATTATCTCGCAAGGGGTTCAAGATTATTTCAGTTCCTGTTGATTCAATATATGGGTTAGAGAGAAGCGATATTCGTCCGGTTAAAGATTCTTTGAAAGTTTTTGTGTTTTTGGTACGGATGTTAATTAGGGCTTGACTTTACTATGGTAATGTAATACTATAATAAACGGTGATTCTATAGAAATTAATTACCATAGTAGAAATATGAATTTAGATATTAAAAAATATGTTTCTCGTCAACTTATCGAGCAAGCCAAAATTTTGCGTCTTTCGGCTTACAATCAAAAAGGTGATAAGAATCAAAAGAGAAACTTTTATTATCGAATATCTAGTCATATTGATAATTTTATAGAAACAAAAAGTGAACCTAGATGGATTACTATTCCCGGATTACGTGGAGTTGGTAAAACTACTGTTTTAGCTCAAATATTCTTTGATTATCAAGAAAAATTCAATGGGCGTATTTTATATATTTCTTTAGATGATGTGGTTAGTAGATTAGGTGGAGATCTTTTTTCGGTTTTAGATGCCTATGAAGAGTTGATTGGAGAAAGTTTTTCTTCTTTAAAGGAGGATGTATTATTATTAGTCGATGAAGCTCATTTTGATCCAAAATGGCAATTGGCTTTAAAGTCTCTCTACGACAAATCTCGGCGTGTTTTTATAATCTCTACAGGATCTTCGGCTATTGCTATTAATCGTACTACGGATGTGGCCAGACGATCTTTAGTAGAGAAAATGTATCCCTTAAAGCTCACTGAATATATTATGCTCACCAGTAAGTCAAAGTCTGTTCCTCCTTCTGATAAAATAGTCCAAGCTCTTTTCGAAAGTGATAGTGCTAGTCAGGTCTATTCTCAATTAAAATTATTAGAACCGCAAGTTATTAGTTATTGGCAAGAAAATGATATCAAGATAGTAGATCGCTATATTAGATATTATTCCTTACCATCTGTTGTTTCCTATATTGACGATGTAGCTATCTACAAAATTTTAAATAGTGTTGTAGATAGAATCATAAGGAAAGACTTGCCTACAATTCAATCATTTTCATCTCCAGTACTAGAAAAGATTCCATCGTTGCTTTTTTTAGTTGCTTCTTCTGATATACGAAGTGTAGCTGCCTTTACTAAGGATTTACAAGATATTAACGAAAAGACGCTTGCATCTGTTTTTTGTGCATTAGAAAAAGCAGAATTATTCTTAAGAATATATCCATTTTCTCTTTCAGCGCCTAAGAAGGTTCGCAAACCTTCTAAATACTTGTTTTTTGCTCCTAGTATTCGTGCAGCTCTAATTCACTTTACAGATTCGAGAGCTATTGACGCACACCATAAAGGGAAATTGCTAGAAGATAGCGTGGGAATGTATCTTCATTGTTACTTTGTAGATATTATTGGTTCGTTTTTCGGTTATGATGATACTCAAGGAGGGGCAGATTTCATCGTAGAATCTAGAGGTCGAAGAATAATTATAGAAACGGGATGGAATAAGCAAGACGTTGGCCAAGTAGTTCAAACAATGAAGAGTGTAGGCGCGGATTATGGCTTAATCGTTACCAACTCTTCTGTTTTAGAAATTAAAGACAACATTGTTATTGTTCCTTTTGAATTTTTCTTTGCTCAATAAGAATATGTTTTAGGGATACACATTTGCTTAAGGCGCTTAGATTAAGGCGCTTGGCGCCTTAATCTAATTTCCTTTGCCTATACTTCGCTTAATTAAGGCGCTTGGCGCCTTAATCTAACCTCCTTTGCCTATACTTCGCTTAATTAAGGCGCTTGGCGCCTTAATCTAACTCTTTTATCCAATTATTAATTGATTTGTTTTACAATATATTCTTTACTCTATACTGTCAACTGTAGCATAGTACAGCGCAAATGATTGACAAATAATTTATTTTTGCTATAACAAAGTTCACAAAGAGAAGGGAGGTGAGTTATGAGCTTTGATTGGGATAATTGGGGGCTAAAAGAGTACATTACCATGTTTATCATAATCATGGCAATGGTAGCGATTTATAGCGTTACTACTGTCATCATATTTTGACGACAGTAACACCAACAAAAAGGCTCGATAAAAAAACATCGAGCCTTTCCATTATTATTATTTTCATTAAGGCGCTTAGATTAAGGCGCTTGGCGCCTTAATCTAATTTCCTTTGCCTATACTTCGCTTAATTAAGGCGCTTGGCGCCTTAATCTAAAGATGAGCATGAATTTCGTGCTCATTTTGTATTGGCGGGCGTGGGCATTTCATGCGCATGTTGCATTGGATAAGACTTACTCTTGCAATTGAGAAATAACTTAGTATAATAATGTCGTAGAAGTTCTTGAAGCTCAAGCCGTTTTGGCTTGTTTTTTAAATAATTAAAAAATATGAATAAAAAAAAGATATTCATCGCCGTTTTAGTTTTTTTAGTTTTAGTAATAGTAGTAGTAGCGATTATGCTTAATCGTGATCAGCAAGAGTGGGGAGAGTGGTATGATATTGGTTTAGAACAATATGAAGATATTAGTGGTTATAATGTTAGTGATGGTAAATTAGAAGTTGGTGATTTGGTTTTAACTATTTTAGACGATTACTCTGTAATTACAGATAATCAAGAATTAGAAATATCAACCTCGGACAAACAACGACCAGAGAGTGATCTTTTTCCTACTCAGGGCTGTGAGGTTGGATTATCTATTAAGACATTTGATTATGACAATAATAGGCTAGATATTGTTAAAGAATCACCTAGCAATATTAATATTGGTGGTTTTGAAGGTTTAAGAACCGATGTACCATTTGGTGATAATTATCTTGTTAATATTGAAGTTCCAATAGGTGATAAACTATTATATACCATTATCTCTCCTATTAATCATCAGGAAAAAGAAAGATGTGAAGAGTTTTTGAATTCTTTAATAAATTAATTTTAAAATAATAGAGGTTCAAGAAGCCCTTAATACTATCATTATGGGCTTTTTAACTAGAATTTTATTAATACTATTAATTTTTTTTAGTCCGATTAACGTTTTTGCTTCTACAGAAAAACAAGTTGAGCTACCCGCTCGTGATTCAGCTTTAATTATTAACACTCTTAATCGGCAATTGGTTAATAATTGGATGGATTTAATTATTTATTCTAATAATAATGCCGAAGAAGAAGCCGTTTTAGCGATGTTGAGAATTGGCGCTAAGGTCAATTCTTTTAACTATATCATTAACCAGCTTCCTAAAGAGGTTTTGAATGGTATCTCTAAGTCAGCTTTAATAGTTTCTCGGGTATATTTTGATCCGACAATGTCAAATATTATGAAGATTGGTTTAGAGGAGGTTAGAATTAATATTTTAAACTGGTTATTGGAAAAAGAAGTTAAGGTTAGTTCGGGTAATATTGAGATTAAAACTTATCGGGCTTATAAAGGGGGTAGTGCTAATGCCTCTTTTTCTTATACAATAGTTTATAGTCCTAGAGAGGAAGAAATTATTATAGAAGTTTTTTCTCCTAATAGGGTGGCGACACCAAGAGCTACTAGAGCTAATCCGTGGTCAGGGGGTATAGATTATTTAGAGCCGTTTGAAGCAAAAATAAGTGGCAAAATGAAACATGATCGGGGTTCTTATGTCTGGATTAGCCAACCGAAAGTAGATGTTTCGTTTACTTCTAGTGTTCCCGATATTCAACTTGAGGTAGTTTCTAGTCTAGATGCTCAGTTTATTGCAATTAATAATGCCATTTCTGCAATTAACGATATTGGTCAATCAATTGGAAGTAAAATTAAAAATGCAATTGATTCTGTTCTTGGATTTGTTTTTGATATTTTTAGTAGGTTTAGTGAGGCGGCAATATTTTCTTTTTTGGATAAGCCCGACGATGCTACTGTGATAGATCTGCAAGACGAAGTTAAAGTATTTAAAGAAGAAATCAAAGAAGAAATAGAGAGTAGTGGTTTAGATGAAAAAGATGAGGAAATAGAGAGGCTGAATAAGGTAATTGACCAATTAGAAAAAGAATTAGCCAATAGCTTAAAAGAAGAAAGTGTGGTTATTGCTAATTCTGTTATTGAAAGAGTAAACATTAACACCGCTTCTTTAGAAGATTTAACTAAAATTGTACATATTGGCCCGGCTAGAGCTCAAGAGATTATTAACTTAAGGCCCTTTACATCGCTAGACGATTTAACTAGGGTGCCGGGTATTGGAGTTAAAATCATTGAAGATATTAAAGCTGAGGGAATAGCTTATGTTGACGAAGTTATTGTTGAAAAAGAAATAGTGGTTGTAGATAAATACAATCCTTGTGATAACGGGGGAGTAGATATTAACACAGCCACCAAAGAATATCTTTTGTATATTACCAGTATTGGAGAAAAAAGAGCCGATGATATTATTAGTCTAAGACCGTTTACATCGCTAGACGATTTGGTGAGGGTAAGTGGTATTGGTAGTGCTACTTTAGCTAAGATAAAAGAACAAGGGTGCGCTTATGTGATAGTAGAGAAGAAAGAAGATGTTGTTGTAGATAAATACAATCCTTGTGATAGCGGGGGAGTAGATATTAATAATGCGTCTAAAGAAGATCTTGTATTTATTACTGGAATTGGCGAAGCTATAGCCGAAAGAATTATTAATGCTAGGCATTTTTCTTCAATAGATGATCTAGTAAGGGTAAATGGTATTGGTAGTGCTACTTTAGCTAAGATAAAAGAACAAGGGTGCGCTTATGTCTCTTCTTCTAGTTCGTCTAGTGGTTCTTCGGGTTCTTCTGATTCCAGTTCTTCAGTTGTTGTTTCTAATCCTGTTTTGAGTGTGGATAAAAGCCAATTAACATTTAATTATGATTTGGGAGGAGTAGCTCCTCAAAATCAGAGTTTTAATATTGCTAATACAGGCAGCGCTGTTCTAAATTGGTCAATTGATGTTGGTGATAGCTGGGTTGTAGTTGATAGTACTTCGGGGAGTATTGATGCTGGGAGTAATTTTGATGTTTCGGTTGGTATTTTGGTAGACTCTCTTGGAGTTGGCAGTTATAGTTCTACAATGACAGTTATTGGAGCTAGTAGCTCTCACGATGTTTTAGTCAATCTTAATGTTTTGCCTGAACCTCAATTAGCTGATAGGGTCATTATTACTCAAGTTAAAGTTAATGAAGAAGAGTTTATTGAACTATATAATCCTACTTTAGAAAAAGTAAGTTTTAATGGTTGGTACCTCTCTTATTTCTCTCCTACCAAGAATTGGGGTGACCCTTATCGTAATTGGGCATTTTTACCCGATTTAGTTATAGAGCCTGATTCATACTTTTTAATTAATGTTTATAACACTGAGAATGCTGATTGGGAACTCACCACAGCTACAGAAGAGCTCTATTCTTCAGGTCAGCTTGGCAACTCTGCTGGATCAGTGGGCATATTTAGTTGTAATCCTAAAGAATCTAGTGATTGTGAAGTTGATGTTGTTGGTTGGGGAGAAGTGGAATATGTTTTTGAAGGTAGTCCGGCTCTAGTTCCTGAAAAGGATTCAAGTCTTCAAAGAAGAAAAGATAGTCTTGGTAATTATATAGATAACAACGATAATTTAACAGATTTTGTAGTAACTGATCCATTTCCCAAAAACTCGCAGACGGTTTTTGATCCGGCCTTGCCGATAGAAGATTTGACTATTGTCAATTCTGGAGACGATTATGTTTCTCTTAGTTGGACCGAGCCAGAATCGTATTTTCCTTTAACTTATGAGGTGAGGTATTTGATGAATAATGCTATTACCGAAGATAATTGGGATGATGCTACCCTAGCTAGTAGTACTGAAATTAAGTTGCTTAATTTTAATACTAATTACTATTTTGCGGTAAAGTCTTTTAATGGAAGAAAATATTCTTTAGTTTCTAATAATGTAGAATATACTACGCCTAGCTTTCCAATGAGCTTGAGTTGGTCTACATTTCAGGGTAGTTCTAAACGCAGTGGGAGAACCGATAATCCAGTTTTGTTATCCCAAAATCCAGAAATAGTTCCTTTTATTGAAAGGGATAGAATGTCTTTTTATGGACCTGTTGTTACCGATCAAAAAGGAGTTATTTATTTTACCGGTAGGGGTAGTTTGGGGGAGGGCTTATTTTCCTATAACACCAATGGTGATTTAAATTGGTATTTAGATTTTTATAAATCATATTATGTTAATGTTTTATCCGATGGTAGTGTTCTTGTCGCCTATCATGAAGTAGATTATATCAAAACACATATTGTTAATGTTAATAGAGATGGAACAATTAAGTGGCAGGCTAGTGTAGAAGAATCTTACTACCCAATTGAGCATTGTGTTGTCTTGGCAAATGGAAATATTGTTGTTCCGATTTTAGGTAAGATTATGGTATTTGATGGATTGGATGGTAGTTTTCTTTGGGATTTAGAATTTAATAGTAGTTTTAATGGTACCAGAAAAATGTCTGTTTCTGCCTATGGCAATATCATTTATGTAAATTACAATGAGAATCTATATCGTGTAGAAGACGAAAGTATAGTATGGCAGAGATCTTTTAAGAACAATCACGATGAATTTATTCCAATATCTAGTGTTGCTATTGGAGATGGTGGTGAGCTCTATTTCATAGGCTATGATGAATCTATGGCTGAGGGAGGTAATGTTATTAGGTATAGTTTATTACATTCAGCAGATCCATTGACTGGTAAGGATGTTTGGATATCTGAGCCAATTCATGGATTAAACTCAATACCTTTTGTTAATTATAATGGGGATGTGTTAGCTATTGCCAGAAATCAACACAATGGTTTTGGTTCTCTTTATAAATATAGTAGCGATGGTGTTTTATATGATGGTTTTCCTAAATATGATCTTCCCGGATTAACTAGACCATTTATTGTTGATGGTGATAATAATATTTATGGCATTGTGAGCATTGTGATGAATGGTAATGCAGTTTTAGCTTTTGATGAGCTTGGAAACAATATCTGGAGTATGTCTGATTTAGGTATTCGCGATGATACTTTGTCAATTAGCAGTGATGGTGTGATTTACTGTGCTGGAGAGGATGTGATATATGCTATAAGGTGATGTAAGAGTGTAGATTAATTGGTGGCTTATAATGGTCACCAATTTTTTTTGACTTTTACATTGATTTTATGTATAATATCGTAAAGGTTGTTTATTAAAAACTTTAAAAATATGTCTGAAAAAACAAACACTAATGTTGAATCACAATTTGACAAGACAAAGTTTGTCAATTTAGCCCTGGGTTTAATTGTTGCTCTTGCAATGTTTGGAATATTTTCTTATTTTGCCAATGGCGGAAATATGCAAGCGGGTATATTTTCTTCAATTTACAATTCAGATGAAGAAGAGAAATCTGAAGAAGTAGAAGTCGAAAAGAATATTATAACCGGAGACTATGTTGAGCAAGCACAATTAGGAGAGGGTTTAACTCATCTTGCTAGAAGAGCAATTAGCACTCATTTAGAAGAGACTGAATCTAGTCTTAATCCTGAGCAAAGGATATTTGCCGAAGATTATATTCAAAAGAAGCTTGGTAGCGGACCATTAATGCTTGGTCAAGAAGTTACAATATCTAAAAGTTTAGTGGCTGAAGCAATATCCTTAGCTAACGAGCTAACTCCTGAGCAAGAGCATAATTTAGAGCAGTATTCGTCTTTAGTTTCGTTCAATTAGCTTAATGGATAAGGAATATTTTATAAAACTGACTAGTGATCTATATCAACTTACCCTTTTTTTTCCTAAAAAGGAGCCTTTGCGGTATAAAATGAGAGAGTTGGCTAATAATGTGCTAGCAAGCCTAACAATGATTCTTGATGGTGACGAGGATAATTACAAAGAATTAATCTGTGATATTAGGAGAAATATTAAACCATTAGATGATTTTTTTGAAATTGTTAAAAGTCAGAAATGGGTTAATGAGAATGATGTTGATAGTATTCAGGAGCGTTATCGGGCAATATCAGAAGAGATAGATAAGTTTGAGTTAGAGACGGTAGAAAAGAAGTCACCAGTTGTAGCGGATAAGCCAGTTGCGACTATTGACTTAACTCCACGCCAAAAGAAGATTGTTGAGTTTTTAAAAAAAGAAGACAAGGCTCAGGTAGCTAGTGTTCAAGGCTTGTTTCCTCAGGTTACTAAAAGAACATTAAGACGTGATTTTGATTTGCTTTTAAAAAAAGGAATTGTGAAACGAGAAGGTAAGGCAAATATGACATTTTACAGACTAATTTAGATAGGACATTTATAATTACTAGATAGGACAAGAAAAATGACCTATTATGTCCTAACCAGAATAAACACAATAAGACTATTTTAAACGGTATAAAAGCTATATGAATGATATTAAAAAGGAGTTCGGACAAGTATATGATGAACACATAGAAAGCATATATAGGTTCATATATATTAAAGTCAATTCCAAAGATGTTGCTGAGGACTTGACTTCCGAGACATTTACTAGAGCTTGGAAGGCATTTAGCAAATCTAAGTCTAGTGGAGTACCCATAGAGAATATGAGGGCTTTTTGCTATCGTACTGCTAGAAATATTGTAATAGACTATTACAAGTCCAAGGCTACCAATTCGGTTTCCCTAGACTCGGTTCAGGTTATTGACGAATCTGTTGATATTGAGAAGAGAGCTATGATTAACTCTGATATGGATATTGTTATGCAAGGCATTGCTAAACTTAAAGACGAATATCAAGATGTAATCATTTGGCGCTATTTGGATGAATTGTCAGTTCCTGAGATATCAGAGCTTTTAGGTAAATCTGAGCAAGCTACTAGGGTAATGATCCATCGGGCTATGACATCTTTAAAAAATTATCTTTCAAAGCAAGTGTAACAAAATCAGTTCTCAGTCGTCATCTACTTAAGAAGACGAAGATTATGAACGAAAAAGAAATCATAAATCAAATAGAATCGCTCAAAGCTATTAAACCCAATCAAGAATGGGTTTCTTCTGCTAGAGCTGATATCATTGGAGTAGATTCTCCAGTTACATTTTCTTTTTTTAATAAGTTTGCCTTCGTTGGAACTTTCTCTCTTATTCTTTTAGCTGGACTTTTGTTTTATTCCCAGTCAGTGGTTTTAGAAGAACAAAAGATGGCTGCAAAAGAAGCAGAGGTTTTGAAAGAAGAGATTGCTAAGCAAAAAGAGATTGAGGATCTTTCATTGGCATTGGCCGAATTAAGAGCCGCTAAGGCAGAGCTAGATGAGAGTTTTTCTAGTGCTGTTGCAGTAATGCCTCAGAAAGAAGCAATTGATTATGCTAAGAGTATTGCTCCACAGGTGATTGAGATGAAAGAAAAAGAAGAATTAATTATTCAATCATTAGCTGTGGTAGTAGATGAAGATGTCAATGAAGATACTGACCGAGGAGTTGCCGCACTTTTGCTAGCTGATTTTGTTGATCAAGCAGAAGAGGGCGATGAGATGATTGAAGAGTTAGAAAGTTTGTTTGAAAGTGGTGAGTATGGTGAAGTAATTAAGATGTTAGACAAATAATTTAATAATGGACCATCGTTGTCCCTTGCTCTTTTGTCAATATATTGTTTCTTTGTTCTATCGTTCAGCTGTGAACTTTGGGAGTAGATCAGTCGGTCTCTCAAAGATTCATGGCCGAGAAGATTAGAATAATGCGAAAGATATTATGACTAAGAGAATAGGACGGGTCGACAACGATAATAGAAGTATTTAAAAAAATAATTAATTTAAAATAAAAAAATGAGCGAAATAATGAAAAAATTCACAGCGATAGCTTTGACACTCGCTCTTGCCCTTACAATTGCTCCTGCATCAACTGCTGGTGCTGTAGATCTTGAAGGTATGACCGTAGATGAACTTCAAGCACTACTTACACAACTTCAGGCACAATTGGCTGAAATGACTGGCACTACCCCTGCAGTATCAGGTGATTTACCTGCTGCATGTGCTGGTATTTCCTTCAGTAGAAACTTAGCTCTTGGAACAACTGGAACTGATGTTAAGTGCTTACAAGCAATGCTTAACATGGATCCTGAAACCCAATTAGCAGCTTCTGGTGTTGGTTCAGCAGGTCAAGAGACAGAGTATTTTGGTAGCTTAACAAGAGCTGCCGTAATCAAATTTCAGAACAAATATGCTTCTGAGGTTTTAACACCAATCGGTTTAACAGCCGGTACAGGTTTTGTTGGTACACAAACAATAGCTAAATTAAATACTATGTTGACAACAGCTCCTACAACTCCAACAACTCCTACAATTCCTGCAGACACGGGTGATGACGAGGAAGGAGTAGAAGATGGTGATGAAGAGGGGGTAGAAGATGATGATGAAGAGTATGCTGATGTTGAAGGAGAATTAGAAGTAAAAGTTACTCCTTCTCCTATCAACAACCAAGAAATAGCTTGGGGTTCTGAAAATGTTAGTGTAATGGGTATAGAGCTAAAGGCAAAACACTCTCCTATCAAAGTTAGCAGAATTGATATAGAATTTAACAATGCAAGACCTTTTGACTACATTAATCACCTTGCTATCTACGATGGCGAAAATGCATTAGCAGGTAAAGCAGTTAATAGTGCTAACCTTACAGGTACTGGAAATACAAGAACCATGAGAATTACTGGTTTTGATGTTACTGTTCCTGCAGATGGTTCTAAGGTATTAACTGTAAAGGTTAGTAACGAAAGTAGACCAAGAGTGACAGGTTCTAGCAATACTTTAACAATTACTGTAAAAGCAGGCGCTGTAAGAGGCGTTGACGGTGCTAAGTTAACTCAATACAATACTGGTACTGCAGCAAGAACATTTTACAATGATTCTGCAGCAGAAGGTGCTAAGCTTGAAGTTAAGATTAACACTAACAGCCCTGAAGAAGGAATTGCTATCACTGATGAAGACAGCACAACACAGCATGAATTGTTAAGATTTGATGTTAAAGCAACTAAGAACGCTGGAAAGATTACCGACATCGTTTTTGATGCTACTGGTAGTGCTACAGGTGCTCACATAGTTGCTTACAAGCTCTACGATGGCTCAACATTACTTGGTAGTGAATCATATAGTGCTACACCTACATTCTCAGGCCTTGAGGTAGAGATTGCTAAGGATACAACTAAGACTTTAAGGGTTGAGGTAGAAATGAATAAGGCAATAAGTGGTGTTACATCATCTATATCTATTAGCCCAACATCAACTAAGATTACAGCAGAGAGTGCTAATGACGAAGCAGTAACACTTAGTGGTTCTACTGTTACAGGTGAAACAATCTACTTCTATGAAGCAGCTCCTGTAATTTCAAACGTCACTACTGATATCAAAGAGAGTACAACAACACAAATAGATGGTACAATTAACTTTACTTTAACTGCACAAGGTGGTGACATTATTGTTACATCTACAGCAATTGGTGTTAATGCAGCTACAGAGGGTGGTGTTGTTAGTACTGGAGTCACATCTTCATTGATTCAGGTTGATGGTAAGACCGGAACAGCTGTAACAATTACTGCTGGTCAATCAAAGAACGTTACTATTTCTGCAACATATACAGGAGGAACAAAAGGTAAGTTCTATTGGTTCCTCGTTGATTCTTTGAAGTGGACTTACGACGGTAATGAGAAGACAATGAGTGGTGAATTGATCAAAGATCTTAAGACAGATCCTGTAAGCTGGAAATAACAATCAATTTTTAGATTGATTAACTCGAGTTCCTTAAAATATACAATTAGTGCTGAATGTCTCCTTTAGGAGGAACAATCGGAACAAACGTATACAATAGAGAACCAATGTTATATTAACTAAAGAAAAGATTGGGCCAAAGCCTCGCAACGTGAATGCGGGGCTTTTGGTTTTTTGCTTGTTTTATGATATTATCATTTTATGAAATCAAAGATTATTACTTGGTTTAAGGGCATCTTAAAGAAAAGTGAGAAGTATACTGAAACAGATATGACTTATGCTGTTAAGGGTAGCTTTTGGATTATTTTAGCTAATTTAGGCATATTTGCTGTTTCTTTTGCTAAAATGATTGCCTTTGGTAGGTATGCTAGTCCCGAAGTATATGGAACATACAATTTTATCATTTCTATGGCTGGGATACTTAGCATATTTGCTTTGTCTGGGATATCTACTTCTTTAGTAAAAGCAATTGCTCAGAACAAAGATGGTACTCTTCTCTTAGCAGTAAAAGAAAAGATTAAGTTTGGCTTAATTGGTTCTTTGTTTTCTTTTGGTGCTAGTTGTTGGTATTTGTATAACAATAATACAACACTGTGGCTTGGGTTTTTAGCAGTGGCAATAGCTCTCCCGTTTTATAATGCTTTTGCATTGTATTCATCTTTTTGGTTTGGCAAAAAGAACTTTGAGAAAAAAGGCAAGTATGAGTTTGCTTCTGCAGCCATAACAGCAGTTTTGGTAATTGCCACAATTATGGTAACCCAAAACCCAGCATATATGATAATTGTTCTTTTTGGGTCTAACACCATTTTACATGGCTTTTTTCTCTTAAGAACACTAAAGCAAAAAGAAAACAATGATGTTTTCTTAGGAGCAATTGGTTTTGGCAAGCATTTAACAATAATGAGCGCTATTGGAACAGTAGTTGACCATATTGATAAAATCATATTATGGAAGCTCTTTGGGCCAGTGCAGTTAGCTACTTATGCTTTTGCTCAGATACCGGTGCAATATATTCAAGGCATTATTCCTATTGGTGCTTTGGCTTTACCTAAGATGGGAGAGAAGAGTGTTGGGAGTATAAAGTTGGGGATAATCAAAAAGTTTAAGAAGCTCTTTTTAATAACCATTCCAGCAACAATAGTAATTATTCTCTTGGCTCCATATCTCTACACTCTGTTTATTCCTCAATATATGGACTCTGTTCCATATTTCCAGCTATTTGCCCTTTTAATCCTACTTTCTCCCTTTGGACTAATATCTACTGCCATTACCGCTGAAATGCGCTCTCGCGACCTATACATCATCAATACAGTTACTCCTGTATTGAAGATAGGATTGTTTTTAGTGCTTATTCCACTATTTGGTGTTTGGGGCTTGGTTTGGGCAATAGTTTTGACTACAGTTTTTAGTGGTTTGCTTTCACTATTCTTTTTTAATAAGATAGTTTGAGTTTATCCCTTTTATTTGTTATAATAGTTTTATGAATATTTGAAACAATGAAAAAAGCATTAATTACAGGTGGAGCAGGGTTTATTGGAAGTCATCTTGTGGATAGATTGATTGAAGATGGCTTTAGCGTTGTTGTAGTTGATAACTTGTCTACTGGGGATAAAAAGAATCTTAATCCAAAGGCGAAGTTCTACAAGTTAGATATTTGTAGCCCTAAACTTGTAGATGTTTTTAAAAAAGAAAAACCAGAATATGTTTTTCATTTAGCAGCTCAAATTGATGTTAGAAAGTCGGTTGAAGATCCTATATCAAGCGCTAATACAAATATATTGGGGAGTTTGAATTTATTAGAATGTTCTAGAGTTTTTAATATTAAGAAGTTTATCTTTACATCTACTGGTGGCGCGATATATGGCGATGCCAATATTATACCAACTCCTGAGAGCTACACCGAAGAACCACTTTCTCCTTATGGAATAGAAAAGCTTTCAATTGATAAATATCTAAATTATTACCATAATATTTTTAAGCTATCATATATCTCTTTAAGGCTTGGTAATGTTTATGGTCCAAGACAAAACTCTAAAGGTGAAGCAGGAGTTGTTGCGATATTTTGTGACAATATGCTTCAAGGCAAGAAGCCAATACTATATGGTTCTGGTAAAAACACCAGAGATTTTGTTTTTGTAGCGGATGTTGTTAATGCTTTGTTTTTGGCAATGAAGTCTAGTAAAACCGGAGTTTACAACATTGGAACGGGCAAAGAAACAAATATCAATCAAATATTGAAGAATTTGAAAATGTTGATAGATCCAAAATGCAAAGAAATTCGAGAGCAGGCAAAGAAAGGAGAACAGAAGAGAAGTTGTCTAGACAACAGAAAAGCAAAGAGGGATTTAGGGTGGAAACCGAAGTATGATTTAGAAAAAGG
>ENA-UPXM01002765-UPXM01002765.1-activated-sludge-metagenome-genome-assembly--contig:-NODE-2765-length-20128-cov-40.915708_pt1 | contig 20128 bp, 11 predicted proteins | sample MGYA00238178_ERZ772708 | MGnify/ENA primary metagenome ERZ772708 (study PRJEB29002, sample SAMN05720212) | activated sludge metagenome | isolation source: anaerobic digester from wastewater... | reverse complement strand
GCGCCCCCTCCCCGGTCCCGATCTTCTCCGTGCTGAACTTGTCGAAGGTGTGCGGTGAGCCGTGGAAGGCTGCCACTCGGAGCACGGGCTGCCCTCCCTCGAACCCCTCAACAGCATACGCCGTGCCGCCCTGCACATACTTGCGGGCCTTGCCGAGAGCGCTCGCAATGAGCACGTCGACATCGTTTTGCGTGACCTTGAGCTTGAACCCTTTATCGATGAGCCAGGCTCTCACCCATGCGATGAACCTCTTCCATACAGAGGGCTTCTCGCCCTTCTCCGCCAGCAATGCCAGGTACTCTTCCATACACACGAGCTGGTCAGACCGCCTGGAGAGATCAAGTCCGTACTGCTCCGCGATCGGCTGCAATCTGGCCTTGTCGATGTCAGCGTAAAGCCTGCCCAGGAAGGAATCGAACCCGGGGCCGAGAACCTTCCTCAGGCCCCAATGCGCGAATGTCTCGTGGAGCAGGGTCCGGTAAGCCTCGTCAATACTGCCGATGCCGTCCGCCACGAGGTACACCGTGTCGTTGTAGAAGGCTCCCGTTATGGCGCCGGCCATGATCGCCTGACGGCGGAGGCCTGCGGGCAACTCGCTGATGGAGTTGACCACGGTGATATCAGGGTGATTCTTCCAGCGTTTGAGGATGGGGGCGAGAGCCTTGATAAGCTCTTCTCGGGAGACGGTTTCAAAGGTTCGCTGTCTGCCCACAGCCCGGAAGTGACCCTTTTTCCCGGGCGCCGTTCTTTCCTTAAGGACGTTTTCTGCGTACCTGAACGGCATGATGAGCCCGGCAAGAGTTTCGCCCGAATAGACGGTCACCGGGTACGAATCGCCGTACATCTTGAATGTTGCATTAGGAAGGCTCTCCAGGAAGAAGGACACGTACCGATCGTTCAGAACGATCTGCTCGCCCGCATTGGTCTCGAATATCGCCAGCGGTATCGCAGCACTGTCCTCGTTTTCGGCAGGATCTACGCTGAACTTATAGGTGACTTCGTTCGGCTCGACGCCCTCTACCCGAGCGAGCACACCGCTTGCTGTCAGAGTCTTGTTGATAATGCCGTTATTCTCCGCCCTTTTCATGTACGGCTCGGGCACAAAATCCTTCTTCATCATCCATGTATGTTCGTGCCCTACCAGGTACCCGTCCTCCGTCATCCACGGCTCGGTATTCGCCGGGAACATTTTTGCGGGGGTGACCTTTTGAGGAGCGCTCCGGCGGAGACTGCCAAACTCTGATCCCGGCTCCTGCTCCTGCGCAGACACGGCCGCATCCCCTTCGAGCGATGCAGGCACTTCCTCCACGGTCTGCGCCGCGGCTATCTCGTCCTGAGTCTGCCCCTCGGCCAGGAGTTCCGCCTCGATCTGATGGATCTCCGCCGTTACCTCCGCCAATTCCTGTGCATGCGGGAAGGGCGCACCGATCTTTTTGTCCGCGAGTTTGACTGTGGTCTCGTGCTCCCGGATGTTCTCTTCGAATTTGGCTATCTGCGAGTCCAGGCCGTTCAGGAAGTTCACCATGGACGTGACGAGTCCTTCGCGGCTCACATCCTCTCCGACCTGTTTCTCGTAAGGACCAAGGCCACGCGAAACCTTTTCCGTTACCTTGATGCGAATGAGGAAGGACGGGCCATCAAACTCGATGCCGATCTCAAAGCCATTGAGCGTGCCGAGCGCCTGGTACTTGTCGCCCTTCTTCCTGTCCGCGTTCGCTTTGTTAGCCGCATCTATCAGCGCAGCGCCAAACTCATGCCTGTTGTCGAATGATGCCTTGCCGATTCTCCCGTCGATCTCGCGCACGTACCCGCCGACAAGCCGGGACGCGGCCTTGTAATCCTTGACCACCTCGCCCAGCCGGACGATACTGTCCCTCGCATGAGCGCGCTCCTGCACAAGGTGGATCTGGTCGGAGTGGTGGGCCTCCTGGAGACGGGAGAGGGATTCCATTCGGGCATTCAGGTTGACCATCTTGACGATACGCTCATCCCCTGACGCCAGCGCGGCCGCCATCTGATACTGGCTCGTCTCTGAAAGGTCCTCGATCGAGCGCACCGAGGCATCCCCCGAGAAGGCCTGGTCGATCATCCTCTGTTTCCTGGCTACCATCTGCCACATGGTAGCGTCATAGCTGCCCTTCGTCGCATACCTCTTGATCGTAACCATCTTGTTGAGGTTTCCCTGGCGGAGGATTCTCCCGTCAGGCTGCTCGACATCGGAAGGATACCAGGGTGGATCGAGGTAGTGCAGTGCGGCAAGGCGCCGCTGCACGTTGAGCCCGGTGCCCATTTTTTTAGCAGAGCCCAGGAGGATTCTCACCTTCCCTTCGCGCATGGCGCTGTACGCGTTCTGCTTCTCCGTGGAGTTCTTCAGGTCGTCGATCCACACGATTTCCTTGCTGGGGATTCCCGCGTCCTTGAACCGCTGCGCTACCCAGGCCTTCGCATCGAAGCCCCTGCGGGCCACTCCTGCGCCAAAGCCATGGTTGTAGAAACATATGGTCGTGCCGCCCTTGATCGGCTCTTCCTTGCCGGTGACCGGGTCCACATAGGTGTTATCCCTCGTCTCCCTCCAGGAGGCGATGATCCCGTCAATGTACTTGTTCAGCTTGCTGTCCGGATCGTTCTGCGTCAATGGCTGCACGAACCTCAGGTCGATCGAGGCAAGACGGCCGTCAGTGATGATGTTGATTATCGGGTCTGGATTCCCTTTCTCTCCCGGGGTAGGCTTCCACTTCTTGCTTGTCTCGATACGAGGCTCGAGCACATTCTTCTGATATGATCTCAACGCTTCCGAGGGCGGGGTAATGACAACCTCCGGGCCCCCCCCCTTGACGTCGGGGCGAGCGACGAACGCGCCGAGCTGCGCGGACGTGAGCACGTCCATGAATGTGCGCACCCGGCTCATGAGCTCGGGCACGTTCTCGAACCGCGCAAACCTTTCCACGAGCTCATACCTGCCGGCAGCGTTCATCTCCGCTTCGGGTGACACCGAGCCGAACATATTTGCCCAGGCATCGAAATGATTCGTGCCGTCCGCCTCCATCTGGGGCATGTCAAAGAACCGCATGAGCGTGAAGAGCTCGCCCATGGTGTTGGTGATCGGGGTCCCGGAGGCAAAGACGAACGACCTGCCAGGATTTTTTCCGTTGAGCCAAAGGGTTTTCAGGTACAGATCCATGGCCCTCTTCGATCCCTCTGGGGTGATGCCCTTCACCTGTCGGTTGCTGGTGAAATCCAGCTTCCTGAACTGGTGGGCCTCATCAACGAATAGGAAATCGACGCCCAGCTCTTCGAAGGTAACGGCGGAGTCTTTGCCTTCCGGCGCAATGAGGCTGTTGAATCTCTGCTCTGCCTTCTCGATTCTGGACTCCATCTGCTTGAGCCGGCCCTTTGCCAAGCCCTCGTCCTCCATCTCATCGAGCGACTCCCGCATATCCTGGAGAAACTGATCCGTGATGGGCCTCACGTTCTCTTCCTTGAGCATGAGCTTGCCGAACGAGGAATGCGTCATGATCACGGCGTCGGGCTTGTTCAGTGCCGCCTGCGCCACGAACCGGCGCCGGTTGTCCGTATGGAAGTTCTGCTCGTCGGCCACCATGATGTTGGCCAGCGGGTAGAGCTGCCCGAATTCCGTGGCGAACTGCTGAAGCATGTGGTTCGGCACAATATACAGGGGCTTACTGATCATGCCGAGACGTTTCATCTCCATGCCTGAGGCGATCATCTCGATGGTTTTCCCCGAGCCCACGGCATGGGCAAGGTAGGTGTTCCCTGTCTGGAGCACGCGCCAGATCGCCCGCTTCTGATGATCGTGGAGTTTGAAGTGCAGGGACACCCCGGGAAGAGTAAGGTGGGCCCCGTCGAACTTCCGGCCGACCAGGTTGTTATAATTCTTGTTGTAGATGTCCAGGAGATCGGCTGCCCGCTCTGCATCCTCCCAAACCCACGCCTTGAACCGCTGCCGCATTTTCTTAGCTACTTCGTTTACCTGTGCCGTAGCGGGTTCGTCGGTGTAGGTTTTTGTTGAGCCGCCCTCTCTCACCGTACGGGTAATCTTGATCGGCATCCCGTTGAGCAGCGCGTCCAGGATCTCATTAGGGCCGCGATCCGCCGTGCCCCACTCATTGAGATCGCTCCGCAGGCTCTGAGGCTTGAAGCTCCTGCTCTTTTTCCGGCTGTAGTAATAATTCGAGGATTCTTCCGTCTCCTGGCTCACCGACCACCTGTTATCCCGCAGGTCGTGACTGACCTGTATAGACCTCAGGCCGAGAACCTCCTTCGCAAATTCGGTGTAGTAGTCCAGCGGTACCCACGGGGCACCGATGTTGACAGATATCTTGTCCGGGGTAAGGGGGATCGGCTGAACCTGCTGCAGGGCATCCACGTTGCGCTTGTACTTGGGGTCATGCTCTGCCGCCACCTTGGCCTCTTCCAGCTTCTTGACCACATCACCGGAGAGGTACTCGTCAGCCATGAGATACCCACCGCCCGGGGCTTCATAGATGAGACTCCCGAGAGCGTCTACGGCCTCGTCTCTCGAGACGCCCGCCAGAAAGGCGACGTGGTCCAGGTCAAGGCGCCCTCTCTGGTCAAGGCACACTGCCAGGGCATCGGGCACGCTCGTAATCTCCGGGGGCTTCGGCTTCTCCACCACCCTTCCCAGGAGCGGCGGGCCCTTCTTGATCTTCCCGGAATCAGCAATCTCCTCCAGGGTCCACACCTTGGAGAACTCCGCATCGTACTTGGAGAACCGCTCGTTGACGAACCGGCGAACCTCGACAGTGTATTCTTTCCCGTCCTCGTCGGTCTCCTTCCTGGTGGACGTGGTGAACTTGTTGATGGGGCCGTTCTTCTTTACAAAAGCATCGTATGCTCTCTGCAGGGCCTTGAGAGACGTCTCCCACTCCCCGTCATTGAGCTGATCATAGTGTGCCTGTTTCAGCGCGTCCCGCAGCGCACAGTAATCCTTGAGCCATGCGGTGTCTTTCGCGGAGAGCTTGTGCACCGATGTAGCCGGCACGCCCGAGCCATGCTCGACACTCATGAGCGTGCCGTCATCCGCGACATAGAGCCCCCCCTCAAGGCGGTTCTTCGGGTTGAAATCGCGCTCGATGACCCGCTCCTGAACTTCCGGACCGGTCAGGACAGCCGTCGGGGAATAGACCTTCTCCGGGAGCTTCTCGATCGCCTCTGCGAAGTGATCCTCCATGTTCCCGTCCTTGGGCAGGACCGTATACATATCCGCCCGGTACATGGTGCCCTGGAGGGCATGTCTGCCAAGGACCATCTCCGGGTGACGGGCGAAGTATTCATTGATGTTGGTAGGCCCCTCGTCCGTCTGGACCTCTGCCAGGTCCATCCACGTCTCGCCGCCCGGCTCCTGCCCTTCCATCCTCTTCTGGAGGAAGATGGTGTCCGTCACAACCTCGGTGCCGGCGTGCTGCTTAAAAGCCGTCTGGGGCATCCGAATCGCCCCGATAAGATCGGCTCGATCGGCCAGGTATCTGCGGGCCTTGTCGGTGACCTTGTCCATGGTGCCCTTCGAGGTGATGAACACGAGCAGGCCGCCCGGCCGCACCCGGTCGATGGACTTGGCGAAGAAATAGTCATGCAGCATGAATCGGTACTTCTTGTACTCCGGGTCCGCCAGGATCTGGGTATCCGAGAACGGGGGGTTGCCTATGGCCAGGTCGAAGAAATCCCGGGGAAACTTCTCTTTCGTGAAATCGCCCTGGATGATGTTGTGCCCCGGATAGAGGGCCTTCGCTATCGCTGCGGTAATGTGGTCCATCTCGATGCCGGTGTAGACCGAGACGTTATTCATGGAATCAGGGATCATCCCGGCGAAATGGCCGACGCCCATGCCAGGCTCGATGATGTTTCCGCCCGTGAAGCCGAACCGCTCCAGAGCCTTGTATATGGAGCGGATCACCGGCTCGCTCGTGTAGTGGGCATACTGAGTAGACCTGGCTGCGGTCTTGATCTCTTCGGGCGTCAGGAGTTCAACCATGCGCTCGACGAGGGGCGTCCACTCCGAATCGCCATACGAGGGCCGGACCTCTCCGTAATAGTTGAACCCCGGGAACATCTTGTTGGCCAGCTCGGACGCACCCCACCCGACATACTTCACGAGCTTGGCTTTCTCTTCCGGAGTGGCGAGGCGGTTCTCTCGCTCGAGGGTCTTTACGATTTCGATTGCATCGAGGTTGTTCCTGGCCGCGTCTTTCCAGGAACCTTTGCGGGTTATGCCTCCGGGCTCGATCCGATGGTTGTGTTCTCGTCCTGGCCGTTGAACTCCAGCCACAGAGCCAGCGTTTCCTCCCACACCCGATGAAGCGCCGCGTCGAGTTCGGGTGCCCGATTTAGGTTGGGGTTTCTCGTGCTCAGCACCTTCTCCCTCTCCGCGATCGCCTGCTGATCGTAACTCTCCATCATCGCCTGCTCGTGGTTTTCGAGGAACTCCTGGAGCTTGCCCCGGAGCTTCAGATCCCGGTAGGTTTTCGGAGCCTGGTCCTTCAGCGCGGTCTCGATCATGCTCAACCGATCCTTCTGCCTGCTGGCGAGTGTCAGTAACGGTAGCGCCATCTTTTGCTCCTTCTGATATAATATCGACATCTTCGCCTTTGTCAAGAGGCTTGCTGCCGGTTCTCTGCTCGATCATGAACCTGGCCACGTAGGGCTTCACTGCTTCACCGAACTGCGCGATGATGTGATCGATCAGCTCTTTCAGCGTGTAGCCTGCCTCCTTGGCGTGCGCCCACATCCTCTGAAAGTGCGGCTTCGCCTTGGCGTAGGTCTCCTCATCGAAGGTGAGCCCCATGCTCAGCTTGTTCGCCCCGCCGAACAATTCACCGAGGGCCTTCATGCCCTCCTGGACCGCTGACAGGCTCTCGACGCCCGCCTTCTTGGCTATGCCTGCGGCTGTCTTCTTCTCCTGGGGCGCCGGCGAGGGTGTCGCCTTTTCCGGATTCTCCACACCGAGCATGGAGTAGATGTCATCGTCAGACATGGAATCGAGCTCGGCTTGGATGTCGTGCTTTGGCTTCTCGGCTTTGGGCGCTTCCTTCAGTTCTGAGTGATGGACATAACCCACCATCCCAGACTCGAACCTAACGAAAATCTCCTGCGCATCACCCCAATTGCGATAGGTCGGGTTCTTGTCCCCGGGCTTCCTCGGTTGCAGGGTTACGGGCTTGCCGTCGACGTAATACGTTTTACCCGCCTGCCCCGTGTATTTGTCGACAGGCTGTTCCTCTCTTGGCTCAGGCTTCTTCTCCTCCTCCGCTGCGGGCTTCCTCCTGAGGGCCTCGCCCTGAAGGTCGTGAGAAATTTCTTTCAGTGCCTCTTCGATTGCCTTCTCTCTCGACCAGACATTGTACCCGGCCCCGCCATGTTCGACCCGGATGCCCTTCTCCGTGCGGGTATAGTAGTAATGGCCAGTGCCGGCCTGCTGGATCTTATAATCAATAAAGAGCCCGCCTATCCTGGCAAAGCCCTTCCGCTCCAGATCCCCCCTGAACATATCGAGCTGGGCTTGTAGCTTGGTTGCCCGGGACGTCGCTGCCTTCGGTTCGGTGGCAGGCTTTTCCTCGGCTTTCGGCTGGACTGGCGCGGGGGCCTCCTTTGGCAACTCTTCCTGTTTTTCGATCTGCTTTGAGGGCTCTTCCCCGAGCAGGTCCTTGAGGGCCTCCCGAACCTTGTCCTTCTGTTTCAGTCCGAACACCCAGCCGGGGCCGCCCTTGAGCTTGACACTGAACAGGCCCTTGCCGGCAGCTTTGATACGGTCCTTGTGCTCTTTGGTGTTTCCGCGAACGACAAAAGACTTGTCAGAATAATCCTCGATCGTGAGCTCGGGTTTTGCCGGGGCGATCTCTTCACCAGGAGGGGCCACAGGCTTTCCAGTTTTAGCGCCCCTGGCTTCCTCGGTCTTTTCGGGTATGGTAGAATCTTTCGGCCCTTCCGATGCAACCTCGGGCGTTTTAAGCGAAGTTTTCCCCGTGGCGAATTCTTGAGCTCTTGCCTCCGCACTCGGCTGGTCTTTGAAGAAATGCACCCTGGGAATCTTCTCCCCGCTGTCCTCGTCGATGTATGTCACTGAAAACCGGCCATCCTGCATCTTGTTAACGTGGGCAGCAATGCCGAGATCCTCGTTCCTGAATGTGGCGATAACTTCCGGAGCTGGCTCGGCGGGGGGTTTTTCTTCCGGCAAGCTCATGCGCCCATGACCGAGATCGACCATGCCCACCTTTGCGCCAAGAGCCCTTGATGCCTCATTGGTCGGGATCATGGATTTCCCGCCACGAGAGATGAGGTCCTCCATGATCTGAGTACCGTATCCTTGGCGGCGGTATTCTTGGCCAACCTCAATATCTCCGATCGTGCTGCCCATGATCCGTGCGTTGCCGATAACCGCACCGCCCTCTGATTCAGGGAGCTTGTAGGTTATCCGGGTAACTCCCTCTTTCCCCTGGCTCGGAAATGCTTGCAGCCTGGGGCGGTCGCCCACCCGTGGCGTTTCAACCTGGGTTGAAGGCTCTTCAACTTGAGTTGAAACCGGCTCCTCTTCCGGCGCCTTCGCCTCGGGGAAGGACTTCTTTGTCTCGGGTCCCTTTGCCCACGCCTTAAACTCGTCCATCGTCGCCTCGACGATCGAGCCGAGGCCCTTCCAGCCCTTCTCGTAGTTGTCGAGGTATCCCCTCTCCGCCTCTTCCCGGGAGTTGAAACCGAGCATGATCTTGTGCTCGTCGAATTTGCCGGTTTTCGGGTCCACCTGATTGACGACGAAAACCGTCTCGCTTGCCAGATTCGGCCCCACGAACGCATCCAGGTGATCCTTGTCCTTGCCCACCGTGCCCCGGATATAGCCGTAGTGGTGCTTGATCTCGTTCTCCCAGGGCTTCCCGGACTTGTCCACGCCCTTGCGCACGGAGCCCTTGGGGTTCTCAATCGAGATGTCCAGGCCGTGGAGCTTCATGTGCCCCTTCTTGTAATTGCCCGCCTGCACCTGGGCCTCGCTCGGCTCGGTGTTCGTTTCGCTGGAGAGGATCTCGTCGAGCTGCTCTTCCGAGAACTCGGCCGCTATCTGCTCGGGCTCCTGCTCGGGGATGATGGGCGCGGGCTCTTCCACGCCCGCCGGAATATTTTCGGAATAAATTACACCCGTGTTTGCAAATGTCTCGGCGGGTGCCGCCGCAGGTCCTCCTGCTCCGCCCGGAGGCGCTCCCGGTGGCGGTGTACCTTCACCGGTAATAATATTACCCGGCTTGGACACGTCCGCCGCCCCCGGCTCTCTCTTGGGCTTGTCCGGAGTAGGCCCGTATTTCCTCAGCACGTTCTCGTCAAGGCCGATCGCCCGGCCTTCCGCCACTGCCTTCAGGGCGTCGCCCGCCCACAGCTCTGCGTAATTGGTCCCGTGCTTCTGATCGTACCTCACCAGCTCGGCATTGACGGCCTTGATCGCGTTCACCCGGGCCTTGGGGGTTGCCTTCGGGTCAGACAGGGCCTCGGCGTGCATCTTCCTCGTGCGGTGATTGAAGCCCGTTGCGCCCATGCCAAAGAGGAAGGTCATGAACACGGTGGGTCCGATCACGTCCTTTGCGGCCTCGATCGGGTCGCCGGCCTGGAGCCCCACATCGTTTCTGAACTTTGTCTCGAAATAGCTTTGCGCCATTTCGGTGCCGACCTCGCCGGGCGTCGCCAGCGCCGTGGTGCCGGCCAGGGCCTTGGCCGCTTCCTTGCCTGGCTTGTCCATGTGGAGGGCGCCCTTTGCCGTGAGCTCGGTCACTTCCTTCGCGCCCGTCTTCAGGTGCTTCCGGGCAATGGCCTTCAGGGGCTCGATCGCGCGGCCGCCCACCTTCGCGGCAAAGATATCCAGGACCCGGGAGAGCCCCTCGAATCCGCCTTCGACCAGCGCGGTCTTGAGCGCCTTGCTATGGACGAGATCCGGATCCAGCTTCTGGCCCGTGGCCTTCTCGTACTCGCGGACATCCTCCAGGAACTCGTCGTATGACGCGATACCGAATACCGCCGCGGACGTCGTGCCGGCGCCGATTGCAGCCCCGGGGAAGCCTCCGACGAGAAAGCCGCCGACGCCCCCGGGAATGCCTGCGCCCAGAGACGGGATTGCCATGCGGGTGCCTTCATAGATCCACCGCCTGGGCTCGCTCGTCTGCGCCTCTGTGGACGGCCGCAGAACCGGGTAGGCCTCCTGCAAGTGCTCGGCCCCCTCGATGATCTTCGAGGAAATGGGGGCTTCTTCCGGGGTCCGTCCTTGCCTAGAAGCCCTTGCGCCCATCTCCGCGAGATCCACGAGCCCGCCGGCGAGCGCGGCCGCGATATCACCAGGAATTGAACGGTTCTCGTCGGGCAGAGGCTCCGGCTTGGGAGGGTCCACGAGTCCGGGCCCCCGGTAGATGTACCTTCCCTTCACCGGTGCCCGCCGGAGATCCTCCTCCTGTTCCTGCCCCTGCCCATCAGCATCGACCAATCCCGGACCGCGGTATATGTACGGCATCGAAGTTTCTTTCCTCCTTGCTCCCTAGAACGGCTGGCTCGCACGCGGCGAACCTTCATACGCCCTGTTGACCGCACCGACAGTCCGCCCGGCTCCAGCACGAACGGCCCTTGCCCCCCTGCCGATCATTTCCTTCGCGCTCTCCGATACGATCCCCGAGTTGCGGGCATAGTCGGCAAGCACAGCCTCGATCTTCTCAATGATCGCCTCTGCGACATCCGCAGGGTACTCTCGGCGTATGCGGTCCATCTGGGCGTTCTTCCTGGACGGGTCCTCCATGATCCACCCGGCTGTCCGGATGGCCTCCTTCTCGGCCTGTGACCGATTCTTGTCGGTGACCCTCTTGCGCTTCCCGGCGGACGCTGCCGGTGGCGCACCCGCGCCGGCGCCGCCTTTCATCGTGGCTGCATGCGCAACGCCCCCGCGCCCCGGGCCGGTACTGATCGCTCCGCCGAGGAGGCCCCTGTACGGGGCTCTACGCGTTGTGGGAGGCCCTGCCGTAGGCCCCGCAGGCTGTCCCGGTTGTCCGGGTGCGGAGGCCGCCGCCCGGGATGAGATAGGCACCCACTGGCCATTCACCAGAACCTTGGCCACCTGCGCGCCGTCCCAATAGATGCTCTGCCCCGACTCGGCGTCCGTGTAGGTGCCCGGGCTCAGAGGCTGCTCCACAACCTCGGACGGGTTGAGCTGCCTGCCCGGGGCCGCGCCAGGTCCGCCTTGCGGAGGAGGAGCCACGCCCGGACCACCCTGGGGCGGCTGGGCAACGCCCTGGGCCGCATAGAGGTCTCGGTGATCCACGAGGTTCACGCCTTCCGTGCCGGTCTCGGGGTCCACGGCCTTGTTGAAAACCAGGAAAATGCCGTTGTTCTCGGCAACTTCCTGTGCCTCGAGGGCGCTGGCCATGTCGTAAAACTTGCCAGGGACGATCCCCTTGTGCGTCTGGAAGAACTTGGATGCCCGGTTCTGGTAGTCCATCCAGGCGTCGGCGCCCGCTCCCGATCCGCCGCGTAGCTGTGCCCTGCGGGTGGCGGAATCCTGCTGATACTGGTACCTCCAGGCATCCCCGGGCATGAGCCCAAGAGCCTCTTCCTCGTACATATTTACAGGGTGCTTCCCGCCCTCCGGGACGGCTGAGACCACCTTGCGCGTCACGGGCTGCCTGCCGGCGATCCGGTCAAGGGCTTCGATGTCGAAGGATATCCCCGCCTGTTGCGGCCACCTGGCGGTATTGTCCGCCGTGTAGGGACCGACCGACTTCAAGGCCTCGTTCGCGACGAGGGGTGTGTATTTGTGTTTTCCCGGGTTCTTCTCGTTCGGGTTCAGCACATGGAATCCAACGATCTTCCGGCCCTGCCCCGTACCCATCTGCGGGTTGAGATCCAGATACTGCACCAGGAACGGGTCATCATTGACCGACAGGGCGAGAGTATCCAGGGCCTCCTGGCGAGCGTTCTCGTCGGTGATGCCCGAGATCCCGCGCAGCTTGTCGGCCAGGTCTCCTGCCTTGAGCATGAACTGTCTGCGCTCCTGCTCCTGCTGGGCAATCTCGTGCTGCTGGTCGAGGTTGCGCAGGTACGCCTCTGCCCTCCGCATGCTGAGCCTGTCCTGCTCTTTCTGCCGCTCCCTCTGATACTTGATATCCTCCTCGTAGAGCTTCGTGCGCCGGATGTCGTTATAGAGCCCGATGCCCTGCATGAGCCCGCCAGTGAAGGCGTTCGCATTGTTGATACCGGTATATCCCATGGAATTCCCCCTTTACGACATGGCCGCTACCATTGCAGCGGTACCTATACCCTGTCCGATCAGCTGCATGGTTCCTTGGGCTTTTGCCTGGGAACGTGCCGTCTTGGCCGCAGCGATCCCGTAGCCGGTGGCATTTCTCTCCTGCTCAGCGATCGCCGCAGCGTTCAGCGACTGATTCGCCAGCCCCCTGACGCCCGAACCTTCCCCGACCAGGGCGGTCCGCAGCGCGTCGTTGCGGTCATCGACGGTCCGCCGCTGCAGCGTCCTCGCCTTTACCGCCTCCAGGGTTCTGCTGGCCTTGAGCTTTGAAAGCATGGCCTCCCGCTGAATGGGGCTGAGCTGCGTGCCGTACATGCCCAGGGTGTCCATGACATCCTGCCCCGCCTGATCTTGCTTCATGTTCGAGGTATTGACCGCGGCATCAAGCTCTTCGGGATGAGCCCCAAGATCGTTCACAAGCCCTGTCACGATCGGCATATACTTGTCCGTGTAACGGGACCAATCCTTCCGCATTTGTTCGGCATAGGCATTCTGAGCCGTATAATCCGGTATGTATTCGTATTTCTTGCCCCGCGTGCTGCCCATGACTCCCCTCCCCTACCAGCTCGTCAGCGTGTTGCGCCCTCGCGCCTGCTGGATGAGAACCTCGCCGACCGAGCTGCCGAAATCCTTGATCGTGCCCCCGTACTTGTTCAGGCCGTACCCGGCAGCGATCCCAGCGGCAGTGCCCGCCGCCCCGTAAAGGGCCTGCCTGGTGGCGGCACTGGCTTGCTTGTTGAACTCCTCCTGCTCCCGCTCCATCCGGTCTGCCTGGACGCTCCTGACGGCGGAGGTGCCCAGCCCGGTAATGGCCTCGCTGCCCACTCCCCGGCCATACTGTGACGCGGTCAGCGCCTTGTCGTAGTAGCCGAGCGTGTTCTCGTTCTTCGCGCCCGTTACCGCACCGCTCACGCCCGAGGCCTTCCTGGTCGCAAGATCGGTGGCCAGGCCGATGAACGCCCCCGAATTTGGGTCCATCCCGCCCGCGAAGGCGTCCTGGTAGGCGCCCTGCTCGATCGGCGAGAGCGCGTGCGTGGCCTCCGCGGCGGCAATGTCCATCGCCTCCTGTTCGCCCGCCCCGCCCTTGCGGATAGTGTCCAGCCAGACATCCTCGATCGGAATGAACGTGTTCTCGTATGCGCCCCACTGCTCGCCCCCGATGTCGAGCAGCTCCTGCTCGTACTCGGTCCTCGGGAGATTAACCCTCCTCGCCATGACCCCGCTCCTCCTTGTCCTGATGCTCGCCCTGTTTCCTGATCTTCAGGGAATAGTCCGCCACGTCCTCGTCGTGTATCCATGCGCGGATTTCCGGGGAGACCTGCACCATCCAATCATAGCCGCCGACGAGGTAGGCCATGTGACACAGGATCGCGGAGATGCTGTCCCGCAGGACATAGGGCACGCTCGGGCCGAAGGAGGTGTCCCTCCCCGCCCGGAGGTCTCGCTCCATGTCATTGGCCACGAACCAATCGATGATCGCCGCCCGGATGATCGGGTGCAGCGCCCCGAAATTGAGCTGGTAGAAGGGATTCAAAGGCAGGTCCACCAGGGCGATCCACATCATCCGGTTGATCGTTGCCGCAGGCACGGGCGCATCCTTGTCCACCAGGTCGTCCCACACCTGCGAGATCCAGAACAGCTCGTTGGCCATGCGTATCGCGTCCTCGTTGCCCATGAGGACACGGCTGATCATCTCGTGCTCTGCCTCAAACGGTTTTTTCATCCGAGTCGATCCCCTTTTCTCCGAGCGCTTCCCGAAGGCTCTCGTTCTCCTTCTGGAGCTCGCTCACCATCTCCAGAAGGGCCTTCACGTTCTTGCGCAGTATGGCCTTCTCCACCTCTGCCTGGCCGAGAAGGTTCTTGATCTCGGCATCATCGAGAGCCGCGCTCATTTTCAAGGCCTGGTCTTCCTGTTCCATGTCATTGCTCCTTTCACTGGCTCCAGCAGATCTCGTCTTCTTTGTCCGGCGCCAGCTTCCTGCAAACGACCGGCTTGCCGGGCACGGCCAGAGAGACGTAGTGCTGCAAGTCGTTCCCCTGACCCTCCATCGCTAATTCCCCTTCGTTTACCGCTTGAGCAGCTACGAGATGGTCCTGACAGAGACCACACCTCAAAATTCTACCCGTCGAATCGAAAACAACAAATTGCTTCATCTCGCTTACCTCTTGCACCCAAGCGCGCTTAGCGACCTGTGCGTTACATGAGAATATGACGACCCGCTGCCAAAATACACGGGTCCCCCACCTGCCCCGGTGCCTTCAATAACTCGCGCCTCCAGCGTATAGGTCACATTGCCTGCGGGCGGCGCGGGATCATAAATTGAAAACGAGATATACGTCGCTTGCCCAAACCAACCAGAAGGAACATACGTTTGTGCGCCTGAGTTAAAAAAGGTCGTTCCATCGCTTCGCCTGATCCTGGACTGGTAGGTGTAATGTGTCGCCGCACAGAAGACGTTCATCTTAAGCGATGCGTGCAGCATGACCGGTTGCCTGAGAGAGTTCAGCACTATCGAGAGAAGCGACAGGTATACGTCTTTCGCGACGAAATTCAGCACGGTGGCCGCAGTGGCGCCCACCGGAACAGTGACCGCATTGCCCGCCAGCTTGAGCGTTGTTACAGCCGCATCCTTGATATTCGCACTTCCGATGCACTGCAGGTTCGTGATGTCGAGCGCCCCGGTCCTGGTGAGCCTCCACCCGGATACGCCGGCCACGTAGTTAGTGCTCCTGATGGTCCCGGCGTTGATGTCCACGTTGCCATTCGCGTAGATCCGGAAGGCCCCGCTGCCGATGTTCATGCTGCCGCCCGTGATGTCGCCCATGTTCGCGCTGATCGCGGAGAGGCGGTCCACGCTGAGGATGTCCGCGGTCACGGAGTGAGCCGCCAGGGCGTTCGTGCTGATCGACCCGTCCACCACGAGCTGCCCGTTGATTCCCACGGTCGGCTTCCCGCCCACGTTCCCCACGACGAACGGCACGACCGGCGTCGCCCCGGCCCCTGTCGGCAGGCAGAAAGCGAACTTGTCGGCGCGGACGATGAAGGAGCTGTCCGCCTCCCCGGGCTCACCCGAGGCCAGCCCGAGACCGATCACCTTGCCGTCCGCGTCGATCTTGACCGTGTACTGCGCGGAAAGGCCACCGATCGAGAGTGCCTGCGTTTCAATCGATGCCGTGTGTCCGCCCACCGTGGTCTGCAGGGTCTCGATGCTCTCGGCCTGCGCGGAGATCCCGCCAGCATTGGCGGTCACCTGCGCGCTCATCGTTCCGACCGCCGCGGCAATGGCGGCGTTGCCGGAGGACTCATCCCCCACGATGGCCTCGAGCGCCGATATCTGTCCCGCGTGCGAGGTGGTGCTGGTCTCCGTGGCCGTGACCCGGGAGTCGAGCGACCCAAGGGCGGAGGCGTGCGCGCTGACATCGTCCGAGATGTCGCTTACGTCTGACTGCAGGGAGGTGACCGATGTCGAAAGGCTGCTGATCGAACCCTCGGCGGCGGTAACCCTGGTGGTGAGGCTGCCCAGCGCCGTGCCGAGAGCGGACACGCCCGTGGTCGAGTTGTTCACGGTCGCTTCCAGGGCGGTAATGTCGCTGGCGTTCGCCGCGATGTCCGTTTCACAGGTGGTGACGCGCGCGTCCAGTGCCGACAGGGCCTCGGCCCCGAGTTCCCCGCCCCCCTCCAGGTCATCGATCAGGGATGCCAGGGACGATATCTGCGAGGTGTGCACCGAGACCGTTTCCTCGGCCGAGGTCATCCTGGTGCCGAGCGAGGAGATTGCCGAGCCGAGGGCCGCCACGCCATCGTCCTCATCGTACACGACGAGCTCCAGGGCTGATATGTCAGATGCTATGGCACTGTCCGCGCTTGCCCGGGCAGATGCCTCACTCGCAAGAGCAGCGGCCCGGGCCGCCGCCTCCGCCGCGATCCTGGCGGTGACAGAGCCGTCACCGGTGCCGTCCACCAGGTCGATCCTGGAGGAGAGGTCCGCATAGAGCTGCGTCTCGGTAATCCGCCCGGAGAGCAGGTCGAGCACATGGCTCGGATCATCTGTCGTGCTGGCCGGCTTGCCGTCCGTTGGCAGCGCCCCCACGTTCCCGCCGGCCTCCACCTTCTGCACTATCCGGATCCAGTAGTAGTACGCCTTCTTCGGCCCCACCGGGTCGGAGTACACCATGGAGGTGGTGCTGCCGATCACCACGGCATCTCCCACGAGCGAGGTCGAGGACCGCAGAATCTCGTAGTGTGCGAGCCAGTAGTCATAGGGCACGTTCCAGGAAAGGATGATACGCTCATAGGTGCCGGTGGCCGTGATGTCGTCCGCCTCGATGATGGGGATGGGCAGCACGAGGGGCTCTCCCGGGCCATCGTCGGGCACGATGATCGTGGTCTCTCCGCCCGGCGCGACGGCTTCATCCGCCCTCAGGTAGAGGTCGGCCCTGGAGCCGTTGAGCCCGAGAATGCGCTCCAGGTTCTCCTTGATAGGCGTCAGCACCTTGAGCAGGGCCTGGTCGCTGACGCCCTGCAGGCTCGGGATGGCGTTGAATGGTCTCGGGTTAGTGCTCACCGCTGTTATACGCCTCCTCGATGTCGAAGATGGTCTCGCCCAGGCCGATCCAATCGACCTGATGCTTGCCCGAAACGTCCACCGCGTACTCGTCGCTCAGGTAGCCGCTGCCGATGACGAAGGGCTCCCTGTCCTTGACAGAGATCGTCTTGATCAGCCTGTCATTGCGATCATACAGGCCGAACGTGATCGGGTATCCCCTGGCCAGCACCCGCCCGTATCCCATGCAGCACGGGTACGGCAGGGGCTCGGGCCTGGTCTTGTAGTACAGGGTCAGGTTGTTTTCGGCGTCCGAATCCCACTGGGCGATAGTATCGCCCACCTGCAGGTAGAGCTTGCCCTGGGAGAGGTCATTGAATCCAGCCGTGGCGTGCAGATCCAGGTCCACAAACTCCCTGGTTGCGGGGTTGAACATGAAGCCAGCCGCGACGGTCCCGGTGTTATAGAAGCCGATGTACCAGCCCTGCACCATATAGGCGTTGATCGACGCCGGCGCGTAGTGCGCCCAGGAGTCCATGTCGAGCAGGCCCACCGTGGTGAGCCCGGCCCCGTCCGTGAGGTTGAACGCGGCTATGCCCTCGGGAGTCGGCCAGTAGACCATGCCGTTAATCTCCAGGGCGCCCCGCTTGCTCATGCATGAGAGGTGCCCGCCGAGCTTGTCCGGGGTGGCCGAGCTCGGGTGAGAGCCCGTGTAGAGGTACGGCACGCCCTCGGTCAGCACGAGCGCCGTCTGCCCCACGATCTCGATGCACACGATCGGGTACTCGATGATTCGCTGATAATCCGGGTTGTACGCGTGCATGAGGTAGGGCTCGCTCGGGATGAGCCGGTTCTTGACGAACCCCACCACGGAGCCGCTGGGCATGGCCCGGATGCCGGTCATCGCGTCCGGGGGCGGATAGTAGCTCTCGGAGATGGCGATGGTCTGAGAGAGGTTCTGCGTCAGGGTGCTGTCCGTAAACGTGGCCTGTGCGAGCGGGATCTCGTCCACGAACTGCCAGCCGGCGGTAGACGATCCTATCGTTGCCCGGTAGATCCGCTTGGTCATGCCGGTGGACTGGTACCCTGCCCCTGGAGATGTCATCAGGTCGGAGATGGTGACGGTCTGCCCGAAGCCGAAGGACACGTCCACGTAGGTGGTCGGGTCACTCAGCGGCCCATACTGCTTCACCCCGCCGATGACGGCGCAAAAGCAGTACCGGTAGGCGACCGTTTCGATCGCGGCGTCATCGTCCTCCCCGGGGGCAGCCCCGTTGACCGTGATCGACGGCGGGGCCGAGGGCTTCGGCGCGCCCGGACGGAAGGACACGTTCGGGTAATCGGTGCCGCCTCCGCTCGTGGCATAGACCGAATCCGTGATGCGCGGATACCCGTCTCCGGTGAAGAGCAGGAGGCCGGTCGTGTCTCCGGCCGTGACGCTGCGCACGATGTCCACGTCCTGCAACCAGTGCATCCAGAGCGGCGGGTCCGTGTCCTTGTACTGGAAGATCGTTCGCTTGGTGCCCGTCTTCGTGGGCGTCGCTACGGTCACGAGGCCCCTGATCGGCTTGATCGCGCCGTCCTCGAGCTTGCAGTTGCGCGCCGCCTGGGCATAGCCCGAGGGGATCTCCCGGGGATTGCCCCGAAAGAGCGGGACGATGCCGTGAGGGTCCTTGAAGGCTATCCACATGGGGGCTTCGTCTCCTTGACGGCGACGGGCAGGCCCTGGAAGTATTCCAGGAGGTCCTCGCTGGTGGCAACGAGCTTGCCAGTGCTCTCGTCGCGCCGCACCTTCATGCCGTTCGCCATGTACTTCTTGAGCGTGTTCCTGGAGATGTTGAGCACCCGGCAGATCACCCGCGCCCCCAGGTAAACGGCGTTACGATCAATTACGATGGATTCAGGAAGATCCCTCATGCGAAGTCCTCCGGGGTGAAGCCCAGGTTGATCAGCCTGTACTCGAACCTGGCCGTCGCCTGTTCGGAGGAGCCGTAGGTAAGGCAGAGCAGGATGGCCCTCTGTTCTGTGGCCTTGGTGATCACCCTCAGCTCGTTCTCGTGCGCATAGAGGAACAGGTCCAGTGTCGCCTGCTGGAAGAAGTCCTCCTTTGCCCGGATGTCCGCCTTCGTGTCCAGATCACGGATCACGCACCAGCCGTTAGCCAGGACCTCGTCGCCGTTGAGGTCTCGCCAGGAGAACGTTATCCCGAGAGACTGCCGCTGATTGACGTTGCCGAGCTCGTGCCCGGACACCACTCCTCCGTTGATCTCAGCCGTGACGAGTAGCGGCCCTACCTTGGCGTATCCTCCGCCAGGCTGAGAGCCGTCACCCGATGTCCATTGATCGTCCTCGGTGCTTTCGAACTGGTCTGTACCTGTGCTCTGGAAAAGATCATCTGCCATTGCGTTTCCCCTCAGCCCTTCAATCTGGCGTGTGCCATGTCGCGCACACGGGAACAGGAAGATATCATAGCGGGTGGATCATACAGGCAGCGCATGAGCCATGAGAGGTGAGCCGGGACGCTGCGGCCCTCTCTGGCGGCTTCCTCGGCTAACTGCTTATGTATCTGACCGTCAACCTCGAAATGGACAAGCACCGGCTCAGATGATGATTTTACAACGGGCTTATTGGGCTTATTGATCGGGACCACGTTGCCTTTGTGGTAGTTTTCAAGAGCCTGTTCCTTCTCTATGACTTCCTGTTCACGGGCCTTCCGCTCTGCCCATCGGCGCTTTGCGGCTTCCTTCATTTTCGCTCGTGTCTCTTGTGATACTGGTTGGCCTTTTTTTCTACCCATACGCTACCCTAGACTCACCTGAATCCGGCTCCCGCGCCGCCCCTGCCGGTGGAGGAATCCACCGGAATTCCCTCTATCTCCTGCCACGTCACTCCGTACCAGGTGCTATTCTGCGCCCTGACTCGCAGGCTCTTTCTCCCCTGCTCCCTGAGTATGTAGGCATCCGTTACCTCTTCCCCGTCCACCTCGATGGTGCTGGCGTTCGTGGCCCCTACATTTATCCTTGCCGGGATTCTTGCATATGCAGGAGCCGTCACGGTCGGCACCGGTACGCAGTTGTCGGGCTCGGAAATCCCGATGGTGGTCCACTCGCCAGCCTCGCTCAGATTCCCGGCGTAGGCATTGTAGCTGCTCATGTTGCCCGTCGTGTCGTATGCCCTGACGTAGAACGCATAATCGCCGGGAGCCGCGTCGGTGATGGTCATGGTGGTGGTGTGGACAAGGCCGAGAGTAGTCCATTCTGTTGGCAGCCCCATCGAACTATACTCA
>ENA-UPXM01002759-UPXM01002759.1-activated-sludge-metagenome-genome-assembly--contig:-NODE-2759-length-20172-cov-17.467614_pt1 | contig 20172 bp, 19 predicted proteins | sample MGYA00238178_ERZ772708 | MGnify/ENA primary metagenome ERZ772708 (study PRJEB29002, sample SAMN05720212) | activated sludge metagenome | isolation source: anaerobic digester from wastewater... | reverse complement strand
GAAATATTTTGGAAGGTCCTGCCGTGCTTCCAATTGACAAAATTAAAATCAAAAAGTAATGAGATTCTTCATTAATTTCTTTGTCATCCTGAGCGTAAGCGAAGGATCTCATGAGATTCTTCGAGCTAAAGCTTTCAGAATGACACGTAGCTTATTCATAGCAATGACATGAATATAATTAACAATTCTCCAACCCATATATCTCATGGACATCCTCCGTATAATTTCCTTCATCATCGTAAATATAAAGAGGAGGGTCAAATTTTAATTCCGGATTGCCGTTTTTAGATGCACGAATTAGAACCATATTTGGCTTTGCTTTAACTTTTGGATGAACAAAGCGAATTTGTTTCGGTTCTAACCGGTACTTTCTTAATAGGCAAATTATATCTGCCAACCTGTCAGGGCGATGAACCATGTAGAATCTGCCGTATTGTTTCAGTAAATGTGAAGCGGTCGATATAACATCCTCCAAGGTGCATTTAATTTCATGTCTTGAAATTGCTTTTTTGTCATCCGGATTAATTATTCCGCTGTTATTAAGTTTATAGGGAGGATTTGATATAACCGCATCAAAAGAACCGGCATCCAAGTATTTTAAAGTATCTTTTAAATCAATATTTAAAATTTCTATTTTTTCCTGAAGAGAATTTAATTTTACGCTTCTTTCCGCCATTTCTGCAACTTCGGGCTGAATTTCAATACCGTATGCTTTTGAATAATTTCTTTTACCGCTTAACAGGATGGGTATTATTCCGGTACCTGTACCTAAGTCAACAATTTTGGAATTATTTCTTATATCGCAGTAATTTGTCAAAAGAACGGCATCCATGCCAAAACAAAACCATTTTTTGTTTTGAATGATTTTTAAACCTTTGCACTGCAGATCTTCTATTCTTTCATTATCTTTCAGTTTGATTTCCATTGTAAACCTTCCATATAGTATGTTATATGCCATCCTAAATGACAATGGGGGTCTCATGTTTGAGATTCTTCACTGCGTTCAGAATGACAATGTTATTCATAGCAATGACACATGCTGCGGCTCAGAATGACCCTACGTGTGTTAATGTACAAATGCGCTTTCTATGAGAATCTTTGTGTATTCTTTTTTCGGGTGCAGGAGAACTTCCTTAGCCTCCCCTCTTTCAACAATATTTCCGTTTTGCATAACTAATATTGTGTCGGACATATAATTAACTACTCCGATATCGTGAGATATGAATATATATGAAATATTAAGCTCTCTTTGAAGCTCCCTCAGTAAATTCAGTATCTGTGCCTGAATGGATACATCTAAGGCAGACACAGGCTCATCGCATATTATTAGTTTTGGATTAACAAGCAATGCTCTTGCTATTGCTGCCCTCTGGCACTGCCCTCCGCTTACTTCGGCAGGATATTTATTCTTTATGGTTAAATCAAGACCTACTCTTAAAAGCATTTTATCAATAAGTTTTTCAGCTTCATCCTTATTCTTTGCAATATTAGTTGTTAATAAAGGCATAGTCAAAATATCGATAATTTCATAGTTAGGGTCCATAGAGCCTTTGGGGTCTTGAAAAATAAACTGTACGCTTTTTCTATAGTCATGGTATTCTTCTTCCGATAATTCTTTAATATTCTTGCCAAAATAAAGAACACAGCCATATGTAGGTTTTTGAAGCCCTCCTACTATTTCGCCTATGGTAGATTTGCCGCTTCCCGATTCTCCTACAATCCCGATGGTTTTTCCTTCTTCAACATCGAAGGCGGCACCTTTTACGGCAACATATTTTTCTTTTATCTTGCCTGTAAAAAGATGCTTTTTAACAACATATTCTTTTCTGATATTTACTGCAGATATCACAATTTTTTTTGTCATAATTGCCTCTATTCTAAATTACATCTGTAATAGTGCTCGTGCTTATCATCTACATGCTCAGCAACCATTTCTTTACATATATCCATTGCCTTGGGGCATCTGTTGAAAAACAAACATCCTTCGATATCTCTGCCATTTTCCGATATAAGACCCGGTATTTCTGTTAATGGCTCATTCTTCTTAATTTTCAATGAAGGAATGATTTTAATCAGAAGCTGTGTGTAAGGGTGTTTGGGATTAGAAAAAACTGCATTTGTGTATCCTGATTCTACAATCTGACCGGCATACATTACCGCTAAGCTGTGGCTGTAATGTTTTACCAATCCTAAGTCATGAGAAATCAAAAGTATGGACAATTTCATCTCTTCATTTATTTTTCTGAATAATTCCATAACCTGACGTTGAACAGTGCTGTCCAAAGCCGTTGTCGGCTCATCTGCAATAATAAGCTTCGGGTCGTTCATCAAAGCCATTGCAATATTGCATCTTTGACGCATCCCTCCGCTTAATTGCCACGGATAATAATTCAGCACTATTTTGGGATATTTAAATCCAACCTTATATAACAAAGCTTCTGCTTTTTCCAAAGCTTCCTTCTTGGTTTTATTCATATGATGAATATATCCGTCTCCGATTTGATTTTTTATTTTAATCATGGGATGCAGATAAAATACCGTATTTTGAGGAATATATCCAATATTTTTCCCTATATGTTCTTTTTTTTCTTTTGCCGAAGCAGTTAACATATTTTTACCGGCAGTAATTATTTCATCAGCCGAATAGCTTAATCCCTTAGGAAGCAAGTTGATAATAGCCTTAGCAGTAATAGTTTTTCCGGAGCCTGATTCTCCTACAAGCCCGAAAATTTCTCCTTCGTTAATAATTAGTGAAGTATTCTTTACTAATGTATTACTTCCTGCCTTTATATGGAGATTGTTAAGCACAACAGTTTCATTCATCAGAATTCCCCCTGTTTATAATAATATCGTTCAACCCGTCTCCAATAAGGTTAAATCCTAACACTGTAATTATTATTGCAATTCCGGGGCCAACAGCCAAATACGGATAACCCAAAAAAAACTGTCTTGATTCACTTAACATCAAGCCCCAGCTGGCATATGGAGGCTGAACTCCAAGTCCCAAAAAAGAAAGAGATGTTTCAATCATAACTGCCGAGCCTATAGCTGAAGTAAACTGGGTGATTAATCTTGGAAGCATTGCAGGTATGTAGTGTCTGATGAATATTTGTTTTCTTGAACTCCCGTAGCTTTTTGCAGCTTTTATATACAAAAGTGCTTCAGTTTCTAATATCATAGAATACACAAGCCTTGAAAATACAGGTACCATAAAAATACTTATCGCTGCTATTGAGCCTTTAATTCCCCTTTCCATAACAGTCACCAGCATCATTGCGAGAAGTATTCCCGGAAAAGCCATAAGCCCGTCCATAATACGCATAATTATTGTATCTGCAAAGCGCTCCATGGCAGCAAGAGCTCCCAAAAATATTCCGAGCAAGGCACCCAGTGTTACAGATGATATTGCAACTAACAAGACATTTCTTGAACCGTATATTATACGGCTTAGTATGTCCCTGCCGAAATTATCGGTACCCAGAATATGCTCTGAATCAATGCCCGGCTTCAAAAACTTGTTCGGAATGTTCATTTCATTTGGAGGATAGGGTAAATAAACAAATGATAGTACCCAAACAGCTATAATAATCAACACTAATATAATTCCTAAAATTAAGCTTATATTTTTTCTCATAGGTCCCCCTGTTGAAAGGACTTAACCCTTGGATTAAAAAACATTACCGATATATCAACAATTAAAGTGATAATTATTACCGTTGATGTGATAAACATAACAAGACCCTGCAAAAGCACAATATCCCTGTGCTCTACGGCAGTAAGAACCAGTCTTCCAAGTCCCGGAAGGGCAAATATTGTTTCAACCACAACCGTTCCTCCCGCAAGCTTGGCAAACTGCATTCCTATTATTGTCAATGGGGCAGTCAATGCACCCCTTAAGGCATATTTTATATATATTTTAAAGCTGCTAAGCCCTTTTACTCTTGCCATGTCCATATAATCCTGTTTAAGAGAATCGAGCATGGAGCTTCTTATAATTCTTAAAAGTGTTCCTATTTCTCCGATAGCCAGAACAAGAGAGGGTAAAGTTATGCTTTTTATAAATCTAAAAAAGTTGACTTCAAATGGAATAAAGCCTGAAACAGGAAATAGTTTTAGCTTCACACCAAAGTAAACTATAAAAACCATTCCTATCCAGAAGGAAGGAATGGCTGCTCCAAGCTGCATAATGCTTCTTGAAAAATAATCTGCAATACTGTCCTTTTTGATTGCCGAAATCATTCCAAAAAGGAATGCTATAAATGCTGCCATAATCATAGCAAAAATTGATAATGAAAAAGTTACGGGTATACTTTTTGCTATTAAGACAGTAACCGATTCACCATAGACGTAGGATTTACCCATGTCAAGTTTTAGCAAATCCAAAAGCCAGCTGAAATATTGCTGATAGAGCGGTCTGTCAAGTCCCATAGCAACATGCAGCTCCTGAATCGCTTCAGGAGTTGCATCCGCTCCCAATATTAACTGTGCAGGGTTTCCGGGTATTATCATTAACACAAAAAACGTAATAATCGACACTACAAACAATACAACTATTGAGCTTTTAAGTCTATCTAAAACGTAATTAAACATAAGACACCTCAGAGGGCAATTTAGCTATTCTGTAAAATACACATCCTTATAATCATAAAAGTCTATAGGAAATATCTTCATTCCTTCAACATTTTTTTGAAGTGCCAACATTGTGTGAGGAGTTTGCAAATAAATTGCAGGAAGCTTATTTGCTAAAATTACCTGTATATCTTTGTAAATTTCTTTTCTTTTATTTTCATCCAATTCTTTAAGAGCTTCTTCCAAAAGCGCATCAACTTCTCCTGTAGTCAAGCTTATATAATCGTTGCTGTCTGACTTATATCTCGAAAGAAATGCATATGAATCAAGTCTTCCAGTATGCCCGACAACCGTGGTATCAAAGTTCTTAGCTCCATATACTTCGCTTAACCATGTTCCCCACTCAACAAGCTGAATATTCACTTTTATTCCTATCCTTCCCAATTGGTCTGCAATTACCTGCCCCGCATCAACATGAAGCTGATAATTCTTGGGAAGTGACATATCAACCTCAAATCCGTTTTCATATCCTGCTTCCTTCAAAAGCTCTTTAGCCTTTTCGGGATTATACTCTATTATATTATTTGTGTCATAATAATCAGGTGATGTAGGAGGCAGGTGTGAGCCGATTTTAGCACCATATCCAAACATGGAAGCTTCAATAACCTCATCTTTATTTATAGCCATTGCCATTGCCTGTCTGACTTTTTCATTTGAAAGATATTCATTTTTTGTATTAAGAGACATTATTTGAACGGCATTCATAGGCTCAGAAATTATTTTATAATTTTCATTTCCTTCAACCATTGTTACCTGATCTCCCGTTAATGGAATAATGTCAAGATCTCCTACCTGAAATCCCGCCATCATGCCGGTAGCATCAGGTATTAAAACCATCTTAACGGTTTCTAATTTTATTTCATCACCGTAATAATTTTCATTTCTTTTTAAAATCAAATGTTGCTGAGGTACCCATTCTTCCAGAGTAAAAGCTCCCGTTCCGACAGGTTCGGTTTTTAAGTTTGCAACTTCTTCTTCCGGAACAACGGCTGCCCATGGATATACAAAGCTCTTTAAAAGCTCAACATCCAATTCTGCAGTTATAAACTTTATTTCATAGTCGTTTAGAACTTCAATTTTTACTATATTTTCATAATCTCTTGCCCTGGGGCTTTCAGCATCCTTAAGCCTGGTAAATGAATACTCCACATCTTTGGCAGTCATCTGTCTTCCGTTATGAAAATAAACGTCATCCCTCAATGAGAATGTAATTTCCATTCCGTCATCAGAAATAACCCATTCCTTTGCTAGTCTGGGCACAATTTCCCATTGCGGCGTTACGCCTACCAAAGTGTCATATATATTGTTGGTTACAGTAAATGTGGAAGCTGCAGCAGTTCTGTGAGGGTCAAGACCTTCGGGCTCCGTAGTATATCCCATGGTAAGTTCAGTCTTAACATCTGCTTTTTCAGGTGTGTTTTCTTGAGCTGTGCATGCTGAAATCAGCATTGCAATTAAAAGCATTGCTATAATTTTTTTCATTGTTCTTTTCCTTTCAGTTAATAAAATTTCATTTAGAATATCTTTTACTGAATGCCAATAATAATATACCCGTTTTCAAATCTTTATAATCAAATCATACGTATCTGTAATAAATCCTTGAAAACATATTATTATTTGGCAGGGACCGGTATGTCCCTCTTCCTTTTCTAGGTTTAACATATTTTCTTTATAAAGTCAATAGAGGATATGCATAAATTGTTCGTTGAAAAAATTAGCAATAAATGATATTATTATCTAAACAAATAGAGGTGATATTATGTACGAATTACGTCAACAACAGCGAAAGCAAATGCGTGAACACAGGTTTTTTTACCACTTTATATTGGGAATTGGAATATTTGTATTTTCGCAAGGTTGCTCATTAATGTCTAAAAGGCCGGGATATGCAGCAACGGCAGCAATCTTGGGAATTATTATGCACAATGCAAGTGTCCATAAAATATTTGAAAGAATTTTCAAATATAGTGCTCACAAAAATGCAAAAGCTGCAATGATAATTTCTTTAATTTTAATTGCCATTATAAGTTATTTTATAAGATTAGGATTCATACTTTTCGTATTATTGGATTTTGCTTCTATAATTTTATTTACGGCTGCAGCATTAATATATTCAAAATTTGAAAATCGACAGGAGTAAAAAATGCTTAAAAGATTTATAGCTTATTATAAACCGGTGAAAATAATTTTTATTACCGACATGATTTGTGCATTTGCAGTAGCAGTATGTGATTTGTTTTATCCCATGATAACAAGAAACATAATAAACATCTATGTACCGAATCAAGAATTTCAGCTTATGATAAAATGGCTTGTTGTATTAGGATTCATATACATTCTTAAATTCGGACTTAATTATTATATTACATATTACGGTCATATTATGGGAGTAAAAATGCAGGCTCATATGAGAAAAGACATATTTGAGCATCTGCAAGACCTGCCCTTTGTATTTTTTGACGAAAACAAAACGGGAACATTATCATCCCGAATAATAAATGATTTAATGGATATTTCAGAACTTGCTCACCACGGACCTGAGGATTTATTCATATCTTTGGTGATGCTTATAGGCTCTTTTATTATGTTAAGCACAATCAACCTGCCTCTTTCATTGATTGTATTTTCAGCAGTTCCTCTTTTGTTAATTGTTGCAATGAAGCTTAGACTCAAAATGGAAGATGCCTTTATGGAAACAAGGGTTACGATAGGTGAAGTTAATGCAACCATTGAAAACAGCATATCAGGAATAAGAGTTTCCAAAGCATTCAGCAATAAGGAAAATGAAATTGAAAAATTCGAAAAAAACAACAGCAGATTTCAGGAAGCAAGAAGAAAAGCCTACAAGGTAATGGCAGAATTTCATGTCGGCTCTTCATTTATAATTGACATTTTAAATATTGTTGTTTTAAGCTCGGGAGCCATATTCTTTTTTATAGGGATAATCAACTTTGGAGATTTTGCAGCGTTCTTATTGTATACGGGGAACTTTTTAAACCCTATACGAAAATTAGTCAACTTTGTTGAGCAGTATCAATCGGGCAGCTCAGGATTCAAACGATTTATCGAAATAATGGACAAGGATGTCGAAAAAGATGACCCTGGCGCTGCAGACATTTATGATGTAAAGGGTGAAATAAGTTTTGATGACGTCTCTTTCGCTTATGATGATAATAAAGAAATATTAAAGGATATAACATTTGATATTGAAGCAGGCAAGACGGTTGCCATTGTTGGCCCATCGGGAGGAGGCAAGACAACCCTTTGTCATTTAATACCGCGTTTTTATGAGATAGAAGAGGGAAGTATCAGCATTGATAATATTGATATAAGAAAGTTTACACGAAAATCTCTCAGAAAGAACATAGGAATTGTTCAGCAGGATGTATTCTTGTTTACCGGAACTATTCTTGAAAATATTCAATGCGGTAAACTCGATGCCACCAAGGAAGAAGTATACAAAGCAGCCAAAAATGCCAACATCCATGATTTTATAATGTCTTTGCCTGAAGGGTATGACACTTATGTGGGTGAAAGAGGAGTAAAATTGTCGGGAGGACAAAAACAAAGAATTTCCATAGCTCGGGTATTTCTTAAAAATCCGCCTATAATAATATTGGATGAGGCAACCTCCGCTCTTGATAATGCAACCGAGTTTTTGATACAAAAAGCTTTGGATGAATTGTCAAAGGGACGAACCACGATAGTTGTAGCTCATAGATTATCAACAATTAAAAATGCCGATGAAATTATAGTATTAACAGACCAAGGCATACAGGAAAAAGGAAGACATCAGGAGCTTTTGGATAAAAAGGGTATGTATGCCGGATTATACAATTCACAATTCATAAATCAATAAGGAGAGATAATGAAAATAACAATAATAGGTCATTGGGGTGGATTCCCGAAGGCTAATGAAGCAACTTCAGGATATTTGATTGAACATGATAATTATAAACTCCTTTTAGAATGCGGCAGCGGAGTTGTAAGCTCCCTGCAGAAAATTACGGATATAAAGAACATCGATGCTGTATTGATAACGCATTATCATTATGACCATTGCTGTGATATAGGACCCTTGCAGTATGCAATACAAATCAAGACGCAGCTTAAGGAAATTAATGCTCCACTGCCCATTTATGCACCGACGGGAGAATTCTTTAATCTCCTTAAGTGGGAAAATTACACTTACGGCATAAGTTTTGAAGAAAACAGCAATTTAACTCTGGGACCATTTGAAATAAGCTTTATTAAAAATATTCACCCTGTTGAAGCATACAGCGTTAGAATAAAATGCGGCGATAAAGTATTTTCATTTACTTCGGATACTTCATATTTTGAAAACTTGGCAGAGTTTTTTTCAAACTCTGATTTATTGATTTGCGAATGCAGCTTTTATTCAGATATGGACGGATTAAAGGCAGGACATCTTAACAGCTCTCAAGCAGGAATGCTTGCAGAGAAGGCAAATGTAAAGAATCTTATACTTACCCACCTTCCTCATTTTGGCGATTTAAATAATTTATTGACTGAAGCAAAGGAATTTTATAAGGGTGAAATTGAATTAGCATCATATATGATGGAGATAGATATATAATACTCTTAGGGAAGTGAAACCATGATAGCAATAAAAGGCAGACGAAAATGCGCAAATTGCGGCAAAAGATATAATTATTCATATGCGAAAGGCGAAGAAGCTTCAAAGAAAGCCAAATTTAAGGGTAAAGAGGAAAATTTAAGCACTGTTACAAATGTAAAAGTGCTTTCCCTACATACCTTCGAAGTAACCGCTACCTGCCCGGAATGCGGCTATGAAGAAGTGTTCATATATAATGATTAATAAAGGTATTTAACCTTAATAATAACATAAAAGAATCTCATACGTATAATATACCAAATAATTATTTGGAGGATGTACGATGAGATTCTTTTATGGTGAAAGGAATATATTAAGGGCTTTAGAAGAAGCTGATTTTTGGAAGAAGCAGGAAAGTGAACATGTTGATGTTATTTTAGAAATAGTTCCTGACTTAGAAGAAGAATATATTCAAAAATTAGAAGAATATCAAGAAATATTCAATTCTACACACGGAAGAATAGTCCAGCTCGTGGAAACAGCTGTAAATTGTCACAACATATTATCTCCCGAATTACAGAGGGATATTATTAATATAATTAATTTAGCAGTAAGACAAAGCCAGGTTTTCATTGACTTTATAGGTATGCTGCTAAGAGACAGCAAAGCCGTTACAAACAATCCTACGGCGATAATTGTTCTTAATCACATAAGAAGAGAATCGGAATACTTCGTAGGAATCGTAACTGCTTTCTTAAACAGCTCTTGTGCTAATAATGGCAGATATTATAATGATACGGGATTTCAAAGATAAGTGACAAAGCAATTATAGGGATTAAAAAGAAGGACTTATTACAGGGGATGGGATATATAAGAAGGCATAAAAAATGGGCGGGGTTAGCGTCACAAGAATGATAATAACTCCGTCCGGACAAGTAAAAGTCTTTATCTCTTAACAATATATATCAGAAAACTCGATTTTAGCCCTTTCTACAATATTATTGACTGAGGTGTTTTCAATATTAAATTCTGATGTCTCGGGTGTTGTCATGCAGGGAATTTCAACAATGAATTCACTGCCCTTGGAAGGCTGGCTTTTTAAATATATATTCCCATTGAGCTTATTTACTAATAATTTAACTAAGGAGAGGCCTATTCCGCTACCTTCATTCTCTCTTCTTAATGACTTGTCCACCTTCTCAAATCTGTTAAATATGTTTTTCTGCTTATCAACCGGTATGCCGATTCCATTATCTTTTACTGAAATACTGATTCTTTCATTCATATCATGCACCGATACTAATATTTTACCGCCCCTCGGCGTAAATTTAATAGCATTAGATAAGAGATTCAGCAAAATTCGTTCAATATAATCCGGGTCGCATGATATTACCTTTTCTTCAATATCTGTATCAAAAATGATATAAATATTTTTGCACTTAGCATAATCTAAAACAGAAAAAGTAATTAATTCCGCAAAATTTACTATATCTAAGTTTTTTCTGTGAATTTCAAAATAATTAGCATCAATTTTCGTTATATCAATTAAATTGCTTATTAGTCTTACTAATCTTAGAGAATTTTGTTTTAAAAATTTTAAATACTTTTCTTCTTTTTCATAAGATGTACATTTTGCTAACTCCATCATTTGTACTGTCCCTAATATGACATTTAAAGGAGTTCTTAATTCATGAGAAATGTTGGCAAAAAACTCCGCCTTAACTTTATTGTATTCCAATGCTTTATTTAGTTGTTTATCCTTAATTACCAATTCAATATTTGTTATTAATTCTTTTTTATTTTCGTTATTGATAATTGTATAACTGTGATTTTTGATAACTTCCGCATATTGCAGCTTGTCCGTTTTATTCTCGTCATATAAACACAAAGCAATGAAGGGTAATTCCGGCAACATTTTATTTATTTTATCCTCATAATGAGCAAAGGTTCTGTAATAACATTTTTCCAGCCAAGATGTGTCACCGACAGCTCTAAGTCCTTCATAGCCTAGTTTTGTAGATTTTGTGACACATTCAAGCCAATGTTCATTAACTCTTATTTCATTAAAACTATTATTGGTTAAGTACCAATCAACATGTGGTTCTAACAACAACTGCCCTGCCTTAATATAACTATCCGCATTGTTGATATACTTTTCTAAATAACTTTTTATTTCTTCTTCATTTGTGTTGTTTGAATAAACCCATACACACAATTCATTGTTTAATAAACCTGCTCTTATATAAGGGCAACCGATACTAAAAAAATCATCCTTGGATTCATAAAATTGAGCTATGTGAGTTCCCCAAAAAGCTTCACCAATTACTTCTATACCTGTATCCCTAAGTTTCTTATCCATTTTATACTCCCAAATTTATCAACAATATATTTAAATAAAAATTTAGGAAGATTAACAGGTATTCCAGATTACTTCAATATTTGCATAGACTTTTCTACTTAACATGTCAATTCGGTGTTTCAATCTCCTTTCTTCTATCATAAATGTAATTAAATAAGATGTCTTTTTTATTTTCCAATTTGCCTTCAATAACTTTATTTAATACATCATTTAATACTATTCCTATATTCTTGCCTTTCGGCATACCTGAATCAATAAGGTCCTGGCCGTTGATTGCTAATGTTTTTAAGCTGTAACACTGGTTAGTTTCAATAATTTCTTTCATGATTACTTCGGACTTGGCCAACTCTTCATACTCATAATCAAACAATGCCTTTTTAATATTAATAAGATATTTTAGATTTACATGATTGATTTTATTGAGCCATCTCTTAATATTCACCCGGTCGGGGTAAATTTTTTCATCAATATTTTCAGCAAGCAACTTAACTGTTTTAACAGTCTTGTTGTCATATTTTAAATTCATAAGTATCTTATCAGGCGAATCAATTTCATACAAAAGCACAGTTAGTCTCAAAACCAGAGAATTTAACTTCTTCATTGCCTTTAAACGTTGCTCAAATTTTTCCTTTGTTAAATCTCTAATTTCAGGCAGAAAAACTTCAATTACATCTCTGTATTCCAAAAGAATATTTTGAAAATTACTTCCCATTAACAGCTTATTTAATTCAATATTAATTCTTTCCTTAGAAATATTATTTAGGAGATTTTTGTTTCCGTAAATACTGCATGATGTATTCTCATCAATGTCAAAGTTCAAAACGGAAGCAAAGCGCAATGCTCGTAAAATCCGCAAACCGTCCTCATTGAATCTTTCATCTGAATTCCCCACGCATTTTACAATTTTGTTTTTTATATCATCGAGTCCTCCGAACAAGTCGATTACTCCATTTTTGTTATAAGCAAGAGCATTAATCGTAAAATCTCTCCGCTTTAAATCAAATTCAATTTTATCCGTAAACAAAACATTATCGGGGCGCCTGTTGTCACTGTACTCCCCGTCAATTCTGTAAGTTGTAATTTCAATCTGCATTTTATTTATAATTACTGTAATTGTACCGTGTTTTATACCTGTTTCTATGGTTCTGTACTGACTAAAACACAGCAGTATTTCTTCCGGCTTTGCTGATGTGGCAACATCCCAATCGGAAGGAACTTTGCCCATGATGCTGTCCCTGACGCATCCCCCTACTATATAAGCTTCAAAGCCGTTTACATGCAATATATTTAATGCAGTTTCAACTTCCTTTGGCATTTTAATAAGCATAAAATCCTTCTTTTTACCTTTTTATATAATTATAACCAATCCTGTAATTTTAACAAGGAAAAAATGTCGAAAAAAAATAAAATTTCCAAATATTTTGTTGGATTTTGTGATTTGAATTTATAAATTATATTATTTTAAATGTTAGTTATAATAATAAAAAGGATATGGTATCATGAATAAATTTGAAAAAATATCAGCTATGATTAATAATACTCCCATGCTGGAAATTTCTTTAAAATATCAAGGACTCCGGCGAAAAGTATACGCTAAGGCGGAATACTACAATTTTACTGGCAGCATTAAAGACAGGATTGCTTACAATATATTAAAATACTCCTATGAAGCAGGCTTAATTAAAAAGGGAGATATAATTGCTGAGGCATCAAGCGGCAACACCGGAATTGCATTTTCTGCCATGGGGGCATTTTTAGAAAATCCAGTACATATTTTTATGCCGGATTGGATGAGCGAGGAAAGAAAAAAACTATTGGAAAGTTTCGGTGCAACAATCCACTTGGTTTCAAAGAAAGATGGCGGTTTCAAAGGCTCTGTCGAATCAGCCGATAAATTCGGAGCTGAAAATAATGCCTTTTTACCCCATCAGTTTTCAAATCTCTTAAATGCGGAAACCCATTATAAAACAACAGGAGCTGAAATTTTAAGACAACTTGAAGCAATTGGCAAAAAACCGGATGGTTTTGTTGCAGGAGTAGGTACAGGAGGGACCATCATGGGAGTGAAAAATGCTCTGCAAGAAAAATACCCCAAATGTAAGGCATTCCCTCTTGAGCCAAAACAGTCGCCCGCCATGTCATCAGGCGATATGGTTTCAGGCTTTCATAGAATTGATGGAATAGGCGACGGGATGATTCCCGAAATCGTTAAATTAGAGCAGCTGGATAATGTAATTCGCGTCGATGACGGTGATGCAATCAACATGGCAAGACAGCTGGCTTTAGAGTTAGGAATCGGTGTGGGTATTTCTTCCGGTGCCAACTTAATCGGCTCCATAATAGCACAAAACATTCTCGATAATAAGGATGCAGTTATTGTGACTGTTTTTGCTGATGATAACAAAAAGTATTTATCTACGGAGCTTATGAAAGAACAAAAAGTAAAGCCTGATTATATATCAAAGGATGTTGAACTTATTGATTTTAGAGCAATAAAATAAACTTTCGGAGGCGGTGCCTTTCGCGGTGCCTGGCACCGAAAATGGCACCGAAAAATTGTTCCCAAAATTATTTGGAGTTTACATAATAAAACCATGATGGGTATTCTTTTTCATCAAAAGATTTAAAATTTATATCTGCCTCTTTCAATTTTGCAGCATAATTTTTTGCTACATTTAAATATTTTTTGTACTCTTCAATACTATCCGAATGTATTTCCTTCACAGCCTTTGTATTATTGTTACCAACAAACTTTAAGCTTTCTTTTGCACCGAAGTTTTCTACGACACTAAAAGGCTTGTTATAAGACTTGTGAGACCAGCTGCCGGTTTTCATATCCAAGATATATTCATTAAGAAAGAGATATCCGTTTTCAGCAATAAACTTAATTGCATCACATATGAAATCAACTTCATCTTCGCTCATTATATAATGGATATTAAATCTTATCCAACCCGGTTTAATGGAGATAAATCCTTTTTTAATAAAATATCTGAAAATATTAGAAGTTTCTTCACTTATGTCCAATAACCTGTGCCCGTAAGGAGCTGCGCAGGCACATCCTGCTCTTGTTTGTATGCCGAATAAATCATTTATCAATTTGGCAGCAAATTTAGGGTGTAAATATTTATCCATATGTTTTATTTTTATTGAAAATATCGGCAACCTGCTGTTTGTGTCAAAAGGACCTAAAATTTCTACATTCTCTATGGACATTAGTCTTTGAAAAACTTTTTTTGTATAATATTTTTCTTTTTCTTCTATTTTGTCCATCCCTATTAAATCCTTTAATTCCATAATCAACGCAGCTTTGAATATTTGAATTATCCCCGGTGTACCGGCCATTTCTCTCAATTGAACATTATCTATATAATCATAGGCATAGGGACTGACATAGCTTACTGTTCCGCCACCGGATACTGTTGGAGGAAGAGAATGGTCATATATTCTTTTATTGATTACCAATATGCCTGAAGAGCCGGGTCCTCCCACAAATTTGTGAGGCGCCAAATATATAGCATCAAAATACTCCATTTCATTTTTGTTCATGTTTATTTCCACATAAGGTGCACATGCAGCAAAATCAAAGCAAGCATAAGCATTGTTTTCATGCAGGATTTTTGCTATCTCATAAACAGGTGTAATTATTCCCGTTACATTTGAAGCTGCAGAAAAAGAGCCTATCTTAATCCTATTTTTATACTTTTTGTCGGTTAATCTATCTTTTAGTTCTGCCAAATCAATTGTACCATACGATTTTAAACCTATTTCAACTACTTCAGCTATACCTTCTTCCCACATAAGTATGTTTGAATGATGCTCATAAGGCCCAATAAACACTACAGGCACATGTTTTAAACGGTCTTCTTCATAAATAATTTCATCAATACCCTTATTGTTTTTATAATATTCCTTAATAATATTATTTACGGTTTTTTTAGTGGCAGGGGGAATATATAGACCCATAATTTTTGCAAGGCATTCTATAGCTCCGGTTGCACCGGTTCCGGATGGTATTACATAACAATTTTCTCCTCCGTTTACATGAGCTTTAATAATTTCTTCCGACTTATGGAGAATTTTAGTCATAACCTCTCCGGTCATGTCATCCTCAGTATGGGTATTTGCATATGATTTCTGTATTTCAAGCAAATATTTTTCAATGAAATTCAAACCTCTTGCAGAAGCCGTAAAGTCAGCATAGGTCAATAATCTTTCACCATAAGGAGTTTCAAACTTAAAAGCATTTCCAATTAACTCATTTCGTAATATTTCAAAAGAAATCATAAATTACATCCTTTTCTTAATTTATCTTATTATAACCAAAATTATAAAAAAAGTTCAAAACCGGAGTTTTGAACTATCTTGACAAGGAAAAATTAAGTTTAATGACATAATATATTTTATATTATATTATTTCTTCCTCAGCTGTGAGTTTTTTTGCCATCCAATCCTTTCCTTCAATTATACGAGTTACCATCATTGCAGCCACAGTATCTCCTGTAGAGTTTAACCATGTGGCAGGCGGGTCAACCAAGAACCCTATTGTTGCTATTATTGGAAATGCTTCAGGAGGGAATCCATACATATTAACTATAAGCATTTCTCCTATCAGCCCGCCTCCGGGAACTCCGGACATAACAACTCCACCTAATATAGACAGACCGATGGCTGTGAGGTAAGTACCTATTCCCGCAAATTCCTGACCGAATATGCCGAACAAGAATGATATTTTTAATATTGATGATAAGACTGTTCCATCCATATGTGCAGTAGCGCCTATAGGAAGTATGATATCACGGATATCTTTTGGCACTCCTATACGCTGGGCAGCTCTTAGTTCCGTGGGAAGTGTCGCAATTGAGCTTTGTGTTGCAATTGATGTTACCGATGGTTCTACAATATTTTTAAAATATGATTTTACCGCTTCCATTCCTCCCGAATAATATGTATATAATGCAAAGAATACAAAGAAATAGAAAACGCATAGAGGATAATAAACTACCATGGCTCTTGCATATGCTCCAAGAAGCTGCGGTCCGAATTCTCCTATCAAACTCGCAAAGTACGCTCCAAGTCCTATCGGTGCGTAAAGCATAATTACACTTATAAATTTCATCATAACTTTAGATAATGCATCTAAAGCCCTTGCTACAATATTGTCTTCTCCTCCTACTGCACTTACACAATAGCCGAAAAGAATAGAAAATACAATTAAGGGCAGCATATTGGAACGTGATAAAATCTTGCTGAAGTCATTCACTGTAATTGCAGAAACGGCTTGGTCAGCAAACGTTAATTTTTCTAATTCTCCGGCGGCTTCTATCTGTATGTTTACTCCTTCTGCAGGAGGATATACACTAACAACAAAGATAATTAAAACAGCTGCAAATAAACCGGTTATTACAAATACTAAAAGCATGTTTCCCAATATCCTGCCAAGACGCCTCATATTGACCATACTGCCTACAGCACTTGCAATTGTAACAAATACTAATGGAGTAACTGCTGTAAACATGAGATTCAAAAATATATCTCCAAAGGGTTTCAATATTACGGCTCTATCACCAAATACAAGACCGATAAAACTACCGATAGCTATTGAAATAATCAATATTACGGAAAACCTGTAGTTTTCCCATACTGTTTTTTTAGATGTACTCATATTATTCTCCTTTAACAATTTTTAAATAATTAAATCTTCATCCATAATTTTTCCGATTGCTACTATGTTAGTATCACCTATAAGAAACAGTTTTTCTATTTTATTGTCTGTTTTTTCAACTTCTATAATCAGTTCCCCACCATCATTTATCATTTTAGCTTGATTATTTTTCAAATAGCCTTTTAGTATTAAGGCAAGGGCTGTTGACGCAGAGCCGGTGCCGCAAGCTAATGTAAAGTCTTCTACCCCCCTTTCATAGGTTTTTACCAATGCCGTATTTTCATCCAGCACCTCAAAAAAGTTTACATTGGCACCCTTTGGAAAGCCTTCGTAATGCCTTATTTTGATTCCTTCTTCACGTAATTTGTTTTCATCCGCCTGCTTAAGGTTATACTTAACTACTGCATGAGGAAGCCCGGGATTGCCTAATTCTATATATGATAATTCATATTTTATTCCGTCTATTTCAATATCATTATATAGATTAATTACTTCCGGATTATTTAGCATAACTTTTACCAAACGCCCTTCTAAAACTTCAGCGCTGACAATTCCTGCTCCTGTTTCAAAAATCATTTTTTTTCCTGCTATATTATTTATATATGCATAGCGAGAAATACATCTTGCTCCATTGCCGCACATTTCTCCTATGCTTCCGTCTCGGTTAAAAAAAAGCATCTTAAAATCCGCATCTCCATCAGGGATATCAACCGCCATCAACCCGTCTGCTCCGATTGATACTTTTCTTTGGCATAGTTTTTTTGCAATGGCAGGTAATTTATCTACAGGAATATTCAACTTCATATTATTAATAATTATAAAATCATTCCCTGCTCCCTGCATTTTGCAAAATTCCATAAGCGCTCACTTCCTTATTTTATACTAGCGATTTCGGTATAACTTCGTTTTCAATCATATGTTCATATGTCTGCCTTTTTACTATTACTTCCGATTTTCCTTCCTTGACCAAGACTGTTGCAGGAAAAGGGTTTTTATTGTAGTTGCTTGCCATAGCATAACCGTATGCTCCTGTTGAAAATATGGCAAGTATATCTCCTCTTTCAGCTAATGGTATATATGCATCCCTTATTAATATATCCCCCGATTCGCAGCATTTTCCGCTTATTGTTACTAAATCGGTGCTTGGCTGAGATGCTTTGTTAGCAATAACACATTCATACTTTGCCTGGTATAATGCGGGTCTTATATTGTCGGTCATTCCGCCGTCAACGGACACATATTTTCTTATACCTTCAATATCCTTTATAGTGCCGATTGTATAAAGTGTTATTCCGGCCTCTCCTACAATACTTCTGCCCGGCTCGATAACAATTTCAGGTCTTTTGATATCCATTCTCTTTGAAAACTCTTCAATTTCCGCCATCATGGGGTCTAAAAAATATGCATAGGGCTTCTTATCATCAGCATCTGTATACCTTATTCCAAATCCTCCGCCGACATTTAATTCTTGTGTTACATAATTATATTTATCAATTGTGTCTTTTATTAATTTTAATGAAATTTTTAATGCTTTTAAATGTGATTCATTGTTATGAAGCTGTGAGCCTACGTGAAAATGAAAACCCAGAAAATTTATGTAGGGTGAATTAATTGCTTTTTCAATTGCAGGAAATATAACATCATCATCCAACGGAAATCCAAACTTGGAATCCTTTTTCCCTGTAACTATATAATCATGAGAATCACTTTTAACACCCGGAGTTATTCTGTAAAGAATATTTGTCTTTTTCCCTTTTTTCTTACAAATATCTTCAATAATTCCCAATTCATCAAAGCCGTCCACAATTATTCTTCCAATATTGTAATCTATTGCAAGCTCTAATTCTTCAATTGATTTGTTATTGCCGTTAAATTCAATTCTTTCTGCAGGAAAATCGGCCTTTATTGCTGTGTACAGTTCTCCTCCCGATACTACATCCAAACAAAGGCCTTCTCTTTCAATTATCTTGCACATAGCAAGAGTTAAAAATGCTTTTGAAGCATATGCAGCCCTTGTTCTTTCATACTTGTTTAAAAATGTATCTTTTATTTCTTTGCACTTATCGACCATTGCCGTTTCACTCATCACATACAGCGGCGTCCCATACTTGTTTGCCAATTCAACCGTATTGCATCCGTCAAAATACAATGTATTACCTTTAATTTCTCGCACCATATTATCTCCTTATAAATTTTGTGTTAGTATTAAAAATTATAACGCTTTATATAATAATTATGCAATATTATAAGCAGCCTTTACCTTTAAATCAAGATAAATTATTGAAATAAAAAAAACGGCTCTATAAATCAAAAATAAAAACCGTATTTCTATGTTTACAATAGTATTAATGAAGGAATTCAATTCATATAATTAAAAAGAATCCTTCTTTTTCAGATACTCTGATAATTTACGTTCATCTTCTATTTCTAAATGCTTTTCTCCGGCTAATGATTCAAGATGATGCAAAAATTCATGTTTGACAACTGACCTGAGTTTATTCTTGAGCCTGTTTCTTGAAAGATTACCATAAAGCCTTTCGACAGAGCCATAGTATACAATTATATACCTTCCTGAAATCATTTCGTTGCGGTATTCACCCATCACATAAAGATCATTATCAACGCTTTTTTTATGATATTTTACTTGGGGCAGCAAAATAATACCTCCGTTAAGGTCTTTGTAAATTTCAGGAGGTAACTCCTCTGCTATTTCATCCAATATAATTTGTACTTCTTCTATTGACGCCATAACATTCCCTTTTCATAAAAATAAGATGATAAGTTGTTTCACCCATATGTTTAATTTCATTATACCATTCATAAATAGATATGTAAAATAATAAAAAAGTATACACTATGGCGTGTATACAAATCTGAGAAAAAAGTTTCTAATATTTTTTGGCGGAGAGCAAGGGATTCGAACCCTCGATACAGTTTCCCGTA
>ENA-UPXM01002753-UPXM01002753.1-activated-sludge-metagenome-genome-assembly--contig:-NODE-2753-length-20189-cov-6.584484_pt1 | contig 20189 bp, 17 predicted proteins | sample MGYA00238178_ERZ772708 | MGnify/ENA primary metagenome ERZ772708 (study PRJEB29002, sample SAMN05720212) | activated sludge metagenome | isolation source: anaerobic digester from wastewater... | reverse complement strand
TAAAATCTGACCGCTTCCCTTTCCGATCACGGATCGGCAATGATCGTGGAATGGAAGAATATTTCATTTACATTCATCATCCTGAACGGATCCATGCCGAAACGGTTGTTGGCAAGATCGTTCCTGTCATCCTGGTCCTGCGTCATGACAAGGGTATTCAACGGATCGAACGCGTTATCCTCTTTGTTTTCCCTGCGGTCCCTGAAATATGCCTCGCTCTCCCTCTTGCCCATGCCAAGCACAGCCACGCCATCGGATATGTCGTCCGGGGCGTCAAGGATCTCCTCGTCCGTCATGCGCTTGAGCTGCGCAAGAAACTCTTCGGGCCTTCTTGGCCTCGTGAACCACAGCTCCTGTGTGTCGCGCGTCACGGCAATGAACTCAGCCGCGAAGTCTTCGGGAGACCGCACGGCAATCACAAGCTCACTGTCCGAGTCCGACAGCGACGCAGTGCTGCTGCCGCCTGACACTATGCGGCCAAGCCATGTGTTGAGGCGCTGCAGTGCGGGAGGAAGGCATGAAGACACAGTATCATCGTCCGGAAGGATATCGGGGAAGCCTATTGAACCTCCGGGATAGAGCTTATACTCCAGGAGCTTCGCTATAATAAAGGATTCGTCGAGAGTCCTGAGAAGAGGCTCGTCAGGACGGTGAAAAACGTTCAGGGCTGAAATATATCTGTCCGAGAGCGACCTTTTGGCTCCCGAATACCTGAGAAGCGCGGTTCCTATATATGTACCCTCGACCTGAATGTCGTCCAGGTCCTTGAGTGTATACTCGCCTGATCTGCCGCAAAGGGCAAATACTGCACTGAGTCTCTCCTTCTGCTGTCCCGGGCCCTTTGAAGCAAGCAAGGCAATGCTGTAGCCGGGGTGGATAAACACAGTGATCCCGTCGGGATCGGTGTCAGGGTTCCTCATATAGCCGATACACCACTCTGTGAACCTGCTGTATATCGTTGAAAGATGACCTGCTGAGCCTGTGTTCATATGATTGTCTTTATCTCCTGTCATTTATTCTTAATACCATTATATGAATTTGGATAGGTGTAAACAAGCATAGTCAGCACATTTCATTATTATTTACTTATATATAATATTATTGTGTATTCTGTATTGTTATTGAAGTTTTACTATTCTGAATATGAAGAATTTGCCAATATTCCTTGTATTCCGTCATAATAATTGGTATATTAAATGTTACGGGTAAGTTGTACTTCTCCTGGCGGGACAAAACAGGCTAAAAAAGACAGTCCTGTTCCATTTCCGGATAATTCCCCGCAGAAAACCGACTTTCCACAAAAATCTGAATAATTTACACCATCAAACTGGAGGTTTGATTAAAATGACTGCAGTTTTACAGAAGGACTATGCCGTTATCGACAGAATATTCACTGAGGAGATAGAAAAATATCCCCTTAACCTTCTCAAGATCACGGGGGTAAGTCCTGAGATCACGGATGTTGATACGGTGCTTGACACCCTTATGCACGATAACTTTTCGACTATGGCCGACATATCTACGGACCCCAACGCGAACGTCGGTTCAACGACCTTTGCCACGGTGCTCCAGGAATGCCAGAAGGGCGCCATGAAGCTCCACTTCCTTAAGGAGATATTCAGAAAAGCATATGTAATGTGGGACGAAGATACTGCAAAGAGGATACTTAAAAAAGAGATAGAGGGACAGCTCTACTTCAGCGACCTCCATCTCTACGGCGCGCCTTATTGCTACAATTATTCGGCGGGCGTTCTTATGTTCAAGGGCCTGCCTTTTATCCCGAGAATACCGTCCGTGCCGGCATCCCATGCCGATACATTTATCCAGCACGCTGTGCAGCTGATCATGTACGCTTCGAACCATCAGTCCGGTGCATGCGCGCTCACGGGATTCTTTGTGGCGCTTTCCCATTATCTTAAAAAGGACGGGATCACAAACAGGAAAACTATCATTCAGCTCTTCCAGAAATTTACCTATTCTGTGAACCAGCCGGTTCGCTTCTCGGCGCAGACGCCCTTCCTTAATCTCTCTGTTTTTGACAGGAATTACCTGGACAGTCTCTACGGCGGTTTCAGGTATCCTGACGGCAGTCTCATGGATCCGGAGGCCGTAATAGATCTCCAGAAGATGTATGTGGAGTGGTTCATGGACGAGATGAAAGAGAAGGGAATAATCTTCACCTTTCCGGTCCTTACAGTCGCGGTACTGCTTGACAAGGAAACCAGGAAGCCGCTGGATATGGAATTTTTTGAATGGGCCACAAGGGCCAATGCCGCTTACGGAACGCTCAATTTCTACCTGTCGGACCGCGCGGGATCCCTTTCTTCCTGCTGCCGCCTGAGCAACGACATCGATCTGCTGCAGGAGCTGGGGTACATCAACTCCTTCGGTGCAGGAGGCGACGGGGTCGGATCGACCGGAGTCGTCACCGTAAACCTTCCCCATGCCGTATGGCAGGCACAGAAACAGGGACTTCCGTTTGAAGATGTTCTGAAGGAGGCCGTACAGGATGCACAGAGGTCTTCTTATATAAGAAACAAACTTGTAAGAGAGAATATCTTAAAAGGATTCCTTCCGCTTTACGACCACGGGTTTATAGACATCAACAGCCAGTACTGCACTGTAGGCATTTGCGGGATGTATGAAGCAGCCAGGGGCCTGGGAGTCGTATCGGGCACGCTGCAGAAGGATAAGATAGAGAGTTATGAAAAATTTGCGGTAGATACCCTGAATATAATAAACAACCTCAATATGCAGGCGGCCAGGGAGTACGGCGTGCCTTTCAACCTTGAGCAGGTGCCGGCGGAAGGTCAGGCAGTCACCCTTGCCGCAAAGGACCGCATGCAGGGGCTTCAGTCCGATCTCACCATGTACTCGAACCAGTGGGTCCCGCTTGCCGAGAGCAACGTAGATCTCTTTACCAGGATCAAGCTCGCGGGAACTCTTGACCGTGCATGTTCGGGCGGAGCCATACTACATATAACCACAGGCACTAAGGTGTCGGCTGAGGTCCAGAAACGTCTTCTGCTCTACTGCGCAAGGATGGGCGTTGTATACTGCGCGCTCAACTACACGCTGTCGAAGTGCCGAGCATGCGGAAGCATAACGTCCGCGGACATCTCGCTCTGCCCGGAATGCGGGGGGACCGATCTTGAGGTCTACACAAGGGTCGTTGGCTTCGTTACGCCTGTCAAGCAGTGGCATGCGACAAGAAGGGACGAGTTTCACCGCCGCAAGCGCTACTCGGACCTTGACGCAAGACAGAAGGAAATGGTCGAGATAAAGGACGGGGGCACTCTGCCCGAAGCCATTGCGGACGGAGTGACGATTCCTGTGGCAGTTGCGATCTGAAACGCGCCTATTTTACAGGCGCGGGGGGAGGGGGAGACCCCTCCCTTTTTGTGTTCCGATAACTGTATTTTACAGATATTAATGATATTTGTCTTGTTTAAGCATAAATGAATTTCGTATAATTATAACAGCAGGAAATACTATTCAAATGGCAGGTGCGGCGAATGGAAACGGGATCAGCGGGGAACGCCCCCGCCCTTCAAATAGTCTCCGGACTCAGGACGGATGATATCGCAGCCTCCGCGATACTGCACAGGTTTGTGCAGCTCTCGGGCAGGCCCGCGGCATTCCCGTTCTTTATTTCCCGCACCGTAAGTCCCGCGTCATGTCCCCATCTTTTTAAGGCGTCGCTCGGGTTCAGGCGCGTCACCGTAGGCTTGTCGCTTGATGCCGTACTCTTTACCCAGCTTGAAAAAGAGGGAGTCCCCTTTCCTGTCTACTGGGACAACCAGGGCGATTCGCTCAGGTACCGGGGACTGTCTGGATGTTCCGTCACTTCGGGTGAATCCATCTGCGCCGCCGTAGTCTCAAGGCTTGAAAAGAACATAGCTTCTGGATATCTTTCGGACTGGATGGACAAAGACGCATTTCGGATGTTTATCTCTAAATATACAGATATATTGGAACTGATCGCATCTTCGATGAACCTTCAGACTTTCCTGAGGGATACGAAGAGCGGTTCCAGGATAAATGCGATACCTTATATATATTCACCGGCTCAGATATTTATGGCGCTGGCATATTCGCCCGAAAAGTTTTTTGAAATGCTGGAATCGCAGGCTGTGACACTTTACCTTGAAGATTCCGCTGAGAGGATAGAGAGGGCGGGAGGCCTTATTATCCCCTCTCAGATATCTGACCGCTACAGGATAGGCTGCATTACCGGGGGAAGCCTATGGGAATCCGACTATGAGAACGCCTGTGCCTCTTACCTGCGGTACAGCGCAGACGCGGACCCCGAAAAATATGACGCTGTAGCTCTGGTAGTCTGGGATCCGTTTGTCAGCGGACAGGTCTCTCAGATAAGGCTCAGGACCCTCAGGTCCGAGGCGGGTGCTGTTGCGGAAGAGATGGGAAGCATTTTGGGACGCAGGAACATAAGGATAGAGAAAGAATCGAAGAACAGGGTCAATGTTCACATAAGGCATCTCAAGGACCGTTTTGCGGGACGGGAAAAGATCGTAAACAGGCTCATAGTTCCCGCCGCCGAAAGGGCATATGCGAAACGGATGGAAGAAACAAGCGGGGCCTCTTTTATAGGAGAGGCCGCAGGATATAAAAAGACAGAGCTCAAATACAGCGAAAAAGCTGAAAGGATCAAAAATGCGAAGGAAAAGGCTCCGACAGAGCCTATATCGGGAGGGTTAAGAGAATGCTTGGAAACAGCAAGACAGGACAGGTCAGCGGACTTCTGATCCGCAACTGGGTACCTACATTCGTAGACAGGTTTTTATCTGACAACAACGAGGGTGCCGCCGGGCTCGAGTTCGGGATCAAAACGCTCATGCGGTCCAACCCCAACATACTCCGAGTCGTAGTCAACTCGGGTGTTTCGGTAAAGAGGATACCGAGGCTGTGCCGCAATTTCAGCGATTTTGACGTGCGGGAAGTCCACCTCCCCAGGTGGTTCATCCTGGATTTCCTTGTCATGACGCCTAATTCGCCGGATCCGGCAGCTGTGACATTCGTGCAGGTCGCGGCGGCGGACGGCGGTTCGGCCAGGCAACAGGTATTCATCAACAGGAACATGATCAAATCTTCGGACAAGCTTCCTGAAAAGGAATTCTGGGAGGAGATGCGGTTCGCGCTTTCCAAGCTCGGACTTGAGGAATTCTGGTCAAAAGTATCCGGCATTATAAAGCCGAGCTGGGGAGTGCTTGAAAAGGGACGTTACGGCACGCTTTATATATCGGAACAGGATTTCCACTTCTGCTATCTTCCCCATGACATATCGGTGCTGCCTGACGGCATAGACCAATTCGACCTCACAAGGCTCGAGGTGCTGCTTGAAGATACCGGGCTCCAGAGCAAGGAGTTCATCAAGCCAAACGCCACCCGCGACTATATTATAAGGACAGTCAGCCATCTCGGGGACACAGGCGGGCACAACATACTCGCAGGCGCGGACGAACGCGAAGAGAGGGAAGCATACGAGAGCAGGAAACTGTAACAGCGGCTTTACGACACGGCATATGCGGGGGCGGGCTTTCCGCCCCTCTTTTTTTGTCTTTAACATTATATTACGTTCCTGTATTTAAAAACTGTGCGATATTTTTATATAAGACTTTTTATTTTTGTGAACGTTGTTTAATGTTATTTTTTTTGTTATGATCTTAATATGAATATTTCAACTGAAGAATTTATGAAAATATTGTATGCGCCGCTGCTTGAGCATGCTGATGACTTTGCCCTGTCAAAGCTCTATCTCGGGGCCCTGGGATCGCATGAGCGCATTATGCAGGACGGCAAAACCATGCAGATGTGGCATAATATGGTCGATTTCGACCACTTTATATCGGACATAAACGTTTTCTCCTCTCAGCTCCCCCACAACATCAACTATACGGTTACCCCGCGTACCCGTCCCGAGTCCAAGAAGCCCTATGTTGCGGGATCCACGTGTTTTTGGGCCGATATAGATGATTTCCTCTATTACAGGTGGAAGCAGGTAAAATATCCGAAGCTTGTCAATACCTGGCTTGAACCGAATATTGCGGTCAACTCAGGCTGGGGTGTACACCTCTACTGGCTGTTTGACGACTTCGTCCCCTTTGGAGACGGAATGGGCATTGCTATAAATGCGGAACAATTTAATAAGTATATGAAGATACTTTCCTGGTATCTGAGTGCAGATCTTGCCACAGCGGAACATCTGCTCCGGGTGCCGGGCACGTGCAATTGCAAGTCGAGCCCCTACAAGCTGACTGAGATACATATGCTCAGCGCAAGGAGAAGGCGGTTTTCAGATCTTGCGGCAGACCTTGATTCCGGCATACGGGGAATAATGGAATCGGAGAGAACACCTGCAGCTGTAAAAAACACGATCGCAGCGATGTTCAGAAAGAGCGGCAATACTGCTTCTGACAAGACATACAATAATCAGGCGGCGGATGTGAAGAGCGTCGCGTCAGCTGTTGAGGCATTAAAAGCCCTGTCAGGGGAATGCCGGCTGTTTGAGAAGGCATTTTATGCGCCCGATGAGCTGAGCTACCGCGCATGGTTCAGCGCAGGCGCAGCCATTCAACATGCTGTAAGGGACCCGCAGCTTGCCCGGGAAATATTTTATATAATATCCCTGCCGGGAAACAGCAGCGCAGATCCTCAGGGAGAGATACACAGGATGTTTGATAATCTGAAAAGCAACAATTACATGCCTTTCGGAGGGGCGAAGATCCCCGAATGTACGGGATGCAAACTTTTTACAGAGGGGAAATGTAATAATATTATTACAATAGTCAGGAAGGCGTTAAGAAATATTAAGTAATGCCGTTACTCTCCGATGTTTTCCGATGTACTGTCCCTTTCTGGTTTAACATTTTTTTCTTTTTCCGGCCCCACACTTTTCTTTTGTACATTCATGCTCTTTTCTGCAGGAGCATATAGTTTTATTGTACGTTCAGCGCCATAATTACTTTTCTTTGTCACTGTAAGCTCCATGTACTTCGGTCTGATCACCGCTCCTGTCGGTTCGCCGCCGAGATCGAGCTTTCCAAAATCCTTGCCCATAAATTCGCCTTCTGCATTTTGAAAATTCCATGTTATGTCTCCGCTTGTTCCCGTATCTGAAATGTTTTGGAGCATTATTTCAGACTTGATCAGTTGGGCGGATTTGACGAGCTCTTTTTCAGCCCTTGCCTCAGAGAGCGAGTTTTCGGCAAGAAAACTGAGCTTCAGTGCAGCTGCAGAGACCGTCGAAATGATCACGAGAGCCACAAGCACCTCGGCAAGGGTAAATCCGCTCCTGCGCGCCATTATCTGACCTCGTACTTCAGTTCCACGGGAGCTCCGCCGCGCTCGACCGTCACGTCGAACCTTGTTCCGCTCATCATAGAATTTATTGCGTTGGTGGCATCTCCAAGGTTCGTTATCGTCACTCCGTTTACCGCTTTAATAATATCGTTCTTTTTGACGCCAACCGAGGCAAGTATGGAGTCATTCGCTATCCTTGCTATTTTCATCCCGCCCTCTCCGGGTATCATCCTGATCTTTGCCAGTTCCTCATAAGGATCCATCAGGAGCTTGTCAACAAGTTCACGCGGAAGTGCGCCTGTAACTCCGGGGCCCGCAGCTTCAACTCCTGTTACGGGCTTGCCGGGTTCCCTGTTCCATACCGAAGGTTTCTTCGTCCTTGGAGCTGTGACGACAGGAGGATTTTTGCCCCCGGCTGATGTAAGGGGCATATAGAGGGCAGTAGTGACGCCGTCTTTTTCAACTAAAACATCCCCTCCTCCTACAGATACCAGCGTGAACCCCATAAATTCCTGTCCTTTCAGCACCAGTTCAGGTCCCGAGCCTCCGTCAAGATAAGCGGCATGCGATGACAGCGTGCCCTCAAGGCTGAGCGACAGAAGCTCTGACTGTGTCTTTGATGTCGTTTCCTGAGCTTTTGTCCCGAAAGGATCGGAGGCGATGAAATCCTTCATGGACCTGTCATTCAAGATGCTTCTTTTCTCGGGCTTGATCTCGCGTAAACTTTCCGCTGCAAGCAGCATAATGTCCGCTGTCCTGCCGTTTATACAATTGGCTGCCATGGCGCATAGGCACCATGCGCAGAGAAATCCTCCGAGAAACGTCAGGGCGGCCGAGAACATGGATCGCCATACAGTGGATTTGCTCATACGTATTTTATTTATAATATTTACAGTCTTCATTTTTTGAGCCTCCACTCGCCTGCCGGATCTTTTTTGAGCGGCAGGGATCCTATCACAGCCAGGGCTTCTGCCACGGTATTTAATTTATCCGGCAGAGTAAATGTCAGGTCGGCGTGCATAAGTTTCCCTGAACTTGAAAGCTCCGCCGTGCCCTTTCCTTTTATATCTCCGTCCACAGAGATGTTCTCTATCAGGATAGAACTGTTTTTTAAGGTCACGTCGGATCTCGCCGATCTCCATGTCACTCCTCCCCCGATCTGTCCCTGCACGGAACCGCTCCCGCCGTATACAGAAAAGCGCTTTTCGTCTCCGGTAAGACTGAACTGCACAGGATCGACTTCGATGTGTGAAATGCTGGCATGAGCCATGGGAGTGGACGCTTTTACGCCACTGAACATGAACTTTGGGGCAAGTATCCCCTCGGACGAGGTCTCTTTTATTTCAAGGTCTATGCCCTTGCTGCCGGCGGCATATACGGCAGATGCGGCGGCATAATCGGCTACCGAATTCCAAGGGAAGAATATGACCGCCCCGAGCAGCAGACCGGCTGCAAATACGCCTGCCGTCTTAACTGTTGTCGGTATTTTCACTAACCTCAGCTCCTATCACAAATGTTGCCTTTATGGAGGCGGGATTCTTTCCTGACGAAATTACCCTGGCCTCACAGCTTTTGACCGACAGTCCCCTTTCTGATATCGCGGAGACAAGCTTTGAAAAGTTTTCCGTGTCGAGTCCGCCGACCTCGAGTATAAGACCGGACGGCGATATGCCAAGCTGGGTTACCTCTTCCTTTATTCCAAGATCAGAAGTTATCTCAGAAATTTCTGTTATTGGTTCCCGGCCGGAATTGCCGTGAGAAGGCGCGGACATTACCCTTTTTGCCGCCGTCATTATTGAAGAGGCTTCGTCCATCCGTTCCCGGAATCCCGCGGATACCGATATTGCAGACCCCATAACGCAGAAAGCGGCGATCCATACGCAGACAGTAAAGGAAAACAGCCTTGCGATATTTGCAAAATCCTTGTGTTCTCTTATCTCGTCAACCATTTTCATCTTGAACCATTCCTTTCAAGAGTTATGGTAAAGCGCATCCCGGCCGAGGGGATCTGCCTGATATCGGACATCTTGGCCGTGAATCCCCTTTGGGTCAGACTGGTCCTGAACTTTTCAGCAGATTCCGCGTCGTCAGCATTGCCCTGTACCTCGGATACTGCAGGACCATACTTAATGCTCTCAACCCTGAGCTTCTTTTCTGATTCGTTGAAAGCGTAAGCAATTGTCCCCAGCGTATCTTCAATAGTCGCCGACGTGCCCTGACCCGGCAGCGACGCCGCCTTTTTCAGCGCAGTCCTTACCGGGGACGCGCTGGGTTCCCCGAATGCCTTAAGGTACACGGCCGACGGAAGGCTTGCAAACCGGTCGCGCATTATCCAGCTGTGTATGAAGAACAGGCAGGCCAATATTAAAAAGATCATCCCGATTCCTGCTGCGGCCTTAAGGACAGTGAACGCCGCGGAAATAAAGGAATCGGCGCCGGCACGGCGTTTTGCAGCTTCCCGCGAAAGAGTGAAGCCCTTTAGCCCCGGCATTGCCAGGATGCTTGCGGCACGCGCGGTTTCAGCCACATGGGGCTCCATTAAGCTGAGGTCAGCTGTAAACACCCTATCTATCGGACGTCCGGTGTTTTCGGCATACCTCTTAAACCACCCCTCCATATCACCTTCAGCCATCCAGTGGGACAGTGTAGGAACGCCTTCTTCAAAGAGTATTCCCTGTACTCCGTCTCCTATGCATACGACAAGACCATTGCCATCAACTTCGGATATAAACGCAAGCGGCGCCGGCCACACGGAGATCCCTTGCGGCAGCTCATTTCCAAGCTTATTCAGTTCATCCGTCGATACGATAAAAGAACATCCGCGGCTGGAATTCTTCGTCTGTTCAGTAAACACAGGCACCACTGAAAGCCTGTCTCCGTCTCCCACGAGCGGAGTCACTGACAGGCGTATCGCGTCCCTTACCTTGCTTTCCGAACCGAATGGATAGCTGAAAGGCAGTACAGACAATGTCCTGAAAAGGACCAATGCCGTTTCCTGCCGATCAGGACCGTTGTCCGCATTGGCTCCGGTAACATTCTTTGCAGAGCCTTTAAACTTTCTTTTAAGATCAGAAAGCGAATACTTAAGCTTCATATTGCCTATTCCTCCCACGTGACCGTCTTTATCGATCCATCTTCTTTTTTCACCGTTATTCTGAAATTTCTTGTTTTGCCGCTTTTTGTCTCAGCCGTCATCTTTATAAAAAAGTGATCGCTTTTAAATTTTATGATGTTCTTTATTTTCGAGATGACCGCAACCGGAAAACCCGGAACTTTTTTGAGGTCATCTATCTTTTCAATAGGATATTTAAGCCTGTAATATGCCAGTGATTCTGCTGCATCTGTGCCTATTCTTCTGTCAAGCAGTGCTATCACATGTATCGGGGCTGTGTTGATATTGATTTTTTCTGTTCCGTAAATATCGAAATACAGAGAGAGGCTGCGGTTATCATCGGGGCCTCCGTATATTGTCAGATCGCTTATCCCATCTATCAGCTTCATCTCCGATATATGAGCCGGAGGGCGATTTATCCATCCTTCAGCTTCAAAACTTCCCGGACGCTGCTTTGTATCGCAGTCCATAAAATCGGCGGCCACAGCTTCCGTATCCTCCATCCCAAGCTCCTCCCATATCTTCTTCCACGGATATTCATATTCGGACCTTATCGTGACTCCGTCGGGAAGGAATAATCCCTGCAGCGGTATCTTGCCGTCAAGCGGTTCGACAGTTGCAAGCACCCTGTATTCTCCTATCCTTATGTCAATGGGCTCCGTGAGCGAATAAAGAGATTCTGCGTAAGAATCGTAGGAGTTCGGATCCGCAAGTATAAGTCTGCCTATCTCCTCCAGCGCTGTTTCCGCCGCACTTCTTGCCTCGGCCGCCAGACGTATGGATGATGCGTTGGCAAGGGTGTTTCTTGCGGTCCATGCCAGTCCGGTTGCCACAGTCAGAAGCAGTGCGGTCGAGATAAGAATTGAAACAAGGATAAAACCGTTATTATTGCGTAAAAGGCAACGTCTCTTCATATACATCTTCCCCGCCTGCCGAGATTATCCTTATCTTAAAAGCCGAAGGAATTGCTCCGCTGTATTCCTGTTTCCACTCTATGCCGTCATGCGCCTCGAATATGATCCCTTCGATGTTTTTCAGAACGAGTTTTCCTTCTTCCCGTTTAAGTCCATCGGTGTCCCGTTCAGCCGGGCCGCGAGCAGAGGCCTTTTCGTCCCGGAATATCCCGGACCCGTCGCTGACTGCAGTATCGGGAGGAAGTATCCATCTGTAAAGAGAGGACCCCTCTCCGTCTGTGTCTTTAAGTATTTTGTAAGCCACGGCACCTGCGGCTTTTCCCTCATTGGATGGTGATCTGGTCCATACCGTCAGCCTGCCGTCGTTTTTTACCGCAAGGCTGTTTTTTACTTCAGTTTTTATGACGGGGACCGGAAGCTCAGGGGAAGAATTTCTGATATCCCGAAATATTACCGACGCAGCAATTCCGGCATCACTGTTTCTTCCAAATTCACTGTTGGCTTTTTCAAGAGAATTTACCGTATAGATCATAGGGACAAGGACGGCCGCCGATATCACGGCGGCCAGTCCTGTCGCCAGAAGGACCTCTATCAGAGTGAATCCCCTTCGGCGGATCAATTTTTACCTGCTGCGCTTCCCCGTTACGACAAGGGCAGGCATTGATATAACAAGGAGTGCCAGAAGGCCTGTGTTGCAGCCTCCCCCGCCCGATGATTCGGCAGGAGTTCCCTTGGTCCTGAACGAAGTGGCATCAGACCAGTCTGAATAAACTCCGTTGGATCCCTTGAAACGGGCACGCCAGTAATAAGTTGTCCCATAATCAAGCACACCGTTTGCAACCGTATACTCGATAAGGTTTTCGTCATCGTCCCCGGTATCAAGCACTATTCCGTTTTCAAAATTTTTGTTTATTCCTACCTGCCACTGGGTAGAAGCATGTGTTATTCCGTTGGTCGCCTGGAACGCCCTTGTTTTTAACAAAACATTCAGTGAGGTCCCTGCAGTGTTTTCAATTGGCAGGAGATTCGATGCCTTGGACGGTATGACTTCGTTTGTAAAAGCCTTGATACAGATGCTTGCGGTATCATCTTCTGTATAAATATCTGTCCAGTTTGTTCCATCAACAGAATAAAAGGTCTCACCTGCATTTGCCGAGGCAGCCTCGCTGTACTCCGCCTTATAGACTTCGACAGGTGCCAGGTCTGTGTAGTCAGCACTTCCTGTTACCCTCACTATAACTGAAAAACGCTCTCCCTTGACAATTGCTGCAGCCTCCGGAAATTCAATTGTATGATAACCGGCGTAGGTAAAAGTTCCCTGTGCGCTTGCGGCAGACGTCCCGCTTGAAGGGTTATTGGCACTGACATTTTTACGTATCTCGATCCTGTACGAAAGACCGGGAGCTGTTGCGTAAAACCCAACCGCCTTGACCAGTTCCGGTATATTGTCCCCGGTATCGCCTTCGGTCTGGAAAACAGCCGCAACATAGAGGGTAGTGTTTCCTGTTCCTGAAGCATTCACCATACCGAGCGGATCATATGAATACTGGTGGTGATAGAGATTTCTTTCAGTTCCGGGTTTGATGCCGAACTGTGAGATCTGGCTGATATTGGCATCTTCGTAAGAAAGCCAGAAATATCCGGCTTCTCCCCATTCGAGACCCCAGGAATTTTTAACAAGCCATGCTCCGGGTCCTGAAGGTCTTTCACCCTCGCTGAAGTTCTCAGCGGCAAAATTATCGTCCCATCCCGCTATGGTAACAGCATGTCCTCCGGTATCCATGGCAGATGATGCAAAATATGCAAATGTATCTTCATTATAATGAATGTTGTCCCAGCAAATTCTTACATATACCGCACCCCCATCCATTACGGCTCTTTTGACTTCCGTATTGTCAATATTTCCGCTCCCGTCCCTGTTGCTGAGCCTGTAGACGTGACGCAGCTGACCGACCCTTGCGGTTGAGACGGACGGATCCGAGTCTCTTATATCTTCCCCCTCTTCCGGATAACGGCATGAGGTCTCATCGACAGGTCCTGTCCACCTTCCAAGAATGGCTGCCGCAATACTTACATTGCCGCCCTGGTCGTAAATATCATCCTCCTCCGGATCAAGTAAAATTTTTGTAAATGATGGGGTCTCATCCCCTTCGTCGGTATAGGCAAAATATGACAGATGTTTTTCTGAAAGGTCCTTTGTGCCTTCGTTGTTTACGATCATTCCGGACTCCGCAGAGGCAAGGGCAGCAAATGACCAGCACGTGCCGTATACCCTCTGGTTTCTTACTCCCGTCATGTCTCTGCCTGTTCTGAGATCAAACTCGGCGGGCAGTGCCGCATCTCTTGTCTTTTCGTTCAATGCTGCCCGTATTGTTCTTATATGGGATGTGTCAAATACTTCCGGAATGGCACCTCCGTGAAGCGTGTCCGAAGACAGGGACCTGCCCGCAAAGGAAGTCTTCACACCGGCAGGCGACAGCAGCTTTTTTGTTTCGGCAGATTTTCCAAGGATATATTGCGTGAAATCCGGGTTCACCGGAGCCTGCACAAGAGCCGCCAACGCCGGTGCAGCAAGTGCAAAAAGAATAAACAACACGCAGATAACTGATATTTTGATTTGCTTCATTATTTATTACCACCTTCTATAAAAATAGTTATATCTTTTATTTATGTACGATTCGCGACATTACTGTGCATATATGGTATGAAATCGGAGTCTTTTCTTTTTCCCAACTCCTCTTGTATCCGAACAATATCTGAGTCCTGCCAAGGCCGGTAACCTTAAACACCCATTTTTCAGTACCCCCGGTTCCGGCCTTAAGCTTTGAACCAGGGCGCGTTGCGGACGTCTCGTAACTTTTGTCAATGTATGTAAGGGATCCCGAAAGGTCCTGACAGAGCATCTCCCACTCATATCCGGTCGTAGGATTGGATGGCATCCGTACTGCATAATGGTCTCCTTTATGTACTATGCCATACTCTATACTTACCGGAAGATCCGCGCCGCCGGACGGGAAACACATCCCCTGTGTCCGGATCGGCTCTGCATCTCCCCTGTCCCATATAATTTCAAACTTTTCGTTTTCAGGTACGTCTTTTATCCGAAGGACCCCATCCCTGTCGGTATATCCCCGCCAGGAATGTCCGGCCGCCCTTACCGTTGCCCTGACATCGGGCAGGGGCTTGTATGATGAATCGGTGACCTTGAGTATCAGGGATCCGGCAGTTGATGCCGAAGCCATTGCATGCAGCAGCAGTACCGCCACAATAATTTTTTTGAACATACCAATACCTCCTTTATGACGTATTGGGTTTTTATAAATTAATATTCCGTACTACCATTATACGAAAACGTTAGTTGTTAAACAATGTTTTTATTTTTATTTTTTTTGCTTACAATTAAAAAAGGAGGCTTAAGCCTCCTTGCTGTAATATTGTACTTACGGCAGACAACAGTTAAATATCGATATCCAGCTCTATATCCTCGAGATCCTCTTTATTGAGCTTTATCGGCTCTCCTGACGGCATGACTGAAACAGGAGCCTCTTCTTCTTTTGTTTCGGTCATCTGCGAGATCTCAGCAAATTTCCCGGCCTTCATCGATTCCCATATCTCAGCAGCTTCGGCTCCGGCAAGCAGCGCTTCTCCGCACACTTCGACCGCGGCGAGCTCGCTTTCGGTTATGCCGCCCGATTCGAGTTTTTCTCTGCAGTACCCGCTCCAGAGGCTTTTGACAGATATAAGTTCAGCTATATCTTTCACGGCACCCGGTTCGCCGCTGATGTCCAAGACAGGATCGGGGTCTGTATGTTTCTCCCTGTCGGTTTTGGCCATTGCAAAGTCGGAAACAATAACGTTTCTTCCGGGTTCAGAATATTCCTCTTCTACCCTTTTGACTATCTCCGTAATCTGTTCAGCAAAAGCAGATGCGCCCGGTATCCTGATCCTTATCATAATATCGGGGTCGTTGGCTATAAGAGCAACGAGCTCTCCCTCCAGATCACCGTCCATGACAGCGGAACTGTTCTCGAATGAGACCGTCTCCATCCTGCGTGCGCCGGACAGCGGTATGTCGGTCACCCTGAAATTATCGTCGAGGTACCACATGCCCGATCTTTCCATCTCTTCACCGAAGGTATTCCTTATAAGCGCTCCGGTGTAGAACACATCGGGTGAAAGCTGCTTATGCATATGTATATGTCCCAGAAACAGTTTTTTTACAGGACCGTTCAATGCCTGCGCCGTAACGGCGGGCTCACTTAGTCCCGGAACGGTGCCTTCGAATGCCGCGTGCACTGCAGCTACACACCTTGAGCCCTCCGGTACGGAATCTGCAAGTTCGCCTATTATATCGTCATATGTCTTTGCGCCAAGGTTATGCTTCCTCATATAAGGAACCGCGATAAGGTATGTCTTTTCCCCTATCTCTATCGCGGCGGGTCTTCTTATAAAATGTATGTTAGACTTTTCGCTCAGGGCTATAAGATCCAGTCCGTCCCAGTCGTGATTGCCGGAAATAACGAATACCCTTGCTCCGGGTATCTCCTCAGCCATCTTGTAGAGGGCGCGCCCTATCATTTTAGACGGGACTGATCCCGGATAGCGGAAGCTTTCGGAAAGGTCCCCTGCTACCACTATCGATTTTGGAGCAAGCGCCACAGCCTTGTCCGTCAGGTCATTCAGGACCTCCGCTATCTCCTCGTCGCGGCTCTTTCCCTTTAACGAAAGTCCGCAGTGCCAGTCGCTGGTAAAGAGTGTGCCCCCGGGTCTGCAGTCAAATGTTTTTGAAGCCATAAATATCTCTCCTTTGTGTTATTTTCCTGTTGTTATCTATAGAATTATCCTGATATAATGAATATACTTGTTTTAAGATGCGTAATATATATTATCATTATTATCGCATTAATAAAAATAAATAAACAAGCGGAAAACTTGTTTAAACGGAGGAATGCTATATGGCAAAGAAAGACCCCGCATCACCGGAATGGATAACAAGATGCGTTGATTCCGTGCTTGCCGTTTCAGACGGCAGCCGCGAGAAGGATCTGAAAGCGGGATATTCGATTTTTTTAACATTGCCGCCCTTCAGCGATCTGGGCAGCTTCAGCGGCCAGTGGAGAAAAATGGCGGAACATGCACTCGAGGCTTTAACTTCGTCTAATGCAATATCAGAAGTTAAAATAGACGGGAAAGCACACCCGCGCACCCAGTACCTGCTTTCCGGAGAGGGTGGCTTCAGGGAGGCGGAAGACAAGATCCTGGGTATGTACGGCGAAATGTTTGGGGAGATAATGGGTGATTGTGCGGAAATGTGGAAGGCGCGTCTTGAACAGAGCCGACCCACCGATTCAATGGAGTGTCCCGGTAAAATGGCGGCTGAACTTGAAAAATCGATACCGGCATCTGTCATCGATTCGATCCCGGATCTCAAATCCGCCCTTGCCAGGGTAAAAAACGACCCATATGACCTTTCCCTCCTGCCCGCACTGATCGGCGCGAAGGGCGCTGTCGAAGCAAAGGCGCCGGCAGCCGTTCCCGCCATGAATGAATGTATGGACGCCCTGCTCGGGTATCGAAATTCAATGAGGATGAAATCTGAACTTTGGATGGAAAGGGCGTTCCTGCCGCTCTCTTCTCCCTATCTGAGCCCCCTTTTCAGATCCCAGTCGGGCGAGACTCCGTCTTTCAGGAATATTTCGGATTATTACGGCAAGCTTGCCCAGCAGGTATTCGGAGAAGATTTTTCCAAGACCCCGCGAATGGCACTTGAGTCGGCGGGAGTGTTCAATGCAAAAACATTCCCCGTTTCGCCCTTTAAGCTCAGGGCGGGGGCTCCCTATGTCACTGCAAAGGACTCGAATGTATCCGTAAGGTTCGGATGGCTGCAGGCAAGGCTCCACTGGATGCTTGAGACTGCCGTCTTAAACGCGCTGGCTGAAAAATTCGGTACGGCGGCGACGCTTATAGACAGCAGAAAGAATTCAAAGGTCAGATATCCCGATCCCTTCGGGCTCGAGACCATCAATACACAGCAGCTGAACATCAGGATGAAAAGTCCTGAAGAAGCAAGACAGACTGCGGGTGAGATAGGAACTTTCCTTAAATCGCTTTACGAGAAGGATTTTGTGACGGTAAACATTGGCGAAGACTACCGTATCCTTGCAGAGAAGCTGATAAAGGAAACAGATCTTATATCACAGAAGGCACAATCTGATATAGACAGGCGCATGGAAAAAAAGCGCAGTATGAAAATAGAGAACAGGATAGTGCCGTATGCCAACAAACCTTCGGTCTATATTCAGGTAGTCGGTGAAAAACTCCCGATACCGCTTTACGAAGCAATCAAGGAGACGCTTGAAAGCTATCCTGACTGGAAAACAGTGCTGCCGAACGGGAATTCGACGAGCTACATCTCGCTCCATCTTTCGGCTCCCCATACTTCTGAGGCCGCCGGACTGGCGGAGCGCCACAGCATAGCGTATGAGGTAAGCAGGAAGTATACGGAAAAGACCGGCGAGAATAAATTCCCCGTTCAGTATCCCGATTCCGGATACAGGATAGAGGTCACAAAGCGCAGGATAAATCCTCAGGATAAGACAGACGAGACGTCAGGCATATACGTCAAGCTGCCTGTCACTTTTGTGCCGGGAGGAATTCTTGAAGAAAAATCAATGGAAGATGATTCCATAATAGAAAATCTTGATCCTGTTTCAAAGGGATTCTATGATCTCGGGGAAGAGTTCGGCCGGGGAGCCCAGAAAAAAAGCATTTTCAAGCTCTTTACGCCCGCATCATCTCCGCTCGAGACATATACCAGGACATGGCTGTACAAGATCAAACCGGACGACAATGAAGAGGAGAAGCTCGGCAGCATAAAAGACCTCCTTGAGTCCCGCATTGCGGAACTCTTTCCGGCAGAGGCTCCTATTGAAATAGACTGGATGCCGGACAAGGCGGCAAGAAAACTTGATGCCGTTAACTCGGATATCGATGCTTTTGCCGGCAGATGGGCGGATATGTACGCAGCCGAAAAGAATGTCGCGGTAGAAATGGAGATCTGACGCGCTTTCTGGAATACGCGCTTTCTGGAATAAAACATAAACAGAAGGGGGCTTTAAGCCCCCTTTCCCGTAAAAACAACTTGTGAAAAAGAGCTTATAAAAAGGGGGATGTGTTATGTCTCATAATACAGACAGTCTTTCGGACAGATTATGCGCGGCATGCAACTATCGCGATCACAAAATGGTACGGGAACTTATAGTTGAACAAAAAGCCGATCCCAACAAGGAAAACGAATTGGGATACCTGCCCCTGAACATATGCGCTGACGGCAAGGATTCCGAAGGGGTAAGGCTGCTGATCGAACTTGGCGCTGATATCAATATACATGACAGCAACGGTTTTACCCCCCTTTCCTGCGCCGCCTTCAGCGGAGACTATAAATCAGCATGTCTTCTTCTGAACGCAGGCGCAGATGTACGCAATCCGGGAAAAGACTGTAAACACTATGTGATGGCTGCCGCCGTCACAGGAGGAAGTCTTGAAACAGTAAGGGCGATCGTTGAGGCGGGGGGGGATATTGAGGCAAAGGACTGTGATAACTGGACCCCGATCATGTATGCAGTCAGACATAATGATATCAGTATGGTCAGGCTGCTTTTGGAGCTTGGTTCCGACCCCCATGCAGTCGCCGATGCCAACATCAATGTGGTATACATAGCCGCGTCCAATGGATTTATAGATATATTAAAAATATTTCTCGATCTCGGAATGGATATAGATACAAGAGACTCAAATGGAAATACGGGACTTTTAAAGGCAGCAAGTTACATGGACAGAGATACGGTGATCAGTCTTGTAAAACTGGGTGCGGATCCTGACGCAAAAAACAGTGCGGGTGAGGGTCTGTTTGATCTGTTTTGCTATACACGGGGACAGGTCGATACTGAACTTAAAAATATTATATCCGACATAAGATACCGGCGGAGACGTCTTAAAGAAGAGGACTTCGGGAACTCCGGTCTTAATACGCCTGACTTCGATATATAGGAAGTGTTTATATTGAAAACAAAACAGGAACAACTTGATTTTAGACTGTTTGAGGCAATAATTGATGATAATACCAAGATGATAAAGGCTCTTCTGAAAAGGGGGGCAGACCCTAACGCATCACGATATCTGCTTAACAACAATAATAACTCCCTTAGGATGAGCCTTATCAATGACGCGGCATGGCGCGGCCGTACGGAGGCAGTGCGGCTTTTGGCGGCGGCAGGTGCCGATATAAACGACGGCAATAATTACATACATTTGCCTCCTTTGTATCTTGCCATAAACAACATGAAACTCGAAACCGCGCGGCTCCTGGCAGATCTTGGCGCAGATCTCAACCCCAGAAATTTCGCATCCGAAACTCCTCTTCATTTATATGCCAAACAGGGCGCCCTGGAACAGCTTATGTTTACGATCGGGCTTGGAGCTGATGTGAATCTTTTGGATCAGTCCCACATGACTCCCCTCTATTGTGCATGTGCTATGGGGATGCATGTAAAAAAAGTTATCGTAGAGGCCCTTGTTTCAGCCGGAGCCGATCCAAATATTGCCGATAGCTACGGTACCACTCCGTTGATAAGACTTGCGTCATGCGGCTATACCGGCATGATGAAAACGCTTATCAGGGCTGGAGCTGATATCAGTGCCGAAAATATTTTTCGCCATACCGCACTAAGTAAGCTTAAGGAACAGCATCCCGACAAATATAACAGGTTTATCCAGAACGCTGTCGTAAAATCAAGACAACAGACCCTGAAACGCGAAGATTCGAGACGGAGCCGCCGGTGCGA
>ENA-UPXM01002748-UPXM01002748.1-activated-sludge-metagenome-genome-assembly--contig:-NODE-2748-length-20207-cov-8.216852_pt1 | contig 20207 bp, 16 predicted proteins | sample MGYA00238178_ERZ772708 | MGnify/ENA primary metagenome ERZ772708 (study PRJEB29002, sample SAMN05720212) | activated sludge metagenome | isolation source: anaerobic digester from wastewater... | reverse complement strand
AGGCCAAAGCGCAAGAGCAGGCTGAGCATGCCGCGCGGCTAAAAGCAGAGCGTCAAGCTCAAGCCTTAGTTGAGCGTATTCGAGAAAAAGAGCGCCAGCGCCGTGAAGAAGTACGTTTAGCAAAAGAGGCGGAAGAGGCCCGCATTCAGGCAGAATTAGCGCAGGCTGAAGAAGCGGCTATATTGGCTGCAAAAATCAAAGCGCGCGAAGAACAAGAGGCTGCCGAAGCGCAAACCAAAGCTGAAGAAGCGGCACGTATTGAAGCTGAACATCAACAAAAACTGGCGCAAGAAGCTCAGGCGCAAGCTGAACTTGCGGCAAAGTTAGAGGCGGAGCGCTTGCAGGCAATCGCACAAGCAGAAGAAGCGGCCAGATTGGCAGCGGAGGAGCAAGCGCGCTTAGAAGCCGAACGCATTGCGCAAGCTGCAGAGGAAGCACGTATTCAAGCTGAAGCCCAAGCCATAGCGCAGGCAGAGGAAGCAGCCAGAGTTGCTGCAGAAATTAAAGCGCGTGAGGAGCAAGCGGCCGCCGAAGCACAAGCCAAAGTCATCGCAGAAGAGGCGGCACGACTTGAGGCAGAACAGCAGGCGAAGCTGGCAGAAGAAGCCCAACTTCAAGCCCAAGCGCAGGCTGAACTTGCGGCAAAGTTAGAGGCGGAGCGCTTACAGGCGATTGCACAAGCAGAAGAAGCAGCCAGATTGGCAGCAGAAGCGCAAGCACGCCTAGAGGCTGAACGCATCGCACGTGAAGCCGAAGCCGCGCAGAAAAAAGCAGAAGCTGAGGCCCGTGCATTGGCGAAAAAAGAAGCCAAACTTGAGGCTGAGCGCCAAGCGAAACGGATTGCGGAAGCCAAAGCACACGAAAAAGCAGCGGCCAAAGAGCAAGCTAAGTTAGAAAAAGCACGGATTGCAAAAGAAAAAGCAGAACGAGAAGCGCAGAAAAAAGCTGAACGAGAAGCGCAAAAAGAGGCAGAGCGCCTCGCCAAACAACAAAAAGAAGCAGCCAATGCCGAACAAAAAGCCGCTGAAAAAGCAGCGCGTGAAGAAGCCAAAAATTTGGCAAGCGAGATGATGGGCCACAAGCCGCAGCGTGCAAAAAACAGTTTACTGAACATCGCTAAAGCTAAGTATCGAAAATTTGATATTTTGGTGTTGAGTCGCTTTAAAGGCGATTCTAACGTCAGGCAACCCAAAAAATGGCTGTCACCTCTGCTGAAATTTTCAATGGTCTATATGCCTATTTTGCTCATTCTATTGCTGGGCTTGATGCATGTGGTGCCGCTGAATTTTTTGGTAAAACCAGTTGAACATATTGCCGCAGCAAGCATCGGTGCCCCTGTTGGCGTGGGTGAAGTGCGTGCTTCTCTTTGGCCGCAACCGCACTTTGTGTTGCATCATGTCGTGTTGGGTGAAAATCCTGCATTTCAGGTGGATTCCGTCACGGTGGCGCCACAGGTCACAAGCCTTTTCAGCGATGTCAAAACGTTGGATAGTGTGCTGATTGAGGGTGTGGCGCTTGAGCAGAAAGACTTTGCCAAGCCGCTACAGTGGTTACAGGCAGCAAGTCAGTCACCGAAATTTCAGGTGCACGAGGTGCGCTTTAGCAAAGTTAAACTCAATTTGCGCGACCTTGAATTGGCGCCACTGCGTGGCCATGTCATGCAACATCAAGCGGGTCAATTTGGCGGCATTGCATTGAAAAGTGAAGAGGGCGCGTTAGCCATTGAAGTACAACCGCAAGCAGGCCAGTATCGGGTGAAGATTAGGGCAAGTCAGTGGGCGTTACCTGTGCAACCTAACATTGTGTTTGATGAGCTTAATGCCAGTGGCTTGTATCAAAATGCGCGCCTTCAATTTGACCAACTGCAAGGTGAAATTTATGGCGGAATATTCAGCGCAAAGGCAGTATTCGATTGGTCAAGTCAGTGGCAGACATCGGGCAGTTTTAATATGACCAAGGTGAATGCCGCCCAGCTTTTAAAAGCATTTGCCAGCACGGGATTGGTGGAAGGTAAATTAAATTTGGCGGGTAACTTTTCAGCACAGTCAACCATTGCTACGCAATTGCTTGAAGACGCCGAAGTGACGGGAAATTTTCAATTACCCAATGGCAAAATAAGTGGCGTTGATTTGCCGCGGGCGATACTCAATCCTGAAGATAAAGCGCTTGAAGGTTATGCCACCAATTTTGACCAACTCTCAGGCGATGTACGCGCAAAAAGTGGCCGAATTGAATATCGCAATCTCGTGCTGAAATCGCCTAAATTACAAGCACAAGGCCACGTGCAAATTGCCCCTGATGAAGCCATCTCTGGAAAAATCAGTCTTAATGCAGTTGCACAAGGGCGTAGTTTTCAGTCAACTTTTGACTTGACAGGTAAAGTCAGTAACGTAAAACGTTTTTAACTAAATAACAGGCCGAATGCGGTTGATTTTTCAACCAACCTTTTTCGATGCCCTGCAAGCCTTGTAAATAAAGGCTTGCAGGGCATTATTTTTTTCTCGGGTGAAGTTTCATGTTTTTAATACATGTTGTACAGGCATCATTAGTCATAAAACAGCCCGTCATGGCCGCTTGTCCAATCAATAATGCGCTAAAATAAGCGCAACATTATTTACACGGATTTTTTACCATGCCAGTTAATCTTACCGCCCCTCAGGCCAGCGCTTTACTCCCCGTTAAAGGCGTGAAACTAGGTTTTGCAGAAGCGCATGTGCGCAAGCCCAATCGCAAAGATGTGTTGGTTGTTACCCTAACTGAAGGTAGTCATGTGGCCGGCGTGTTTACGCGCAATCAATTTTGTGCCGCACCTGTGCTGCTATGTCAGGATTTTTTAAAGCAAAAAGCGGGCATTCGCGCGCTTTTGGTGAACACCGGCTGTGCGAACGCAGGCACGGGAGATGATGGCTTGCAACGGGCAAAACAAAGTTGCGAGGCCTTGAGTCAATTGCTTGGTTTACAGGCCAACCAAATTTTGCCGTTTTCAACCGGGGTAATTTTAGAACCCTTGCCGGTAGATAAAATCGTGGCTGGTTTGCCCGCTGCCATTGCTAACTTAAAGGAAGATAACTGGCTGAATGCGGCTGAAGCGATTATGACCACGGATATTGTCGCTAAAGGCACCTCACGTCAAATTCAACTAAGTGGCAAAACCGTGACGCTCACTGGCATCAGCAAAGGCAGCGGCATGATACACCCCAATATGGCGACGATGCTCGGCTATATTGCGACAGACGCCGCCGTGAGCCAAGCCGCGCTTGAAAGCATCATCCGTTATGCCGTGAATAAATCGTTTAACTGCATCACGGTGGATGGCGACACTTCCACGAACGACAGTCTGATTCTGATGGCCACTCACCTGGCAGGCAATGCCGAAATTACTGAAGCCAGTCCAGAGTTTACCGTGCTGCGCGATGCATTTACTGAAGTGGCGATTGAGCTCGCGCAGGCGATTGTGCGCGATGGTGAGGGTGCCACAAAATTCATGACCGTGCAGGTGGAAGGCGGGCGAGATGAGGTGGAATGCCGCAAAGTGGCTTATGCGATTGCACATTCACCGCTCATCAAAACTGCATTTTTTGCGTCAGACCCAAATCTTGGCCGAATTTTGGCGGCCATTGGCTATGCCGGTGTTGAAGGGCTGGATGTAAACGCGCTAAAACTCTATTTGGGTGATGTACTGGTGGCAGAGTATGGCGGCCGTGCACAGGCTTATCAAGAGGAGCAAGGGGCGGCGGTTATGAAAGCAGCTGAAATTCTAGTGCGTGTGGATTTAGCGCGTGGCGATGCGCAAAGCACGGTTTGGACTTGTGATTTTTCATACGATTACGTCAAAATTAACGCAGATTATCGCTCTTAATGGAGAAGCTCACGCATTTAATTGACCGCGCTGAAGGGTTAATCCGCCAGTTGGAAAACCTGTTGCCAGCCAACGCCCCTGCCGTGGACTGGCAAGCATCCGCGTGGCGCTGGGTGAAGCAAAGCAATCAGGGCAGATTGCAGGTAATCATACATCCACACCACATTGCGCTTGCAGACATCCATTTTGTGGATGCACAAAAAGCGCAGATTGTGCGTAACACGCAGCAATTTTTGCAGGGCTTTACCGCCAATAATGTGCTGCTGACAGGGGCGCGCGGAACGGGTAAGTCATCGCTCATTAAAGCATTATTAAACGCTTATGCGGCTGAGGGCCTGCGCTTAATTGAAGTGGAAAAGCACGATTTAGTACATTTACCCGATATTGTTGAGCTGATTCGCAACCGTCCAGAAAAATTCATTATTTTTTGCGACGACCTAACTTTTGAAGCCAATGATGAAAGTTATAAAGCGCTGAAAGTCGTACTGGATGGTTCGGTGGCGAGTACATCCGACAATATGCTGGTGTATGCCACGTCAAATCGTAAAAATTTGATGCCAGAATTTATGGCGGATAATTTGGCAACAAAACATGATGTTAAATTTAATGGTGATGCTGAAATTCGGCCGAGTGACACGATTGAAGAAAAAACCGCGCTGGCTGAGCGCTTTGGTTTGTGGCTGTCATTTTATGCGTTTGACCAAGACGAATACTTAGCCATTTGCGAAAACTGGCTTAAGACTTATGGTTTGGCTTTTGACGAAGCCGCCCATCAAGCTGCGCTGGAATTCTCCCACACGCGTGGCGCGCGCAGTGGCCGTGTGGCTTATCAATTTGCGCGCGATTATGCGGGTGCTAAGCAACTCGCCATGTCGGCATTGCGCCAATAACATCGCATGGCACCAAATTTTGATTCAGTTTCACCGATTGTTGCCGTGACGCATGCAGCAGTTGGTGTCATTCAACGGCAAGATGGCGCTGTTTTGCTTGGTCAAAGACCTGCGGGTAAGCCATGGGCTGGTTACTGGGAGTTTCCAGGCGGTAAAATTGAAGAAAATGAGACACCGGTACACGCATTAGTGCGTGAACTGCATGAAGAACTAGGCATAACGGTAACAGATACAGCACCTTGGCTCACGCGCGTTTATGCCTACCCGGAAAAAACCGTCAAACTGCATTTTTTTAGAGTATTGGCCTGGCAGGGTGAGCCGCATGGGCGTGAAGGGCAAAAACTCAGCTGGCAACAACCGAGTCAGGTGAGTGTGCAGCCCATGTTGCCTGCAAATCAGCCGATTATGCAAGCGCTCAATTTACCTGACATTTATGCCATTACCAATCTTGCAGAAATGGGTGAACAAGCGTTTTTTAGCCAATTGCAAATAGCGCTAGAAAATGGCTTAAAACTGATTCAAATACGTGAAAAGCAACTGCAACCTGCAGCGTTGCGCGCCTTTGGTGAGCGTGTCATCCACATGGCGCACGCACATGGCGCAAAAGTGCTGCTGAATGGCCATGTGGATTTAGCGAAAAATTTGGGCGCAGATGGCGTACATCTGCCAGCCCATCAATTGCTAGCATTAAAGCAAAGACCAGCTCAAATGTTTTGTGCAGCGTCTTGCCATCATCCTGCTGAGCTCGAAAAAGCAGTTACCTTAGGGCTGGATTTTGTTGTGCTTTCGCCAGTGAACGCGACGTTAAGCCACGTCGATGCCAAGCCGCTGGGCTGGCAGGCCTGGGGGCAAATGGTTACCGATTTTCCGCTGCCAGTTTATGCATTAGGCGGTGTTAAAATAGCTGACAAAAAGACTGCGATACAACATGGTGCACACGGTATTGCCATGCAGCGAGGCGCTTGGTAAAGCATCAGTGGTAAATTTTTGACATTACTGCGCGACTTCTTTGACGGGTAGCGTCACGGTCTGGTGCGTCACTTCACCTTGCTTATCTCTAAAGCAGAGCGTTAATTCAATTTTTTCACCCACTTTGAGCGGTTTTTGCAAGTCAAACAACATGAGATGCAAGCCACCCGGGCCGAGTTTGACCGCTTTGCCGGCTTTGAGAGGCAGTTCTTCCAGCATGCGCATTTTCATGACGCCATTTTTCATTTCCATACTGTGTATTTCAACGCTGCCAGCCGCGTTTGAATCTGCGGCAATCAGCGTGATGTTCTCATGATGTACCAAGGTCATATAGGCGGCCCCTACACTTTGCCCGGGTGCGGTGGCGCGCGCCCAAGCTTGTTGTATCTGCACGGGTTTGGCAGTTTCGGCGTGTGCTGTTAAAAAAACAGTCATCAATAGACTTGGTATTAGCATCGTCGTGAGTAAGCGCGAAAATAAAGTCAATACATGCATATCATTACCTCTTAATGCCCTAGCAAGGCGTTGGTTTCATCGTCTGATAAATCTGCAGGGTTGATGGCAACAGGGATTGCATAGCCTTCTGTTGCCCACACGCCCAAGTCAATCATCTTGCAACGCTCCGAACAAAAAGGCCTAAAAGCGTTTTCAAGGGAGTATTCACTTAACTTTTTGCAGTTTGGGCAAGTCACTAAACGTTTTTTGATGGCTGACATATGGTTTTAAATCGACAGAATAGGTTGCAGTGCATGTTTAGCAAATTAAACAATAGGTCTATGAGGTTGCAGCCATTTACAAGTTGCAAAGGGTGAGTGTAAATTTAACATCGCCCTCGTATTTTTGTGTTTTTTGACAGTGATCCAAGTGAATAAACCGAATGTTCATGGCGTATTTGTTAGCACTCACTTCTGGGAAACATGCGGTATTGTCAGCAACGTCTATTGTTAACATTTGCGCGGGTTTAGCGCCGGAGAGCATTTCTTGATATACGCCTGCTTTGGCCAGCAACTTCGTTTTTGCCCCGCTACCACGTAAAATATGCAGAATAATCGAAATGGCTTGTTGCATGGGTAGCAGCGGTTTAATCCAAGCGGTGATATCTTCACGGCGTTTAGCAGGGCCAAGATTTAACCAGTAGTGATAGGACGGCACGTCAAACTCACAAACGCCGCCAGGAATACCTGTGCGTTGCTTGATGGACATCAGCCATTCGTTATTTCGCAGGGTTTGGCCCAGTTTTGTGTTTTCAGCACGTAGTGTTTCTACTGCATTATCTATTTCAGCCAATATCGATTCGAGCTTGGCGCTGGCAATAGCAGGGTTGCCTTTAAGTGCTTCCATCACTAGTTTTTGCCGAGCAAGCTCTTGCAATAACTCTGAGCGCAAATCAGCGCGTTCAACGATATCTGAAATTTGCAGCAAGGTGAGTAGTGCTGCGTGATGGTGAAATTCGTGATCTGTTTCCAAATTGTGCATTACTTTGGCAAACAAATCCTCTATCCGCAATAAAGTGCGTATACGCTCGTTGAATGGATAGTCGTAACTAGGCATGGTTTACATCACTAACCCAAAATAATGCTTACAATCAAATTTGAACTGAATTATCAAAGTTATTGGCTGACTATGCAAGGATTAATGGCAAATTTTAAGGAGTTTTTGGTGCATTTTCTCTACACTTTCAGTTAACTCGGCCAGTGTTCCATTATTTTCGATGACCTCATCCGCAAGTTTGAGCCGCGTTGCGCGAGTAACCTGTGCGTCCAAAATGGCCTGTGCTTCAGCTTGGCTTAATTGGCTACGTGCCATGGCCCGTGAAATTTGCAGTTGCTCATCACAGTCAATCACCAAAGTTTTGTGTATGCTGGTTTGATATTGATTGTTTTCAAATAAAAGCGGAATCACTAAAATTTGATAGTCAGGGTGCAGTTGATGCTCATTTTCTGCCAGTTGCTTCAACGCATTAGCGCGGATGAGCGGGTGCAAGAGCGCTTCAAGTTTGCTGCGCTCTTGCGGGTTGGTAAACACAAGCGTGCGTAGTTTTGCGCGGTCTAATGCACCCTCTTTTGTTAAAAACTGTGGCCCAAACAGCTGGCTAATTTGCGTGAGTACGGGTGAGCCCACCGCAGTAAGTGCATGCGCGATAACATCGGTATCGACAACAGGCACGCCCAATTTGGCAAATTGTTTTGCCGCCTCGCTTTTGCCAGACCCCAGCCCGCCTGTGAGTGCAATAATCGACATCAGTGCAGATAGTAACTGGCGAGTTGCGGACCAAAGAATAGAGCCGCAATGCCACCTAGCGCCAGAAACGGGCCAAACGGCATGGGCACTTCACGGCCACGCTTCGCGTAGATGATGAGCCCAACCCCAATAATAACCCCGACGATGGACGATAATAATATTACCGCAGGTAATAGTTGCCAGCCAAACCATGCGCCGATGGCTGCCAGTAATTTAAAGTCGCCATAACCCATACCTTCTTTGCCCGTCACCAGTTTGAAGATCCAGTAGATAGACCATAAAATCAAATAGCCTGCAATGGCGCCGATAACGGCTGATTTTAACGTTGCAAAACCAGTATTTAGGTTCACAAATAAACCAAGCCATAATAGCGGTAGCGTGATGTCATCGGGTAATAATTGCGTATCAAAATCAATAAATGTAAGTGTGATGAGTGCAAACGTGAAAACCCAAGCAAAAACCGTCAGACTGCTATAGCCAAATTTCCAGCTAACCAGCCCAATGAGTAAGCCAGTGAGCGCTTCTATGAGTGGATAGCGTGGGCTGATTTTAGCTTTGCAACTGCTGCATTTTCCTTGTAAAAACAAATAGCTAATCACTGGGATATTTTCAAGCGCCGTAATTTGATGTCCGCAATGCGGGCAGGCAGAACGCGGTTTTGAAATGCTGAATTTCGGCTGTTCTGGAATTTCCAGCCCCTGCAATTCAAGGCAGTTATTGTGCCATTCGCGCTCCATAATTTTGGGCATGCGATAAATCACCACATTTAGAAAGCTGCCCACCAGCAAGCCCAATATCACTGAAATGGTGATAAACAACGTGCTGTTTTGCGCGAGTAAGGTTGAAATTTCGCTGATGCCACTGAACATAAAAACCCCTTATTTTTATTTGTTTATTTTGGCATTATTTGCCGCACACTGTAAACTTTAGGTATTAACACGCCGTTAAATATCTGTGGTTGCCAAGCGTACTTGAAATTAGCGCACTTGAAAAATGGCCTAACTGCCACCATCGTCAATATGAAGTATTATAATGGCAAGAAGGGATTATCATGACACAAAATACCAATCAACATAACGCAATTGAGCTCACGCATGCAGAGCTTCGTCATCCTGAGTGGGAGGAGCCTATCGTTTGCCGTGTTGAAGTTGATTTGCCAGCTTGGCTCACGCAACTGACGGGCGGTCGTCAATGGGAAGTTTATTCCGAGGCAGAGGAAGAAAATTGCATTAGTTTTGAAATGCGCGAAAGCCAACACGACTTGACGAAACGTGCTGGAAAATTGAAAACAGCTGCTAATGCTGAGACCGTTGCCCCTAAACTTGCTGAAGTGACGCTTTATCATAATGGTTACGCAATTGTTGATGTAGACGGGCAATCGTTGTTTGATGGGTCGTTGACTTCAGGTGGCAGTAGCTTTGCACATTTAACTTATTTTCATGCAGAAAGCGGAGAAAAAATCACGCTGAATTAACCGATTCATCAGGGTTAATTGACCGCTATTTTAACCCCAACCTTTTTGAATGCCCTGGAAGCCTTGTAAATAAAGGCTTCCAGGGCATTGTTTTTCTCTCGAGCGATTTTGTAAGCTGAAAAAGATATTTTTACTTGCCCAAACGGCTTAATCCTTTAAAATCGAAACCTTACTTTAAACAACACTTGCTACGAAAATCCGGAGGGAATACTGCAATGTTCAGATTAGTGACCATGCTATGGCTCATGCTGCTTTTTTCTTTTTCAGCCTTAGCCGATTATGACGAAGGTGTAAGCGCGTATGAAAAAGAAAATTACGGACTAGCCTTAAAAGCGTTTCAGCAATCAGCCAAAGAAGGGCATACCGACGCCCAAACTTATTTGGGTGTGATGTATGAACTTGGGCAAGGCGTAAAGATGGATTATGAAAAGGCGCTGATGTGGTATCGTAAAGCGGCGGCGGAAAAAAATCCAACAGCCGAATACAATCTTGGACAAATGTACTTTTACGGACGTGGCGTTAAAGAGGATCAAAAGCAAGCGGTGGCTTGGTATCGTAAATCGGCCGACCAAGGTTATGCTTCGGCGCAGTCCATGTTGGGCTATGCTTTTGACGTAGGTGCCGGTGTTGCACAAGATTATCAGCAAGCGCAGAATTGGTATTTGTTAGCCGCTGACCAAAATGATGTGGATGCGCAATATAACTTGGGCAATATGTACAACGAGGGCCGCGGTGTAGAACGAAATAGAAAAGAAGCTTTTTATTGGTTTCGGCTCGCTGCCTTGCAAGGTGATGTTGAAGCCAAACAAGCGCTTAAAGAGTTATTACGTGCCAAATAGCAGATTTGAAGCTTCTTTAAACCATTTAACCTTTTAAACACTGATTCAATCATCACGCTATGCAAGCGCTGCCCATTTTTATCAACATTACTCAGCGCCTTTGCGTGGTCATCGGCGGCGGTGAGGTGGCGTTACGCAAGGTGTCGTTACTACTTAGGGCGAATGCGTCGGTTAAGCTTTTTGCGCCTGAAATTTGTTCGCAGTTGCAAGCGCTGGTTGACGCAGAAAAAATTACTTATATTCCGGCGCACTTTGAGCCACAGCATATCCATATGGCGTGCCTAGTGATTGCCGCAACCGATGATGATGCCGTCAATTGTGCGGTATCGGTCGCGGCCAAAGCGCAGAATATCCCAGTCAATGTTGTAGATGCGCCAGCATTATGCACGTTTACCATGGCCTCAATAGTAGAACGTGCGCCGATAGTGATTGCTATCTCAAGTGAAGGCACAGCACCCGTATTGGCGCGCTATATCCGTACCAAAATTGAAACCATGCTCCCCGCGGGCTATGGCCGTATTGCAGCTATTGCGGGGGAGTTTCGAGATAAAGTTAAAGCCAGATTTGCCACAAGCCAGGAGCGGCGCATCTTTTGGGAAGGGATATTACAAGGCCCAATCGTGGAGCGCATATTAGCAGGCCAGGAATCGGCAGCAAGATTAGCATTAGAAAAGGCAATCACTGAAGAGCCAGGCACCAAGCAAATGGGTGAAGTCTACTTGGTTGGCGGTGGCCCTGGTGACCCGGATTTACTCACTTTTAGGGCGCTGCGGCTGATGCAGCAGTGTGATGTGTGCGTGTACGATAAATTGGTGAGTCCTGAAGTGATGGATTTAGTCAGACGCGATGCGGAGTTGATTTATGTCGGAAAATCGCGCGATCAACATACCCTGCCGCAGGATGAAATCAACGACTTACTGGCAAAACTTGCGTTAGCAGGTAAACGCGTACTACGCCTGAAAGGCGGCGACCCTTTTATATTTGGCCGTGGTGGTGAGGAAATAGAAACGCTGATGCAGCAAAAAGTGCCATTTCAGGTGGTGCCCGGAATCAGCGCAGCCAATGGCGTATCGAGCTACGCGGGGATTCCGTTGACGCATCGCGATTATGCGCAAGCCTGTTTATTTATCACTGGGCATCTCAAAGACGGCACACTCGATTTGGATTGGGTGGCCATGTCTCGGCCTCGCCAAACGGTGGTGATTTACATGGGGCTAGTTGGGCTGGCGCAAATCTGCGAGCAACTCATAGCCCATGGCGTTTCGCCAGAGATGCCCGCAGCGGTCGTGCAGCAGGGTACCACGCAGCGGCAACGGGTCGTGAGTGCAACGTTGAAAGACTTAGCGCAACAGGTGGCGCAAGCCAATATTAAAGCGCCGTGCCTCACGATTGTTGGCGAAGTTGTTCGTCTGCGCGAACACTTAAATTGGTTTGAGCCAAATACCAATGTTCAGTAACGCTCAACCCAAAACTCAGGCGATATGCTCGACCTTTGTTTATATTGGTCTGCGTTCTTTTTGCTGTTAATATTCACTAACATTTTTCTTTATTAGGCCGACGATGCGCAAGTTGCGTGATAGATTCATTTTAGTCACCGTATTGTCCTACGTAGTGCTGGCATTGCTGTGGGTTCTATTGTCTGATTACCTGCTATCAGCGTTTACCACGATAGAGTCAATGCATTGGTATTCAACCGCAAAAGGCGTATTTTTTGTTTTTGCCAGTGCGCTGGCCCTATTTTTTGCGTTACGCGCGGTTCCAGCTGCTCCTGATGAGCGCCATGGGCGTTTACAGGATGTGATCTTTTCCGGTGCTTTTATCAGCCGCAGACCCACTTGGATTACGTATTCATTCGCTGTCTTGATTTTTCTTGTGATGCTATTGGTGCGGCATCATATGGGGCTCAATACAGACCATCGGCCGCTGATGATTTTATTCATGTTCCCCATCATTTTAGGTGCGCTGTTAGGCGGGTTTTGGTCCGGCGTTATTTCAACAGTTACCGTGGCAATAGGCGCAAAACTATTGTTTATCCCCACACGATGGAGTTATCAATTTACGGATGGTTACGATTTATTGCAATGGAGTTTTCTGATTGTTAGCGGATTAACCATGAGTGTGCTTAGTGAGACATTGATGCGCACGCGCGCCAAAGCTGAATATCAGGCCAAACTGCTGAATGTTGCGGTTTCTGGCACGCGTGATGCGATTTATGTGAAAGACCTTGCCGGCCGCTACTTATTAATTAATCAAGCGGGTGCCGATATTGTGGGTAAACCGATTGATGAAATTGTTGGTCAAGATGATGCGTTTATTTTTCCTGAACCGACAGCCAGTCATTTAAAACGCGTTGATGCTGAAATTATGGCAAAAGGTAAAACGCAAACGCATGAAGAGCAGCTTAATCTACTCGATACCAGCACGCGTACAGCCCACGTGACTAAAGGGCCGATGTTTGACGACGCAGGTAATGTGGTGGGTTTGTTTGGAATTTCGCATGATATCACCGAAATTAAACAAGCCCAGATGGCTTTATTGGATCGTGATTTTAAATTAAGCGCAATTGTGAATTATTCGCCGGCATTTCTTTCATTAAAAGATACTTCTGGCCGTTATGTGTTGGCAAACCCAAAATTACTGCGCATCCATGGGCTAACTGAGTTGGAAATCTTAGGTAAAACAGATTTTGACCTCTACCCCGAAGAAATTGCCAATAATTTAAGTGTTAATGATGAGATTGTGCTATGCACCCTGCAGCGCCATGCCATTGAAGAAAGCTGGCCAGTAGCAGGGGAACTACGCTATTTTTCCTCAACTATTTTTCCTGTTCTCAATACTTCAGGTGGCGCACAATATATTTGTCGCATCTCGCTCGATATTACTGAGAGCAAGCTAAAGAATGAATTGTTACAAAAAAGTGAGGTTAGATTAAAAGAAGCGAATCATTTAGCTAGAATCGGCGATTGGTCTTGGGATACGGTCACCAATACGCATGTTTGGTCAGATGAATTATACGAGATCTATGGCCGTGACTTGGCGCTACCTCCAGCCAATATTGATGAGGTGCAACAATACTTTACACCAAAAAGCTGGCAGCAACTCACCACTGTGATTAACCAAGGGTTGTCAGATGGTTTGCCATACGAGTGCGATGCCGAGGTGATACGGGCGGACGGGACAAGACGCTGGGTGACTGCACGCGGAAAGGGTATGCACGATGACAACGGCCAGTTAGTTGGTTTGCATGGCACGGTGCAGGATATTACAGAGCGCAAGCAAGCAGAAATTAATTTGCAAATCGCAGCGGTCGCATTTGAGTCGCAAGACTCAGTCATGATTACCGATGCAAGCCTTCGCATTCTAAGAGTGAACAAGGCGTTTACGGAAATTTTTGGCTTTACCGCTGAGGAAGTGATTGGTGAAACACCGCGGTTATTGCAGTCAGGTACGCATGACAGCGATTTTTACGCGGAAATGTGGCAAAAAATTCGTAGCGATGGCACTTGGCAGGGTGAGGTGTTGAACCGCCATAAAAATGGTCAATTGATTTATAACTTAGTCTCCATTTCTGCGGTTAAAGGTACCGATGGGGTGGTCACACATTATGTTGGATCGCATGTCGATATTACTGCACGCAAAGCCGCTGCCGATGAAATTATGCACTTGGCTTTTCATGATTTATTGACGCAGTTACCGAACCGACAGTTGTTTATTGATCGGCTCCAGCACGCGATTGCCTCCAGCGCCCGTACTCGGCAAATGGGCGCATTGCTGTTGATTGATTTGGATAACTTTAAGGCGCTCAATGACACGCTAGGGCATGATGTCGGGGATTTGTTGCTGCAAGAGGTCGCTAAACGATTATCATCAAGTGTGCGTGAAGGCGATACGGTAGCACGTTTGGGGGGTGATGAGTTTGTGGTATTGCTTGAAAATTTAAGTGAGCAATTAAATGAGGCGGCATCATTGGCCGAGGTCGTGGCGCATAAGATTCAAACGATGCTTAATGAGCAGTACCAAATTGCGGTGCATCAGTATCACACTACTTCGAGTATCGGAGTCACTTTATTTCAGGGGAATAAACTGGAAATTGCAGAATTGTTGAAGCAAGCAGATATCTCCATGTATCAGGCTAAGAAATCAGGACGAAACAGAATAAGATTTTTTGACCCTAAAATGCAGGAAGCGTTTAACGTTAGAGCGTCTTTGGAAATCGAATTACGAAGTGCGCTGGAGTTCCAACAGTTTCAACTCTATTACCAAATTCAGGTAGATGAATTTGGGCAGGCGATTGGTGCAGAGGCGTTACTTCGCTGGCACCATCCTTCACGCGGCATGGTGCCACCGCTGCAGTTTATTCCTCTTGCAGAAGAAACGGGGTTGATTCTACCCATCGGGCAATGGGTCATTGAAAGTGCTTGTGCGCAATTGGAGCAGTGGCAAAATAATCCATTGACGCAGCATTTGACTTTATCCGTTAATGTCAGTGCAAAGCAGTTTAGCCAGGCAGAGTTTGTAAGACAGTTGCAACTGACGTTGCAACGCTATACATTCCGACCCAGGCAACTTAAGTTGGAATTGACAGAAAGTCTTCTGTTGGAAAATGTGGAAAGTATTATTATTTCGATGATAGCGCTTGAGTCTATCGGTGTACTTTTCTCACTGGATGATTTTGGTACCGGCTATTCGTCTTTGCAGTATTTGAAAATTTTACCACTTAATGAATTGAAAATAGATCGCTCATTTGTGCGTGATATTGCAGATGACAGCAATGATCTCTCCATCGTGGAGACTATTGTCGCAATGGCAAGTAGCCTCGGCTTTGATGTAATTGCCGAAGGCGTGGAAACAGAGGAACAAAGGCGCCTGTTACTCAAGAAAGGTTGTAAGCATTTGCAAGGCTACTTGTTCGGAAAACCGATGCCTCTGGACCAGTTTGAAGCAACCTTGCGGACAAATGCGCACTGAGACTCAGCTGTAAATAGGAATGCTCAGGCGCGCTTCTAAGCCACCTTCCGGTCGGTTAATCAACTCAAGTTTTCCTTGATGTAATTTGGCAATACGGTCAGCAATCGCCAAGCCTAAGCCACTGCCGCCGGCGTTGCTTCGAGCCGTATCGAGACGCTCAAATGGACGCAACAATTTTTCCACATGCGTTTCAGGAATGCCGGGACCGTTATCAAATACACTGATGATGACATAATCTGCGGTAATTCTGCTGGCAATCCGCACTTGACCACGTCCATAGGCGTAGGCGTTTCCCACCAAGTTATCCAGCAAGCGTTGCATGGCAAGCGGACGGATGGGGATTGCGTAAGTAGGACCGAGTTCAACCGTAATGTCGCGCCCGGCGCGTAGTTGGCGATCATGGATACCTTGCAGCAAGCTGTTGATATCAACCATTTGTGTCGGCTCACCCTCTACCCCTTTAACAAAGTCTAAAAACTGATGAATGATATTGTTCATATCAGTAATATCTTCAATCATGCCCGCTTTGAAACTGGCGCAGCTATCATCAGGAAGCATTTCTACAGCCAAACGAAGTCTTGCCAAAGGCGTACGAATATCGTGAGAAACGCCAGCCAATATCAGCGTACGTTCGGCGTCTAATTCGGCTAATGCATCTGCCATTTTGTTAAAAGTATCATTGACTTCTTGAAGCTCTGCAAAACTGCCCACGGGTAGTTTCTCTGGAGATTCACCGTTACGTAGTCTATCCGCAGCGTTCATCAGTAGGCGTAGCGGTCGATTGATACGCATGGCAATCAGGTAGCCGCCAGCGAGCGAAAGTGCCAAAACTAATGCACCCCAGCCTAGCCACTGCCAAGGAAATGGTCGATCAACATGCACGCGCGGAATGACTACCCAAAAATCATCCAAGCCAATGTTAAAGCTGACCCAAAGGCCCTCTATACCATAGTGCCGTGTGGTGATAATGGTTTCTGTGCCTAATCTTTCACGAATTTTTTCAGCAACCATGTTAATAAAAGGATCACTGGGTAACGGCTCGATTTCTTCCATGAAGTCTGCGTAATACACGCGCACACCTTCTTTACCGGTGATTTCAGAAAGCAGCGCCAAGCGCAGATTTTCTTGCGAGGCAATCAATGAAGCGCGGGTGTAATTCACCACGGTAACGGCTTGAAGTGCTGTAGCTTCAGCGCGTGGTTTGCGCTCAAAATATTCAAATATTTGTAACGATGCAAACTGCCCGATTGCCAATAACACGGCAATGAGCAGCATGACTCTGGCAAGCAGGGTTTTGGGTAGAAGTTTGGCTGTCAATTTAAATAGGTGATGGGGTCAATGAAATAGGAGTGGTCTTAAATGCAAACACGCTGCAAACATTAATGATGCTTAATCAACTTCACCATCTGGGATAAATACATAACCAAAACCCCACATGGTTTGTAAATATCTCGGATGTGCGGCATCCGGTTCGATTAGTTTCCGTAAACGGGATACTTGTACATCAATACTGCGGTCGAAAACGTCTAGCTCTCGCCCGCGAGCCAGTTGCATCAGTTTATCGCGCGAAAGCGGCTGACGCGGATGGTCAACAAACACTTTTAGAAGCGCGAATTCGCCACTGGTAATTGTTACGGCAGCGCCATCTTTTGTTAATGAGCGGGTGGCAGGGTTGAACACGAATTCGCCAATGGTTACGCTATCGCTATTGAGTGCTGGTGCACTGGGTTGCAGACGTTCATGCCTACGCAGTACGGCATTGATGCGTGCCAGTAACTCGCGCGGATTAAATGGTTTTGGTAGGTAATCATCCGCACCCATTTCAAGCCCGATAATTCTATCTACTTCGTCGCCACGTGCTGTAAGCATGATGATGGGCAATAAAGTGCCGCTAGCGCGAATTCTACGGCAAATAGACAAGCCATCTTCGCCTGGCAACATTAAATCAAGCACCAGTAAATCAATGGCTTCTACCGCCAGAATGGCATCCATCTCTTTGGCATCTGACGCTACTTTAACAGTATATTCCTGCTCAGTGAGATAGCGCTGCAGCAGTTCACGTAGACGCACATCGTCATCGACGACCAGGATTTTTTTATGTTGATCTGACATGGTGTTGTTCTCGCTAAATGTTGATAACTGACCAAAATGTTGCCACGAAATTAAGACGTAAAGTATATTGCGAAAGGTTGCTAAATGTAAGTAATTTTAGTGAATATCTTGGCTTAGCAAATATTAAAAGTGCGAAACTAATTTTTATCTAACCAGTCTATGGCACATAGCATTTAAATTGATATGGACAATGACGCGTTATAAGTTTTGATCTCATGGCTGTTACAAATTATTACAATTTTTTCCTGACTGAAACAAATGATTAACAATAGCCACTCATAGTATGTGGTTATACTATTGTTCTAAATTTTTCGGCAAGTTTACTTTTCAAAGGTTATTTAATTGCGTCAAATAAACTTAATGCAAGTAAAACTTAATGTGCAAGTGAAACTTAATATAAGCGCAACTCAATTTAGTTAAGCTTAAATATGGTTATGCTAAATCATTTTTCAATCAGTAAGTTTGCATGCGTTGCTGCCTGTATTTATTTAGGCTTGTCAAACTGTGCAGTTGCGGCGGGTCGCGGTTATCTTTTGGCGGCGGATGATAGCCAAAGACTCACGACTAATGATGATGTTTCGGCCAATGAAGGTTTGCAGCAAACCCTCAACTTAAACTTTAGCCCGGAAAATAGAGAAAAATTACGCAGGGCGCTGGATGATTATGCTCGTTCTGTTGACGAAAATCGTGAGCAGATTGAAGCGCGCCGCAAGGCCATGCACGAGAGTATAGAGGCGCGGTTTTTAGATGCAGATACTGATGGTGATGGGTCGGTAAGCAGGCAAGAAGCCACCGAAAAACTCCCGCAAATTGCCCGGCATTTTAATCAAGTGGATTCTAATGAAGATGGCACCATTACGATTGATGAATTAGAAGAAGCCCAAGCGCGTATTTTAGAGCGTAGAAAAGCCGCTGAAATGGCTATTGAAGAAAAGAAGCTACAGGCCGCAGTCGAGGCCGTGGTGAATAAACCGTCGGAGACTACGCCAGCTAAACCAGTTGAGGCTATTCCGAGTAAGCATAAAGATACCAAACAAACCTCTGTTAATTTAAAAAAACGCTCGTACTAACGCTAACAGCAATTCTGCACCAAGTATTCACCGCAACTGCATCCACATTCAAATTTTTTGTAAATCCGTATGGCTAAAGCCAATAATGGCTTAATATTAACGCCTATGTCCCTCACTATTTCAGTCGTTCAAAGTATAGCGCAGGTGAATGCCAGTGACTGGGATGCGCTGGCGGGTGATATGCCTTTACTCAGCCATGCATTTTTGCGTGCGCTGGAGCATTCAACATCTATTGGTGATGGCACGGGCTGGCAACCTTATTATTTGCTGGTTAAAGAAGACGCGCAGTTGGTTGGCGCTATGCCGCTTTTTATAAAAAGCCATTCGTATGGTGAATATGTGTTTGATTGGGCTTGGGCGGATGCGTACGCGCAAAATGGCTTGTCGTATTATCCAAAATTAGTATCTGCTATTCCATTTACCCCAGTAACCAGTGCAAGATTATTAAGTACAAAAATTGAAGTGCAAGTTTTGATGCTCGACGCGTTAGATAAAATCATGCATCAACACCATTTGTCGTCAGCTCATGTGTTGTTTCCAGATGAATGCTCTGCTGCGGTATTGCAGAAAGCTGGTTGGATGCAACGTCATGGTGTGCAGTTTAGATGGGAAAATCGGCGCTACCAAGATTTTGAAACATTTTTAAACACATTAAGCCACGATAAGCGTAAAAAAATTCATCAGGAGCGCAAAAAAGTGCAAGCTGCGGGCGTAGTTTGCCAAGCAGTGTTAGGCCATGATATCTCAGAACAGCTTTGGGATTTTTTTTACACTTGCTACAGCAACACTTATGTGGAGCATCATTCCACGCCTTATTTATCGCGTGCATTTTTTATGGAAATTGGCAAAACCATGCCGCAAAATATTGTGCTGATTGTGGCATCGCGCAATGATCAACCTATTGCTTGTGCTCTGAATTTTTACAATCAAAGCACGCTGTACGGCCGCTATTGGGGTGCAACGCAGTTTGTTTCTGGCCTGCATTTTGAGTTGTGCTATTACCAGGCGCAGCAATTTTGTATTGAACAAAATATCACTTATTTTGAAGGCGGTGCCCAAGGTGAGCATAAGCTCGCACGCGGGTTTGAGCCGCGCCCTACATGCTCATATCACCGCATAGCCCACTCTGAATTCGCCGAGGCGATAGCGCAATTTTTAGCGCGCGAGCAACAAAACATCACCGCCTACACCAATGAGCTAGAAGAACGCGCGCCTTACAAAGCGGCAACTACCAGGCAATCGGCTTTCCATCATAAGCAATAAAACGGCCAGAGTTGCTTAGGTTTAAACGGGTAATCACTTCACGCAAACCGGTGGCACTGGTGTGGGCATCAATTAAACCATTGGGGCCGCCCATGTCGGTACGCACCCAACCGGGGTGAAGCGTTACCACGCTAATGCCATAAGGCTTGAGGTCAATCGCCAGGCTTTTCATGACCATATTCACTGCAGTTTTACTACTGCGATACAGATAGCTCTCGCCACTGGTGTTGTCATCAATGCTGCCCATTTTGCTGCTGAGGGTGGCAATTTTTTTAAGCTGGCTTCTGGTGATATGCTGCACAAAAGCCTCTGCCATTTTCATGGGCGCCATGCTATTGACCTTGAAAGCGTTTGCCCAAAGTTGTTCATCGGTGTCGCCAAAAGTGCTTTCAGGATACACGCCCGCGTTGTTAATCAGCACATCGATATTTTGCGATTTTAATGTGAGCGCCAGCGCATCGATCTGCTTAAAATCACTCACATCTAATGGCAATACATGCACGTTATCATGCTGCGTGGTGA
>ENA-UPXM01002739-UPXM01002739.1-activated-sludge-metagenome-genome-assembly--contig:-NODE-2739-length-20259-cov-6.233370_pt1 | contig 20259 bp, 18 predicted proteins | sample MGYA00238178_ERZ772708 | MGnify/ENA primary metagenome ERZ772708 (study PRJEB29002, sample SAMN05720212) | activated sludge metagenome | isolation source: anaerobic digester from wastewater... | reverse complement strand
TCTGCCTGAAACATGATTTGAATTTGCCTAGCTGATTGCGGCCAATCCGGCGACCAGTTAGCGTCGCGCAAATACCAGTTATCAACTTTTAAATATTTGCTAATCGGTTCCGGAGCGACAAAAGCGGTTTTACCAATGGCTGGCATGTCAAGATGATAGATATCATTAGCCTCCAATTTTTGGAATTCACCGAAGTTAGTAATATCGGCACGGACATAGGAGCCCAAAAAACCGCCAGTCGGTCTCAGTTCGTCATTATTTTGTAACATAATTAAGTAATGTACTGGTTGAGGATAGCCGCTAAAGGCCGGAAGTAAACGGATAATTGGTAAAGAATTGGATAATATATTTTCACCATCAGCAATTTGATTTCGCAGTTCAGCTAGTTGACCGCGTAAAGGCCAAAGAATGCCAACAGTTTGAATCTTATCAAGATTAAAAAGAGCGAGATTAAGGTTGGCTTTTAAGCCATTAAGCTCCGGTTCAAGAGCAATAAGGGATTGCATAAAGGCGGCTTTTTTTTCTTGACTTAGACTCTGGAAATTACGCTCATTAGCAAAGGCATCGGCGCTGATATTCTTGAGTAGAGAGTTAACCTGCAAGGCGCTGCCGCTAATTATTAGAGCGCTATTATTAAGGTATCCCAAGTCATCTATTGGCCGGCTGCCTAATTTTAATTTTGCCGGAAACCAAGATTGGCGCAGTTTTTCTAAATTTTTTTGTCCATTTTTAAAATAATCTTGCGCCGATTGCAGTTTTAATTGAGCACCATCCCAATCTTTCGCGCGAATAGAAACAATCGCTCCGCTCAGTTGCTCTTTGCCGGCAATAGCGTTTTGGCCGAAATCTCGCCAATAGGACCAACTACTTATTAAGCTGATTATGAGTGATAAGAAAAAAATCGCCAGCGCCCATAATAATAGACGCAGGCTTAGTAAAGCAAAATATTTTAAATTAGCTTTAACCTTCATAGATGTCCTTAATTATTTTCTTTTTCGCTATTAATTATTTTTAAATGTCGGCTTTGGCGGATGCGATTTAGAAAAATATCATGGATTTCTAGTCGATACTCATATTCAGCTTCGTCCATCAGGGTGTAATTTATTTCTTTATTTAAATCAGCCTCTAGGTTTTGCAGTCTTTTTATAAATTTATCTTTTTTGATTTTTCCCACCAGTAACATATCAATCGGGGCGCTTCCGTCACCGCTGAAAATCCCGCTCAGCCATAATTGTTTTATTTCTCCAAATTCAGCCGTATTCTTTAAAAAATCTTGACAAGACAAGAGATTGGCTTTAGCAAATAAAGTTTTTAGTTCTGGAAAAAGCAGAAAATTACGGTCAATCGTAAAATATTTTTTTTCATTTTTGAGATTTTTAGCGCCGGTTTTAATCTTTGTTTCTTTAACCTCAGATAAAATTTTTGCCTCTTCTTGTTTGATTAGGCCGATTTCTTCTAGATTTTTCAATTCTCGCCGCACTGAATTTACCTGAAGATTTAGATCTCGGGCTAGTTGTCGAGTATAATATTTTTGTTCAGGCTTGCTAAGGAAAGTTTTCATTATTTTTACTCTAGCATTAGAGCCAAAAATTTGCGCCAACATAAGATTGTTTTTTATTTTATCTTTTTTCTAAAGTGCTTTTATCTCTTTTTTTCTTGCTTATTTTATAGTATAATAGAAAAGGTTAGCAGTCAAATAAAATTGGCGCGGATGGCGTCAAGAGATTAAGCTTATATGTATTATAAAATCTCTTCCTTTACCTTAAATACCGGCAAGCATCAGAACGGCAGCCGGGAGGTTTTTATTTTTCAGCCGGATGCAATTAAGGAAAATTTAGCCGGTAAATTATTTTTATTAGCGGAAATTGACGGCAAAAAGAATGACGTTAAAAAGGTTATTGATTTTATTATTGAGCGTTTGAATGATTTCTACTATAACGATGAGAAAATATTTTTACAGGATAAAATTGAAGGTTTGAGTTTGGATAATATTTTTGAGGCCGCTTTAGCTAAACTCAATAAATCTTTACTGGAATTTATTTCTTTGGAAAAAATTATATTACGGGCCGAGGATACTAATTTAGTTTTAGGCTTGATTTTTGATAATAAATTGCTATTTTCTAATTTTGGCCGCAATAAAGCCTTTTTAATATATAAACGCCAAGATGATTATGAATTAGTAAACGTCGAAACTAGTGCCGTTGAAGCCGATAATCAGCCGGAAAGCACTGGTCCGGTTTCGCCCAAATTTTTTTCTTCAGTAATTAGCGGAGAGATCCCTGCTTCTTCTTATTTTCTTTTTTGTAATGAGGCTTTACCAGAATATTTATCCAATCACGATTTAATTAATATTATTACCAAGCTCCCCCCCATGGTAGCGGCGGAACAAATAAAAAATAATCTTACGCGTCTGAATTCCTACGTTCCTTTTTTGGGTATAATTATTAAGAATACCTTTGGTTTGAGCTTAGCGGAGCTAAAAGAGGATATGGGTGGAGACACGGTTCAGTCCGCCCACAACTCTATTTCCCACTTAAATTACACAGAAAAAAAGACCGAACAAATGTTAGCTTCGGCTGGTCTAATTAATTGGCAAAACATCAATAAAATATGGAAAAAAGTGAAGGGCGGCAGTTTTAAGTCAGGGCCGTCTCTGTCTATTAAGGATAGCGGTAAAAATATCAAAAAAACACCATCTTTAAAGCAGTCAAAAACTCTAGCCACCCCCAACTTGATTAAGGAAAAAATTGCTTTTGGTCGCAGTCGTTCTCGTCTGACTGGCTTTTTAAAGACAATCAGCGCCACTATTATTAATTTGTTTAATCCTTCATTTTGGCGTAAATTTGCTAAAAACGTTAAAACTTGGCTTAACTCTCTTCATCCTCGCAATAAACAGATGCTTGTCCTTTTGTTATTGGCTTTTTTAATTTTAAGTGTTAGCTTGATAATTTCTAGTATCAATAATCGTCGTCAAGCTGATATTGAGTATTTTCATAATTCAATTAACGATTTAGAGACAAAAAAAAGCATGATTGATTCTTATCTGTCGTACGACAATCAAGAAGGTGCCAAAACTTTGATTGGTGAAAGTTTGGCGGCTATTGATGTTTTGCCGGTAAAAGGCGACGAACAAATTGCCAAGCGTGATCAGTTGCGGGCTCAACTTGAAGCTCAGAAAGCGCAAGTACAAAAATTAACCAATGTTGAGTCTCCAGAATTACTTACTGATTTGCGTCATTACAATCCTTCCGCAGAGGCTAGGAATCTTATTTTGTTGGACGAAAAACTATACGTCGCCGATAGCGCCGCTAAAGCCGTCTACACCTTTGATTTAAAAGATAAAAATACCGCCTCTTTCTTGCTTAACGGTGATTTTAATGCTTTGGATAAGCCCGTCAGCGAGGCGGGTTTAATTTACTATCTTAGTGGCAATCGTTTAATTTCCTTGGATACAGTCAGCGGCAAGGTTACGACTTTAAATCTCGATGGCGTGGGCGCTGATAATAAAATTAACGCTTTCCAATTTTATTACTCTAATTTATATTTGATGATGGCTGATCAGAATCAGGTTTACAAATTATCCAAGAACGCCACTGGCTTTGGTTCCAAGGTAGCGCGTTTGAATGGCGAAGCTTATTTAGGAGATGCTATCGATATGGCAATAATAACAATAAACGATAAGGATCACATCATTTTTTTGAAGAGTAACGGACAAATTCAAGATTATTATAATGGCGAGCCTAAGGATTTTTCTTTAGCCTCTATTGACCCTTCTTTAAACAGCGCTTCCCTGCTTAAAGTGTTTAACGATCAGCTGTTTATTATGGACAAAGCTAGTCAGCGCATTTTAATTTTTGATAAACAGGGCGCTTTAGTCAAGCAATTTCGTCTTCCCTCTTTAAACAATCTTAAAGACTTTAGTGTTAGCGCTGATGGAAAAACCATTTATGTTTTAAATGATAATTCTATTTATATAGCACCCACAGAATAAATTAATTTTGAATATAAAAATACCCCACGTGACCAAAAGATTTTACGTGGGGTATTTTTTATTCTGAATTTGCGCTTATTTCAAAGTTACTTTAGCGCCAGCTTCTTCCAATTTCTTCTTTAAAGCTTCGGCTTCTTCTTTCTTTAAGCCTTCCTTTAAGATTTTCGGAGCGCCATCAACCAAGTCTTTGGCCTCCTTTAAGCCCATTTCTGTGACTTCGCGGACAACTTTGATGACGTTGATTTTATTAGCGCCGCCTTCAGTTAATTCCACATCAAAACTGTCTTTTTCTTCAGCAGCAGCCGCGCTAGCGTTAGCGCCACCGGCGGTCGGAGCCATCATCATTGCTGGCGCGGCCGCAGAAACACCAAATTTCTTTTCCAAAATTTTGACGAGCTCAGCTAAATCTAAAACACTCATCTTTTCAATTTCGCCAACTAAGCTTTGGAACTTAGCCGGTACCACCACTTCTTCAGCGGCGTCATTTTTTACTTCTTCGGACATAATGTTATATTAGGCGGGAACGGAAGCTTTTCCTTTTCCTGGCCCCTATTTATTATTATTTTTTTTCTTCAATCGCTTTAAGGACGTATACAAGGTTGCGTAAGTTTCCGGCTAAAGCGTTAACAAAACCGGAGACAGGGGCATTAAGGGAGCCCACCAGTTTGGCATACAATTCTTGCTTGCTCGGTAATTTCGCTAAGGCCTCGATTTCTTCCTTGGTCAGTAATTTACCTTCCAAGATGCCGGCGATAAAGTTGAGTTTGTCGCTCTTTTCTTTGTCTTGGCGGAATTTGTCGAGAACCTTGGCGGCGGCCACTTCGTCTCCGTAGGAGAAGACAGCGGCGATTTTACCGTCCAAGCTCTTAGTATCCAAGCCGTCCACACCTTGATTTTTGAGAGCTAGACCCAATAAAGTCTTCTTGGCTACATAGTATTCGCCGTTTTCTTGGCGTAACTGGTCGCGCAGAGATTCATTGTCTTTTACCCCCAAAGCATTAAAGCCGGCAAAGACGATTGATTTAGCGTCTCCAATCTTCTTCTCCAGGCTCCGCAGGATTTCCTGCTTTTGGACTTTGCTTTTTGGCATATTTTTTAAAAGCGTTTTTAGACGCTGGTTTGTAAGCAATTAAATAAAAAACTGCGGCTTGACCGCAGATGAAATAAATAAGCTAAAAATAGCTAACATTTACCTCGGCAAGACTTATTTGTTTGCTTGCTGTCTGCGGTTTTGCTTAATTTGTATTTATATATTAACAGATTATAAAAAATTGTCAATTAATTGTATTTGTTTTTCTTTTTCGAGCATAATTGGCAAAGCGGTGCGATTCTTCCCTTACTTTCAATAAAACTGGTTTAAGCGATTCGGCCAAATCTTTAAAATTTTGCTTGACGCCCTTAGGAAAAACTAGCTTATCGCCGCCAAACTTAGATATGCCGACTAAAGGTAGAATAATATTAAGTTTGCTTAATTCTCTGCTTAAGAAGCTGATTTGCGGACTGCCGCCATCAATCATTATCATCTCCGCTGGCGGCCATTCTTTGTGCTGATAGCGACGTTTCAGCGTTTCTAGGAGCGCGCGTTCATCGTCTCCGGCTGGCGCTTCTTTAATTTTAAACAAACGATATTCATTTGCTTGTTTTTCGCCGTTTATAAAAACCACCATGGAAGCATAGCTTTCTTTGCCTTGGAAATGGGAAATATCATAGCCTTCTATCCGTTTAAGCCGCGGTGACTGCAAATCATCTTCTTTGTTTAATAAAGAAACTTCTTGGAGGTGGCGCAGGGCTTTAGCCTGTTCCGGATTATCTTTCTCTAATTTTAATAAGAGGCGCTGGCGTTCGCCCTTAAGAATCAAGATTAGTTTTTTAATATTTTTTTTATATTCTTGCGGGCTGATAGCGTCAATACAGGCTCCCGGGCAAAAGCCGATTTGATAATCAAAACAAGCCTTTCCCTGATGCGGCCGGCAGGTGCTATAGGGGAAAACCTTACGCAATAGCCGCAAAGCGGTGCTAATGAGACGATATGATTGGTATGGTCCAAAAAACTGGTAGTCGCGGGCGGGAAATTTTTTTAAATCTTGTCCGCGGATAATGATTGGCTTGGGAAATTCTTCTTTTAGATTAATGGCGATGTAAATAAAGGAACGGTCATCTCGGTCGACAATATTATATTTGGGCCAGTATTTTTTTATATTAGCCGCCTCTAAAATAATCGCTTCCAGCAAGCTGTCACAGATGATAAATTTTAAATCTTGCGCCTGCGCCACCATCTCAGAGATGCGAGAGTCTATCCTTTTTTGAAAATATTGACTTAGGCGGTTTTTTAAATTGACCGCCCGGCCAACATATAAGACTTCTCCTTTTTGTCCGTACCAAAAATAGACGCCGGGCATTTTAGGGATATCTTTTAATAAATTTTTTAGAGGATGAGCCATATTTACAGCTTTGCTTGATATTTATTTAAGTCCAGACTATTATTTTTAATTATTATTCCTTCTTGACGCAAAAGGCTTAGTTTCTTTTTGCTTCCCCTAGCAAAGCCGCCAAGACGCCCGTCGCTTTTAATCACCCGATGACAAGGTACCTGCGGCGCAAAGGGGTTGTTATGCAGAACTTGGCCAACAGCGCGGGCGGCTAAAGGTTTGCCTATTGCTTGAGCGATTTGTCTGTAAGTTGCCACTTGACCCACCTTAATTTTTTTTGTTATTTGATAGACTTGTTCCGCAAAAGGTCTAATTTTAATATTTTTATCTAATTTCATTTATATTTTTACAGTTCTTTGTTTTATTGTTTTCATCTGTTGTTAAAATATTACCCCAGTTTAGTTAAGGTGCTCAGCTTTATATCTCAACAGATTGAAAAAAACAGCGCCTCAACATTAAACGGAGGTTGACTGGCCGGGCATTCAATGTCCGGCCTTTTTCTTTTTTGAAAGCATTTCTTGCAAATATTGCCCGGTTAAGCTATTAGGATTAGCGGCGATTTCTTCCGGCGTGCCGGTGGCTACTATCTTACCGCCCTTGTCGCCGCCTTCCGGTCCCAAATCAATAATGTAGTCCATGGATTTGAGCATATGCAGGTTATGTTCTATAACTAATACGGAATTTCCCTTCTCCACCAATTGGTTTAAAACTTTAAGCAGCATAGCGATATCATAATAATGGAGACCGGTAGTCGGTTCATCTAATAAATAGAGGCTGCGTTTCCCTAAAGTGTGAGTCAGTTCTTTGCCAATTTTTACTCTCTGCGCTTCGCCTCCGGATAAAGTGGTAGCCGATTGTCCGAGTTTGAGATAGCCCAAGCCGACCGATTGTAGAACTTTAAGCTTGTCGGTAATATAATAATTTCCTTCAAACAGCTCTATCGCTTCATCAATTGTCATTTCTAAAACGTTGGCAATGTTTTTGCCCTTATATTTCACTTGCAGGGTTTCCCGGTTAAAACGTTTTCCTCTGCATACCTCGCATTCTACCAGCACCGGCGGCAAGAAATGCATCTCAATCAGATTGGAGCCAGCGCCTTCGCAGGCCTCGCAGCGACCACCGGGTCGATTAAAGGAGAAGCGGGAGATAGAATAGCCTCTCTCTTTAGCTTCCGGCAATTCAGCGAAGAAATCCCTGATTGGCGTAAATATGCCGGTATAGGTGGCGGGATTAGAGCGGGGCGTACGGCCGATAGGCGATTGATCGATAACTACAATTTTATTAATATATTCCGCCCCCTTTATTTCCGTGACTCCTTTAAGATTATTTTTCTTACCGGGGTTATTTTTTATATAAGATAGATTTTTATATAAAGCATCATACAGTAAAGATGATTTGCCGGAGCCGGAAACGCCACTAATACCAACTAGTTTTCCCAGCGGTATCTCTACTTTTATATTTTTTAGATTATTAATTTTAGCGCCGATGATTTTTAGGCTGCCATGATTCTGACTGCGTCTTTTTTCCGGTAAGGAAATTTCTTGATGACCGCTCAGGTATTGCAGAGTCATCGATTGGCTGCCCGGTTTTTTTTCTTCAGCCGCTAATAATTTCTTAGTCTCGCCCATGGCCTCGATTTGGCCGCCGTGAACGCCAGCCAGCGGTCCTAAATCAAGCAGATAGTCTGAAGCTAAAATCGTGCGCGCGTCATGTTCAACGATGATGACGGTATTATTTTTATCTCTTAGGGTCTCCAGTGTTTTGATGAGTCTGTCGGTGTCGCGTTCGTGCAGGCCAATAGTCGGCTCGTCTAAAACATAAAGAGTGTGGGAAAGTTGGGAACCGATTTGGGAAGACAAGCGAATACGCTGGGCTTCACCCCCGGAAAGAGTTTCCGCTTCCCTGTCTAAAGACAGATAGTTCAAGCCGACTTTATCTAGAAATTCTAAACGGTTGAGAATTTGAGCCATCACATTGTCGGCAATTGTCAGCTGGCGCTTAGTCATCTTTTGGTAATATTTCCAAAAGAAGTCATAGGCCTTATCAATGCTTAAATGGCTGACTTCAGCTATATTTTTGTTGTTTAAGCGCACCGACAAAGCTTCTGGTCTCAGTCTTTGGCCTTTACATTCGGGGCAGATTTTATCCCCGAAAAAACCGATTTTCCCCAAGCCGAAACATTGCGGACAAGAGCCATAGGGAGAGTTGAAAGAAAAAAGGCGCGGTTCGACTTCCGGAAAAGCGAAGTTGTCGTTCGGACAAGTCCAGTTCGATGATAACAGAAATTCATTTTTTTGAAATTTAACAATGACCAAGCCTTGACTGTACTGCAAGGCATTTTCCACGGCTTCAAATAAACGGCCTTCGTCTTTAATCATTACTTTATCAATCACTATTTCAATATCGTGCTTAGTTTTGGCCTTCAGTTTAACTGGTTCTCTTAAATTTTTTATTTCTCCGTCAACCCTGGCTTCCGAATACCCTAAAGCTAAATAGTCGTATAAAAGCTGATAATATTCGCCTTTACGGCCGCGTACTACCGGACTAAAGATAACGGCGTATTCTTCTTTATATTCTTTGCCTCGAGAGATAATGATATCAATCATTTCTTCCAGTGTTAGTTTTTCGATTTTAAGGCCGCAGTGAGGACAGAAGACTTCGCCCACCCGCGAATAAAGAAGGCGCAGATAATCATGAATTTCTGTCAAAGTACCGACGGTGGAACGGGGGTTATGGGATAGAGCTTTTTGATCTATGGATATCGCCGGAGCTAAACCTAAAATTTCATCGACATCCGCTGGTTTTTTCTGCCCCAAAAATTGGCGCATATAGGGCGAGAGCGACTCCACATATTGTCTCTGCCCTTCTGCAAAAATAGTATCAAAAGCCAGCGACGATTTGCCGCTACCGGAAACGCCGGTGATTACCGTCAAGCTGTTATGCGGTATTTCCAGGTTGATATTTTTTAAATTGTGCATCCTAGCGCCGCGGATGATTATTTTATCCTGCATATTTTTGTTGTCTATAAGTAGCCATAAATTATTCTGGTGAAATAATGCTTAATCATTAATTCCGTGGCTTCAAAAAAGCGGACCTATCTTTTCGGTTTTCATATTTTTGCAGCTTATTTTTATTTTGTTTGAAATTTTTATTTTCTTCCCTTTCCTCTTCTAATCCCAGCATGCTTTCAATTTTTTTTATAACCGTTTTCGGTTTAAGGCCGTGTTTTTTATTATACGCTAACTGTTTTTCGCGTCTTTTGCTTGATTCTGCTATGGCTCTTTTCATTGAATCGGTCATCTTATCGGCATAAAGAATAATTTTTCCGGAAACATTGCGGGCAGCGCGGCCCATTATCTGCATCAGCGAGGTTTCGCTGCGCAAAAAGCCCTCGCGGTCGGCGTCTAAAATCGCCACTAAAGTCACTTCCGGCAAATCCAAGCCTTCGCGCAAGAGATTAACGCCGATGAGGACGTCAAACACACCTTCACGGAAAGATTTTAAGATATCAGTGCGTTCGAAGGTCTTAATGTCCGAGTGGAGATAATTGGCTTTGATTTTTTTGTTATTTAAATAAGCACTGAGATCTTCTGCTTGTTTTTTGGTTAAGGTGTTGATGATCACGCGCTCTCCTTTAGCAGCTAATTTCTCTGCCTCGTTCACAATGTCATTAATCTGGCTATAATTAGTTGTTTTGTCATAAACTGGTCTGATTTCAATCTCCGGATCAACTAAGCCCGTGGGGCGAATAATTTGTTCGACAATCTGCTGAGAATGTTTTTTTTCATAATTTCCAGGAGTGGCGGTGGTGCAAATAACTTGACCTACTCTTTTTTGAAATTCGGAAAATTTAAGGGGGCGGTTATCCAAGGCACTGGGCAAACGCCAGCCAAATTTAACTAAGGTATCTTTGCGTGCCCGATCACCATTATACATACCCCTAATTTGAGGAATGGTAATATGGGATTCGTCGATAATGGTTAAAAAGTCTGGTTTGCCGTCTTTGAGAGGAAAATAGCTTAAAAGTGGATCCGGGGCCTCTCCGGCAAGTTTGCCCGATAAATGGCGGGAATAATTTTCAATGCCGTGGCAATAACCTAAAGTGCGCAGCATCTCGATATCATAGCGAGTGCGCCGTTCCAATCTTTCTGCTTCCAGAAATAATTTATTAGCTTTAAAGTAGGCCAGCCTATCTTGTAATTCTTCTTCAATGTTTTTAAGCGCTTGTTCAATTTGCGGTTTTGTAGAAATAAAGTGCTTGGGCGGAAAAATCACAATTTCTTGCAAATTTTTCAGAATATTTTTGGTAGTGTTATCAAGGATATTTAAGCTTTTTACCCTCTGCCCTTCTAAGTCTAAACGATAGACCACGTTTTCCGACATTGGCCTGATTTCAAAAACATCTCCCCGTACTCGGAATTGTCCACGCTGAATTTCACCATTTACTCTTTTAAATTGCATGGACACCAGCTGCCTAATTAAATCTTGGCGGGTAATCATTTGTTCTATTTCCAAATGTAAAGAAGCGCCCAAGTAATTAAGAGGTACGCCGAGATTATATATGCAGGAAACGGAGGCGACAATAATGACGTCACGCCGGCTTAAAAGAGCCGAAGTAGCTCCGTGGCGCAATCTGTCCATTTCTTCATTAATCATCGCTTCTTTGTCAATATAGGTATCAGTGATAGGTAAATATGCTTCCGGCTGATAATAATCATAATATGACACAAAAAAATGAACAGCATTTTCCGGAAAGAAGTTTTTATATTCTCGGTATAATTGAGCGGCCAGAGCTTTGTTAGGAGCAATCACTAAAGCCGGTTTATTGTAGGCGGCAATGACTTTAGCCGCGGTAAAAGTTTTACCGGAGCCAGTTACACCCAGTAGGGTTTGATAATCAAAACCAGCCTCCAATCCTTTGAGGAGTTTTTCTATGGCTTGCGGTTGATCGCCGGCAGGCTCAAATTCTGATTTTAGCTTAAAAATGCTGGCCATTATTAATCTGAATTATTGATTAATCTTTGCTTAATGTAGCATAAAATCAATAAAAAAACCAGCCCTGTTATTTAGGGCTGTATGGCAATTTTTGCGCGGAATGGGCCGGGTATTGGCATTAAGGAGCGGCTTTAAGCAGATGTCGGTATATTTTTTTATGATGATGAAAAACAATTATTATCTCAATCCTTGCTCGGCCTTTTTTAATTTGGTTGCTGAAGCTTGCAACAGTCTTTTTTCTTCGGCCGAAATTTCCATGTTAATTCGGCGTATAACCCCCCGCCCGCCAATAACTACGGGCAAGCTTAAAGAAACGTCCTTAATGCCAAACTCTCCGTTTAAGGGATGGGAAACGGTAAAAACTGTTTTTTTATCAAATAGAACGGCGCGGCTTAATTGAACAATACCGGCGGCAATAGCGTAATATGTTGCTTGTTTGCCTTTAATAATGGCATAGGCGGCGTTTTTTGCCTGATCAAATATTCTTTTTTTATTTGATTTTGACAATTTATAAAAATTATCAATATTTGTATTCCCGACCATAGCTGTGCTCCAAAGAGGTAGTTCGCTATCGCCATGTTCACCAACAATATAAGCATGAACACTTTTGGGGTCAACCGACATTTTTTCGCCCAAAATAAGACGAAATCTAGCAGTATCGAGAATGGTCCCAGAACCGAAAATTTGCCCTTTCTTTTTGGGAAACATTTTAATGGCGAGGTTGGTAAGTATGTCCACCGGATTAGTTACCATTAAGACGATTATGTTGGGATTCTTTTTAAATATTTTAGGCATTAAATCTTTGATAATGGCGGAATTTTTCTTTAACAAATCCAGCCTGGTTTCACCCGATTTCTGAGCCGCGCCGCAAGTTATAACTACTAGTTTACTATCTCTAATATCGTCATAAGTTCCAACCTTAACATCAGTATATCCCCAAAAAGGGACGGAATGCTGTAAATCCATCACCTGTGATTTTACTAATTTTTCGTTAAGGTCAATTAAGGCGATTTCTTCAGTAATGTCGGAAGCAATTAAACCGTAGGCGGCGGTGCTACCAACCATGCCGGCACCGATAATCGTAATTTTGTGTTTGTTCATAGAATTATCTTGTTTTTTATATTTTAAAATTTTAATCTTCCCAAATGCCAATATTCAACAGATTATTTATTAGAAAGCCCGTTAATACGGAGTCAAAATTTTTATACATGGCTAATAATATATATTTTTCTAATCATAAAATATAATTAATCATTCGTATTTATTAATAATATTAACACATTATTATAATAATGACCATTTTTTACATTTATATAATAGTTAATTAAAATTATTGTTTATAAAAAAAGACCTTGGTTATATAAACGTTATGTTTATAAACCAAGGTCAAATAATAAAAACCTCACTACTGCGAAAAGGTGGCAGCAGGACAAAGGTAATTGAACCTTAAATAACGATTAAGCCACCACCATACATAGCCCCAGCTCTGCTTGTAATAATCCCACTCAAGACAACGAACGGCAGGGACGCCGTTGGGAAGACGATAGATCGTACCCCAGAAGAAAACATATTTATCTTTCCAGTCTTCTGGGATTAATTCTGGATGATCCAACAGATAGTCTAAAATATTGGCGTTCATAACCGGTTTATTCGCCAATATTTTCCTTAATTCTTCCCCCTCTATTCCTTTTTTCTGCTTTCTAGGCAGATAGAGGGAAATTTTGGCAGGGTCGAATTTTAAAAATCCATTCCTCCGGTGTTCTTCAAGCGACCAGCCCTTGGGGATAAAAGGGGCAGAATCACAATCAATTAGGTGTTCGATAGTTTTGATTTCTGCTTGTTCTTTTAAAACTTTATTCCAACCATTGTGGCGGAAAACTAATTTTAATTCATCAATGGCTTGAACATTGAGCATTAAATTATTGATTCTCATGTTTACCTCCTTTTTACTGGATATCGCTGTTGGGCTAATCAGTTGTTGATTTGGCCACAGTAGAAAAAAGTATAATATTACACCCCTTTCTACTGTGGTCAATAATTTTAAGGTTCTTAATTTCTACAAATTATATCATTTTATTTATATTATGTCAATAGTTTTAGAATAAATCACCCCATTTAAGATTATAAAAGGGTGTCACGAATTAATTTTAAAGTTTAGACCACTCACGCTTACTTCTGTTTTGAAAATTTGCTGAATAATTTTGATTTTATTTTTTACTGTTAAAATAAAGGCGGCGGGACAGCTTTTATACTAATACCGATATTATTTACTATAATAACTTAATTTCTGGAATCTAAGTAATAAATAAAAAAGCATTCACTAATTGAAAAATTAAAGAATGCTATTATTAAAACCTTTATATAAAGGTGATTTTTGATGTTATTTAACTGGAATAACTTTATTTAATTTTTTCATAAAATTTACATTATCTGCAAATTAAATTCTTCTCCTCTATTATATTATTCTCAAAATAACATTCCTTAGAGTTATCAGAGCCATCGGGGTTAGTTGAGTTAAAATAAATTTTGTTATTTTCTATCCTTAAGTTTTCTGGCGAATTATTGCCAACATCTATCCGAGATAACAGAGTTAAATCATTATCATTAATCTTTAAAACATAAAGACTAAAATTCTGGCCAGTTGAAGCCCGTAGCCAAAAATAAGGGACAACAACGATATTCTCCCTTTTCCCGTTATTTAGCAAAATACCTGTTTTGTAGTCATTAAATAAAACTGAAATAGAAGCATTATCTCTATCATTAAATTTTCCTTCGTAAAATCTAAAATCTTCGCAGTTATCGGCCATAAATCCACAAGAATCACTTAATCCAACTGGAACATATAAATTTAAAAGGCTTCTTTTAATAAGAATCTCGTTATTTTCATAACCATTAAAACAGATGTTATCTTCTAATAAGCTATAAGGAATAAAGATATTGTAAATTCCATAGGCTCCTGAGGTAAAAACATAGGGGTTAAAAGTTAATGTCAGACCTAAGTCATTAAAAGAAGATTCTCTTAAATGTGATAATAAGACTTCATCAGTTAACTCATTGAGGCTGTTATCAAAAACCGGGCCAGTAATGATATTGGCTTTTAAAATATCCTTTATTCTATTTAAATAATTATTACTGCAGAATAAGTTATCCAGGAATAGCTGTTTACCGTTTTTTAAGTCGTAAATAATCGATTTAACATAACTATGGTTACCATTTCCTCCGCCTGTATAGTCGGTTAAAATAAGCTCAATGCTAATAATATTATTTATTATTGATTTAACCTCAAAAGAACTATGAAGATCTACACTACAAGAGTAGAAATAGTCTTGATCGCCATAACAATCCGATATAACAACCCCCTCGTCATTTATAAAAGTATTCCTCTCATCCAGTTTCCATTCTTCTATAAACTTTCTATCATTTTCAAGTGTGTCAAAAATAATATCTTTAATAATTTTATTTAAATCATTAGCGAAAATAAAACCTTTAAATTCTGGGTATTCTAAATTAATCCGAGCATAAGCATTATCTTCTTTAAATGTTTTGGTATCCCATTTTATATCTTTGTAGATATTATTTTTTGATAAATCATTCTTTATCTTCAAGCTATCATTAAAGACTTTTTGTGCGTGACTTAGATCGATATCCGTTAATTTATCAACCAGACCATTATAATCACCGTTAACCCATTTTTGAGACTTATTTACTGCGTCATCTTTAATATTTTTCCTGTAGACTATTTTGTAAGTATTGCCATCTTTTTCAAATATTTTAATTAAATAAAAATTTGTTTAATATAAGTAATTTTTATTGCGTCAAAGATTATCAATAATCGCAGCGTTTTTTAAAACAGCGGGCTCACTTGTCCAGACCGGCCGCTTGTTCGAATCCCCGCCTCTTCGAGGCGTATCCAAAAATAAAAGACTGCAAATACAGTCTTTTTATTTTGGGTGCTCGGCTGGAGGGATAGTTTTCGGACGTGGATGGCTAATAGTAGACAAGGTTCTAATTCTTAATTTTAAGTTTTTCAATTTCTTCGTCAACCAAAAGATCTAAATTAAATTTTTCTCTTTCCGTTGCACATTTAACTAATTCTTCTTCCGGATAATTACCGCAATTATTATAGCGAGCGACAAAATTAATCAGATAAACATCATCTTCAATTACGGTTGTGTAGGCATTTTGTGTAAAAACTGAGCCAGCCGCTCCCTCAATAGAATACATTACACAATATTTCTTGCCATTTATTTCTTTTTTACTAGTTATAACACTGCTAGTTAGAGTGCCCACGCTTGGATTTGGAATGGTTTCCTGGCAATCTATTTCTCCATTAACAACACTAAGACCTGGCATACGATAATCTTTAATTTTAAAGATATTTGAAGCATAATTAGAAAATGAAATATAGTCGGCTTTAAAACTATCTGGTAGATTATTTACTCTATTACTATCTTCTAACCCAGCAACTTCATTGTTAAGTGGATTTCCACAATTACAAAGTATTTTTTTACCACACAAAGTTGATATGCTACCACAAGGAACTTGAATATTATTATATTCTTTACAGCCAAATAAACCTTCACAATTCTTTAAGTTAAATTCACAATATCCTTTTTCTGGGTATGTCTTAAAATCATTCTTATAACTATTTGGGATTAAAAAGAATAAAGCAACAAAAATAAGTAAAAATGAAAAGATTACTAAAACAGCTCTTAACAGATTTTTTTTCATATTATTTGAAATTTTTATCTAACACGGATAAATAATAAAATAATATATCTAATTTATATTAATAGGCATAAAATAACTGGCTTTTCGATATTTTCAAATGCATAAAGAACTTTGTGGATAGCAATATCTTTGAGATTTTCATTTCTGATTTCAGGAATCTCTAGTGGTTTTTGAACTACCTTAATATTGAATTTAGACAAAACATTTGCAATAGAGTTTACCTTCCCTTTATTTGTTGTTGCGAAAAAAATTTGCTTCATAAAATATGGTTTTCTTTAAAATTTAATAAATGTTTCTTTTAAGGCTTGGCGGAGTGAATTTCATTTAACTTTTAAGAATAAAAGAAGTTTTGCGGAGTGAAACGGAACAAAATTTGGGTGAGGCACGAGCCGAGTGCCGAACCTTTTATCCCGTGTTATACGCCCCGAGCGAAACGAAGTGTAGCGAGAGTGCAGCGTGGTGCGGAGTGTAGCGGAGCAAGTTTGAGAACCTACTTTATTTTAAAAGGCGCGCCACTATTTTCTATTTTCTTTTCTATTTTCTTTAAACCAATAATACATATCAAGAATTCGAATATCTGATAATTCATTTATTCTTAGATAAGCAAATTTTGGTTTTGATAATAATTTACGAATTAACTTAATTTTATCTGAATTTTCTGCAATAAACAATTTATAGCCATGCTTTATTATTAAAACGCTCTTAATGAATTCTTCTTTTTGCAGGTGAAATTTATTTTTTATTGGATTATCAACTGGCGGAAATTCATCAGGAAGTATTGTATGGAATAATTTACTACAAAAAGAAGCCTCCTTTCTTACCGTGCAACAGTATTTTTCGAAAAATTTCTTAATATCCTTTTCTTTGTTAATTTCTTCTTTTAGCTTTTCAAAATTGTCGCTGAAAAAATTGAATACCTCTTTTGTCATTCCTTGAATTGCCCACTGCCTTTTAAATTCTCCAAAATCAATTTTTTCTTTATCTAAAGCAGTTTTGTTGTAATATTCTAAAAAAGAAAAAGTTCTTTTATCGTCTTTAAATTTTTCGAAAAATTGTTCTAATTCTAATTTATTAAGAGCATTAAAATCCTTTTCAATCTGGATTTTAACAAAATTTGCTTTTGATTCGAATTCTTGTTCCATAAATAAGTAATTTATCATCAGGTTTATATTTCTTGTGGCGTGTCTTCATTATTTGTGAGCAGGTTCTAAAATTGCGTATAACGTCAGGATTATGAGAAGTTGCGATCAACGGTAGTAATTTGGGTGGAGAAGTCTGTAAGACTTCGTAATCTCATAATCCTTGTTATATTCCCCGTATTGAATATAACGTTAGAGATATAGGGATAATTAAAGGCAGATATTTAAATCCTCTATAACTTTTCCGCTATTTTCATTAATCACAAACTCACAATACATTACCGGCTTATTTTCTTCATATTTTCTTTTAATTAATAGCAAATGACCAGCATTCTCCCCTTCTTTTATTATTTCTTTAATTTCCCCAGAAGTTAAATATGAAATATCACCACTGGTTATATCATAAGAAAAAACAGCTCCTGAGGTAGTCCAGGCTGCAGCATTAAAAAATATTTTTTTATTATCTAAAGAAAACACCGGATTACTTAAATTAACTAAAATATCAATCGGAAATTCATCGATATTTTTAATATTTAAATCTGTAACTTTCCCGGAGTTTACAACAACACGCTCTTCGTTAGTTATATTGTTTTTAATTATAATTTTATTATATACATCATACCCTTCAGCAAAATTTTCAGATGGCCTTGAATCACCAATATCACGAATAAAAACAGAGTATTTCCCATCAGTAGACTGGTTGTGATACTTGTCTAAACCAATATCGCTAACCGAGCCTTTGTCGCTATTTTGATTATTATTAGCACTATTCAAATTACAACCAGAAGAAATGATTGTTAAACAAATTAATAAACTGACTAAAATAAATTGCCTTCTAAACATAAAATTAATATATTACCAACAAATCTCCGCTTTCTCTCCAATTAATTCATTCAAATAGTCTCGAGCCTCATAGTAATCACCAATTTTATCTATTAAACCATTTTCTAGAGCCATCTCTCCGGGCATAGATGAACCATCGGCTAGTAGCCGTACCTTATCAATCGCTAAATTACGATTTTCTGATACAGCTTGAATAAAGAGATTATGCATTATTTCCAAGTCTCTCATGATCAGTCTTTTTTCTTCATCAGTTAAGGGCTTATTGGGATCGCCGTAGTCTTTAAATTTACCAGTACTTAGAGAATTATAGGTTAGACCCTCCTTGTTGTTCTTTTGCGTATTATCAAGATAAGACATGGTAACGCCCAGACTGCCAATATCTGATAAAGCTGAAGCAAAGATAATGTCAGCGCCACTAGCCGCCCAATAGGCCGCCGAAGTGGCAGCGCTACGGACAAAAACAACCGTTGGTTTTTTAGCCCTCTTTAAGGCGTTAGCAACTTCTTCAGCGGCTACTGCAGATCCACCATAAGAATCGATTTCTAAAATTATAGCCCTTATTGCTTCATCTGACTCAGCTTCTTCAATCTTGGCTAAAATATAATCAGATGCAGTTTCATCATACAACTGACGACCATCTTCCAGCATGCTACCAGCGGGAATATAGGTAACTAAATCACCCCTTAACTCAATACCTTTTACGTTACACGGGCTATCGTCAGACTCGTCATCTAAATAATCCTCATCAGCATAATCTTCACTATAATAACCTAAATTAAATTGATAGCTTATTTCATCTTTAATAATTATAAGAGCGCCAAGAAAAATTATTAAAAGGGCTAAATTTTTAATTATCTTTTTGAATGAAGGTTTCTTCCAATTTTTAGGGTTAAATTTTTTATAATTAATTTCTGCTTTACAGATTTTAAAGTTGAAAATTTTTTTTAATAAGCCGGGCATATTTTTATATAAATTTTTATAATTATCCATAGCAAGCCATACTAATTATTATAGCATTTTAGTTCAAAATCGCTAAATTTAGCTTAATTCATAGAATTCTACTGATATATAGTCTTTTCCGGTTACTCTTTTCATTAAATTGGCGGGTTCTCTGTTGGGAATGATTTTATAAGCAAAGACCCTTTCCCAAAAATTTTCTTTATTTTTTGCCCCCATGGAAAAACAATGAACAAGGTTTATTCCATAGCCCGTACCTAGAATATTATAAAACCGCTCCTCACCATCTTCTAGGCAATATATCTCCTTTTCCTCTCTATGCCCATCTGTAGTAAATGTTTTCCCTATTTTTATAGTATTTTCATTTTTCATATATCTTATTTAATTAATTTTTATTAAGTGTTGGCCCGGCGAAGTGCGCAGCATGATACCATTTTCCATCTTCTGCAATGTGTTCCGAAATTGGCGTCCACCATAATTTATCTCTATTTGGACAAATTATGCTTAGGCTTCTTGTGCTATTTTTCTGGCTACTTGATAAGGTGCAAACACAATGAACTAGAACTAAATCGTTATATCTTTCTTCTACTGTTCCTTTCCAGTTATTACACTTGTCACATAAACTAATGCTCTGCTTTATGATTTCCATAAATTTATTAATTAATAATAAAAAGCTCTTCCCGAAAAAGGAAAGAGTTTTTATTTATGAAAATAAAAAATCGACCTTTATCTTTCCCTAATCGGGCTAGATTTAGCACCTTCTGAATGGATTACTTCAGGGTTGCTGGCAGGTCATCGGGCTAGTTCCCTCGCTGCGCTCTTTATAAAACGATTATTCAATTGTAATTATATTATAAACTATATCACAAAATAAAAACAGACCTTGGATTCGAATTAATAATTTTCTTTATTTACAGATTATTTCACTCACTTGACTCCAACAAAAAAAACTCAGCGTAAACTGAGTTTCTTTGTTTTTTGGCTGATATTAGACGAAGTATCTCGGACTACTACACCAAAATCGTGTTGGCTCGGGGACAGGGATTCGAACCCCGATAAACAGGACCAGAACCTGTTGTCCTACCATTAGACGATCCCCGAATAAAAATGGCCTAATTACTTAAAGCCATTTCAATGATACGGCTATTATATCAATTACTTATTTTTTTTCAAG
>ENA-UPXM01002736-UPXM01002736.1-activated-sludge-metagenome-genome-assembly--contig:-NODE-2736-length-20273-cov-4.947225_pt1 | contig 20273 bp, 14 predicted proteins | sample MGYA00238178_ERZ772708 | MGnify/ENA primary metagenome ERZ772708 (study PRJEB29002, sample SAMN05720212) | activated sludge metagenome | isolation source: anaerobic digester from wastewater... | reverse complement strand
GCTACGCTAAGCTGGAGCGCAGCCACAGGCGCCACCTCGTACAACGTACAGGTACGCCCACAGGGCGGCAGCTGGAGCACCTTTAGCAGCAGCACAACCAGCTACAGCCTAAGCGGATTAAGCTCTGCTACCACCTACGAGTGGCAGGTTCGCGCCACCAATAGCGCCGGTTCAAGCAGCTACTCATCATACATATCGTTTACAACAACCACCGTAGTGGCTACCTACTGCACCTCTAAGGGCAACACCTACAGCGACGAGTGGATAAGCAGCGTGGTAGTGGGCTCGTTCAGCAACAGCTCGGCTGCCGCAGGCTACACGGACTTCACCTCGAAGACCATCACCATGACCGTGGGCACGGCGTACAGCGTAACGCTAACCCCAGGCTTTGGCGGCTCATCGTACGCCGAGGGCTGGAGAATCTGGGTTGACCTGAACAACGATAAGGACTTTGACGATGCCGGCGAGCTGGTATTCGCGCCAACGGCCACCAGCAAAACGGCTGTAACGGGCAGCATCACCATCCCAGCGGGCACCGCAACGGGCACCACCCGCATGCGCGTTAGCATGAAGTACAACGGGTTCCCAACAGCCTGTGAGACCTTCAGCTACGGCGAGGTAGAGGACTACACCGTGAGCATCGTTGCAGGACAGGTTACCCCACCAGCAACCCCAACGGGATTGGCCACCTCCAGCATCACCACCAGCAGCGCAACCCTATCGTGGAGCGCATCAACAGGCGCCACCTCGTACAGCGTACAGGTACGCCCACAGGGCGGTTCATGGAGCACCTACAGCACCAGCTCAACCAGCTACAGCCTAAGCGGCCTAGCAGCGGCAACCACCTACGAGTGGCAGGTACGCGCAAACAACGCAAACGGCTCCAGCAGCTACGCTACCGCAATCTCGTTCACAACCCAGTCGGTAAGCCTAACCTACTGCACCTCCAAGGGTAGCAACTCCAGCTACGAGTGGATTGACCTAGTGCAGTTTGCAGGTATCGATCGTACCTCAGGTAATGATGGTGGCTATAAGGATATGACCAGCATGGTGGCCAGCGTAGCACCGGGTGGCAGCTACACCATCTACCTCAGCGCAGGCTTTGGCAGCTCATCGTACACCGAGTACTGGGCCGTGTGGATTGACTTCAACCAGAACGGCACCTTTGATGCAGACGAGAAGGTGGCCAGCGGCTCATCATCGAGCAGCGCCACGCTATCGGCAACGGTAGCCATTCCAACCACCGCACTGCTAGGCAACACCCGTATGCGCGTTAGCATGAAGTACAACGCAGCGCAAACCGCTTGCGAAGCCTTCAGCTATGGCGAGGTTGAGGATTATACCGTAAACATCTCCGATAATCGTAACAATTATAACGACAATCCGTTTGCCGAAGAACTTGGTAACGATGAGGCTGATGTTTACTCAATTTATCCAAACCCTGCATCGGATAGGCTAAAAGTTACCCTAAACGGTATTGAGGGTGAGGTTTCACTTAGAATTTATGACCTTCAGGGTCGCCTAGTTAAGCAAACTATGCTTAATAACCTCGATACCGAGATCAACGTGGACGATTTGGCTAAGGGTGTTTACATTATCTCCGTTGATGAGGAGAAGTTGCCTATTAACAAGCGTTTTGTTAAGATGTAGTTACTTCTCTGTCTAGTAAAGCAAGAAAAGGCTCGGGGGTTATCCTCCGAGCCTTTTTATCAATTTGTAAAATAAATGTTTACCAGTATTTACATGCTGTTTTAGCAAAAACCTGTTTTGTAGTCTTGCAGCAGAATCAACCCCTGCTTGTTACCTACTACTAAACACAAAACACTATACACCAAAAACTAAGCCTATCCCTTAATGGCTTTAATAACATCGTTAGCAATCTGTGTTCCCTGCTTTATTCTATCGCTCATTCCAATGCCATCGCGTAGATTTCCTGCTATGTACAACCCTGGATATTGGTTTTGCAGCTGGTTTACCATTTCTAGCCTATCGCCAGTGCTTGCACCGTATTGGGGTATGGCGTGTGTATAACGGAATACGCGTATTAGGTCGGGTTTTACCTCGTTAAGGCCAAGCATATCCTTTAGGTCTGGGATAAGGGCATTAAATAGCTCTTCGTCGGTAAGCGCGGTTATCTCAGGATTTCTAAATCCACCTGTAAATACCGACAGAAGAGCGCCACCCTCTGGTGCCCTATTGGTTAGGAACGATGAAGGGAACAAAACCCCCAGCACTTTACGCTTCTCTTTTGAGGGAACTAGCCCGCCAAAAGCGTTTATTGAGTGCCCTTCCCATTTTTTAAACCCTAGCGATAGCTGGGCAACTCTAGCGTAAAGCAGGTTGTCGATAACCGATTTTTGCCAGTCCGATAGGAACGTAAAGGTTTCTGGTAGGGCATAGGAGCCAATGGTGGTGATTACCTTAGATGAGGTTATGTTTACGCTGCCATCGGGGGTTGATAAGGTGTATTTGCCCTCAAAATCAACCTTCAGATCCTTGCAGTTTAGGGCAATATTCTCATTGCCAACCTCTTTTCCAAGTGCATTAATAAGGTTGCTAAGTCCATTTTTAATGGAGAAGACCTCTTTTGTTGCCTTCTTATCGCGATCGCTTTTGGGCTCTTTTGCCTTTTTTATTGCTCCACCAATAAAGCTGCCATAGCTTTGCTCCAAGTTGTATAGTTTTGGTAGGGCGTATTTGGGAACTAGGTACGATGGGTCGCCTGCGTAAATACCCAAAATAAATGGGTCTATGGCGTAGTCTAAAAAGCTTTTACCCATGCGGCGAAGCACTAGCTCCGCAAGCGTTTCGTGAGGATTTGTTCCTGGCTTGCGGAAGGGTTCTCCAAGTATGCGCAGCTTGTCGGCAAAGGAAAATAGGGGGGTTGTTACACCCGATAGTAATCCAGAGGGAAGGGCAACCCAGCGCTTGCCTTTCCATATAAGCCGCTTTTTTGCTTGTGCGTTAGCAATCTCTAGCTGGCAGCTGTGCGATAGTGCTTCAATTAGCTCTGCCGCCTCGGGCGACGATAGTACCCCAGTGTTGGGGCCCGTTTCGTAGGTAAAACCATCGTGATGCTCGGAGTGTATTACTCCACCAATGCGCGATTGCTGCTCAAGAACAATAAAGTTTACTCCTGCTTTTTTTAGGTAGTAAGCCGTTGTTAAACCTGTTAAACCTGCGCCAATAATGGCAACATCAAAATGCTTGTTTGTAATGCTCATTTTAAACCGTTTTTGAGTAGGTCTTGTTCTCTCTGTTTAAAGGATCAAAGCATGCTGCAATGTTCCTCACAAAGAATCGGCCTGTGTTAGTAACAACCAACCCGTTGTCGGTTTGTTCTATTATGGAATCTGCTTCAAGGTTATTTAGCTCATCGGGGGCGTTACGTGCTTGTTGCTTTGCTTGCTGAGTAGTAATGCCAATTTTTGCTGATATGTTATCCCAGCTAAATCGGAGGTTGCACATAATCTCATTAATTACCTCGCGTACGGTAATATCCTGTATCGATAGCTTGTAGCCCCTTTCTATTGGGAGGTTCCCGCTGTTTATGCTGCTAATGTATGTGGTAACATTTTTTGTGTTCTGGGCGTATGCCGTATGCAGCTGGCTAATTGCCGAAGCGCCAAAAGCAAGAACCTGCCCAGTGGTTCGTTTGGTGCAGTAACCCTGGAAGTTACGGTGCAGCTCATGCTTCTCAATGGCCGAACCCAGCTCATCGGTTGGCAGCGCAAAGTGATCAAAGCCTATGGCAAGGTACCCGGCGGCAGTAATCTTATTGTAGGCAAGCTCAAGTAGATGTAGCTTAGTTTCGGCATCGGGCATTGGGTATTTTTCCAGCCCCTTTTGGTTTGGGTTGATATTGGGTAGGTGCGCATAGGAGAAGGTCACAAGTCTATTGGGTCTAATGGCCAGCGCAATATCTAACGTTTGGCTAAACTGCTCAACGTTTTGTAGCGGTAGCCCGTAAATAAGGTCGATGTTTACAGTAGCTTTACCATCCCTACGTATGTGGTTAACCAAATCGGCAACTGGAATTTCTGGTATTTCGCGCTTAACGGCATTAAGCACCTCGTGCGAAAAATCCTGAACACCAAGGCTAAAGCGGTTAAAGCCAAGGTCTATAAGCTTGTCTATGTATTGGTAGTCTAGGTATGCAGGGTTACACTCAATGGCTACTTCGGGTTCTGGAATAAAGGTGTAGAGGCTGTGAATAAGCTCCATGATATCGGCAATTTGCTCTGCCGTTAAAAAGTTTGGGGTTCCGCCGCCCCAGTGTATTTGCGATACGCTACGGGTTTGCCTATCAACCAAATCGGCCATAAGCCTAATTTCCTTCTTTAGCGCCTGAAGGTAGCTGGATACAAGTTCCTGATCTCTGGTTATGTGTGTGTTACATCCGCAGTAAAAGCATTTGTGGGCACAGAATGGGATGTGGACGTATAGCGATATGTTGCTTTCCCCTTCGGTATTCGATTGCTCCAGCGATTCTCTAAAATCGGCCTCGGTAAACTGCTGGTGGAAAAAGTTTGCTGGCGGATAGCTAGTGTACCTTGGTATGGCTTGGTTATACTTGTCGATTAAATGCTTTGCTATTAACATGATGCTTTCTGTTTCCTGTTGGGTTAACAACAATTTCGTTTATGTAATTAGGTTGTTAAGTACTACTCCTGTGTGTCGCAATGTAGCGCTTTAGAGTCGTAGGTAAAATACACTACAGCGATAACGCAGCAGGCAATAATGGCTTCAATGCCAAATAGGCCATGGTAGCCAATGGTGTCGGCAATTTTTCCGCTCATAACTGCGATAATAAGGCTACTAAGGTGCGTTATAACTATCTGTACAGTGAAATCGGTTCCCTCGCGACCCGGACGAACAATGTCCATGCTCACTGTGTATATTGCTACCGACGACATGCCGTAAGCAGCCCAAACCAGAGCAACGCCAATGTACAAGTGGTATAGCTCAACAGTTCCCGTTGATATTATATAAAAGAATAGCGATGCAATAGCACTGAGCGATGAAAATATCAGCAGGCTTGGCTTGCGCCCAATACGCTTAATAATATATCCACCCAAAAGCGCAAAGCACGATGCCAGCGCTGTGCCAAATATACCCGATACAAACCCAATTTGCTTAACGGAGTATCCAAGGTCAACCATAAAGGGTTTTTGCATGGATAGCACTCCAATAATACCCGAGTAGATGGTAAAGAGCATTATCACCCTTTTCCACACCCCTTTGCGTGCAAAAAAGGTGAATGAGTCAACTATCTTAACCTTTTTTATGCGGCGCTTTGCCTGTTGGTGCTCGCCAATTTTGGGTTTGTAAACCATTACGGGTATTAGCGCAATGGTTACAAAAGCAGCCAGCCCCACAAGTAAGCCGCGCCATCCAAGGTAGTGGTACGCAATTAGCAATACTCCACTACCAACAAGGGTTCCTAAAAAGCTCCCTGCCGATTGCATGCTGTTGCCGTACGAACGCTCCGAGTATTTTAACGAGAGAATTGCGTATGCATCTGTGGCAATGTCCTGTGTGCCCGATGCTATAAACGCAATTACCATGAGGATGATAATGGTTACAAAATCGGTTTGGAGGTTAAGGAATCCAACGGCAATAATTATGATAGCGTAAAAGATTTCCGATACTAGAATCCACTTTTTGTAGTGGGCAAGGGTTTCCCCTTTCATGTCAACCAGTGGAGCCCAAAGAAACTTGAATATCCATGGTAGCTTAATTAGTTGTAACATCCCAATGGACTCCAATGAGTAGTTTTCCTGCCGCATAATTACAGGAACAATTGTGCTAAAAAAGCTCATGGGAATGGACTGCGCCAAGTAAAGCGTTAGCAGCGTAAAGTACTTCTTAAAGGCTCCCTCTTTCATTATTTTGGTTGATAGGGTTTGTTACTGTGATACTATGATTGTTGATAAAGGCTAAAGTTAAAAGGATAAAGGAGAAATTCTCTCAGCTTTACCCTTTTAACTTGGAAATTAAGTAAACGTAAACTCTAAACTCTATAACATGTAACTCTAAAACTCTGCTTATATTTTAACCCCTAGCGTTATGCCAAAGCGTGCTGGTTTGCCAATTTGAACGTATGAGTTTCCAAGCGCACTAAAGTAGAAGGAGTTGTAATCTTCTGCTAAAATGTTCTTACCCCAAATGCCCAGCTCAAAGTACCTTGTTGCTACCGATACCTTTGCGTTTAGCAACCCGTAAAAATCTTGGTAGGCAGTATTGGCATCGTTCCAGTAGTGCTTGCCAACGCCTTGGTAGGTAACATCAAACACAAGGGTTTTGGCAAAGCTCTTGTTTAGGTTAAAGGTGTAGCTGGCTCCCACATCAAATGTATGCTCTGGTATGTAGGGGATGTACTTGTCGTTGTAGTTAACTGTTGCCGAAACAACGTACTCATTAAACATTGCTCTGGTGTAACCATAGCTGGCATGCATGCTCAAGTCTCTGGTTAACCTACCAAAAATTTCTGCCTCAACACCACTGCTCTCCGATAGCCCAGCGTTAACAATCATAGAGCCCTGTCCGCTAGGAACGGTTTGGTATATTTGTTGGTTTTTCCAGTCAATGTAGAACAAGCTAACATTGGTTGTAAATCTATTGCTAAACCAGTCGGTTTTTACTCCAACCTCGTAGTTGTAGCTCGTTTCTGCATCGTAGGTGCGGTGCTTATCCTCTTCAATGGTTGAGTTAAAACCACCAGAGTTATATCCTTTTGATACCGATGCGTAGGCGCTTCTGTTCCTCCCAAAACCGTACTTTAGGGTAACCTTGGGAACTATTTCAAAGTTATCTAAACTATTGTCAAACGCATCAACACGGCTAATGGTTCCATCTGTGTCTGAGTCGTGGCGGTAGTCAAGGTTCGATTTCTCGTAGTCCAATCTTACTCCCATTGCAAGAGACAAGTTCTTAAAAAACTTAACTGTTGATTGGTGAAAAAGTGCTGCTCCTTTTACTGTTTGGTCGTAATACTTTAAATCCTCATTCTTTTTGTAAACTTGGATGCCATCTTCCCCGTAGGCTACGTCAACCGTTTTGTCGAACTGCTGCACAAAGCCAAATGCGCCCACAAGCCATTCGTAGTGGTTGTTGTTGTTTGCTGATTTGGCCACAATTTCATGCGATATGGCATGCTGTAGCTGATCCTGCTCAACAAAGACTAGTGTTTGCGGAGTAAAATCTTGATCGACTTTCTGCAGATCGTCAAGTAGTTGATAGTTTGTTATTGATGTGACATTAAGGTTCTTGCTGTTAAGCTGGAATAGCGCATTGGCCGTAAGTAGCTTGCGGTTGTACGAGCTGTACTTATCGTAGCTAATATCCGACGCTTGCTGGGTGTTGCTATTGTAAATGGCGTAAGGGTAGCCGCCCTGATTGCTGTTGTCAAAGGTAATGCTGTACTCGCTTTTTAGCTTGTCGCTCATTTTGTGAGCAAGCTTTATTCTGCCGGACCAAACATCGGCTTGGTCAACAGGGTCGTTCGTGAATGCGTTTTTGTAAAAACCACCGTTTGAGCCGTAGGTTCCTGCTACCTTAATCCCAAGGTTATCTCCAATGGGCTGGTTGTGCGAGAACGAGGTGCGGTAGCTGTTGTAATTTGCTCCTGTAACCGATATTCTGGTTGAGCGGCTGCTAAGCGGCGATTTGGTGTAAATATTAATAATGCCGCCCATGGTGTTTCGTCCGTAAAGGGTTCCCTGTGGCCCACGTAAAACCTCTATGCGCTCAATGTCGTTCAGCTCAAAATCAAAAGCCGATTTCTCAAAGAACGGGGCATTGTCAACATACATCCCAACAGAAGGAGCTCCTGTTCTTGAGCCAATTCCCCTAACGTAAACTGGCGATGTGAGCTTTGAACCGTAATCGGGCATAAAAAAGTTGGGGATACGCGATGTTAAATCCTTTATAGAAGTTACCTCACGGCGCTCAATTTCTGCAGCAGTAATTCCCGTTACCGATGCTGGAATGTTTTTGGTTGTTTCCTTATCCTTAACCGAGTAAACTACAACCTCTTCCATATTGTAAAGTGGATGGAAGGTGCTGTCCTTAAATTCGCCTACTGTTTGGGCTGCAGCAGGGCTGATGCTTACTGCAATAGTAGCTATTGCAAAAAACTTCTTGAAAGTGTTCATTTTTCCTGTTGTAAGATTTTGGGGTTTAGGTTTTTGCTTTCCAAAACCTTTAACAGGGCGTACGGACTGGTTACAGCTATTGCCGCAAACAAAACTTAGGTAAATCCCTGCTAAAGGCTTAACCTATAACAGGAGGGGGAATGTTTATGAACGAGGTTATGATTAACCGTCGAGAGGGGTTGTTGTGGGCAGCCTGCAGCTGCTTGCGTATGGTGCTGTACTGCAGCGGAATTAGTTTGGACTCTATCTTGTTTTGGTTGCTTGGAGCCGTAGCGTAAAAATCGGCATAAAAACCATCAACCTCAATAAAACTTTGTGGGTGTTCAAGTACAATGTGCTTTTCGTTGGGGAAGAAACCTTGCGCGGGGATGTTCTCAGGACTCGATGCCGACAGCAAGCAAAGGCTATATGCTATTGCCAGCATAATGTACGGTACCGATGAAGTAAAGAGTCCTACAAAAAACATCGCTTACTATTTTTCTCGTTTCGGGTTTCGTGGGAACCATCCCTTATTAACCCGTTCTTCCTGTTCTATTATTTCATGAATTCCCCATAAAAAGGTGAATCCCAAAATGCTTGTTATAGCCGATATTAATGTGTTGCTAATAAAAAAAGATGCGCCAACACCAGCTAGGCCAACGGCCAAAAAGGCAATCCATAGCTTTTTGCTAAAGTGGTACTCTCCGGCAATGCAAGCATACCGTCCAAACCAAATAATTGCTATAGTTGATACTCCTATTACTATTCCCGTTATGTTAAGCATTCTAATTCTATTGTGTTTAGCTACTCTTGTTTATTCGTCGCCGTACTTCCTGTTGGGGTTTCGCTTGGCTTGGCCTTTTAGCACTCTTTCGTGCTGCCACCTAACCTCAAAGCTGCTCCAAATAAGACCTGCGCCAAACACTCCAACAATAGTAGCTAAAATATTGCTTAGAAACACCGAAACACCAAGTAGCGTAAGCCCAATAAATAGCAGAGCCAGCCAAACCCTTCTGCCAAAGTGGTACTCTATCTTTACTACAATTGGATGGAATAACCCAATTGCAAAGAATGCCATTAAGCCAATTAAAGGGCCACTGTAGTTAATGTTTTCCAATAAGTGCATGTGCTTTAGGTTTTCATGCAGGGCAAATGTAGCAACAGCCAATGCTTTTTGCCCTTGATATTAATCAGCGGCTAAAAGGATACTTTCTAGCTGTGCCGATGCCAAAAATAGCTGTTTTATTTTTATTGATGCTGATATTATGGGTGTTTCGGTTCTAGTAGGTTGGTGTAACAAGTCCTTTTTAGTGGGTGTTGCTCTGGCACTGCTTTTCTTGGTTCAGCGCTTTTACCCCCCTTAAAAACACTTGCTTGCTAATAATGTTGCGCCATAGCAATTGTTGTTTTTTATGTTTAGGTGTTGCTAGTTTGGAGAAAAGCAATAGTGTTGGTTGTTGTTAAATACCTTAATTAAGGAATCTATTTAATTCTTTTGTTCTGGGGGTTTCATATATTTGCAGCCACTTCTTGTTAAAAAGGAGCGGTTGTGTTGTTTTTAACAAAAGACTGTGCAATAATCTGTTATCTGATGTTTGTCGGCCTTACTAGTAATAACTAGTGTTGCGCCATTACGTTTGGTGTTAGCACATAAAAAGCTTAGGTATGGCTTTTTTTTATAGCGATTTTTTAGTGGTTGGTTCAGGTATTGCCGGGCTTAGCTACGCACTAAAAGTTGCCGATAAGGGCAAGGTTACCCTTATCTCAAAAACTAATATTGAGGAGACTAACACCTCGTACGCTCAGGGTGGCATAGCTGCTGTAACCTATGAACCCGACGACTTTGAAAAGCACGTTCAGGATACCTTGGTTTGTGGCGATGGGCTTTGTAACGAGGATGTTGTTAGGATGGTGGTACACGAGGCTCCAGCGCAAATTAAACAGCTAATTGGTTGGGGTGTTAAGTTCGACAAAAAGCCGGAGGGTATTTATGACCTTGCCCGCGAGGGAGGCCACTCGGAGCATCGAATCCTACACCACAAGGACAATACTGGTTACGAAGTGCAGCGGGCGCTAACGCTTAAGGTGCGGCAGCATCCCAATATTGAGGTTTTCGAAAACCACTTTGCCGTTGAGGTTATTACCCAGCACCATTTGGGCGAAGTTGTTAAAAGGGGCAACCCTAATTTATCGTGCTTTGGGCTGTATGTGCTCGATCTTAAGACTCAACGGGTAAACACCTTCCTATCTAAGGCCACGGTTATTGCAACTGGAGGAACAGGGAACATTTACCACACTACCACTAATCCTGCTGTTGCCACAGGCGATGGTATTGCAATGGTTTACAGGGCTAAGGGTGTAGTGGAGAACATGGAGTTTATACAGTTCCATCCAACATCTCTATATCATCTTGGCGAGCGCCCCTCTTTTCTAATTACCGAGGCTATGCGCGGCTTTGGTGCTGTGCTTAAAACGTTGGATGGTAAGGAGTTTATGCAAAAATACGATAAGCGCGGCTCACTTGCTCCACGCGATATTGTGGCTCGTGCCATTGATAACGAGATGAAGATTCGTGGCGATGAGCACGTTTACCTTGATGTAACCTTTAAGGATGCGGTTGATATAAAAAGCCATTTTCCCAATATCTACGAGAAATGCCTTTCCATTGGTATTGATATTACCAAGGATTACATACCCGTTGTGCCTGCTGCGCACTACTTGTGCGGTGGCATTAAGGTTAACATGAATGGCGAGAGTACCATTAGGCATTTGTATGCCATAGGCGAGTGCTCATCAACAGGGTTGCATGGTGCCAACAGGTTAGCTTCAAACTCCTTAATTGAGGCTGTGGTTTATGCCGATAGAGCGGCTAAGCACTCCGTTGATGCAGTTGGCTCCGTTGCTCTCAATACTTTGGTTCCTGATTGGGATCATGAGGGGACTACCCATATGGAGGAGCTGGTGCTAATTACCCAGAGCTACAAGGAGATGCAGCAAATAATGAGTAACTACGTGGGTATTGTACGCTCTAACTTGCGCTTACAGCGCGCTTTGGATAGGCTTGAGATTATTTATAGGGAAACGGAGGAGTTGTATAAGAAATCAATTCTTACCCAAAACCTTTGCGAGCTGCGTAATCTAATAAATGTTGGTTATCTAATAATCAAGAATGCCCAGCGAATGCGCGAAAGCCGTGGCTTACACTACTCGTTGGATTACCCTAAGCATAAGGGCTCGGAGTTTTAGGGGTGTGGTGGTTAAAAGTAGGGACTGATTGAGTTGGTGCATTATTTTATCCTTTCCTAACGCTTCAACCTAACATGGTTACTTTTTTGTGAGCAAAAACGGGATAAATCCTGTTGGTAATTATTTTGTACCTTGCCCTTTACATAAAAACAAACACCATGAAAAAGTCTCTAGTTATCCTTGTGCTAATAGCCGTTGTTGCGCTAGTTACACGTCCATCGTTTACCAATCATCAGGATAAAATTAACGACTCGTTTAAAAGCAAGAACCCTGTTCTTGGCTCCGTAGGAACTGGTAGAATTGTAGCAAATATGGTCGATTATCATAACTACTACATATTTTCCTACACCACCTCGGCTGTTGATGGCGACTTAGTTTCCATTGGTGCGTTTAAGCTGGTTATTGTTACAAAAGACTTGGATCTTGATTAAGTAGCTTAACTAGTTGGCGGTATAAAGCGGGTAGCTCCGCTTTAAACTCTTTGGGCTTCTCAAAAAAGTTCTCTACCGATACTGCGAAAAACTCAGCAGCATTAAGTCCTGCGTACTCTCTAAACAGATGATTTGGGTTGTCTATTACGTTCTTGCGTTCTATCTCGGCAAGATTCAGTACGGCATTCAAGCGCTTGTCTATATTGTTATCCTTGCGGTTGCTATACTTAATGGTTAGCATCAGGGCGTGAGCCATCTCGTGCAACCCAAGGTTTAGCGCATCGGTTGAGTCCTCATACCCTTTGCAAAAACGTTTCCACGATAGTACAACTATTCCCCTAGGGTTAACTTCTCCATCGTGGCGTTTGCCTGTGAATGGGCTTAAGAATGAGTCGGGGTAAATAAGTACAGTTTTAAATCGCGGTAGCGTGTAAAACTCAAGACCAAGGGTTAGCTGAACCATAGAGCCTACAACAAACTGCCTTACTTCTTGTGTTACAGTAAATCCATGTCGGCCAAGTATCCTAATTTCTTGTAGTATGCTATGCGTGCGGTAGAGGAAGCGGCTTTTGCTTTTTTCAGGGAGTTGCTTGTAGAAAATAAAGTGTTTGTTATAAAAAGTGTCGAGTCTTTGTCGCTCATCTTTTGTCATGAACAACCCTTTTATAGCCATTACCAGAAGTTTGCTGCGGCTTAGGTTAAAAAGAACAAAGGCAATAATAACTAGTGCTATTAAAAAATCTTCCACAACAATTTTTATTAGGTGTTGATTATTAGTGATGTATGCTGTTTGATGTAAAAAAAGATAGGGCTTTTTGTTACATCGTGTTTACAGGATTGTAAAAGTACTATTTTTGCGCTCGCTTATACAAATCAAATACACATAACTTTTTATGAATCAGGATTCTGTTCTTAAGATCAAGGACACTACCGCTAACCCTGCGCCACTTGGCTTGGCTGGGTTTGGATTAACCACCGTGCTGTTGAACATTCACAATGCAGGTCTTTTCCCATTGGATACTATGATTGTTGCCATGGGTATCTTCTACGGAGGATTAGCTCAGGTAATAGTTGGTATTATGGAGTGGAAAAAGAACAACACCTTTGGTACTACTGCATTTACCAGCTACGGTTTGTTCTGGTTAACCCTTGTAACCATTTGGTTGCTACCAGCTGTTGGTGCTGCTGCAAAGCCATCGGCAACTAGCATGGCATTTTACCTTACCATGTGGGGTGTATTCTCAACCTTCCTTTTTGTAGCTACATTTAAGCTTAACCGCGCGCTACAAGTTGTTTTTGGATTAGTTGTTGCCCTATTCTTCCTGTTGGCTCTAGCAAATGCTACTGGTAGCCACACCATTCACACCATTGCTGGTGTTGAGGGGGTAATTTGCGGTTTATCTGCTCTTTACACTGGAATGGCTCAGGTAATTAACGAGTACTATGGCAGATCCGTTTTGCCACTTGGTGCAAAGTAGTTTTTGCAGAATTAGTAACGATTTGTGATATGAGAGCGTTCGGTAGCATTGTCTGCCGAACGCTTTTTTTGTTGTCTATTAGTAATTATCGTCTATATATCATTATACGTCAGGGAACAATCGATTTTGAACCTAACCTTGCAAGTAAGTGTTTTGCCGTTTTGTGCAAATTATTTTTCTTTTAGAGCAATCTCTAGTTCCTTAATTAGTTCGTCTTTATCAGGTAAGACATAGGTAAATCTTGATGCAAAAACATTGTTCTCATAACCCCCAAGAATATACTCTGCTCCAATTTCATCCTTTTCTGCACAAATAATTAATCCTATAGGGGGATTATCGTTAATGTCATTAATCTCCATTTTGAAGAAGTTTAAGTACGAATTTAATTGACCTACATCTGATGCTTTCAGCTTGCGTGTTTTTAATTCGATTAGGATGTAGCTTTTTAATATTTTGTTGTAGAAAACCATATCCACATAGTTGTGTGTGTTGCTTATGGTATTTCTTTGTTGAGAGCCAACAAACATAAATCCTTTTCCTAATTCAAGAAGAAAGTCTTCGATGTGGCGAATTAGCCTTTTCTCCAAATCCTTTTCTAGTATAGGCTTGTTTTCAGGTGTCCCGAGAAATTCAAAAACATAAGGGTCTTTAACAATGTCATCGGGTTTGGCTATTTCTTGCCCTATTCTTGCGAGTAGGCTAACTGTTTCTTTGTTTGCTTTGCCTGAAGAGAGGAGGAGTCTTTCGTAAAGAGAACTATCTATTTGTCTTTTTAGTTCACGAACAGACCAATTTGAGTTTTCTGTTTCCTTCTCGTAAAATGCTCTTTTTTGTTTGTCCTCAATTATGAGAAGTTCACAATAATGTGACCAGCTAATCTGTCCAGACACTGTCTGGACATCTTGGTATTCAAGGTAGATTTTTCTCATGTTGAAGAGGTTTGCGCGCGAAAATCCCGAGCCTAACTCTTTGGTTAATTGGTTGGAAAGATTTAAGATTAGTTGTCTGGATGATTTCTTTTCAATGTCACTATCAGATTCGCCCTCTGCTATTAGCTTGCCAATCTTCCAATAGGTTGATAGAAGTTCTGTGTTGATTTTTCTAGCAACGTTTTTACGTGCTTCAAGTATTATTGAACGAATGCTATCAATCAATCCGTCAATTCTTCTCGATATGTTTTGGTCTTCTTTCGTATATTAAAAGTATTGAATTTTATAAAAGCTGTCAATACCACCCCTTTGTAAGCAGGGATTATGTTCGTACTTCATCTTTGTCTCAAATTCTTTATCAACCGCACCTTTTCAATTTATAAATAGAAATTATTCAGCTACTTTTGCTAGTTCCGTAGAATGTAATTTTTAACAAATACGCATATGACCCAGGAAGAGCTATTTAAGAAGCTAATTGCGCATTGCAAAGAGTATGGATTCGTTTTCCAAAGCAGCGAGATTTACGATGGACTTAGCGCCGTTTACGATTACGGTCAGAATGGGGTTGAGCTAAAAAACAATATCCGCCGCTACTGGTGGGAGGCAATGACTCGGTTAAACGAGAATATTGTTGGTATCGACGCCGCAATTTTTATGCATCCGCAAACCTGGGTGGCATCTGGTCACGTTGGAGCGTTTAACGATCCACTTATCGACAATAAGGACAGCAAGAAGCGCTACCGCGCCGATGTGCTTATTGAGGACTGGATGGCCAAGCTTGAGGAGAAGATTAACAAGGAGGTTGAAAAGGCTGCCAAGCGTTTTGGTGAGTCGTTTGACGAGGGCATGTACCGCCAAACCAACCCCCGAGTACTAGAGTATCAGAATAAGATAAACGAGGTTAACTCCCGCATGGTTCAGGCGCTTGATGCCAATGACCTTGCCGAGGTTAAAAAGATTATAGAGGATTGCGAAATTGCCTGCCCAATATCGGGAACACGTAACTGGACCGATGTTCGCCAGTTTAACCTGATGTTCGATACCAAAATGGGCTCTGTTAGCGACGATGCTAGCACCATTTACCTACGCCCAGAAACGGCACAGGGTATCTTTGTTAACTACCTAAACGTGCAAAAAACGGGTAGGATGAAACTTCCGTTTGGTATAGCCCAAATTGGTAAGGCTTTCCGTAACGAGATTGTGGCTCGTCAGTTCATTTTCCGCATGCGCGAGTTTGAGCAAATGGAGATGCAGTTCTTTGTTCGCCCAGGCGAGGAGATGAAGTGGTACGAGTACTGGATGGAGACGCGTATGCGTTGGCACAAGGCTCTTGGGCTTGGCGACCAAAAGTACCGCTTCCATAAGCACGAGAAGTTGGCTCACTACGCTAACGCTGCCAGCGATATCGAGTTCCAGTTCCCATTTGGCTTTAAGGAGGTTGAGGGTATTCACTCTCGTACCGATTTTGACCTAAGCAACCACCAAAAGCACTCTGGCAAAAAGCTTCAGTACTTCGACCCAGAGACCAATGAGAGCTATGTACCTTACGTAGTGGAAACATCAATTGGTTTAGACAGAACCTTCCTGCTTATCCTCTCATCGGCATATAACGAGGAGAAGATTACCAAGGAGGATGGAACCGTTGATGAGCGCGTGGTTCTTAAAATTCCACCAGCACTTGCTCCCGTTAAGCTAGCCGTGCTACCTCTTGTTAAAAAGGATGGTCTGCCCGAGAAGGCTCGCAAGATTATGGACGAGCTTAAGTTCGACTTTGCTTGCCAGTACGAGGAGAAGGATACCATTGGAAAGCGCTATCGCCGCCACGATGCCATTGGAACGCCATTCTGTATCACTATCGACCACCAATCGCTTGAGGACGATACTGTAACCATCCGCTACCGCGATACCATGGAGCAGGAGCGTGTGCCAGCATCGCGTCTTCGTGAGATTATGGAAGAGAAGGTTAGCATGCGTAAGCTGTTAATGAATATCTAATTATCCCATTCAATACATTAGAAGATATGCCCAGCGCATATCTTCTAATGCTTTTTTAAAATCCTACTAAATGCCCAAGGTGCTTATTATTACATACTACTGGCCTCCCGCTGGCGGAAGTGGCGTTCAGCGTTGGCTTAAGTTTGTAAAGTACTTTAGGGATTTTGGGTGGGAGCCCGTTGTTTTTACTACCGCAAACCCAGAGGCTCCTGCTTACGACGACTCCTTGCTAAAGGATGTTCCCGCTGGTATTGAGATTATCCGCTCCAATGTGGTTGAGCCATACAGCATTTACCGTAAGGTTGTGGGAGCAAAGGGAACCATTGGGGTTGGCTTTACATCGGCTAAGCCGGTAAAGCGCTCGTACCTATCAGATTTTGCTGTTTGGGTTCGTGGAAACCTCTTTATTCCCGATGCCCGTGCCCTATGGATTCGCCCTGCGGCAAATCAAATTGCTAAATACTTAAAGGATAATCCTGTTGATGCCATCGTCTCAACAGGCCCACCGCATACCACGCATTTAATCGCTTTGCGCGTTAAGCGTAAAACGGGCTTACCCTGGTTGGCCGATTTTCGCGACCCGTGGACAAGCATCGATTACTACAAGGATTTAAAGCTTACACACTTTGCCGATAGGCTCCATCACCGCTTGGAGCGTAAGGTTTTGGCAGCTGCCAATGCAACGGTGGTGGTATCATCGCAAATGCTTGATGAGTATAGGGCTTTGTCGCCTCGTATTGAGCTGGTTGAGAATGGCTTTGATGCCGATGACTATTCCCATGATAGTGAGCCTGCACTAGATGCCGATTTTTCCATTTGCCACGTTGGCTCCATTACACCAAACAGGAACTGCCCCGCTTTGTGGAAGGCGATATCCATTTATGCATCGCAGAACGCAGAGTTTAAGCAGCGGCTAAGAATCAGGCTAGTTGGTTCGGTTGACCAATCGGTTGTAGAGTCGCTAAACAGCTTGGGGCTTACCAATAATGTTGATTTGGTGGGTTACCTACCGCACAAACAGGTTGCGGCCATTCAGCTGCAAAGTCAGATTTTGCTGCTGCTGGTAAATAATAGCCCCAACGCAAAGGGAATTTTAACGGGTAAAATTTTTGAGTACATGGCCGCAAAGCGCCCCATACTTGCCGTTGGCCCCAAAGGTGGCGATATTGATAACCTTTTGAGTGAAACCTCGGCTGGCGTTCTGTTTGATTTTGATGATACCAATGATATGCTTGCTGGTATCGCTAAGCTTTGGTCTGATTATAAAGGAGGTTGGCAGCACTTTAATCCAAGTGGTGCCGATAGGTATTCGCGCCGCAACCTAACGCAGCGGATAGCCAATATCCTAAATGATATAAAATAGAGACAGGAAATGAAGGTTGTAACAATAGTTGGTGCACGTCCCCAGTTTGTAAAAGCCGCTGCTGTAAGCCGCGCCTTTGCAGCGGTTGGTGTTAATGAGGTTATTGTACACACGGGTCAGCACTTTGACCACAACATGTCGCAGGTGTTTTTTGATGAGATGGAGATACCCGTGCCAAAGTACAACCTTGATGTTCATGGTCTTGGCCATGGCGCAATGACAGGCCGTATGCTTGAGGGTATTGAGGCCGTTCTGCTAACCGAGAAACCCGATGCCGTTCTGGTTTATGGCGATACCAATAGCACCCTAGCAGGTGCCCTTGCCGCTAAAAAGCTGCTAATTCCTGTGGCTCACGTTGAGGCGGGGCTTCGCTCGTTCAACATGGCCATGCCCGAGGAGGTTAACCGCATACTCACCGATAGAATATCGAACTGGCTCTTTTGCCCAACCGATAATGCCATTGCAAACCTAAAGCGAGAAGGCTTTGATGGGTTTGGTATTGAGGTGGTAAAATCGGGCGATGTTATGCAGGATGCAGCCATCTTCTACTCGGAGCGCTCACCTATGCGTTCCGATATTACCAAAAGACTGCGAATAGACGGCGGTTTTATTCTATCAACCATTCATCGCCAAGAGAATACTGATACTAAGCAAAATATTGAGGGTATTGTAAGTGCCCTTAATCAGCTGCATCAGGAGCAACGCGTTATTGTTCCGTTACATCCTAGAACAAAGCAGCTTATAAGTAAGCTAGATGTTAAGCCAACTTTTGAAATAATAGACCCCGTTGGGTATTTTGACATGGTGGAGCTGCTTAAGCACTGCTCTGTTGTGCTAACCGATAGCGGCGGAGTGCAAAAGGAGGCCTTTTTCTTTCAAAAGCCTTGCGTAACCATGCGTAACGAAACCGAGTGGGTTGAGCTGGTTGAGAATGGCTTTAACGTGCTATCGGGTGCCGATACCCGCAGCATTGTTGAGCTAACCAGGCGGATGCTAGCGACCAACATAAATTTTGATGTTGATTTGTACGGCGGAGGAAAAGCTTCGGAGCGCATTGCACGATTTTTTGCCTAATAACGTTATGCTAATAATTGCTTGAGGTAAAGCGTAGTTGTTCAAATTAGCTATTTTTGATTTGTAATCGATTTCCCATAAACAATAGACATAGTATGAACCCAAAGTTGAAACAGTTTTTACCACACCTAGTTGCACCAATAGTATTTATTGTTGCGGCTTACGTCTATTTCTCTCCTCTGTTGGAAGGCAAAGGGCTTGCTCAGCACGATATTGAGCAGTGGCGCGGCTCGGCCAAGGAGCTGGTTGACTACCGCGAGGCTACAGGCGAACAGTCTCTATGGACCAATAGCATGTTTGGTGGCATGCCGTCCTATCTCATCTCCACTGTTTTTGAGGGTAACCTATTGCGCTATGTCGATAAGTTTTTGGGTTTTGCTCAGCATCCTGCTAGCCTAATATTTATTACGCTACTTGGGTTTTATGTTCTTTTGCTAGTTCTTGGTGTAAATCCATGGCTGGCCATTGTGGGGGCATTTGCCTATGGCTTATCATCGTACTTCTTTATAATAATTACGGCGGGGCATAACGCAAAGATTCATGCTATTTCCTATGTTGCTCCCATGATTGCAGGATTGGTGCTCGCCTACCGAGGTAAAATTCTTGGCGGATTGGCTCTCTTCGCACTATTCCTTGGGTTAAACCTAAATGCTGGCCATGTGCAAATTACTTACTACGCAGGTTTTGTTATGGTGGCGCTTTTCTTTGCCTACCTGTACAAGGCCCTAAAGGAGAACCTAATGCCGCAGTTTGCCAAAGCCTCCATTGCTTTGGGTATTGCCGCAATACTTGCAGTGGGTGCCAACTTCTCAAGGCTATACTTCACTTACGATTATGGTAAGGACTCTATTCGTGGCCCATCGGAGCTAACCGCCGATGCGCACAACAAAACATCAGGACTCGATAAGGATTATGCTACAGCGTGGAGCTATGGTGTAGGGGAGACCTTTAACCTGTTGGTTCCTAATCTTTACGGAGGTTCTTCTATGTCCGATTTGGGCACCGAATCTCACACCTATAATTTCCTAATGCAGAACAATGTTCCTCCAAGTCAGGCTAGAGCAATTGTACAGCAGATGCCAGCCTACTGGGGGCCACAACCAATGACATCTGGCCCAGTTTACATTGGTGCTATTGTAGTTTTCCTTTTCATTTTTGGGTTGATGTTTGTGAAGGGGCCAGAGAAATGGGCTATTCTAATTGTAACGCTAATTGGTATTGCGCTGGCATGGGGAAAAAACATGATGTGGTTTACCGATTTGTTCCTGCACTACTTCCCTGGCTACAATAAGTTCCGAACCGTTTCCATGATTCTCTATATTGCTGAGCTAACCATGCCGCTTCTTGCATTTATTGCACTTAAACGGGTTTTTGATGGCGACTTTAGCAAGGCCGATTTTAGAAAAGCATTTTTCTGGGCGTTGGGTATAACTGGAGGCATTTGCCTATTCCTTCTAGTGTTTGGCGGTTCTTTTATGAGTTTCACATCTGAAGTTGATAGCGAATATATAAAGAAAGGTTGGCCTCGAGAACTCGTTGAGGCGATTGTTGCTGATAGACCGGCTCTAATGAAAGCCGATGCGCTGCGTTCTCTTATGTACATTTTGCTAGGCGGAGGAGTT
>ENA-UPXM01002724-UPXM01002724.1-activated-sludge-metagenome-genome-assembly--contig:-NODE-2724-length-20323-cov-111.519588_pt1 | contig 20323 bp, 17 predicted proteins | sample MGYA00238178_ERZ772708 | MGnify/ENA primary metagenome ERZ772708 (study PRJEB29002, sample SAMN05720212) | activated sludge metagenome | isolation source: anaerobic digester from wastewater... | reverse complement strand
AATCTACAGTTTTCGTTGTCACCTTGCAATTTATACTACCTATTATAAAAACAGGAGTGGATATGGTCAACCAACAATTTCCTTGACACATTGTTTGCCTGATAAAATGGATAATTATTGTAAGAAGAGGTGAGAATAATGAAAGAGAGATTTTGCTTAATCCTGGGGTTGGCGGCTATTCTGTTAATGCTTTCTGCTTGTGAATCCGGAGGAAAATTGCAGGTTTTTAACCGTTGTTCATATCCTGCTTATATTAAAGTGGAAAATATGGAACAAAAGACAATTCCTGCAGGGGAAAGTGTTAGCATTAATATAGATACCGACACGCAAAATATTTTTACCGGGGAAGTGAAAAAGAAACTACCTATTTGGCTGGTAGGAGAGACCTTTAGTATTTTTGATGAGTATCAAAATGCTTATCTGGATTCTACTTGGATTGAAGTGAAAGCGGGAAAAACATACAGTATTTATCTTAATCCTAATCGTGCCAGTGTGAAAGTAATAAACAACTCTGACCAAATAATCAGCTGGGCAGAAATTTGGCAACATAGTCCTTTAACTTATTATCAGGTAGGCGTTATGTATAATATTTTGCCTGGAGAAAGCCGATTTTTGCGTGTGGATTATGGAAATAAATATTACTATCAGGTAGAAATATATCTTCCGGATGAGTCGCATTACACTTTTTGCGACAGTGAAAACATTTTGGCAGTGGACGAACAATATGTAGTTAATTTTAATCCAAACTAAAGAAAGCGGGCAAGCTATCAGGGCAAAATAAAAATACAAGGAGTAATTATGAAGAGGATCTACCTCGGCTTAATCCTACTATGCTGTATTCTGACTTTAGGTGCAATCCTTCCTCCGGAATACGCAAGTTTTCCTTTGGAACAAGACCCGGATGTAATATCCGGCACTTTGGATAATGGCTTGAAATATTACATCAAGCAAAATGCAAAACCGGAAAAACGACTTGAACTACGGCTTTTAATCAATGCCGGCAGTGTTGTGGAAGATGATGATCAACTTGGGTTGGCACATTTTGTAGAACATATGGCTTTCAACGGCACTAAAAATTTCCCCAGAACGGAAATGGTGGATTATCTTACTTCTATTGGAATGGGTTATCACAATGGCTTAAATGGCGGAACGAGTTATGATTTTACTGTTTATGAATTTAAGCTTCCTACTGATGATGAAGCCAAAATGCGGAAAGGAATTTCCATTCTTTCCGATATTGCGTGGCAGGTAAGTTTTGAGCCCGCTGAAATTGAACGTGAAAGAGGTGTTGTAATGGAAGAATGGCGTCTGGGACAAAATGCACAAAGAAGAATTCAAGACCAAATAGATAAAGTGCGTTTTGCCGGTTCTCGTTATGCCGAAAGGAATCCTATCGGAACAATTGAAAACCTTAAGAACTTTAAGCACGAGAGTTTAATTCGTTATTATCAGGATTGGTATCGTCCCGATTTAGAGACCGTCTTTATTGTGGGTGATTATGATCCCCAAAAATTGGAAGGTTTAGTTAAGGAATACTTTGGCGTTATTCCTAAAAGAGAAAATCCGCGTCCCCGCATTAATTATCCTGTTCCCGATAATATTGAACCGAGGGCTGTAACGGTTTTGGATAAAGAACAGCCCTATACAATGATAAGAAGCACCTGGAAAGTTAAGGCCACTCCTGTAACTGATTTGGGTTCTTTGTATAATGAGATGAAACAGGATTTGTTTTTCACGATGATTAATGCCCGTTTGGAAGAGCTTAGTCAACAACCCGATCCGTCTTTTTCTTATGCCTTTATGTTTAATGCTACTTGGCTGAAGGGTTTTAATGCTACGGATTGTTTTATGCTTGCCAATGAAGGTCGCAGTGAAGATGCCTTCAGAACTTTAATAACGGAATTGACGCGGGTGCGTCAACACGGTTTTCAACCCGGTGAATGGGAACGAGCCAAACAAATAATGATTAGACAAGCGGAAAAATGGGTTGCCGATAAACCGACAATGGATTCCGAAGATGTAATTTGGGAGCTTTTGGATGCCGTAATGTCTGAAGATACAATTCTCAGCGCTGAAACCTATGAACAAATGCTGAAAGGGCTGATCTATGAAATTGCCTTAAGCGAAGTGAACGACATTGTTGATGATGTTATTACCTCTGAAAATCTTACTTTAAGTTTAGCTGGAACGGATAAACCAGGAGCAAAATATCCCTCGCGCGAGGACTTGCTGAATATTTATCAGCAGTCAATTGCTCAGGAACTGGAACCCTGGGAAGATATAACCGTGAATGAACCGCTTTTGGAAACAATTCCCATTCCGGGAAAAATAACTAAAGAAAAGGTCTTTCCCAAGTCCGGAATCAAACAATGGGTTCTTTCCAATGGAATAACTGTTTACAGCAAAAAAACGGATTTTAAGGCAGATGAGGTTATTCTAATAGCACAAAGTCCCGGGGGAAAGGCAAAACTGAAACCGGAAAATTATAAATCTGCCGACTTATTATCCCAATATTTCAGTGTATCGGGTTTTGGTAATTTTGATGCTCCTGCTTTGCAAAAGGCATTAGCAGGCAAAATTGTGTATGTTTATCCAACAATTTACTCTTATTCAGAGGGTTGGAGAGGTTCTTGTTCTCCGCAAGATTTGGAATTGATGTTCCAAATGCTCTATCAATATAATTATGCTCCCAGATATAATGAAGAAGCATTTTCTGCAGCTGTTGCCTCAACCAGGGCTCGGGTTCAAAACTATTTGCTGGAACCATCCAACGCCTTCTTTGATACTTTAAATGTGCTGATGTTCAATAATCATCCTCTGAAAAGAAATTTGCATCCGGAAGACCTGGATAGCGTTACTCTGAAACAGTTAAAAGATATTTTCCAAGACCGCTTTGGCGATTATACCGATTTCACTTTTTATGTTGTCGGCAATTTTGCTGAAGACCAATTAAAGGATTATTGCCAAACATATTTAGCCAATTTACCTGCAAAGGGAAGAAAGGAAAAAATGACCGATGCCGGCGTTAGAGCTTTTAACGGGAAAAAGGAAATCAGTTTCCATAAAGGCACTGAACGCAGTTTTGTATCTAATGTAACAAACAATAAGGCATCGTTTTCCCCGCAAAACAATGTGCAACAATCCGCTCTGCAAATGATTGCTTACGAAAAACTGCGGGAAAATGTCCGCGAAAATATGAGCGGTGCTTATGTTGTTGAAATTCAGAGTTTTTATGACTTTCTGCCTAAACCTGGTGTTTTCACTTTAACCTTGATGGGTTGTGATCCTGAAAGAGCTAAGGAATTGAATGCCGCTATCTTTGCCACTTTGGATAGCTTGAAAAACGGACTTTTTGCGGATAAATATATAGAATCCACTAAAACCACTCTGCATAAAAAGTATGAAGAAAACATCAAGTCCAATAGATACTGGGTGAATAATATGAGTGAGAATATTTCTTACGGCTTACCGATTGACTGTTTTCTGGATTATCCTGTGCTGTATGACAAACTGGATAAGAAAGCTATAACCAAAACCGCTAAACAGTATTATGTTTTTGATAAGTCCTTGCTCTCCGTATATATGTTTCCGGAATAGCTTTTGTTTTAGCTCACAATTTTTCAATTTGGAAATTAGTGAAAACGCGGTTGTAAGTGTTTACAAATTGAGGGTTGTGGTTCCAGGAAGGCAGGTGAAAATTGTAAGCCAAAACAAGAATAAAGGGTGACAGTTTCATTTTCTGCCACCCTTTTTATTTCTATTACAAAGAATTTGGAATTTATTTATAAGACCATTATTTTACGGGTAATGGGTTTTTCGCCTTTAACCTTTATTTTCAGGAAATAAATGCCGGCAGAACTGCGTTTGCCTCTATTATCTATTCCCTTCCAAAGAAAGTTCTTTTCGTCCTGCAGGTTTTTTCTAAATACCAATTGCCCTTTCAGGTTGTAAATTTCTATGAGGGCAGAACTGTTTTCCGCATTTTTAACTTCCACTATAAGACCCGAGCCAGAGGTAAAACTAACCGGATTGGGATATACATCTACGCTAAAAGGTTTCTGAATGAGGTCTTCATTACCCACATAATATACTGTAACACAGTTGCTTGGTTCGGATTCATTTATTCCGTCCGTAGCAGTTACATAAAAGTAAGTAGTAATTTGAGGATTAAAATCAGTAACGATATAATCGCTTTGAGAGAAAGGAATTTCGCCTATTAGAGCACCGTTTTTATAAATTCGGTAAAAAGTCCAGCTGAAATTTCCCTGTGCGGGTGCCTGCCAAAAAAGATGAATTTGATCATCAATATCGGGCTCAAAAGCAAGAAAAGAAGGGTTTTCACTTAGCGGTTCAGGCATAAATAAAGTAACATTTCCTGTAGTTAAAGGGTCATTATTGCCTGGGAGGTAAATAATGTTTTCCCTGGCAATGTTGTAATGATTTTGGTAATGGAAAAGTTCTTCAGCAATTCCTTTTATTCTTTTATCCACAACATATCCAAATGAATCCTTACGGGTAAAAAGCAAAAATGCAGGGGTAGAAATATCTGTAACACAATTAGTAACCTGAACATCAGTAGTAAAAGTGATATTGCCAGGATAGATAACCTCAGTTTGCTGCCAGCTATCTCCCGCATTGATATTGAGATACTTTTTATATACAGTGCCCAAAGGCAGTTCTGTTGTCACTTCTCCCGCAGGAGTTCGCCAGATATTTCTTTTTAGGTAAAGATAATCACCTGCAGGATAAACCCAGTCCAATTTATCATAGCTGTATAAACCCCAACCTGTCAGCAAAGGATATAGCGTTAAATTACCCTCCTGAATCGGTTCTCCTACATATTCATAACGGGAAAGAGGAATATCGGTAACTTCAACTATGCCGATATCAACTGAATTTCCAGGAGCAGGAGAAAAAACACCAGGATTAATATAACCCCCGGCACAGCCATAAAGTTCTTTTCCGGTTCCCGTTTCGGTTAAAACAACCTGCGCATAAAAATCCTCGGAAATATTTGTCTGAACGGAAAAATCAGCTGTGGTAAGAGGAATGGAGACCTGAACAATACCGTTGGCTACTGCAATTAATTCCAAACGCGCATTGGCAATTTGTGCTGTTCCAGTATAAATATAACTGCCTGTGATGGTTGTATTTTGCAGAGGAATAATAAAAGGTTCAAAATCAACTGTCGGCAAAGCGGAATTATCATTGTGGTCATTTATCGTTAAGGCAATTTCTGCTGCTGTAGCAAACCCCCAATTGTTATTTTCTGCCATAATAATAAAATTGGCATTAGGATAAGCATCGCAATAAACGGAATTATTGTGATTGTTAACATCAATATTGTTGATAATGGTATTTTCGCCCTGAGCCCAAATATGATTTAAAGTTAGATCTCCCAAAACAGGTTTGCCATTATTAGTAATGTAAAAACCGGTATAATTACCCTCAATATGATTGCGTTCAAAATAGGGCACGGAAGTTACTCCCGAAACCATTACTCCTGCTCCGGAATTCATATCTCCAGGAATAAAATTGTAGTTAATTTGATTATCAGCTACATAACCTGATGCCTGCAAAAGATAGATTCCGGTGTAGTTATACTCAATGATATTATGCAAAATTTGCGGATTGATAGAACCCGAAGAAGCAATATCCCAAGCCGAAATTCCCTGCTTGTAGTTGTGATGAATATGATTATATAAGATATTGGGATTGCACTGATTTACGCCTGATTGATTGCCCATTTGAATAGCTGCCCGAAATTGAGCTCCCGTTCCATTATAACGGATTTCATTGTATCTGATATAGGCATTGCTATTGGAAGTGACAAGAATCGCATTTTGGGTGCAGTTTTCAATTAAACAATACTCCACTACATTAGGCAAAGGAACTGCCGACCCGATGCCATAAAACTCCATTCCTTTTTCACATAAGTTTATATGACAGTGAGAGATAGCGATAGGGGAATTGATAGTGCGCACTCCATAAGTGGCATATTCCAGATAAACATAATTTAAGTGACTGGTATGCTGCAGATTTTCAAAACGCAAACCAGGCCAAAGTGCAGTCGGATTTGCCTGCATATTTAAAATTCGGATACTATCTACCTCTGTTCCATAGGCATTTAATATTCCCTCCACGGTAATTTGATAGGAGCCCAAAAGGTGAATTTCTACCCCTGCCTGAATAATTAAAGAATCGGATGCAGGAACAGTTATTGCTCCAATTACTTCGTAAGGATTGTTTACAGGAGACCAAACTCCGCTTTGATTTCCACTTACCTGAATGGCAAAATTCAGGGAAATGAGAGTTGTAATAAAAAGAATAAGAAATAAGCGCTTCATTTTAATCACCTCCTCTAAAGTTTGATGTTATTGCTTTACTCTTCGCTAAATTATACTCATACTTGAAAATATAATAAAATATTAGAAATTGCATTCCGCGTGGCAAATCGGAATTTGGCATCCCGATTTGCCACTTTGGGAAATTATAACTATTTTTAATTCAGTTATTGTGAAATTGCCTGAACAGGACAGGTATCAATGCAAGCCCCGCAATCAATGCACAGTGACTCGTCACATTCTGCCTTGTCATTTACCAATTTTAAAGCAGAAACAGGGCATACATCAATGCAGGCACCGCATCCGATACAGGTTTCTTTATCAATTTTGACAGCCATTTTGTGTCTCCTTTCTTTTTTTCTTCATAGTTTTAGGGAGTTGAGATTCGTCAAGCAAAATATCACTTGCAGGCGAGTTTTCTTTGTTTATAGAATTGCCAAATTTAGGTTTACAATGTTACCTTGGGAAATTGGGGCTTAGTTTTTAATTGTTTATTCATAACGCAAGGCATCAATTAAATTCAGATTTGCCGCTTTGGAAGCAGGATACCAGCCAAAAAAGATACCTATAGCCATTGAGAATCCAACTGAAAGCAGAACGGAAAAAGGTGTAACTACCACACTCCATTTCATTGCATTACCCACAATTTTGGAAGCTCCAAAACCCAGAAGGATACCTATAAAACCACCTAAAATGCTGATTGTAACCGCTTCTATAATAAATTGTAACAGGACATCTCTTTTTCCTGCGCCTACAGCCATTCTGATCCCAATTTCCTTGATGCGTTCCGTAACCGAAACCAGCATAATATTCATAATACCTATTCCCCCAACCAAAAGAGAAATACCCGCAATGCTTGCCAAAAGAAAAGTCATTGTGTCGGAGACCTTACTGGCTGTTTCGGCAATATCTGTTTGAGAGCGGACTAAAAATTCTTCGCTGGTAGTTCCTCTATGCCGGCTTTGTAACAGATCAAGAATATCCTGTTGCACTTCAGCAATTTTATCTTTGGAGACAGCAGAAACAATGATCATCATATTTCTCCACCTTCTACCCAGCAAACGGGTATAGACAGTTGTGTAAGGTGCCCAAACACTATCATCCTGATCTGCACCCATCACATTTTGTCCCTTGGATTCCATAACGCCTTTAACGGTGAAAGGAATATTCCGAATGCGGATTATTTGTCCCACAGGATCTATATCTCCAAACAGGTTTTCGGCAACTGTTTTGCCTATTACACAAACCTTAGTTCCGTTTTCCACATCGCTGTCATAAAACAATTCTCCTTGTTCAGGATTCATATTACGGATATAAAAATAATCGGTATCTACACCCATAACGCCGGTTCTCCAGTTTTGCGATTCAAATTTTAACTGAGCAAAGCTGTTATAAACGGGTGATACATACAAAGCATCTTCAACCTGAGAGCGAATAGCAAAAACATCATCAAGTTCAAGTAAACTTCCACTTCCGGCTGCTTGACGCACATTTGTAGAACTACGCGTAAAATTTACAGTAACCATCAGCACATTGGTTCCCATAGAAGAGATTTGATCTTCTACAATCTTTTTGGCACCTTGTCCGATAGCCAGCATTGTTATAACTGCCGCTACGCCGATAATTATTCCCAGCATCGTTAAAAAAGTTCTGGTTTTATTGCGGGCAAGCGATTTGAAAGCGATGCGAATAATTCCTACTATACTCATTCTTCATCTCCGGGAAGTTTAGGCATATTTGCCAAATCATAAGCAGCATCGTGAGGATTGCTATTGGGCACATCGGCAATTATGCGCCCGTCACGAAAAGTTATCAGACGGTGAGCATACATTGCAATATCGTGTTCGTGGGTAACCAGCAAAATGGTTTTTCCGTTTTTATGCAATTCCTGAAAGATAGTCATCACTTCCAAACTGGTTCTGGTATCCAGATTTCCGGTCGGTTCATCGGCAAGTAGAAAAACGGGATCATTTACAATAGCGCGGGCAATGGCAACTCTTTGTTGTTGTCCTCCGGAAAGCTGATTGGGATAATGTTTTGCTCTATCCTCTATATTCACGGTTGAAAGGGCTTCCATTGCTTTTTGTAATCGCTGGTGATGAGTCATTTTATTTCTATATAGCAGAGGGAGTTCCACATTTTCCAAAGCGGTTGTGCGCGGGAGCAAATAAAAGTTTTGAAATACATAACCAATCATCTGATTACGAATTTTGGTAAGTTCGGCGGGAGTTATTTCGTGAACACCGATATCATTGATGTAATATTCACCGCTTGTTGGCAGGTCAAGACAACCGAGAAGATTCATTAAGGTTGTTTTTCCGCTGCCACTGGCACCCATAATAGCGACAAATTCACCTTCTTTAATTTGGAGGGAAACACCTCTGAGGGCGTGCACCTGAACTTCTCCCATCTGATAAATTTTGGTTAAATTCTCTGTTCTAATTAGCAAATTGGGCATTTTAGAAGTGCCTCATTCCAGGACCACCCTGAGTTCCGTTTTTAGTTTCAGAGCTACTTTTAGTATTTACTCCTGTGATAATTGTTTCGTTACCTGTAAGTCCTTCTATAACTTCAATATATCCGCTTTCGGAAATTCCGGTTCTAATTCCTTTGGGTTTGGGTTGATTATCTTCCAGCACCCAAATAAGTGCCGCTTTACCTGAAGAACTAATTGTTTTAGAACTAAATTCTTGTTTTGTTTTACCGTATTTCTTTTGGTTGAAATTAGTGGTATCAGTTTTTGCGGGTATAGCTTTTGCTTTAGCAAGAGAAGCATAAGCTTCTTTTTGGGCTTTTAGTAAAAGGTCGTCGCTCCATTTATAACCAAGTTGTTCCCAAATTTCTTTACTGGGCTTGAAACGGGTAGCTGTTTCCGAAATACGCATCACATTTTCCCGGGCTTGAATAATGATAGTTACATTGGTAGTCATACCAGGAAGGAGTTTTTGTTCTGGATTGGCGGCATCAATAATCACACTATAGGAGACCACATTGGATTCCGTTGTAGGATTAAGCCGAATTTGTTTCACATTACCGGAAAAGTTTTCGCTGGGATAAGCATCAACACTAAATTCAACAGGCAAGCCAACCTTTATTTTTCCGATATCTGCCTCGTCCACATTAGCAGATATTTGCATCTGATCAAGGTTATTGGCTATTTTGAATAAAGTGGGAGAACTCATACTGGCTGCAACTGTTTGTCCTTCATCAACATCGCGGGAAACCACAATTCCATTTATAGGACTGGTGATATAGGCATTGGCAAGATTTTTTTGAGCGCGCTGTAATGTGAGCTGAGCATTGTTAAAGTTTTGTTGAGCTGTTTGATAAGCAAAGAGTGCTTTTTTGGCATCATATTCAGGAGTCATCTTTTTTTCCAGCAATTCTGCCTGCAGATCGTAATCCAATTTTGCCTGGTCTAAAGCGGTTTTTGCCTTTGCCAGATCAGCTTTTGCGGCTTCCAGATTGGTAGCAAGAATTTCCGTATCCAGTTTTGCCAGCAATTCCCCCTTTTTCACTTTATCATTGAAGTCCTTATAGAGTTTATCTATTTTTCCGCTAACTTCGGTGCCCACGCTAACTAAAACATAAGGATTTAGGGAACCGGTAGCGGTAACAACTTCTCTGATATTGCCAAAGGAGGGAGATGTTGTTCTGAATTCGGGTTTGTTTTTCGCTTTGCGCAAGGATATTATCACGATTATGGCGATAAGAATAAGCGCAATTATGATGATATACTTAAGGTATTTTTTCATTGGTGTTCCTTATCAATTAAATATATAGAAGTTACCTTACCATTTTCCTAAAACGGGTTCGGAAAGAAGATAATTTATTTCTTCCTGTTTGGCGATAATAGAATATAGGTTTGTATTATAAGAGATGTCTGTTTCAATATAGTTGGTGCGGGTTTTATCCAGTTCCAGAAGTTCAATAAGACCTAAGCGATAACGTTCTTCTGCCTGGGTAATTTGTTCCCGGGATTGAGCCAGTTGTTCGCTGTAAAGTTCATTCATTCTTTTTAAATATTGCAATTCTCTTAAAGCACTGTCGTAATCCCGCTGCAATTGATCTTTCTTTTCTTCAATTGCCACTTGGGAAAGTTGCCTGCTGATTTTAGTTCTGGTTCTGCTTTCGGCATTTTCCCCAATATTGAAGAGGGGATAGCTTAAAGTTAAAGATATGCCGTGATTGGTGTTATAACGGTCAAAATCAAAATCGGCACCGCTGACGGAACGGTCAAAATTGTAAGCCAGATTGAGGCGGGGAAAATCATCCAGTTTGTTTTGTTTTAATTGCAGATTCAGGCGTTTCAGTTCCTGATTGAGGATATTGAGATCCGCATTTTTTTCCGTATTGAACGCAGGAATTTCTTTTTGGATATTCAGCTCCAGCTCTGTTAAAGGATAATTTTCATCCTGCATTTGGACGAGAGCAAAAAGTTCCTTGCGGGCATTGGCAATTGTATTATCCAGTTTCATTAAAGAAATATTGGAATTTAAGACCGCAATTTCATTCTGCTTTACCTCAAAGGGAGTGGTTTTGCCCAATTGCAAAAGTATTTTACTCTGTTCCCAAACCCTAATTTGAATCTGTAAATTTTCTTCCAGAGAACTTCTTTGTTTTTGTGAACTGAGCACTTTTAAATAGGCACTGAAGACCTCATAAGCATAAGCTCTGCGGGTCTGTTCCAGTTTCATATTTGCCGTTTTGGTATCCAAAGAGGCATACAGGTAATTGAAGTAGGCAGCATCGTTCAAACTAATGGTTTTGCCTATAGATAAACCGGCGGAACTGGTTACATCATCAGTGTTGACAGCGGGGTCAAAGTCCTTTTTTATTCCGCCACTTACAGAAGCATCTGGTAATAAATTCCATTTGGATGTATTCAGGGTTGATTTTGAGCTCTGATAACTTAGAGCGCTCTTTTGCACACTGAAACTATTCTCCAAGCCATAAGTTATAAGTTCTTCCAAAGTATAACTTTGAGCTGCCAGAAGTAATGGCAACAGCATTAATATAACTGTGATAACTTTCATTTTTCCTCTATTTCGCTTTGTTCTTTCCTTGTCCTCGTCTGTGTCTTTTTAAATGGTTCATTTATTTATACCTTTTTGAGCGGTATATCCTGCAACTTTTTTTCTTCACTGGGCACAGACCTTTTAATTACTTCTGTTTCTTAGTTGCCTTTGGCGTCAATCATTTTTTGCACCGTAAGATTGATATTTCCTTTAACCTCAAATAATAAAATAAATTGAAATGGAAATGTTAAGCGGAGAGAGATAAGTAGATTTTTATTAAACGACGAGGACATCATTTTTCCGTTAGATTAAAGCAGTCATTCTTTCATAGCCATTTACAGGTGGAAGAATGCCTGCTTCAACGGCGGATTTAATGCTTTTGCAGGGTAGATTATCAGCAAAGATTTGTTGGCGGGTGAGGGTTTTCAGGTCTATTTCCGGATTCTTTTTAGCCATATTTGCCATTAAGCGATGATACAAATTTACCCAAGAGCGCAAAGGTTTATGACTATTTGCCCGTAATCCATTGTAACCCATTAAATAAAGTCGCAAATCATCCTTGTATTCTTCCGAGGGTTTTAAGGAAAATATGTTGTGAGAAATATTGCCAATTCTGGCGTTTTCTTCCGTTAAACGGGGATAAACTCTTTTCCTGGCATAAACAATACCGGATTTCCGGTCAAAACAAAATACCAGTCCATCAGCTTTACCGGTGTAGCCAGCCAGTCCGTATTGAAAATTAACTTTCATTTTTGTTACTCCTTTTTTTGTCCTTCACTTATATAGGGTGTGACAAATTGAAGTTTTGGTGACAAATCTTAGGCATAATATTGGCTGCCAAAAAATATAGTAACCGCAACTAATCAAATATTGATTATAGAAGTTGTGCCAGCGATATGATTCCCATATCATTCCCTTATCGCGATATGGGAAGCATAAGGGAATCTCTTGTCTGGTATATCTCCTAATATAGTGTCTGCCAAAAAGTTATGTTATTTATATTCTTGTTTTGAAGGAGGATAAAAAAGTGCCAAGATATAGTTTTTCAGCAGCCAAAAAGAGAAACTTATTGACAGTCGGGTTGTATTTTTAAAAAGGGGATACAATCTGAATATGTTTGTTATTGGTTTTATAAATCTACCTGCTGTTAGGGAAATCCGAGAAAAAAATTAATTAAATGCATAAATAACTAAAAGGAGACCAAAATGTCTTTCAATCTGAAAAATCGTAACTTTCTAACCCTGATGGATTTTACTCCCAGAGAAATTCAATTCCTGCTTGATCTTGCTATCCAGCTTAAAAAAGCCAAATATGCCGGAACGGAACAGCAGAAATTAAAAGGAAAAAACATCGCTTTAATTTTTGAAAAAGACAGCACTCGCACCCGTTGTGCCTTTGAAGTTGCAGCTTTAGACCAAGGTGCACATACAACTTATTTGGGACCTACCGGTTCACAATTGGGCAAAAAAGAATCCGTTGCCGATACAGCAAGGGTTTTAGGAAGAATGTATGATGGCATTGAATACCGCGGATTTGGACAGGAAATTGTGGAAGAACTGGCTAAATATGCCGGTGTTCCGGTTTGGAACGGTTTAACGGATCAGGATCATCCCACTCAAGTATTAGCTGATTTTTTAACTGCTCTGGAACATTTGAATAAACCCTTAAACGAAATGGTTTTTGTTTATTGCGGAGATGGACGTAATAATATGGCAAATGCTTTAATGATAGGTGCTTGTAAAACCGGAATGGATTTCCGGATTGTTAGTCCGAAAACGCTTTTTCCCGAACAAAATCTGATGCATAAATGCCTGAAAGTTGCCCAAGAAACAGGTGCCAAAATTACCCTTACAGACAATATTGATGCCGGGGTTAAAGATGCAGATGTCCTTTATACCGATGTTTGGGTCTCTATGGGTGAACCTGATAGCGTTTGGGAACAAAGAATTAACCTGCTAAAACCCTATCAGGTAAACGGTGATATGCTTAAAAAAACAGGAAAAAGCACTACTATCTTTATGCACTGCCTGCCTTCTTTTCACGATTTGAAGACCAGAATAGGCAAAGATATATACGAAAAATTCGGTTTGACTGCTATGGAAGTTACCGATGAGGTCTTTGAAGGACCCCATTCTGTTGTTTTTGATGAAGCCGAAAACAGGATGCATACTATCAAAGCTGTGATGGTTGCTACTTTAGGTTAAAAAACCGAAACACTTATTAAGTCAGGAGTTATTTACACCAAACTAACTTCGTTTAAGAAAAATATCTTTCCGGGCGTATATGACTCCTGATGACCTGTAGTGCTAACTATCACAGATTATACGGCTAACACGGATTGATAATTATAGTCATTTCTTAAAGCTTCTCCTAAAACTCTAAGTTTTGTCCTAATTTCCTTGTTCTGAGCGGTTACAATTCTTCACCACCAAATAAATTCTCAAGTTGTGTAAAAGTTATATCGGTGGTGACGACTCCTGACATACGGTTTATTTTTTCTTCTTGACTTGTTTTGGGAAAATGTGTAAAAGGAATTATATTATAAGTGAGGAGGTAAAGTGACTTTATGAACAATAATGAATATGAATTATACCTTGGTGATGCTCTGGAAATTCTGCAAACAATAGAAAAAGAGTCAATTGATTTAATAGTAACATCTCCTCCTTATGCAGATAGTAGAACTAATACCTACGGGGGCATAAAACCGGATGAATATAATGAATGGTTTCTTCCCATAACACAAGAACTTTTAAGAATTCTAAAACCCACTGGAACATTCATTTTGAATATCAAAGAAAAAGTAGTTAACGGAGAAAGACATACCTATGTGATAGAATTGATTTTGAATATGAGAAAACAAGGATGGCTTTGGACAGAAGAATTTATTTGGCATAAAAAGAATTGCTATCCGGGAAAATGGCCTAACAGATTTCGGGATGCATGGGAAAGATTATTACAATTCAATAAAAACAAATTCTTTAAGATGTATCAGGAAGAAGTAATGATTCCTATAGGTGACTGGGCAGAAAAACGACTTTCTAACTTAAGCCATACGGACAAAATTAGAGATACTTCTAAAGTAGGCAGTGGTTTTGGTAAAAATGTATCCAACTGGGTTGGTAAAGATAAGGTCTATCCTACAAATGTTTTACACTTGGCTACTGAATGCGGTAATAAAAATCATAGCGGAACTTTTCCTTATGCTTTGCCGGAATGGTTTATTAAACTATTTACCAGACCGGGTGATGTGGTCTTAGACCCTTTTATGGGTTCGGGAACTGCTATTTTTGCTGCTTTGAATATGGGGAGAAAAGCAATAGGAATAGATATAAATCCTGAATATTATAACTTAGTTTTAGGGAAAATTCAAAATCAGCAACAAGTATTGTTTTAAGCGAGGTTATTCGTGATTGATGAAAATGACTTGAATGAATATGTAGAAAAGCATATTGAGATTTTTCACAACAACAGGATTATGAATATCAGCAATTTGAAACTGGCAAATATATTAAAACATAAAAATCCGTATCTGTTTAGAGCAAAGAATAGCCCTATGTTTCTTCTCAATATCGGACATCTCTATATTACCACCGGACCACATATGGACAGTAAAGACAGATTTTATGTTGTCCTGTATAAGGAACAAGGTGGAATACCTTCCGAAAACCTTGATAAATTCAAAACAGATCTTAAGAATAGAGATGTGTTTTGGGGGAAAGGAGTTGGTATTGACGACCTAGAATTCCTAGAACTGGTACAATAAAAGTTAATCGTTTGTAATGTTAAACTTAATAGCTAATGAGAATCATGCAGTTAACTGATTTAGATAATTGAAACTACCTATATAAGAGGCATAAATGAATCAGCTTAAACCCTTAGAACATATGAAAGCAGACCCCAAGGATGCTATTTGTAAGAACCCTCCCAATGGAGATGATTTTCGTAATATATTCCAGCGAGATCGGGATCGAATCATGTACAGTAAAGCTTTTCGGAGACTAGCAGGTAAAACTCAAGTCTTCTTCGCTGGGCATGATGACCATCTAAGAACCAGGCTTACCCATACTCTTGAAGTATCCCAGATAGCAAGGACGATATCATCTAAACTGGGTCTTGATCTCGATCTTACAGAAGCAATAGCACTGGGTCATGATATTGGCCATGCTCCGTTTGGTCATGTTGGAGAGAGAGTGCTTAACTACTTTTCGAACGGCTGTGAGCTTTATAAGGGATTCAACTATAGAGAAAAAACTGACAGCATAGTTGATAATGGTGTAGAGACTCTACCAATTGAGTTTAGGGGGTATAAACATAATTGGCAATCTGTTCGTATCGCTGTAAATCTAACCAGACATAGAGGTGAGTTAGGTCTCGATCTATGTAGGAATACAATATTTGGAATTCTATATCATACAGCACTTTCTTACGGAAAGTGCCCACACAGAAGTGCAGGATATTGTAAGCTTAGAGAAAGAAGCAAGGAGCGGAAATGTGGAGATCCAATCCTTCATCTTGATTACTATACGAACAATTATGGTGAGTATCAAGATTTAAGATATTATTCTGTTGAGTCATTAGTTGTTGCACTTTCAGATGAGATTGCTCAGAGGCACCATGATATTGAGGATGGAATTAGAGCAAATCTGATATCAGAAGAAGAATTGAAATTAAAGCTTAAGGATTTTATCAAGTTAGATGTGCCTGAAATACATGAAAAAAAACATGTCTGCTCAAACGAAAAGGAGGATTTTATAACTATTTTATCAGGACTAGTTGTTCATTCCTATGTCAAAAAAACTATTAACTACTTAACTGAGCAGTTAGGAGAACGTAAATATAAAAACATTAGAGAGTTGATACAAAGCACTGATTTAGATACTGTGATGAAAAACAAAGATATATACAAAGTGGTAGAAGGAGATGAACAACTTCACAGGTTTCTGAAAGAAAGGATGTTATCATCTCATATAGCACAAGTTATGGATGGCCGGGCAGACTTTCTCATTAGAAGATTGTTCAAAGCCTATATATCAAACCCCCAGCAGCTTCCAGACAATACCATCCGGATTATGATGAAAACATATAGAGACTACCGACAGAGTAAGGGGTATGGAAATGTTGCATACAGCAATGTTGATTTTGATGAAATTCCAATAGGAGAAATACGAAAGCATCTAGCTAAACTTCAGACAAGGGGTCGATTCAGTTTTAGAGCTATTATGCTTAGAACTATTTGCGATTACATATCAGGTATGACCGATAGAAGAGCTATTTCTGAATATCAGAACCTTTATGGTATTCACAATTGATAATGGATAAGGTGAATGAATGGTACAAAAAAGCATCAACCTAACGGGTGAGCAGAAGAAAGTTCTTTTTCTTCCTGCGACCAACCCCATTCAGATCAAGGGTGTAGCTGGCAGTGGTAAAACCACCATAGCCATGTATCGTGCTAAGCACCTTTTGGATACTTACAGCGACCTGTTCCGGGAGGCTGAAATCATGATCTTCACATACAATAAAAGCCTCACCCAGTATATCAAGAGCTTGCTTCCCTATGTGATCGGAGGTTATCAGGAAAACTCCGATACAAGAAATCCCTCAACGAAAGGTCTACATGTCAAGGTTTCCACTTTTCACAAGTGGTCTTATGATTTTCTTAGTCGCAATGGTGTGTTCAATGACTACACCCAGATGGAACGTTCTGAGCATAATGAAATCCTGTGCCACGCTATAAAGGAAACCCGTAAATCGTTCCAGGGGGCGAGAATATTGAACAAGCCCCTCAATTTCTTTGATGAAGAGCTGTCCTGGATCAAGGGACAGCTCTTCAAGACATTAAACGATTACCTGTCCACTGCCAGGATCGGACACGGCACCAAAGACAGGGTTGATAAAAATGATAAAGCAGTGATCTGGAATGTTTACGAGACATACTGTTTGGAACAGATATCCCGCAAGAAGATCCATTTTGATGACCATGCCTCATATTGCCTCAACCTTATTGAAAAGCACAACATCCAACCAGAATACACCCACATCGTAGTTGATGAAGCCCAGGACATGACTAAAGCCCAGATAATGGTGATCAAATCACTCGTCAAGCCATCCACAAACAGCCTTACTATTATTGCCGACACTGCACAGAGAATATACAAAAGTGGATTCACCTGGACGGAAGTGGGTATTAATGTAAGAGGTGGGAGAACCGTCGAGCTCAAGAAAAACTACCGAAACACAAAGGAAATTGCTCTGGCAGCCAATTCCTTGATGTCCCATGATTTGGAGGATGATGATCTCACGGCTATGGACATAGACAGCATTACCAGTCACGGCGATAAACCTGTATTGATCTATTATAGTGATACCGAAGAGGCAAATAGAGCATTGTTGGAGAAGACCAAGGAGGCAAAGCTCAAGGGAGGATCAATTGTTGTATTACATCGCTATAGGAACATGCTGGACTATTATTCGAAGCTGTTGAAAAATTGTGGTATTGCCACTGAGGTAATCAGTCCAGACAATCCTGCAGATTATGCTAGCAACTCAGTTAAAATATGCACCTTGTCATCGGTAAAGGGGCTTGAGTTTGACCATGTGATTATCATGGAGCTCTCAAGCATGATTATTCCCTCCCCTGATGGCTTTGGTCAGGATAATGACGAGTATCATATCACCACCGAAAGAAAGCTGCTTTACACTGCTATGACAAGGGCTAAACAGTCATTATTCCTGTTTGTGCCCCAAGCTTATCCCAGCATGTTCATTGATGAGATAGACAAACAATTTCTTACTGTAATTCGTTAGGTATACGCTTGTTTACGGAAAAACCAGACTCAGGTCAATTCAAACAAGAGATTAAGCGTAGGGGGATCACTCGGCTGATCCATTTCACTCCCACTATCAATCTACTGGGAATATATGAGTATGGATTTCTCTACTCCAGGAAAGAACTAGAAGATCTTGATATCAATATGACCGATATCTTGGATTATATTCAATTCAATGATCAGATAAGGTATGATGACAAGACCTATATCAATCTATCCATTGAAAGGCCGAACTCGTACCTATTCAAGCGTTTCATCGACAACACAAGAGATAAACCTTATATTTCCTGGTGCGTGCTGAGCATTGACCCCAAGTACATTTATGAACAGGGGACACTCTTTTCAATTACTAATGCGTCAAATAGTTACAATAAAAAAAATGTAGGCATAACTGGAGATTTTCACAAGTTCCAGATGATGTTCGACGATAGTTTGCCTATTGTCTCTTCAAGAAGAACCATACTCGTGTATAGAACAGGACTCCCCGATGCATATACAACCCATGAGCAGGCTGAAGTGCTGGTGAAAATACCTATCCCCGTAGCTGATATAATTAGTGTTTCATTTCCTACCCAAGAAAAGCTTGCAGAAGCCAAGGCATCCCTATTTGGCTTCGATTGCAGCAAGTTCAGGATTGAGAGTGATTTGTTTTAGGAGTTTCTTATGTTAGATAGATTTAAAGGCGCTATTCTTCTTGCTGCGGCAGCTGACGCCCTTGGATGGATTACAGAGTTTGAAAGCGACAAAAAATTCCTCGTCTCCAAGTATGGAACGGATCGGATTACTGATTTTTTGGACTGGAAAAAGAAAACTGGAGGAAAGTTTCTAGGTTATATCGATTACATTGCCAAAGGATCATACTCAGATGACACTCAATTGATGCTTTGTGTTTGCAGGTCCATTACCCCGGATGGATCAGTTGATAATGAGTACTTTTCCAAAATCGAGCTAAATGACTGGCTGTATTATGTGAGGGGTGGAGGCAAAACTATAAAAACAGCGGCTAAGAATCTGAACAAGACAAAACCTAGCTGGGATAGCAATTTCTATAAAACAACTGAGGATGCTCTAGCATACTTCAATGCCGGAGCAAATGGTGCTGCCATGCGAATACTACCTATCGTTCTCGCAAACCTTGCCAATCAAGAAATAATGGTTATAGAAGTGTTCAAAAACTCCATCGTCACACATGGCAATCCCAGGGCAATTGTTGGATCTATTCTCTATTCTCTCGCAGTTTCGTATTTCCTGAAAGTTGATGTCCTTCCGGACTATCCCAACGAGATCATAACTATTATAGCTAAAGAGCTAAAATCAGTAGCAGCATTGATCAATTACTTAGAAGACAAGGGATTGTCTGCTTGGTTGGATAGATGGAACTCAACCATGAGCGTAGGATTCAGTCAGGTTTTTCAACAAACGGTTGAGGAAACTCTTGAACTGCTACGATATGCTTATAAGTCAATAGCAGCCAATACCAACAATACAGAGGTTTTCAAAAAGCTTGGAGCATTGGATAAATACACAAGAGGTGCAGGCCATATTTCTGCTGTAGCAGCGTTATTTATGGCCACTAAGTATGTCTATGAAGCACCAATACAAGCTGTATATGAGTGCGTGAATATGCTTGGCTCTGATACCGACACAATTGGATTAATGTGTGGAAGTATGATAGGTTCATATATTGGTTTCGAGCAAATTCCGAATAACCTGAGAAGAGTGCAGGATAACCAGTATCTGCTTGATTGTGCCGAAGCCCTCCTTTATCAGAAAACTGCTAAAATAAACAGCCCAAATAGTGCTGGCTGTTTGTACCCAGCTCATAGTTCAAAGAGACCCATAGACCTAACAACACTGTCTGTTGATGATGAGATTCGCCTACCCTCATTGGGAGTGGGAGTGGTCTCATCAGTATCTGAACAAAATACGATCACCACAGGAAAATCAGTCCTCATTGTGGAGGCAGAATTTGAAATCGGACAAAGCTGCAAATTCTCCAAGGTCATTTCTAAAGATAAAGCAAACCAATAAGTAAAACATCCTGAAGTAATAGAATGACTAATGATTATAAAATCTGGGAGTGTTCAACCAATTGGGTCTTTAAAGGGACTCAATGTATCTTGACAAAAAG